>ERZ772901.1070-NODE-1070-length-22987-cov-2.929444_pt1 | contig 22987 bp, 20 predicted proteins | sample MGYA00512123_ERZ772901 | MGnify/ENA primary metagenome ERZ772901 (study PRJEB29015, sample SAMEA2737711) | human gut metagenome | biome: human gut; feature: human-associated habitat; material: faeces | place: China | collected 2012 ...
TGTGCAACAGAACTCCGGAGGATATGATGAAGGTTCGTAATCTCGGCAGAAAGTCCCTTGAGGAAGTTCTGGCGAAGTTAAAAGAGTTAGGCCTTCAGCTCAACCCGAGTGAGGAATAATTCTTCAATTACTGATAACTTTAAAGTGGCGGCTCCGTAAGTCCATCAGGCAGAGAGCCGCTACGTTATGAAAAATTGGAAGCTGTGGTCCGGTAAGACCAAAGGGCACGGGACTGCACTCCACATTATATGGAGGAAAATAAAATGGCAGGTTATAGAAAACTTGGAAGAACTTCCAGCCAGAGAAAAGCAATGATCCGCAGCCAGGTAACTGCACTGCTGTATCATGGAAGCATCAAAACCACTGAGGCTAGAGCAAAAGAGATCCGCAAAGTTGCTGAGGGTCTGATCGCACTGGCTGTAAAAGAGAAAGACAACTTCGAGACTGTTACTGTTAGCGCTAAGGTTGCTAAGAAGGACGCTGAGGGTAAGAGAGTCAAAGAGGTAGTAAACGGCAAGAAAGTTACCGTTTATGATGAAGTTCAGAAGGAAATCAAAAAAGATAAGCCGTCCAGACTTCATGCTCGTCGTCAGATGCTCAAAGTTCTCTACGATGTAACTGAGGTTCCGACCGCAGCTGCAGGCAAGAAGAAAAACACCAAATCCGTAGATATCCCGGCAAAACTCTTCGATGAGGTTGCTCCGAAGTACGTTTCCCGTAACGGTGGTTACACCCGTATCGTTAAGATCGGCCAGCGTAAGGGCGACGGCGCTATGGAAGTGCTGTTAGAGCTTGTTTAATCTTATAATCATATAAATTTATGAGCTTAGGGCTCCTGGAGATTCGTTCTCCAGGAGTTTTTTGTTTTCCGGGAGTTTGTAATAATTTTTTCAGAATCTTTCAATTTACGGCAATATTGCATCATAATGGTAAGGAATACGTAAGTTGACCGGACATCTTCCTTCGCTTATAATAAAATTACAAAAAGAAAAAGAATCTGCCGGATGAGGCATTGATTAGATATAGAGTGAGCAGTTTGACAGAACACGGATTCCAGAATGAAGAGAGTGAGGGATGAGCATGACAAAGAGAAGATTTGCAGTATGGGGACTGATTCTGGCGCTATGCACAGGCACAGCAGGCATGACTACCGCTTATGCGGCGGACAAAACAATTTCAAGTGTAAAATTACAGATTTACACGGACCTGGAGGTAGGAGACAAGATTGGAGATGCTTCCATTGACATTGACAGCACCACAGCGCCGGGCGGTGGTATTGCCATTTCCGGTTCCACGGAGCGTTACCAGATTAAGGAAGCAGAGTGGACCACCTCTTCTTCCAAAGAAGTAAGTGTGGGCTACCAGCCAGAGTTGAAAATCTGCCTGGAAGTAGCGGATTCTGATTATGCATTCAAGGGAATCTACCGCTCCAGCAATGTAACCATCAAGGGTGCTGAATTCGTCAGCGCCAGCAAGAGCAGTGGCGACCTGGTCATCAAGGCAAAGTTAAAACCAATTAAGGGAACCTTCGAGGCACCGGAGGACGCATACTGGAAGGACAATGCCAAGGGAACTGCAAAATGGGAAGAACCGGATAACGGCGGAACCGGTCAGTATGAGGTAGAGCTTCGCAAGGGCTCCAGGAAGATTTATACGACTGAGACAACGGGCAAAACCTTCAACTTCTATCCGTACATGACGCAGGCTGGAACCTATACATTCCGTGTCCGCACCATTGCCAAGACATCCAAACAGGATGATTACGGCAAGAACAGTGAGTGGGTAGAGTCGGATGAGATTTATCTTGCAAAGGAAGATGTCTCTGATGGAAGTGGTCGCAACGACAACAACACAAGCGGCAGTCCGAACGGCAACACCAATGCCGGCTGGAAAAAATATGACAATACCTGGTACTACTACTATCCGGACGGCAGTTATGTAAAGAACGGCTGGGTTGAGGTTGGCGGACGCTGGTATTTGTTTGACGCGAGCGGCAGAATGCTCACCGGCTGGCAGGAGCGGAATGGTCAGATGTATTATCTGGACGGAAGCGGTGCCATGATCACCGGATGGCTTTCCTGGAATGGCCGCTGGTGCTATATGAACGAGACTCAGGATGCTTATTACGGATGTCTGGTACGCGGCCACTGGCTTGGCAAAGACGGCAAGACCTACTATCTGGATAATGTTGGTTACATGGTTGAAGGCTGGTACCAGGTAGATGGCAACTGGTATTATTTCTATCCAGGACAGGGCAACAAGGCAGTGAACACTACCATCGATACCTTTTATGTGAATCAGCAGGGGATCTGGGTACACTAAAACAAGATAGGACTGCCGGAAAAAGGAGCATTAAAAACTCCTTTTTCCAGCAGTCCCTTTTTTGTATGATAGGAAATTGCGTCCTATCATATAAAAACGCTCCGCGAGAATGTGCCAAGGCACATTCCTTTTCATTTGTGAAACTTGTATAAATCGGAACGAAAAATATGTGGAAAACAGAAAAAAACAGAAAATGGATTGCACGCTGATAATATCAGTGATATATTAAGCTTAGCATTAAGAAAGAAAAGGAGTAATGACATGACGAAAAAAGAGCGTGTAATTGCAGCAATCGAGCAGCGAGAGATCGACGGTGTTCCGTCCAGCTTTTCTCTTCATTTCCCGGCAGACAAGAAGCAGGGAGAGGCATGTGTGAAGGCACATCTGGATTTCTTTCGGGATACAGATGCGGATATCTGTAAGATCATGAATGAGAATCTGGTACCGGTATTCGGAACAATCCATACTCCGGACGATTATGACCGTCTGATTCCTGTTATGACCATGGAAGACGAGTTCATGAAAAAGCAGATGGAACTGACCAGGCAGATCCTGGCGGGCTGTGATAAGGATGTATTTACCATGGGTACTCTCCATGGCATCTGTGCATCCGGCATTCATCCGATTGAGCAGGCTGGCATCAATTATTATGCAGCAAGACAGATGCAGGTTGATTTCCTCAGATGGGATGAGAAGAAGATGCTTTCCGCTATGCAGCGCATTACCGATGTGCTGTGCCTGTTGGCAAAGGCTTACATCGAGGCTGGTCTGGATTCTGTTTATTATGCATCCCTTGGCGGCGAATATGAGTTCTTTACGGACGAAGAGTTCGCAAAGTGGATCAAACCGTTTGATATCCAGGTTATGAAGGCTATCAAAGAGGCAGGCGGATACTGCTTCCTGCACATCTGTAAGGATCACCTGAATATGGAGCGCTACAGAGATTATGCTCCGTATGCAGATGTTGTGAACTGGGGCGTATTTGAGGCACCGTTTGATCTGGAAAAAGGAAAAGAGCTCTTCCAGGGCAAAACCATTATGGGCGGACTGCCGAACCGTCACGGAGTTCTGGTTGATGGAACCAAAGAAGAGGTTGAGGCTGAGGTAAAGAAAGTGATTCGTGAGTACGGAAGAAAAGGCCTGATCCTTGGCGCAGACTGTACATTGGCAACAGAACAGGATTTGGATAAGGTAAAGGCCGCAGTGCTTGCTGCGAGAAATAGTTGATAAAATCCTATTTACCTATATAATAAGTATGTAAGAAAAGAACCCACACAGATGTGAGCATTCATGACTCTGTGTGGGTTCTTTTTTATATGATAGGAAATATCTCAGGCAAAAAGTTTTACAAGCTCCTTCAGCATTTCGGTGATAGCTTCCATGGACTGAATGGATACAAATTCATGGCGTCCGTGGCCATTCTGACCTCCGGTACAGATGTTGGGACATGGGAGTCCCTGATAAGAAAGACGCGCGCCATCTGTGCCGCCGCGGATCGGAGTGACGATCGGGGTGATACCGCAGTGCTCCATGGCAGTCATGACATTGGAGATAAGCTTCTCGTGGCCTTTGACCTGCTCATACATGTTTCGGTAGGTTTCAGTGATGGTGATCTCTGCAGTGCCGGCACCATATTTTTTGTTGATGAAATCGACTGCCTCCTGCATGATCTGCTGACGATGCCGGAACAGTGCCTCGTCATGGTCGCGGATCAGGTAGTTCATGACGGCGGTTTCGGTTCGTCCCTGAAGCTTGTCCAGATGATAGAAGCCTTCCCGGTTCTCTGTGCATGCCGGAGTTTCATATGCCGGAAGCAGTGCCTGATATTCCATGGCGATCTGAATGGCATTTTTCAGGATTCCTTTGGCATAGCCGGTATGGGCAGTGACTCCGTGAATCGTAACAACTGCAGAAGCGGCATTGAAGTTTTCATAGGAAAACTCACCGATCAGGCCGCCGTCGATGGTATAGCCATAGGCAGCGCCGACCTCTTCGAGGTTTACGTGGTCTGGTCCGCGGCCGATTTCTTCATCCGGAGTGAACAGGATGGAGACAGGCGGATGCGGATAATCCGGGTTCTGCATCAGAAATTCTGCCAGAGTCATGATCTCTGCCACGCCGGCTTTGTCGTCTGCACCAAGCAGGGTAGTGCCATCGGTGACGATCAGATCCTGGCCAACGAATGTTTTCAGATTCGGAAATACGGAAACAGCGGTGACAATGTGCTTCTCTTCATTGAGGACGATGTCATTTCCGTCATAATTGCGGATGATGCGTGGTTTGATATTGTCACCGGACATGTCCATGGCAGTGTCCATATGCGCAATGAGTGCCAGACAGGCGCCGGTGCAGCCCTTTGCAGCCGGAATATGGCCGTATACATAGCCGTTTTCATCGGTGTGGGCGTCAGTAATACCGAGAGCTTTCAGCTCATCTGCCAGCCGGGCAGCCAGAACTAGCTGTCCTTTGGTGGAAGGTACGGTGGAGCTGGTAATGTCAGACTGGGTGCCGTACTGTACATAATTTAAAAATCTTTCACTTACATTCATGATTGATTTCCTCCTTGTCAAAATACATTTATCATGTTTCGGAAGGTTCGTCAAGATTGGCCCTGGCAAAATGGAAAGATTGGTAGATGTGTATAGAAAAAAATAAGAAAATAGTCGAATTCGACAAAAAACATGTTTTTAAACCCTTTACTATTGACAAATTAGATATTGGTGATATTATCAGTAATATAACAATGATATTCTTGAGACTCGGAAAACAGGTTTTGGGAATGATCAGGAAAATACGGAGGTCGATAGACGCATGCTAAAATATACCATCAAGCGGTTATTAGTAGCAATTCCAACATTTTTCGGAATTACAGTCCTGGTGTATTTAATTTCATTGCTTGCACCGGGCAGTCCACTGGAAATGCTGATGGCGGATCCAATGGCAACAAAGGAAAGTATGGAGGCCTTAAAAGAGCAGATGGGTCTCAATGACCCAGCCATCATTCAGTATTTCCGCTGGCTGGTATCCATGCTTCACGGAAATCTGGGAATCTCATACCGGAACAGCCTGCCGGTTCTCGGACAGGTTCTGGAAAAACTGGGACCGACTCTGATTCTCACCCTTTCCTCTACAGCATTATCTGTGCTGATCGCGGTACCGCTTGGTATCATGTCAGCATACAAGCCTTACTCCGCATGGGATTATATTTCTTCCGGACTGGCTTTTGTAGGTGCTTCTACCCCGACCTTCTTTACAGGTCTGGTTATGATCTACATATTTGCGGTAAGGCTGGGTGTCCTTCCTATGGGCGGTATGTATGACGCAGGTATCCATACCGCGGCATCGGCGGCGCATCATTTGATTCTACCCTGTCTGGTATTAACTATTTTTAATATCGGAAGCATTCTCCGCCAGACACGAGGAAGCATGATGGAAGTCTTCAATGAGGATTACATCCGCACTGCCCGTGCAAAGGGCCTGATCGAGCCGAGAGTCGTGATCGTTCACGGTTTGCGAAACTCCTTGATTCCGGTTGTTACCGTATTGAGTACCATGATCCCGTTCATGTTCGGCGGCGCGGTCGTGGCAGAGCAGGTATTCAGCTGGCCGGGACTTGGCAGCCTGATGGTCCAGTCCATCAACGCCAGAGATTACCCAATGATCATGGGAATCACCGTTGTGATTGCTGCAGCAGTCCTGATTGGCAACGTCCTGACGGATATTGCTTACAGCTTACTGGATCCAAAGATAAGAGAGAGCCGTTAGGAGGAGAGAAATGTCCACAAAAACAGTTGAAAAAAAAGATTCATACTATCGTGACGTGCTCCGGAAGTTTACAGCGCACAAGCTGGCCATGATTGGTGTTGCGGTCATTTTGCTGGAAGTGATCCTGGTCATTGTGCTTCCTATGATCATGAAGCTGGATCCGTATACGTCAGATATTCTCGCGTTCAGCGCAAAGCCGGGAGCGGGACACATTTTAGGAACTGATGATACCGGCCGTGACGTATTTGCACGACTGGTTTACGGAGGCCGGATCTCCCTTCTGGTGGGACTGCTTTCCGCGATCATCAGTCTTTGCATCGGTGTACCGCTGGGTCTGATCGCCGGTTACTATAAAGGTATCTGGGAAACCATCGTTATGAGAACCGCAGATATCTTCATGTCCTTCCCGTCCATGATTCTGATCCTGGTGCTGGTATCCGTTATCGGACCTTCTGTATGGACGGTTACCCTGGTCATCGGTATTCTGGGCTGGACCGATTTCGCAAAACTGATCTATGGAAATGTGCTGTCGGTCAGAGAGAAAGAGTATGTGGAATCTGCCAAGGCAGTCGGAACCAAAGATATCCCGCTGCTGATCAAATACGTGATCCCGAACGCATTTGCTCCGATCCTGATCAACTTTACATTCCGTACAGCGCAGGCGATCATTCAGGAGTCTGCACTGAGCTTTTTGGGTATGGGTGTTCAGCCGCCGGAAGCATCCTGGGGAAATATCCTGTACGCGGCACAGTCCATCACCGTACTTTCCTCAAGACCGTGGCTGTGGGTACCGCCGGGAATCTTACTGGTGCTCACTGTATCCAGTATTAACTTCATAGGAGATGGAATCCGGGATGCTCTGGATGCCAAAACCAAAATAAAAAAGAAATAAATAAAAGGAGGAATATTATGAAGAGAAACATGTTAAAAGTGGTAGCTGCATCTCTGGCAGGAGCAATGCTCCTTACCGCATGCGGCGGTTCCGGTGGCGCAAATCAGACCAGCGCAGCAGCAGGTGGCTCCGCAGAGACCAGCGCGGCTGCAGAGACAGGAAGCACAGGCGGTGAGAAAGTCATTACCATGGCACAGACCGGTGACTGGGATACCTTCATGCCGATGAACACCACCAATTCAGGCGCGGATAACGTAATCGAGCTGATGTTTGACCGTCTGATGGTCATCAACACTGATGGTACCTTTGGGCCGCGTCTTGCAGAGAGCTGGGAGACCAATGAGGCTCAGGATAAGATCACGTACCATCTGAATGAGAATGCAAAATGGCAGGATGGAGAACCGGTAACCGCAGAGGATGTTGTTTACTCCGCACAGGTTGCATCTTCTTCCGAGTACAGCTATCTGCGCAGAATCCGTATGCAGTACTTTGCAGGAACCGATGAGACCGGCTGTGAGACTGGCACCGACAGCATCGAGGTAGCAGCACTGGATGATCATACCGTAGAGTTTACCTTAAAGACCCCGATGGATCCAGCTATCATTTACGCACTGGTTAACCGTGACTTCTTTATTATGCCGAAGCATCTGCTGGATAGCATTTCTGACGCAGATCTGGTAAACGACGCATTCTGGCAGAAACCGATTGGCTCCGGCCCATGTATCTTCGACAGCATGGAGTCTGGCGTATCCATTGAGTTCAAGGCAAACAAAGACTACTATCTTGGCGCTCCGGATTTTGACCGTCTGGTATTCAAGAAGGTACAGTCCTCTAACCTGTTATCCGGCTTAATGAGCGGCGACATCGACGTTCTGTCCGGCAACAGCCAGATCCCGTTAGCAGACTGGGAAGCAGCTAAGAATACACAGGGTATCGTTACGAAATCTATACCGACCTTTGCATATCAGTACATGGCAATGAACACCGCCAGAGATTATCTGACCGAGGATGTCCGTCACGCAATCAGCCTTGCAATCAACCGTCAGGTTATCGTTGACCAGCTGCTGCAGGGTGAGGCACGTATCGCAATCGGACCTCTGGCTGAGGATCATCCGTACTTTGATGAGAAGCTGCTGCCGATCGAGTATGATCCGGAGAAAGCAAAATCCATGCTGGAGGCTGCTGGCTGGGACAGCAACCGTGAGCTGCAGGTGCTGGTATCTACCGGTAACGAAGTTCGTGAGAAATCTGCGATCCTGATTCAGCAGGATTTACAGAAGATCGGCATTAAGACCAAGATCCAGACCTTAGACTTCCCGACTCTGCTTACCAATGCAAGAAACGGTGACTATGATCTGTGCTTCATCGGTTCTTCAGGTTCCGTTGATCCGTCTGAGTCTGTACCGAACGTAACTGCTGGTTACATGAACAACTTTGCACAGTTATCTGATCCGACCCTGGGCCAGATCGGTGAGTCCGGTGCAAAGGAAATCACCTTCGAGACACGTAAGAAGGTCTACGATCAGTATCAGGAAGAGTTATTTAAACAGATGCCGATGGCATTCCTGTATCACACCAACGATCTGTTTGCATATAACGAGAAGCTTGAGAATGTACGCGAAGGTGCAATCGATTACAACATTAACAAGAATGTATGGGAATGGAAAGTAAATAAATAAGCATCTGTTAAATACCATACGAAAAGCGAGGTATTGGAATGTCAGAGAATTTAATTGAAGTAAAAAAACTCGTTACTCAGTTTTCAGGTAAGAATGGAACCGTGACAGCGGTAGACGGAGTATCCTTTCATGTAAAGAGAGGAGAAACACTTGGAATCGTGGGTGAATCCGGGTGTGGAAAATCCGTTACAAGTATGTCGATCCTGCGGCTGATTCCCAAGCAGACAGGAAAAATCGCATCTGGAGAGATTCTGTTCGAAGGCCGCGATCTGGCAAAGCTGTCAGAAAAGGAGATGCGTCAGATCCGTGGAAATGAGATAGCGATGATCTTCCAGGATTCCATGACAGGCTTAAACCCGGTTATGACGATCGGTAAGCAGCTGGTAGAAACCATTACCGCGCACAGTAAGATGGATAAAAAAGAGGCTTGGGCGAGAGCTGAGGAGATGCTGACGAAAGTCGGCATCCCTTCCCCGGCTCAGCGCCTGAAAGAGTTTCCGCACCAGTTATCCGGCGGTATGCGTCAGCGTGTCATGATTGCCATGGCACTGTCCTGCAATGCATCACTGTTCATTGCAGATGAGCCGACGACAGCCCTTGACGTGACGATCCAGGCCCAGATCCTTGAATTGATGAGGGAGCTGAAGGAAAAGGAGAATAAGTCCCTGATGCTGATCACCCATGATATGGGAGTTGTGGCAGAGATGGCAGATGACGTCATGGTCATGTATGCAGGAAAAGAGATGGAATACGGAGACGTAAGAAGTATTTTCAAAGATCCGCTCCATCCGTATACCCGCGGTCTGTTAAAGTCCATTCCACGTCTGGACCAGAGTTCCGATGATCCGCTGTTCAACATTCCGGGATCAGTTCCGGATTTGTCCGAGATGCCGAAGGGATGCCGTTTCTGCACCAGATGTCCGGAAGCAGACAAACGATGCAGGGAGCAGGAGCCGGGGCTTTACGATGTAAATGGAAGACAGGTACGCTGCTGGAAGTACGCACCGGAAGGAGGTCAGGATGATGTCAGAGGATAAGAAGGTATTACTGGAAGTTCAAAAAGTAAAAAAAGAATTCGTAACATCAAAGAGCCTGACTGGAAAGCCGTTAAAGATTGTCCATGCAGTGGATTCTGTAGATCTGACCATCTATGAAGGCGAGACCATCGGCGTTGTAGGTGAGTCCGGGTGCGGCAAGTCCACACTGGGCCGCTGTATCCTCCAGCTGATCAGACCGACGGCTGGAAATGTGTTGTACCGTGGTGAGGATATCACCAAACTGAACAAGGAGCAGATGCGCCAGATGCGGCGCAAGATGCAGCTGATCTTCCAGGATCCGTACGCATCCCTGAATCCGCGTATGACCGTTCTCGAGCTGATCATGGCTCCGCTTGAGGCCTTCGGGATCGGAACCATGGAAGAGAGAGTCAAGAGAGTCAAAGAGATCATGGAACTGGTAGGCATGCCGGAAAATATGATGAACCGCTACCCGCACGAGTTCTCCGGCGGACAGAGACAGAGAATCGTCATCGCGCGTGCTCTGGTCTTAAATCCGGAATTCGTTGTCTGTGATGAGCCGGTATCTGCACTGGATGTATCAGTCCGTGCGCAGGTACTGAATCTGATTCAGGAATTAAAGAAGAAAAAGCATTTAACCTATATGTTTATTTCCCACGATCTGAGCGTTGTAAAGTACATTTCCGACCGAATTGCCGTGATGTACCTGGGCCGGATTGTAGAGATCGCAGAGAAAAATGAGCTTTATAACAATCCACAGCATCCGTACACGAAAGCACTGCTTTCCGCAATCCCGATTCCGGATGTGGATAATAAAATGAAACGGGAAATTCTGACAGGGGATGTTCCGAGTCCTCTGAATCCGCCGTCTGGCTGCTATTTCCACACCAGATGTAAGTACGCTACAGAACGCTGCAAGACCGAGTGTCCTGCATTACATGATGTAGGTAACGGACATATGGTAGCATGTCATTTAACTTAAAGGAGGCGCGCAGAATGTACAAACCAGACGAAGCTTTAAAGCAGAGCATCGATCAGTGGATAGAGGCGAATCAGAATGATTTTGTAAGGGACCTGGCGAAACTGGTTGCGATACCGAGTATATCGGTAGAGAACGACGGGCCATGGCCATTTGGAGAAGAATGTAAGAACGTACTGGATAAAGCAACAGAGATTGCCGGAGAATATGGATTTACGGTAGTAAATCATGAATATCACTGCGGCAGCTGTGTGGTACCGGGTACCGGCGAGCATCCGAAGCGAATCGGAATGTTTGCTCACCTGGATGTTGTTCCGCTTGGAGACGGATGGCAGTATCCGCCGCTGGGCTGCACCTTAAAGGACGGTTTTCTGATCGGACGCGGTGTAGGGGATAACAAGGGTCCGGCCATCTGTGCGCTTTATGCACTGCGCTATTTAAAAGAACATAAAATAGAATTAAAAAATGATGTCATGATTTATTTTGGATTGTCGGAAGAAACAGGTATGAAGGATATCGAGTATTTCTGCAAGACGCAGCAGATTCCGGATTTATGCCTGGTTACCGATACCAATTTCCCGATCTGCTATGGAGAAAAAGGTCTGCTGCGCGCAGAACTGAACCTCCGGACAGACGGAAATCTGATCGATTTTCATGCCGGAAGCGTTGTGAACGTAATTCCCTCCAAGGCAGAAGCGCTGCTTTCTGATGTATCCCTGGAAGAGGTAAAACGTCAGCTTGGAGATCAGGAAGCACTTACGGCAGAGGCAGATGGTCCGCATGTGCGGATCACGGCAACCGGAATTTCCAGACATGCAGCATTCCCGGAGGGAGCTGTGAACGCGGTTCAGGTTCTGGCAGCAGCATTATCCGGCACCACCCTGCTTCAGGGAAGCTGCGCAGATGCAGTGAAAGGCCTGGCAGAGCTGACTTCTGACTTTTACGGAGCAGGAGCAGATATCTCCTTTGAGGATGAAGCGTCCGGAAAGCTTACCGCTGTCGGAAGCGTAGTACGCATAGAAGCCGGAAATATGAAGATTCTTTTTGATGTCCGCTACCCGGTTACGGCAGATGGCGAGGAGGTCAGCCGCCGCTTTGGGGCATGCAGTGAGAAGAAAGGCTTCTCGTTCAGGGTAACGGAGCTTTCCAGACCGGCTTACCAGCCGATCGACCGGCCGTACATTCCGCTGTTATGCGATATCTGCGATGATGTCCTTGGAAAGCATTACGAGCCTTATACCATGGGAGGAGGAACATATTCCCGCAAGCTTCCGGTAGCAGTCGGTTTTGGACCGGGCGTACCGGACGCAGTCAATCCGTTTGAGAGCGGTCATGGACAGGGACACCAGCCGGATGAATGTGTTCCGCTGAAGATGTTGCTAAATGGCCTGAAAACATATATAATTGCGTTATTGGAGCTTGATAAAATGATGTAGGGAAGGGTAAGAAAATGGTATGAGTGGAAAACCATCTTTGAAGGCCGAGATTTATGAAGCTGTTTTGAGTGATATCATTCAGGGAATTTACAAACAGAACGAAATTATTACGGAGAAACAGCTGATTGCCAAGTACGGAGTGAGCAAATCTCCGATTCGGGATGCCCTGATCGAACTTTGTAAAGAGGGAGTTCTGATCAGCCATCCGCGCTACGGCTATGAGGTGGTACGGATCAATGAGAAGGAGATCCTCGATGTCGTGGATTTCCGAATTCTGATCGAAACCGGTTGCTTCCGGGTTTATGCTCCGACGTTTACCCCGGAAGATATTGCGGAACTGAAGGAGTTCACCATGAAGGAATGCTGCTGGAATGGGACAGATGAGCTTCCGGCATTGAAGCACTGGGAAAACAACATGAAGTTCCACCTGAAGCTCATTTCCTACAGCGGCAACGATTACTGTTACCATATGGTGGAGAGCAGTACCGGAGTTCTGACTCGTGCATATGCACAGCGTTTCTGGGACCAGCGGGATAACCGGTCCTGGAATGTGGATGTCGAAGGCCATCTTTGCATTATCCGGTGCATGGAGGAAGGCAGATTTGACCAGGCAGAGCAGGCTTTAAAAAAGGATATTGCATCCTTTCTGGATATCATCTGTCCAAATTACGCGAGAACTTTTAATCTGTAGTAAATGGAGAAAAGGGAGAGGCTGTCATGAAATGGAAACGTACCAGATTCCATTTTGCGGCAGCCTCTTTTGTCAGTCATCTTTTCTCTTTTTCTTTTGGAAAAGAAGGCGTATAATGAAAGGCAGTATTTGAAAGAATGGAGGAGACAGAGAATGGGGAACGGATTGTCTGACAGAAAGGCAGAGACACAGGAGCTGATGCAGATTCGGCAGGAGGCTTATGAGGCAGCCTCACAGCTTCTTACGGCAGCGCATCCGAAGAAAGGAAGCATTCTGGTGGTGGGATGTTCTACCAGCGAAGTTGCCGGTGAGCGGATCGGAAGCTTCTCCAGTCCGGAACTGGGTCAGGCACTTTTTGACGGTGTATACCAGGCAGCTAAGGAAGCGGAGGTATTTCTGGCTGCCCAGTGCTGTGAGCATCTGAACCGGGCACTGATCCTGGAAGAGGAAGCAGCAGAACGTTATGGCTATGAGCAGGTCAATGTGGTTCCGCAGCCGAAGGCCGGAGGTTCCTTTGCGACAGCTGCGTATCACAGCTTTACGCATCCGGCAGCAGTGGAGCATATCCGGGCAGCAGCCGGAATGGATATCGGCGACACCCTGATCGGCATGCATTTACAAGAAGTGGCGGTTCCGGTACGGATTGAGCAGCGTCAGATCGGAGCAGCCCGGGTGATCTGTGCCAGAACAAGATTGAAGTTCACCGGTGGTGCAAGAGCCGCATACGACGAAAATCTGTTATAAGAAGAATTGCATCTATTGCAGATCAATGTGGATAACAGATGGATTTTTTCTTGACGCTGTGTATAATTTCGCTTAAAATGAAACAACGACAATGTATACAGAGATACACAGGAAAGGAAGCATTTGTTTATGGGTATCATAAAAGCTTCAAAATTAATATATGATTATATCCGCCGGGATGAAGATGACCATGTGGAAGAAGTAAAGCGTGCGATCGATGATCTGACTCTGGACATTAACCAGGGAGATTTTGTGGCTATTCTGGGGCACAACGGCTCCGGAAAGTCTACCTTTGCCAAACAGGTGAACGGCATTCTGCTTCCGACAGACGGCACTGTCTGGATTTCCGGCATGAATACAGCGGACGATGCTCATATCTGGGATATCCGAAAGACTGCAGGCATGGTATTCCAGAACCCGGATAACCAGATCATTGGCAACATTGTGGAAGAGGATGTGGGATTTGGACCGGAGAATCTGGGAGTGCCGACCGACGAGATCTGGCGCAGGGTAGACCAGAGCCTGGAGGCAGTCGGCATGACTGCGTACCGTTTAAAATCACCAAACAAACTGTCCGGCGGTCAGAAGCAGCGTGTGGCTATTGCCGGTGTCATGGCTATGCGTCCGCAGTGCATCATTCTGGATGAGCCAACAGCCATGCTGGATCCGAACGGCCGCAAGGAGGTTATTGCTACCCTGCATGAATTGAACCGCCAGGAGAAAATCACCGTTCTTCTGATTACTCACTATATGGAAGAAGTGATTGACGCAGACCGTGTCATTGTCATGGATGATGGAAAACTGGTGATGGACGGAACCCCGCGGGAAATTTTTTCCCGGGTAAAGGAACTCAAAGAATACCGTCTGGATGTACCGCAGGTGACAGAGCTTGCATATGAGTTAAAGCAGGCCGGCCTGGATCTTCCGGATGGAATTCTTACGATGGATGAGCTGATGGATAGGCTTCTCCCGATGTTTCGTGAAAAATTTTCAGAGGTACAGAGGTAAAATAAAAGGAGGCATATATGTCGATCAGGGCAGAACATTTGAATCATATATATGGTGAAGGAACAGCCTTTGAGCAGTATGCCTTAAAGGATGTCAGTTTTGAGATCGAAGATGGACAGTTTATCGGGCTGATCGGTCATACCGGATCCGGAAAATCAACCCTGACCCAGCATTTAAACGGACTTTTAAAGGCAACGAGCGGAGATATCCTTTATAACGGAGAGAGTATTTATAAAGAGGGATATTCCATGAAAGAGCTCCGCAGCCATGTGGGGCTTGTTTTCCAGTATCCGGAGCATCAGCTGTTTGAGGTGGATGTATTCTCAGATGTCTGCTTTGGACCGAAGAATCTGGGACTCCCGAAGGAGGAGATCGAGAAGCGCGCGAAAGAGGCGCTTGACATGGTGGGACTCGATGAGAGCTTTTATAAGCAGTCCCCCTTCGACCTCTCCGGCGGACAGAAGCGTCGAGTGGCTATCGCGGGTGTTCTCGCAATGAAGCCGGAGGTCTTGATCTTAGATGAGCCGACAGCCGGCCTCGACCCGAAAGGACGCGACGACATTTTAGGACTCGTACAAAAGCTCCATAACGAGCAGGGGCTGACGATCATTCTCGTCTCCCACAGCATGGAGGATGTGGCGCGATATGTGTCCCGTCTTGTGGTCATGAACCACGGCGAGAAGGTCTTCGACGGAACTCCGAAGGAGGTATTCCGCCATTATAAAGAGCTGGAAGCCATCGGCCTTGCGGCGCCGCAGATCACCTATGTGGTACACAAGCTGATTGACAAGGGGATCCCGCTGGATCCGGATATCACGACGGTGGAAGAGGCGAAGAATGCAATCCTCAAGATCTGGCGCGAAAAGTATGGAAAAAGTTCCGGAAATGCAGCGCAGGTAAGCGCAGCCGGAGCGGATTCCGAGAACGCAGATCATGGGAACGCCGCCGGAACAGCTTCTGGGAAGGCCGACAGCACAGAAAAGACAGCCGGGGAGGAAACGACATGTTAAGAGATATCACACTTGGACAGTACTACCCGGTTGATTCCCTGCTTCACAGGCTGGATCCGAGAACAAAATTATTTGGAACTCTTGTATACATCGTAACCTTATTTATCGCGGACAATCTTTGGGCATACCTTGCGGCGACGATCTTTCTGATCACTGCCATCAAGCTCTCCAATGTCCCGGTAAAATTCATGGTGCGGGGCTTAAAATCCATCGTGTTCCTGCTTCTCATCAGCGTCAGCTTCAACCTGTTCCTGACGCCGGGTACCCCGATCTTTAAGATCGGTTTCCTGCAGATGACCTGGGAAGGTCTCCGGTTTGCGGCATTTATGGCGATCCGTCTTGTTTACCTCGTTATGGGATCCACGATTCTGACGCTCACAACGACACCGAACCAGCTGACAGACGGTCTGGAAAAGAGCCTTGGCTTTTTAAAGAAGGTCGGCGTTCCGGTCCACGAGGTGTCCATGATGATGTCCATTGCGCTCCGGTTTATCCCGATCCTGATCGAGGAGACAGATAAGATCATGAAAGCGCAGATGGCGAGAGGCGCTGATTTCGAGAGCGGAAACCTGATCCAGAAGGCGAAATCCATGGTACCGCTCCTTGTACCGCTTTTTGTATCCGCATTCCGCCGTGCCACGGACCTCGCGATGGCCATGGAGGCGAGATGCTACCGCGGCGGCGAGGGCAGAACAAAGATGAAACCGCTTAAGTACGCGAAGAGGGACCACATGGTTTATGGGGCGTATCTGGTGTATTTTGTGGTGGCAATTTTGCTTAAGGTCGTTTTGTAAAGAAATGAGCGATTTCAGCCGGGAAAAAGTAATTTGATATCTGATTCTATCCGGAAAACCGGGCAGAACTGGATTGGGCTGGAAATGGCAGAAGATAATTTGCAGCTGTGAAGCTGCAAAATAGCTGCTGGATCTGTATAAAAGTAAATTTGCCCGGGAATCCCCGGGCAGCAGAGGGAAAACAATAAAGCTATGAGACGAATCAAACTGACGGTGGCCTACGACGGCACCGCATACAAGGGCTGGCAGCTCCAGCCCAATGGCGTTACCATAGAGGAGATGTTAAATAAGGCTCTTTCGGATCTTCTGAAAGAGCCTGTCTGCGTCATTGGGGCAAGCCGGACGGACTCCGGCGTCCATGCAAGAGGAAACGTGGCGGTCTTCGACACGGAGAGCCGGATCCCGGGAGATAAATTCTGTTACGCGGTAAACCGCGGACTTCCGGAGGATATCCGTGTGGTGGAATCCGAGGAAGTTCCCCTGGACTGGCATCCGAGAAAGCAGAACTGCGTAAAGACCTACGAGTATCAGATCTTAAACTGTAAGATCGAGATCCCGACGCGACGCCTCTACGCCCATTTCTGCTATTACCCGTTAAACGTGGAAAAGATGAATGAGGCGGCAAAATATCTCATCGGGGAACATGATTTCATCAGCTTCTGCGCCGCAAACCACCAGGCGGAGGAGACGGTCCGGACGATCTACGGGGCCGAGGTGAAAAAGAATGATGAGGACATCGTAACGATCCGCCTTTGCGGCAGCGGATTCCTCTACAACATGGTGCGGATCATCGCGGGAACTCTGTTAAAAGTCGGAACCGGCGAGTGGGAGCCGGAACATGTGAAAGAGGTACTGGAGGCAAGAAACCGCAAAGAGGCGGGACAGACTGCTCCGGCAAAGGGCCTGACACTTGTGGGAATCGAGTATGAGAGGGAGATCCCAAAGGAGATCGTTGGGAGAAATGAACATTGGGACGCTGTTCTGGACCAGAGTAAACTGGAATCCGACGGAATCTCCTGCGTCCGGATCAGGTTCTCCGAACCGGAGGAACTCCCCCGACTGATCCGCCGTATGGTGCACCAGGCATACCGGAATGGGGCGAAGGAAGTTTTCGTCACGGTCCCGGATGGGTATGAGGTATCGGAGACGGAAAGCTATGGATATTACCGACTCCGCAGGCTGGATGACGGCAGCTACGGAACGGAGTATACGGGGAGGACGCTATGAACCGGGTACTGATCCAGCTGATCTATTTTGTGATCTATTCCGTTGTGTTCCTGATCATCGGAAAGCTCTCTTTTTCGGAAAGTGATTCTCTCTCCAAGTTTTTCGTTGGTGAGAGAAAGAATGACGAAAAACGCCTGTTTTTCACGTTTGTCGGAACCTGGGTCTCCGCGGCGACGATTCTGGGATTTACGGGAAACGTATACCACAGCGGACTCTCTGTCATTGCGTCGTCGGTCATCCCGTGGTTTATCGGCGCGGGTCTCCTGTATCTGATGACGGACCGGCTATATGAGAATGATGTCCTGTCGATCCCACAGCTGATTGGAAAAAAGCATGATTCTAAATTTCTGCAGACAGCATCGGCCATTTTTATGATCTGCGGCTATATTTTCTATCTGATGATCCAGATCAAGGGATTTGGCATCGCGGTATCCAGCCTGCTGAATATCAATTACAAGGTAGCTGTCTTTCTTGTCTATCTTTTTATCCTCTATTCGAGCTTCGGCGGCTTTAACTCCGTCACGAAGTCGGACTGCCTCAATCTGATTATGCTCTCTGTGAGCATCGGGGTTCTGTATCTGGTTATCGTAAAAAATGTTCCGGGACACTGGTTTTTGACGGATCAGACTGTGCATGAACTCATAAAGAGCAAGGGCGTTTTTGAAAATCAGACAGCGGAGATTGGAATCTTCGTATATATCTCCATGTTCTTCGGCTGGGGAATGGGACTGGCGTCGAATCCCCAATATATGGTCAGGATCCTGGCGGCGAAGGATAAAAAGACTGCAAAACATATGATCCTGCATGCACTGATATTCCTGTGCGTGCTGTACTTTGCACTGACCCAGATCGGTCTCGGACTGCGGATCCTCTTTCCGCAGCTGAAAAATTACTGCTCCGCGGATGACGTATTTATCTATGCAGTGGTCAATCTCATGAACACACCGTTCAGCGGTTTCTTCCTGATCAGCGTGATCGGCGCCTGCGTCTCAACGGCGAACTCCCAGCTTCACCTGATCGGCTGCATGCTGTCCTACGATGTGGCTGCCCAGCTCACAAAAAAGAAGATGGCGGAGGAGCAGATTCTCACCCTGGCGCGGGTATGTATCTTCATGGGAGGCACGGCTGCACTGATCTTATCCGTAAATCCGCCGAAGGACATGCTGTCCTTCGGGGCGGATATCTGGGGATTATTCTCGGCGGCGCTTGCCCCTCTGATCTACGGGGGACTGTACTGGAAACGGAGAACGAAAGCCGGGGCGGTGGGAGCGTTCTTTACGGGACTTATCTGCTCTGTCCTGTTCTGGAAAATGGATCTCCGGATATACTGGGCGTTTCCGGCAACACTGTGCGCGGCGGCGGTCTATGTTGTGATCCCGATGTTTGAGAAGAAGAGAGGGGCAGAAGAATGAGCGGAAAGAAAAAACAGCTGTTTCGATCATGGTTCTGCAGGATCGAGCATGAGGTCATGCTGCCGTTCATCACGGTAGGGATCCTGGTGGTCTGTGCATTCTGTGCTATTTCGGTGTATAATGGATATACAGAAAAGCTTAAGGACAGAAAAGAGTACGCGAGGACTACGATCCGCGGCATGGAGTCGGATATTTACTATCTGCAGGGAAAACTGAGTGAGGAGGAGATCCGGCAGAAGTATAAGTTCTATCATGATCCGGCGGTGCGGATCCTGGCTGCCGACGGCACGATCATCACGGGGGACGAGGAGATCCCGGACGGGAACATGGAACTCCTGTACGCGGACAGTGGAAATTTCCTGGGGTGGCGTCTGGAATACTGGATGGATAAAAAGTCATTTGAGAATGCGATCCTGGAAGAACAGAATTACGTCATTGTGGGCGCTGTGGCCAGTCTCCTGATCATCGTCCAGGTCAGCGTGTTCCTCGCCTGGAGTCTCACAAAACCGATCCGAAGCATGAGCGCGGCGTGTAAAAAGCTCGATGAGAACAAGGACGGGTTCCGGGAGTACAGTTTCCCGGAGACAGCGAGAAAGGACGAGATCGGCCAGCTGGCGAGAACCTTTGAGAATCTTCTGAAAAACCTTGATAACTACACGAAAATGGAGTATACAAGCCGGATGTCATCGGCGCTGGCCCACGAGATCAAAAATCCGCTGGCCGGGATCCGTTCCGGGATCCAGGTCCTGGGCGGGCGGGCGGTGAAGGAGAATGAAAAGCTTCTCTGCGACAGCATGCTTCATGAGATCGACCGGGTGACCGGGCTGATCAATGACCTGTTTACGCTGTCGGTAAAGAAGGAAAACCACAGACATGTCTTTCCGGCGGATGCGGTGCTGCGGGAGGTGGCATCCATCTACGCGAAGGAGTGCGAACAGCAGAATGTCACGTTCGAGACAGACTGCGTGGCATGTGAGGTGTTTGCCGATGAGAATGAAATGCGCCAGATGCTGTACAATCTTCTGACAAACAGCATGCGGGCGGTCAGCCGGGACGGAACGGGGAAGATCCGTCTCTCAGTGTCTTCCGACGGAGGTATGACTACATTCTGCGTCTCCGACAACGGAAAAGGAATGAATGAAGAGGAACTGAAACGTGCAAGAGAACCGTTCTACACGAAGAGCATTAACGGCGTCGGGCTTGGTCTGGCGATCGTAAACCGGCTGATCGAGCAGAACCACGGTAAAATGGAAATGGAAAGCGCTCCGGGCTGCGGAACAACGGTGCGCCTGATTTTTGAAAGCAGGGATGAACATGAAAAAGGTACTGATCGTTGATGATGAATTTCTGATCCGGTTTACACTGGAGGAAGGCCTGAAGGACCGGGGATACGAGACCCAGTCGGCGGAAACGGTGAAGGACGCTCTCGAGAAGATGAAAACGTTCCATCCGCAGGTGATCCTCCTGGATAACCGCCTGCAGGACAGCCTCGGGATCGACGAGATCTCCACGTTCCGTTCCGCCGATGAGGAGGTCCAGGTGATCCTGATGACGGCGTACGGCTCTGTCGCCCAGGCGGTGGAGGCGACGAAGCGCGGCGCTTACGACTATATTTTAAAGCCCTTTGATATTGACGAGATCGACCGGATCGCCAGCCGCTGCATTGGTCAGATGCAGGATCGGGAATCCCTGGAGTTTCTAAAGGGAAAAACGCAGGAATTTATCGGAGTCAGCGACGCCGCGATGCGGATCCGGCGCCACATCGAACTTCTCGGAAAGAATTCCACGGTGAATGTTCTGATCCGGGGCGAGACCGGAACGGGAAAAGAGGTTGCGGCGTCCCTGATCCATGCCTGCAGCGACCGGAGGGACCACCTGATGGTCCGCATCAACTGCAGCGCAATTCCGGAACATCTGATGGAGAGCGAGCTCTTTGGCTATGAGCGGGGGGCCTTTGCGGGTGCGATGAAGACGAAGAAAGGTCTGATCGAGCTGGCAGCAGGCGGAACCGTGTTCTTGGATGAGATCGGGGAACTTCCCCTCTCCATGCAGACAAAGATCCTCACATTTCTGGATCATAAGAAGTTCAAGCGTGTGGGTGGTCTGGAGGACATCGAAGTGGATGCCCGGGTGATCGCGGGGACAAACCGGAATCTGGAACATGCCGTAAAGCAGGGGGAATTCCGGGAAGATCTTTTCTACCGGATCAATGTCATGGAGCTTGTGATCCCGCCGTTACGGGATCGGAGAGAGGATATTCCGGCGCTATGCGATTATTACCTGAAATATTATAACGGCATGTTTGGAAAGAATATCACCCATGTGGATCCTGATTTTATGCGGGAGCTGCTTTTGTATGACTGGAAAGGGAATGTTCGGGAACTGAAAAATATTTTCGAGCGCTGCTTCTTATTCTGTCAGGGGGACGTGCTTGAAAAACATGTGGAATTAAAGCGGGTGGACTGGAAAGATGATACCCGGACAGGAGAGCCGTTTGCGTTAAAGGATCTTCGGAAAGGACCGATCAGTCTCGATCAGGAGGTCTCCATGCTGGAACAGATCTACATGGACCAGGCCCTGAAGCTCTGCGGAAATAACGTGACAAAAGCGGCGGCCCTTTTGGGGATCACGAGATTCTCCATGAAGAGAAGACTTGATAAGGAAGACTGAAATCTTACGGCCCGCACGGCAAGGTGGCAGACCTGCTGAACAATTGAAAACGTGCAAAAATTCACATCGTGCGAAATCGCTCGCTAAAACTGAGCGGATTCGCACGATTTTTTTGAAAATTTCAAAAAGATTTTTCAAAACTGAAAAATATAGTTGAATATCACTAAAAAGTCAGATAAAATCAAGGCATCAGTTGTAGAAAAGATACGAAAGGGGTACTCATTTATGGGGGAAAAGAAAAAACACAGCAACATGACGACCTTGATGGGAGCTGCGTTCCTGATGGCGACATCCGCGATCGGACCGGGATTCCTGACACAGACTTCCACATTTACGGCTCAGTATAAAAGCGTTTTCGCGCTTGTGATCGTCTGTACGATCCTGTTGGATGTGACGACACAGTTAAATATCTGGTCGGTGATCGGTGTGTCCGGCATGCGCGGACAGGATATTGCAAATAAAGTCCTTCCGGGACTCGGGTATTTTATCGCATTCATGGTTGCGCTTGGCGGTCTGGCATTCAACATCGGAAATGTCGGAGGCGGCGCCCTGGGACTTAACGTATTGTTCGGAATTCCGACGACGGTTGGAACCTTTATCGCGGGAATCATCGGAATCCTGATCTTCCTCTCCAAGGACGCGAAGACCAGCATGGATAAGCTGACAAAATATCTTGGAAGCATCATGATCATCGTTGTTCTCTATGTGGCAATCAAATCCAAACCTCCGGTAGGGGACGCTGTGAGCAGTATTTTCCATCCGGGCGATGTGGGTGCTCTTGTCCTTCCGCTCATCACGCTTCTTGGAGGAAGCTGCGGCGGATATATCACATTCTCCGGTGCGCACCGTCTTCTTGACGCCGGATATTCCGGAAAGAAAGATCTTCCGCATGTACGCCAGTCTGTTTTAATGGGTGTCAGCGTTTCTGGAATCATGAGGATCCTGCTGTTCCTTGCGGTTCTCGGTGTCGTGACAGCAAATCCGGATGTGACACTTGACGCTTCAAACCCGGCAGCAGACGCGTTCCGTCTCGGAGCTGGCGTGATCGGATATAAGATCTTTGGTCTTGTCCTTTTCTTCGCCGCTACAACATCCGTCATCGGCGCGGCTTATACATCGGTTTCATTTTTAAAGACTCTTCATCCGTTTATCATGAAGAACGAAAAGTGGTTCGTGATCGGATTTATCACAGCATCCACACTGATCATGGCGATCCTCGGAAAGCCGGCAGCGCTCCTTGTACTTGCAGGCGCTTTAAATGGACTGATCCTTCCGCTGACCCTCTTAACGATCCTTCTTGCGAGCAGAAACAAGAAAATCGTTGGAGATGATTACAAGCACC
>ERZ772901.1071-NODE-1071-length-22983-cov-12.427076_pt1 | contig 22983 bp, 22 predicted proteins | sample MGYA00512123_ERZ772901 | MGnify/ENA primary metagenome ERZ772901 (study PRJEB29015, sample SAMEA2737711) | human gut metagenome | biome: human gut; feature: human-associated habitat; material: faeces | place: China | collected 2012 ...
TGTTCAGCGGTTTTCCTTTTTAGGAAACTATCACTCGAAATGTCGGATGAACCATTTATCTTATCCAATATTCCCGCCAGATAGGCAATAGTCACTCCATAATTGGTCATGGGAACCTGCTGGGCGCGGGCCCGATCGATGCGGTTCAGCACATACTTGCGGTTGAACATGCAGGCTCCGCAGTGAATAATCAAGTCGTACGGGGCCAGGTCTTCCGGAAAGTCCGTGCCTGATACGATGTCGATTTGCAGGCCTTCACCGATGCGCTTACGGAGCATATTCGGGATTTTCACCCGCCCGATGTCTTCTGTCAGCGGGGCATGTGTACATGCTTCAGCAATCAGCACCCGTGACTCCGGTGTTAGCTGGGCAATGGCATTGGCTCCTTCCATGTAGTAGTCGATGTCGCCTTTGTACTGTGCAAAGAGGACGGAGAAGGAGGTGAGTCGGCTTTCGGCCGGTTTCTTGTCATATACCGTGCGGAACACTTGTGAGTCGGTAATAATCAGCTTCGGCGGACGGGCCAAAGCGGCCAGCATGGCATCGATTTTGTCAGTGGTACAGCTCATCACCAGGCATTTGCGGTCCAGCAGTTCGCGGATGGTTTGTACCTGCGGCAGGATGAGGCGGCCTTTAGGGGCCTGGATGTCCTGTGGCATGACCAGCATGACGGTATCGTTTTCTTCTACCAGCCGGCCTACGATGCCTTGTGCCATGGTTTCATCCGGCAGCTTGTTTCGCAGACTACGCAGAATGTCGTCCAGTCCTTTTCCGGTGAGGGTGCTCACTAATAGGGGAACCTGTCCGCATTGCTGTTCGATGCGGCGCATGGTCTGTTTGGCATCAGACAATAGGTCACATTTGTTCAGTATCCAGATAACAGGCACATTCTTTTCCTTTAACAAGCGTTGCCAGTGTAACTCTTCGTCCAGGTGTTCGTCGGTACAAACCATCAGGGCAATGTCTGTCTTCTCCAGCGCACGCTGTGTTTGTCGGATGCGGAGTTCGCCCAGTTCGCCTTCGTCGTCGAAGCCGGCCGTGTCGATGAACACGCAGGGACCGAGACCATGGATTTCCATGGCCTTAAAGACTGGGTCGGTGGTCGTGCCGGGAATATCCGACACAAGGGCTGTATCCTGATGCGTCAGGGCATTAATCAGTGATGATTTTCCGGCATTTCTTTTGCCAAACAGACCGATGTGCAGCCGGTTGGCACGGGGAGTATCGTTCATATGTTTAATCAGGCTTTAAGTTCACACATTAGAAACGGAAGTCGCGTTTTCCTTCGGCAATCCGTTCCAGATTTTCCAAAGCTCTTTTGCGGATGGCGGGATTCGGAATCTCTTCCATCTGCTTGCGAATCATGTCTTCAGCCAGTCGGCGTGTTTCGGGCGAAGCGTAGTCGCAGAGGTATTCCTGAAGCGTCATCAAGGCATTGGGGGCACAGCAGTTGGCTATCTGGCCCGTCTTGACCAGCGACATGAAACGGTCGCCCGTACGTCCTTCACGGTAGCAGGCCGTACAGAAACTGGGAATGTAACCTAATTTCAGCAGCCAGGCTACAATCTCATCCAGGCTGCGGTGGTCGCTCACATCAAACTGAGCAGAGTTTTCTTCCGGCAGTTCTTCGGTAGCATAGCCTCCCACGCTGGTGCGGGAACCACCGCTGATTTGTGACACACCGAGTGCAAGTACCTTCTCGCGTGAACGCTGCGATTCACGTGTAGAAATAATCATACCCGTATAAGGCACACTGATACGGATGACAGCTACAATCTTCTGGAATATCTCGTCGGAGATGGCGTTCTCGAAGGTCGAGGCGTCAATGTCGTCGGCCGAGCAGATACGGGGCACGCTGATGGTGTGCGGGCCTACACCGTACGTCGCTTCCAGGTGTTCGGCATGCATCAGCAGTCCCACGAAGTCGTAGCGGTAGGTGTTCAGGCCGAACAATACACCGATACCCACATCGTCGATTCCTCCCTGCATGGCGCGGTCCATGGCCTCCGTATGGTAGGCATAGTTGCTCTTCGGACCTCTGGGGTGAAGTTTCTCGTAATTCTCCTTGTGGTACGTTTCCTGGAACAAAATGTAGGTACCGATACCGGCCTCGTGCAGACGGCGGTAGTTTTCTACTGTAGTAGCAGCAATGTTCACATTTACCCGGCGGATGGCTCCGTTCTTGTGCTTGATGCTATAGATGGTCTTTATCGACTCCAGAATGTATTCGATGGGGTTGTGAATCGGATCTTCTCCTGCTTCCAGTGCCAGACGCTTGTGCCCCATGTCCTGCAGGGCGATTACCTCACGACGGATGTCTTCCTGTGTCAGTTTCTTGCGGGCAATGGTCTTGTTCTTTACGTGGTAAGGACAGTAGGTACAACTGTTTACGCAATAATTTGACAAGTAAAGAGGGGCAAACATTACGATGCGGTTACCATAGAATTTCTGCTTGATTTCACGAGCCAGGCGGTAGATTTCCTCCACCAGTTCCGGGTCGTTGCATTCCAATAGTACAGCAGCCTCGCGGTGAGAAAGTCCCTTGCACAGGCGAGCCTTTTCAATGATGGAACGTATCAGTTCCTTGTCCTGGCTTTTGCTTTGGGCATATTCCAGGGTATCGAGAATTTCTTCGTGGCAGATAAATTCTTCTGCCTTTTGAGAATCAATCTTGTACATAGCTGTAATGTAATTTATAGTGTTTTGCCGGGATAATCTCCTCGGCTTTTATCTATTTCGTAACCAATGGTAGCCAGCCGTTGTGCCAGCAGACGCAGTCCTTCGGCAGCTTCTGAGCCCATAGAGGCTTTATTGTCATACAAGGCATAATTCTTTCGCTGTTCTACCGGAGAGAGGTTGGGCATCACTACATTGGCACCTGCCAGTATGCCTTTCTCGCGCCCGTCGGGGGTAAGGCTTGCCAGGGCGGTGGTAGAAGGAATCAATGCCTGCGGATGCATCAGCCGGAAGATGGAAAGCAGCGTGAGTGTCTGCGTGAGACAGCCGGGCGGGCAGGAAGCGAAAAGAGTGTCATGATGAGGCAGGAAAGGACCGATACCAATCATCTGGGGACGGAATTGTTCTATGAAAAGAATGTCTTCCACCAGGTGGTCTACAGTTTGTCCCGGACTTCCCACCATAATGCCGGTTCCCGTCTGGAATCCGATGCGTTTCAAATCGTTCAGACAACGCAAACGGTTGGGCAGCGACATGCTTTCAGGGTGCAAGCGGCGGTAATGTGCTTCGTTGTGCGTTTCGTGACGCAACAGATAGCGATTGGCGCCTGCTTGAAAAAAACGTTCGTAGGAAAGTGTGGGGCGTTCACCGAGTGAAAGGGTGATGGCCACATCGGGGAATTCGGTTCGTATGGCAGTAACCACTTCCGTTACCCTGTCATCGTTCATGTAGTTATCTTCTCCTCCTTGCAGGACGAAGGTACGGAATCCCAACTCATATCCATGCCGGCAGCAGGCCAGAATAGTTTCTGCATCCAGTCGGTACCGCTTCAGGTGGCGGTTACTTTTTCGGATGCCGCAGTAGAAACAGTCATTGTGACAACAGTTCCCTATTTCAATAAGTCCACGGATATAGATTCTGTTTCCGAAATGGCTTTGTGCTACTGCACGTGCCTTTTGCATGAGAAAGTCGAGGTCTTCCCCCCGGCACTCCAGCAGAAGGGTACGCAATTCACCGGGAGCCAGTGTCTGCTCCCGGTAAAGGCGTTCAATAAGTTCCCTCATGGGTTTATTCCTGATTATTGTTTTCGTACTTCAAGGTACGTTTCAGCAAGTCTTGGTTCAACTGGCGTTTTCCGGCTACAGGGTCGTTGTGTGCGCTCGGACCGGTTACACATCCGCCTTCACAAGCCATCATTTCGATGAATTGTGCATCCACTTTTCCGGTCTTGGCGTAAGCGCGGAGTACACCGATGTTCTTCTTCGTGAAGTCAGAGAACTGCATAATCTTGATACCGTTGGCTTTCGGGCCTAAATAAGCTTTCACTGCTCCGGCTACACCGCCTGCCTGTGCGAATCCGTGTGCTTCACATACAGATTCGTATGCCACTTTGTACGGGTTGGCCTGTTCCAGTTCAATACCCAAGCCACGGAAAATCGGGTGAAGTTCTTCGAATGTCAGCACGTAATCTACGCATTCGTCGCGCTGTGCTTCTTTTCTTTTGGCGATACACGGGCCGATGAAGACTACCTTCGCATTCGGGTATTTCTTTTTAGCAATGCGAGCCGCGTAATACATCGGAGAACCGGTGCTTGATACGTAAGGCTTCATGTCAGGAATATGCTTGTTCACCAGTTCGATGTACGACGGACAGCAGGAAGTAGTCATGAATTTCTGTCCTTCTTCCAGTTTTTCCAGCAGTTCGTGTGCTTCGTTGCTGGTAGTGTGCATGGCACCTTCAGCCACTTCAATTACATCGGCAAAGCCGATCTCCTTCAATGCACCGTACACTTGTTCGATGGTAGCTTTGAACTGTCCCAATACGGACGGAGCCGGAATGGCAATTACTTGTTCTCCCTTACGGATAGCTTCCAATACATCGAATACCTGAGAGATTTCGAAGATGGCTCCGAACGGACAGGCATTCAGACATTTTCCACAATAGATACACTTGCTTTCGTCGATGTGCTCGATGTAGTGCTCGTCCTTGCTGATGGCTTTCACCGGACAAGCTTCTTCACAAGGCACCGGAATGTAGACGATGGCGTGATACGGACAGCTCTTGTGGCAGATACCACAGCTGATACACTTGTCGTGGTCAATCTGTGCCTGACCAGTCTTCTTGTTAAAATGTACAGCTCCCTTCGGACAGTTCATGTAGCAGCTTCTTGCCACACAACCCCGGCAAAGGTTACTTACTTCGTAGTTCACCTGTACACAAGAAGAACATGCTTCGTCGATGACACAGAGAATATTTTCCTTGATTCTTTCCTTGCGTTCCAATGCTTTGCGGGCATATTCAGAAAGCGGAGTCAGCTCATCCGTTTCATCGGTCATATCCCAGCCCAGCAGCGGAAGCAACTTATATTTAGTAACGGCACGTTCCTTGTGGATACAGCAACGTCCTACCGGCTGTGAGCGGCGAGGACTGATTTCCAAAGGAATGCGGTCAATTTTTTCTACTAATTGATTTTCTTTCCATAAAGCAACCAGGTTTTTCAGCAATTTATGCCGGACAATCATTACGTTGTTTGTAAAAGCCATAATCGAAATAAAAAGGTTTGTTAGTTATTAGTTATCCTAAAATTATAGAGTCCGTGTGCGGTTTACTCTTCCGTTTGTCCCTCGGCAGCTCTCAGAATCAAGGTCGTAGCTCCCAAGGTAATAATAGCTCCGTCTTCAATGCGGATTTGGTCTTTCAGTCCTAAAATTTCATTCATCAGGAAAGTTCCTGTGATACTGTCGTTATCGCGCAGGGTATAAATGATTTTTCCTTGCTTATTCTTCTTGACATTGATGTAACAATGCCGGCGGTCCAGGCTCGGATCATTGCTTTCGATGGGGATGTCGATGTCGTTACCTTTGCATCGGCGGCCGATGAGGTTATCTCCCTCATGCAGCGGAAGTACTTGCTTGTAGGCAAATACGTTTTCCACGGCCAGTATGTTGCCGAAATCCTGCATGCCTTCTTTCTCGTCAATTACTTCCTCCTTACGGTTGGCGGCATTCAGTTTCGATTTTCCGATACGGATGCTGAACTGCTTCTTGCAGTTGTCACAGATAAAAACGAGTGACTGTCCTTCTCCATACTTGGTTTCGTCAAACTGGATGAAGTTGTCACATTTGGGGCATCTTACTCTTTTCATTCTGTTTTAAAGGGCATATTTATTTTGAAGTGAATACCCAGGCACTCTTGAATTCTTCCTGATTACGCAGTGTCTGCACTTTCTGGTAAGCTTCACCAGAAGTGGCATAACTATCCAGTGCGATGCGGAAGCGTCCGTTCGATTCAAGTACCTGACAATTCTTGTATCCTTTCTGCTGGAATTTTTTCAGTTCACGTTGTGCATCGTCCGATGTCGGCAGGCTGGCTACGATAATGTAGGCCGTTTTCTTGCTTGCAGCAGGCTGTGCGGAAGCCGGTTTCGGCTTTTGTGTCGCTTTTGCTTCAGCTTTGGTGGTAGCCGTTTTGGTTACGGCTGTTTTTGCAGCAGGCGCAGCTGCAATTTTTTCTGTCTTCACAACTACCGGTTTCAGCGTGTTTACGTTGTTACGGACACGCTTTTCGCCCGTCTGTTTCTTTACAGCCTTTTGTGCAACTGCTGTTTGGGGAGCCGTTTGTATGCTGGTGGCCACCGACTGGTTGCGAATGGCATCAAACATACTGATTGAGCCCAGCGAAGCATAATTCGCATCGTCCATGTACGTGTTTTCCACCGGAACGGAGAGCACGAAGAACAGACATACGGCTGCGGCTATGGCCACTACGTTGCGTGTGAAATGGCGCAAGGAGAAATGTCTCTTCGGTTTGCTTGCCGCTTCCTTTATTTCCGGAACCAACGGTTTCGGAGAAGAAACGGGCAATGGCTGCAGTTGCGGAAGCGTGAAACTTTCCAGCCCGTACAGACTTGGGGTGAAGAAAGATGCAGCTGCCGGTTCAAAGGCATAGCCGCCGTTCATGTTATAGTAGATTGTACCCACGTTGTGCAGGGTGACCTGACCTTGCTGGTACAATTGGTCTTTTATTTCAGCCACAGTCTTTTCAATCCGGCGGGTTGCATCGGGAAAGTCGGTGTTAAAAGCTTGCATGTACGACTGTACCAGCAGCCCATCGTTCATTATCAGTTGCGGATTGAAACCAATGGTGCGGAGGGGCGGCATGAATTCTCCTTTCTGGATGGAGTATACAGCCTGCCGTTTGTGGGCAATGAATCCTCCCAAGCCGGGAACAATGACACAATCATTCTCCAGCAATAATACTTCTATATGTTTGGACAGTTCAATCATATTGCAAAAATAATACATTTTTCTCTTATGTGGAGTATCTTTCAACGGGTATTTTTTATACCGATAGGGGTTTAACCAACTCTTCTTTTTCTATCACGTAGTCTGATATATTCATGTGTCCTGTATCGAGACAATTGTAAATGCACGAAGCCCCCGGCACTGCCGAAGGCTCCTGTTTTTTATTCTCTTATCTCACTTTTCAATAACCGTCGATACAATCCATTGGTGGATTCTCCGTGTGTTCTATCACGTGCTCCTTTCATGTCAATATTTATTTGATGGAATGTATTTCTCTCCATTCCATCAGCAGTTCATCGGCAAGATATTCATCGCTAAGGCAATGCATATCCGCAACTCCATTACTTATAAGTTTATAAGTTTCAGAATCATAAAAAAAGCAAGCGCATCTTCGTATTTCATCTGCAAGACTATTCCAAAAGACCTGTTCCACCTTCCCCTTTTATCGGGAGAAGTGGGACGGGAAACTTTCAGTGTACCATGAGTTACAGCATGGCGGCATACTTGCGTACCTGCTTCAGACGCTCCATAAAAGAGGGGTCTGCCGCCGCCTGCTGCATATTGCAATCAAGCTGCATCCGCATCAGTAGCGAAGCACTGATACCCAAAGCTGCCTCGAAGAGCATCGCTGTCTGCGTAGTAATCGGCCTGCGGCAGTTGAGAATGTCATTCAATACCTTGTAGGAGATGCCCATCTGCTCGGCCAACCTGCGCTGCGAGAGCTTGCGTTCTTCGGTCTCTTCCTTCAGCAGTTCGCCCGGATGTATAGGGCGTTGACAGATGTATTTTCCCATAATTATTCTATTTATAATGGTTTGATAATTCAAGTATATTGCAGATGGTCACCACCGTTTCCGATGAGACCTGTTCTACCGTGAACTCAATGCGGTACTGGTCGTTCACACGGATGGAGGAAATACCAGCCTTGTCACCTTTCAGCACTTCATAATGAAGCGAGTGGATGACGTAAAGCTCTTCCACGCTTCTTGCTTGTTCCAGCACTTTGATGCGCAACTGGTAGCGTGCCACGATATTCGGCTGGAAACGATGTTTCTTGTCCGTCGTTTTCCCTTCCTCGTACAATTGGCGCAAATAGTCCTTATCAAAGTTTATCTCCATTGCTTTCCGTGTTATTATTCACGTAGCAAAGATAAGAGATCTCTCCCATATATCCACAAAAAAAGTGGAAGTATTTTATATCACTGCCATCAGTTTCATCAATCATGGATAAATCCACTACCTTCATATATACCTCGTGTACATCCTTGCGGAGACTTCTTATTTTGTAGGTAGTAGCGTCTAGTTCCTGTTGTCTGTTCTGTTCATTGAACCAAATATAGACGATGCCGAAAATGACGAATAGTATTAGCACATATCTTGCCGCTATCTTGGTGCGCAGGTGTCTGGTTGCTATTGTTTTCCGTTTCATGCGGTATACCTCATTTTTTATTATTGCTGTCTGATAAAATCGATTACATATAAAAAATCCCGCTCGCTCATTGTGTATTTAATGGGCGAGTCTTGTTTTGTCATTCTATCTAAGTCCCCTTCAAAAGATAGACAGCTGATAATCTTCTTTCCGATCTACGCTTAAGAGCGTTTCCCAATCCTTTTCCGGATGATTAAACAGATTGTAGAAGTCCACATAATACATAAGCGTAATCCGTATCATGGTTGCAAGCCCGGAAAAACTCCATGAACGTATGAGTTTCCTTTTCATTATCATAAGCAGCAGATTAGCTATAAGAGTCACCCAAATCTGTATCTTGATGGCATTTGCACTTTCTTCATAGAAGTATTTCAAGGGGAAGTTCTGCTTTTTTCTGCTTGAACAGCAGTCCTATTTTCCAGCGTTTGCGGTAAATTTCTATAATCTCGTCCGGATCTGATTCCATGTCGTTTGTGAGCAATGAAACCAGTTTGTGCTTTCGGGTATCGGCATAGGTAATGATACGGGCATGGTAAGTCAGGGTTTCGCCACCCTTCAGTACTTTTGAGAACGTAACATGTTGTATCCGTACTTCCATAAATCCTTCAGTAGTCTGGTTCATACAGTCCTCCATAACAGAGTATTTCAGGTTTCTCTTCATTTTTGTCACATACAGGACTCCTCTCAGCGTGAGTGTTTCCAGCTTCTCATAGTCAATGTATGCGCAATCCATGGTAATTATGTCTCCTTCGTTCAGTGCTGATGGCCTTAACATGAAGGAATCATTGGTTGTAGCAGAAGTAAACTTTATGTCTGAAGGAACTCCTTCGTTGGCATGTATGACGGTGTGTACCTTGATACCTCCTTTCTTTTTGCCGGTCTTGGGATGGCGCCCCACTGTCTGTTGGGATCGGAAAGAGTACTTCGCGAAGGCATTAACCTGATACCCAAATGACAAAGTTTGCGGGATTCTGCCTGTAGGGAAGCCATTATCTCCCGCAAGGAATCAAAACGCATGATGACCGCATAGAGCATAACGACAAGATGAGTCCAGGCATCGAAACGTTTTACATAGTGCTCTCCACCATATTTACGACTTAACCGAAGGATTGTTGACTTGTCCAGAAATTTTATCACCTGACAATAGAGCGGCTGTCCGCTAAAATGTGTACTTTTGCTTTATTGTTTGGCGATTGAAACCTAACGAAAATGGGCTGACCTCGCAAATGAAGTCAGCCCTAATTTTATGGCTTCGCAAAATTTTTATCGGACAGCAATAATATTTTGTACTTTTGTATTGTAGTTCCGGGCGTTCCTCTCCCAGCTTTCAGTTACTGGTGATAAATCCGGTTTTTTTATGCGTGTACGTAAAGATACAATTATTTCTTTTCCAATTAATTTTTTTGCTTCAGCATTTTTAGATATAAAAAATCACTGCATAGTTACTTCTAATAGGAATTATACTATACAGTGATTTTCAATACTATAATCTTGAGATTACCTATTTTTCAGTAATTTCATTCTATCGCATTTAGATTATCCTCATTGAAATAATCCGTAGGGCCAGGGTACGATTGACTATCATATGCATAAGTTCCCTTGAACCATTCGGATTCCTTATATGCCTCTATAGCAGAAGCTGGAACATATACTTGACATGACTGCATCTTTTCAACATTAGGTTTAGAATAATTACCATCAGCATCAGTATTATAAATGACTTCTGGCGGAGTTGTTCCTTTAAAGGTAACCTTAGACAATTTAGAGTAATTATAATAACAAAATGCACAGTCAGCCATCTTTTCTAATGTGGAAGGTAAAACGATTTCACTTATATTTTCAATATTGCCGAAAGCTGTCGGTTTTATTTCCTTCAAACCTTCAGGTAATTCTATTGACGTGATTGATTTACAATCTGAAAAAGCCCTTTCACCTATTGATTCTACTTTAGAAGGAATTACCAATTTATTATTTTCAAATTTCAATGGACAATTTACAAATACATCATTACCAATTGATGTAATACTTTCAGGTAAGTTAACTGTCTGTAATGACGAACAAATATAAAACATAAGTGGGGGAATCTCATTTAAATCAGCTTCTATATTTGCAGATGTTAAATCAGTACATCCAAAGTATTTGCAACCAGTTATTGCTCAATAGTTTGTGAGTAATAAGTCAGAAATATGGGCGTAAACTTTAATGGTACATTCTAAAGGGTGAAGATTTAACGCTTTTATTGTTTCTTAACTCGTTTGGAGTACCGACTTGGGCGTTTTTCTTCTCTTTTCGGTGCAATTTGTTTCCGTTATTCCACTTCTATTTGGGCTTATCTCTTAAGCCACTGCAAAGGTACGATATTTTGTCGGATATTCGTCTTATCCATTATCATTTGTGGATTCATTTTGCGTGCCGTACTGCGAATGCACAAATAATCAACGCAACAAGGGGAACGAGGGAAAAGAAATCTATTATTTTGGAGGGAGTGCAGTCTTCCGCTTGCCTTATTTGTTCCTGCAAAAATTAGTCCCCTTCGAAAAAAAATAATGGTGTGCGTAATAGGTTCTCAAACCAAGAATTATTGGTTGAATTGATTTTTCTACTATTTCGTCAGTCGTTTGTCTCCGTTGCCGGATGCTTCATTAAGCCAAGCCGATGAATGGGGAAAGGTTTTGGGGCTGTTTACTCTCCGAAGGAGGAAGAAACTGCTCCAAACGGTTTACCGCTTGACCTTTCCATATTCAATGAGGCTGGCTACCTTTGCATCCGACATAAGGGGATAAACGGCTGTGTGTTTAGTGGTGTCATATCAAATTGTCATTACCTCCAGTTTGGAGCGGAACACTTGGAACATCAAAACTGAATTCTGTACAATCAAACTTTATGAATCCTTCCATCGATAAATCGAAATTAAATTGTACGGTATAATGGTCTTCCTGCTTTTTGTATGAAAAACCTGTAATGAGAAAACCTGTGCAGAGAAACTTGTTTATGGACTTAACATTGAAAATATAATTGGAACAGTAATAGCACTTGATAGTTATGGGAGTATCGTTTTCCGTCTAATCGACAAGGAACGTAATGGAATCACCGTTAGTCGTAAAGGCTATATCTAAAATTTGGCTTTCAAACAGATTTATTTTGTCTGTTTCTTCGTTTCTATATATCATATCTTATTCTTCTATTTTATGAGCAAGTCATACTATTTAATCTGCATTAAACCGAAATTGCCAGAGGTGTATTCCCTTACTAGCCAGTGATACTTTCTATAATCTAAAGGCTCATTGGTTATGCAGCATTTATCCGGCCATCCATCATACCGCCATTGTGCTATAACCGGTAAGGGAGCGGCTTAACAATAGGCCATCCACTCGTAATTGTTCATTCCGTATGCTGCGGCTAAATCCACTCTATTTCCGGCTAAGCGAAACTGGTCATAAAGTCCGTTTTCAATGTCATGCATAATTTGCGACATGAGTTCGTGCGCTTCATCCTCTGTGATTTTGTTGGAATGAAGTTCTTGTAAGATGTCTTTAACAGGCATATTAGTCGATGAGATGTTTTTGCAAATATAGCCTACTACATATTCTATCGGAGTTTGAAGCTCAATATCGTTGTTTTCAACTAATTCTTCTATTGAGGATTTTACGATTTCCCAAAGTTTGGATGATTCGTATTCTGTGTATGGGTGTTTCATTGCATGCCTCCTTCCTTTTTTATTTCTTCTTCAATGGCAGGCAGAAGAGTAAGTTTTTTATTGCGGTGCTGCTCAAGTATTCCTGTTTTGGTGGATGTTGCCTCGGACAATAGTTTAATATAGTCTTTGAACAGATTATTCAATGATTCCGTCAGGTTATTGGTATCGATTGGGATATCCAAGTCAAATGTTGAGTTGTATTCTTTCGGCTGACGTAGGAAGATGTCACCAGTATCATTTTGTAGTGTGTTTTTGTCCAATGTGTAGTGATGACCAAATACCCCTTGAATGAATATTTTTATGACTAAATCGTAATAGTTCCCGAAGTTTGATTTCTGAAGCATTAAGACAAAAATTCTTTCCGGACTTTCTGTAATCCAGCAGCTGTATATTCTTCTGAACCCGTAGGATTCGGCAGTCGAGCCAAAGGCCTTTTTGAATTCTGTTTTGGTCATTGTTTGCTTTGATTATTAGGGTCGAACAATAATCGCTTATTCTTTACGAAATCATCAAACAGACTATCGACTTGATGAAGTTGCGGGTCTTTGATGTTGCGTTTGTTGAGGGCTGCAATCCAAGTCTCTTTCGTTTCGTGCCATTCAACGGAGTCTGTCGGTACATCGATTATGGCATATTGCCGTTTCAATAAGTCTGTTGTATAGAATTCGTTGAGTTCATCGGTGGCTTCTGTATAACTCAGATAAATGATTGAATCTGCTATTCCGGCATATTCTATTGAATATTTGGCTGTTTGCAATACAGGCCCGCCAAATTCATTTATGTTGTCGCGTTTGCTGCAATACCACATTTCGCCTTTGTTTAGAGATACCAATTCGTAGGGTGCAATAAGTGGCACTCGGCAATAGTCCCATCCTCCGGTACTGGTGTAGAAGTCGGTCGAAAATATATCGTCAATGGTTTCTGCAACCCTCTCCTTAAAAGCTGCATATTTTGATTTCACTCTTGTGCAAGCGCAGACAGAAGCGGCTATTAGAATGATAGCTATTACTTTGTGTAACTTTTTCATTGTTTCTTGGTTGCTTTCTTAACAATAAACCACATTAAGAAGACTAAGCCAGAGGATAGCAGAAGGACGAGAATGCCCAAAGGATGAACCCATATCCAGCTTTTGTAGTAGAATGATTCGAGGGGCGTCAGGTCTGTTACCACTATCGGATTATTTTCTTGTGCTTCTTCGTATGAGGTGTATTGTGTCAGTTTGTTTGTTGCTGTGTTCAGGGAAAAATAATATTCACTACCCGGAGCTTCGTTGACATCGTATCGCTCTCCATAGATTGTATCTCCATCAATTCTGATGTTTCTTACCCACCACACAATAACTTCATCGTCCTTGCTGATGTTTCCGGTGAAATACTCACGGTCGAAGTCATCTGCAATGGTTTCTATTTCATAGCCGTTTGGGAGTTCGGTGTGATAATATCCGTCCATTCCACAGCCAGTGTCGAAGATTGTGGCGCAGGTGAAACCACCTATCAGACAGCCGAAGTAGAAAGTGTATATGAACAGGAATGGAGAAAGAAAGGTCAGTATGCAGTTTCTTTTCTTGTGCGTTTTGCTGCGCCAAAATACGAAACCTGCGAGTGGCAAGGCAATGATAGCTGCCAGCAGGGTGAAGATTAGGAGTTGTATTATGATGCCAATCAATATCATTTCTGTCGAGTCGTATTTTATTCCTCTTCTGTCCCAGCCCGTAGCGGAAGTTCTTTGCCAAACGCTTCCATCTCGTCTGCGACCACTTTCTTTAATTCCTCCTGTGGAACAATAAGCTGATAGTCTGCCACACCGATAGGCTTGCCCATATCTTCTAAGGCAAGCTCCACTTCCACACGGTCTTTCTCTGCACATAAGATGATACCTATAGAACGGTTCTCATCCTCTCTGCGTTCCAAACGGTCAAGCAGTGACAGGTAGTAGTTCATCTTGCCTGCGTATTCCGGCTTAAACTCGCCAATCTTCAAATCAATGGCTACAAGACAATGTAAACCGCGATGAAAGAAAAGCATATCTACCTTGCTCCGCTTCCCATTATATTCAAGCACATACTGATTTCCGAGATAGGTAAAACCCTTGCCAAGTTCCAAAAGAAAATGCTTGACCTTTTCCACCAGTCGGGTTTCCAACTCTGTTTCTAAAATAGGGTCTTTTACGCCAAGAAAGCCAAGATTATAACCACTTTTGAACACTTCATTGGCAAACATTGCTTGTGTGGCTGGCAATGTCTGCTCGAAATTACTATCCAAAGAATCGCTCTTCTTCAAGTGCATTTTAAGAGAAATGGCACTGGATAACAGTTCACGATTCCAACCTTTTGACATGGTTTCTTGCGCATAATACGATATGGCACTATCATCCGCACCGAACTTGCGCATCAGGGTCAATGTATGTCCCCACGGCAAAACTGCGACAGCCTGTCGCAGTTTTGGCTCACTATCGCAGAAACGCTCATAAAATTTCTTCATGTCCCAGAGGTTTCTTGGAGAAAGACCCATCTGCGGATAGCGTTGCTTCAAGTCATAGGACAAGCGGTTTACAACACCACTTCCATGCTTGCTTTCAAGTTTTCGGTCGTGAAGCAATTTTTCGATTTCCCAATGGGCAGAACCGATGGCAGAGCATATTGTTGTAGCTACCATTGTTCTTGTCCTGTCAATAACTGCGACAGCCTGTCGCAGAATTGCCTCATATTCGGATTCTTGTATGTTTATTATATTAGCCATACCTTTTCTTTTATTCGTTTACAAAGTTACTCTTTTTACTCGGTTGTACGTCAAAATCTTACGATTATTATCACGAGCATAGCATTATCGTTTATCTTCTTACCGAGAAGCCCCTCTTTTGCTGGTAGTCGTAACGACCTTCCACCACATTTTCGACCTCCCGTTTGGCTTTGATTTGTTCCTGGTTATCCAAGTCGCCCTTTTGCTTGGCTGTGAGGTACAGGAAATCTCCTGCTGTATGCCGTGACTGCCTGTCATCGCCGAACTGGTTGAGCGCATCCTTGATGTCCGATACCTGCTCCGTATCGAAACGGGGCTTGTAATAATCCTTTGCCAAACGGATGATGCCGTGTACCGCCTTGCGGAAGATGTCGTTTGTTTTGAGCAGCAGGAATCCGAGACAACCGATAAGATTGCGTTGCCATGCAATGTGGTTTTTAAGTTTTGAGGTTACTTCCGCATGTTCCGTTTCCTTGCGGTTCAGTTCGGACTGGTGCTTTGCTTCCAGCTTCATCAGTTCACGCTGATGGTCGCTCTGCATTGTCTGGATTTTATCCTGTAACCGCCCGATGGTTTCCTCATGCGTGGAAATCTCATCACGCAAATCCTCAATTTCACCTTTCAAGGCTTTAGACTTGCCCGTAGCCCAGCCGACAGCGGCACTCAGAAGCTCGCTCCCTTTTTCCTTGTTGAGTTTGGAGCGTTTCTCGCTGATAGCCCTGTCAAGGTCTGCGCTTTGTTGTTCTTTTTGCTGTGCTTGTTCTATGAGAGCATTGGTAACGCTTTCTGCCTCCCGCATCTTTTGGTTTGCCACCTCCAACTGATGCTCCCGGTAAAGCCGTGTGGCATTCAGACGGTTCATTTCCTCTTTCTGCTTCTCAATGATAAAGTCGTTACGCTCCAAGTGTTCCTTACCCGTCTCGGCTTTGGACTGCCCTCGCTCCATAGAAAGTAAGTCGGCTGCCAGCGTTTGCATCGCTGCCATATCCTCGTCATTGAGTTTTTGACTCTTGCCCGAATCGTGGTTCATCCAGTCGAACACGATATGGGCATGGTAGTTCGGCTTGAACCATCTTCCACCCACTTGGAAACTCTCCTTATCTTCCGCATCGGGCTGTCCGCTTAACCAATGTCCTTCATCTTTGTGCAGGAAGATTTGGAGCGGAGTGATGCCCCAGCGTTGTCGGCATTCCTCGCCAAACTTGCGCACGTCTGCCAATGTGGTGTCCGCTCTGATGAGCAGCACACCCTCACGGATGGGCGAGCATCCTGCCACTTTGATGATTTTCCCGTTCTTGGATTTGCGCTCACGTTCTTTCTCCTGCATGGCACGACCTGTCTTCTTCTTGACCATCCGTTTGATGTTGTCGTAATGTGTCCGCAGGTCGGGAGTGCCGAAGTCGGGGTTTACCCACCGCTCGTTATCGGCAGAGAGTTCGGACACGATGTAGATTTTGGACTCGCCGATGTTACGCATGTACTCGGCTATTCTCCGGTTATGAGCCTCGCTTGATGCGATGTTGCAAGGCTTGATGTGTATGCTTGATTTTGTTGCCATAGCTTCTTTTCTTTGTTTACAATTGATTTACTTTGCTCGCTTTCGCAGAGGGGTTCTTAGGGGTAACCCATAAGCGGAGATTGCAAAGAGAGGGTCACTCTTTGCTCGGGGTTCTCAGGGGTGAACGCCCTGAGTGGGTCATTAGAGCAACGCCCTAATCCCCTCGGGAGAGCCCACAACTACGTAAGCGAAGCGTGTAGTTATAATGGACTATATCAAGGGCAAGCCCTTGTCCGTTACCCACAGCCTACGGCTTCCGCTCTCCTCCGTCAGGGAGGGTTTCCGTCACCGCTGCCGATTGTGGATGCACCGACCAGCACAAGGTCTAAATCGTCTATCAGCTTTTGCAGGGCGGGATTCTTCTCTATCATTCGCTGGAGGACTTTCTCGGCTTCGACCAAGTGGTTGGCGGTACTCATCAGTTTGCCTTCCCGTATCTGAAAGATGATCCAGTCGGCTATGTCGATATGGGCTTCTTTCTGTTTCGGGGTGGCGTTCTTCTCTATGATGTCAGATACCATCGCCTTACAAAAGATCATGCTTCCGACCCGCTGTTTCCACTCGGCATATCCGTCCGCATCAGGGAAAAGGAGAACGGTTCTTCCTGTCAGCGCACGGAGCTTATCCTCCCGCATCTGGCTCTTGCCACCTGTCGCCAGCCATACATAATTGGGGAAGATGGCAGAACCGATGACGGCACTCTTTTCCGATTCCACCAATACCACCACCTTGTCGGGGTGGAGCTTCAACAGGTGTTCCCCGAAAAGGCATTGGGAAAGTTGCCAATCCTCTGCCAACACACGCTGCTTTTTCAGTATACTGTGTATCCAGTTCACTGCCGATGTCTGCCCATCCTTGATGCGGTGTCCGTCTTCGGGATTGTACTGCATCACCTTTCCCGTGCGTACCTTGTCCGTCTTGTCTATCTGCCAAAAGATAACAGAGCCGTCACGGGTAGCCCCCAAACGGTATTCCTCCAGCAACCGCTTCAACACCTCTTTTGCCTTGCTGCCATAATAGGAATTAAGGAGCGTGGAGAGGAAGCGGAAGAAATTACTGCTCACGCTTTGGGATTTCTCCACATAGTGCTGCGGTATGTAACCGATAGCTTTTGGCTGCGGAGGTTGCTGATGTTTCTGAGCCACTCTTTGCCTGTCAAAAGAGAAATGGTTGGCTGTGCGGTGTTCGGGGTGGTCATGGAAATACTCTTTCGGGGTATAGTGATACCCACAACCGCTTTCGTGGTTGCACCTGCCGACCGATGGATGCAAAGGCACATTGTTCCCGTCCACGTAATAGACGAAAGAATGCCTGTCTCCGCAGTTGGGACAGGTGTGCCGGGTTGCCATCCCATTGTACTTCTGTAACGAGTAATAGCCCATAGCTTAGTCTGTTTTTGGCGGTTGATTCTCTGCTGTCCCATCCTGTCCCACTGTCCCACGCTCTAAGGGTTGGGACAGTGGGACACTTGGGACACCTTCGTTCTTGCTCTCTTTGCTGCGCTGGATTATCCGGCTGACGGTGGATTTTCCGCAGTTCACCTGTGAGGCAATCTCCCTGACGGACTTGCCCGACTGGGAGAGTTGCAGGATTTGGCTGTCACGTTGGCAGGATTCGTTGTCGCCCAACTTCTTCAGATGTTCCTTTTCCGTTGAGTAGCCCCTCTGCACGAACTGCAAGAAGGCATCCACCTTCTCAATCTCGTAGATGATGACATTGTCGGCATCGTAGGAGTATGTGCCATAGCGAACCTTCAACTGCTTCACATAACGGAGTCCGCTGTCCTGCGCACTCTTGCCGATGGCGAACACGCTGTCAAAGAAGTTGTAGAGCCGTTTGCTTCCTGCAAGGTCGTTGGAGGTGATGGGACAATCCAAAGAGCGTTTAGGGGTATGCGCCAGGACAAGGATGGATAGCTCGTATCTCTTTTTGAGATTGTTCAGTTGAATCATCAGCCGTCCTGCGGCATCGCCTTTCTCCATGGCGCAACACAGATAGGTAAGGTTGTCAATGATGAAAATCTTGCAGTCGGTCTGCACTGCCATCTGTTCTATACCGCCAATGATTGCTTCCTCGAAGTTGGCATCCAAAAGCAGGTTGCAGTCAATTGACACCCGATAGAGCTTGTCGGGAAAGGTGTAGAGTTCGCCGTGCTCGTTGGTGTAGCGTAGCTGGAACTGCTTTTCGGACAGCTCGAAGTCAAGGTACAGCACATTGTCGGTTCGGGCAATGCGGTCGGCTATCTGCACGGCAAGGATGGACTTGCCCACGTTGGAGTCGGCAAACAGGCAGGAAAGCTCACCCTCGTACCAAAAGCTGTCCCACAGCGCACGGGGTGTAGGCAACAGCGATGCTTCAAGAATGGTCTGGTTTGCCGTCTTGATGTTCATCATGCCTACACTGCCGGGCATGCCGTTCTGCGCCTGGGATGCTTTGGTGAGGTCGCCACGTATCAGGTTGATATAGTTCTTATCCTCTTCCATATCATTCACCAGTTACGTGGGTTGGGCTTGCGACGGTGGGAAGAGGACAAGGACTTGTTCAGTTCCTCATCGGACAACGGCACGGGATTCTTCCGGGCGGTTTCCAGCCACTTGTCCAGTTCGTCACGGTAAAGGCAATAGCGTTTTCCGGGCTTGGTGGCAGGGATTGTCCCTTCCGACAGTTTCATGTAGAGCGTACCCTTGGGAATACCTAAATACTCCGCTACCTCGTCCACCGACATGGGCACGTGGGTGTCCACCGTCTTGGCATTGTTCACACTGCGCTGCTCGGTGAGCAGGCTTTTCAGGCTCATCACTTCGTCTCGAAGCTGAGCGACAACCTCGGGGAGGTCGTTGAAGGTAAGGATTGTTTTTTCCATTCGCGTTCTCGTCTCTTTTGTAAGACTTAGCGCAAAGGACTGCAATGATATATCCGTGAGTATCTCCACGATACATCATTGCAAAATAATTCCCGAATAATTAAGCCCAGCCATAAATGACGGGTAAAATTACTCGGGAAGTGATGTAAAACAGGCGGTTATGGATTACCGGATGTTTGTCGTTGGTGTCGTGGCTATCCTAATTCCGCACGTAATCCTCGGGATAGTGGAAATCCAATTTGCCGTTTTCTGGTTCGTCAATGGGAATTTCCGTCTTTAACGGCTCTACCTTGAAGTTCTTGATGGTTGATGTGTCAGTCTCGGCAAACGCTTTCGGGAAAAGGGCCTTGATGAAGCTGGCACGGTTGTCCCCGTTGTAGTATTTCTTATACATGAAACGCTCGGAGATATTCCACACGAAATGCCGGAGCGGAATGTTGTTGATGTCTTTGGTAAGGGGGCTTGGTATGGGCTTGGGGGTATATGTATGAAGATTCATCCATTTATCCACCTCAGTACAGATGTGGTTCACGGTTTCTTGGTCTGCAATACGGGGCAGGTAGTAATGGCAATACTCCATGACCATGCGGAGGCGTTCTTCCTTTTCCCGTTGTTCTCTACTTGCGTAATCGGCACGGTTCTTCTCGTGAAGATCCGGGGCGATGGCAAGCGTTATCGGTTGCGTTTGAATGGGTACCTCTTCTTTTGTCGGGGACGGCTCGGGTACAGGCTCAGGGACTAATGTAGGTGCAGGTACAGACGTAGTTTCTTCAAGCGTATTTTGTGGCAATTCTTCCTGCACCTCTATGGTTTCGGCAACCGTTTCTTTCTTGCCGAACTTGATTTTATAGATTTCGTATGTATCAAAGATAAGTGTCTGAAAGGAGATATAAAGCAACCATCCCAACAGGTTACAGCATACGAAAACTATTCCCCTGACAAAGTTGTCTTGGTTGAAGTTGTCCGCAATCACCAGCGTGGCGAAAGCAGATATTAGGACGATGGCGAAGCCGACAAAGCCCAAGATGATGTATTTGTCCTTGACTGATGATTCCATATTTCGTTGAGAGATTGATTGTTCCTATTTTGTTTTGTGCAAAGTTAATGCTATTTTTCCCAATTACTGCCCGTTATTTGCGGTTAGGACGGTCTTTTTCAATGTATTTCACGAAATGTCACCATATCATACTCAGTTTCATACTCTGATGGGCTTATAAATGGGGTGGTATCAAGCTAAAGACAAAGGGGCGGTTATGGCTTTGTGTGCTTTAACCGCCCCTCTGAATACCTGTCAATGGGAGATATTTATGCCTCCTTGCGTTTCAAGGTTATCTTGTCCACCACCTGACACATCTGCTGCGCTGCTATCTTGGAATAGATTTGTGTGGTGGTAATGTTCTTATGACCAAGATAGGCTTGGATTACAGCCATGTCCGTGCCCATTTCCACGTGCAGGCTTCCGAAGCTGTGCCGGCTGCAATGGAACGTGATTTTCTTGGTTATCCCTGCTGCGGAGAGCCAGCGTTGGAGTGGTCCTTGCAGCATCTTGTCCTTGAAGCCCCCAAAGATTAGACCCTCTCCACGTTCTCCCAACAGTCCGTAGGCTTCATTACTGATTGGGTTATGCACTATCTCCTTGGTCTTCTGCATACGGGTGGTAACGAACATCCTGCCGTTGGTATATGGCTGTATCTGCTGCCATGTGAGTTGCCTGATGTCGCTCTTCCTCAATCCAGTGAGGCAGGCGAAAAGAAAAGCCTTTTTCAAGACCTCTTCCTCGCAAGGAGTCTCGGCAAGCCGTATCAGTTCTTCTTGGCTCAAATGCTCCCTGATAGTGGGAATGCACTCGATACGGTCTAAGAAGCCGTTTGGGTTCTCCTTTATCTTCCTGTCACGGTATGCGGTATGCAACACGGCACGGAAAGTTGACCAATAACCTGCTGCGGAGTTGATATGCAGCTTTTGGTTGGTGTGGATAGTCTGAGGCGCACATAACAGATACTCCATAAACTTGCGGCACAAGTCCACATCCACCTCCTCAAAGGTGCACTTGCCGTTCACGAACCGCTCGAAGTGCTTGTAAACGTGCTGCCACTTGATGTTTTTACGGTCTGCCAAGCCCTTGAAGTAGGCAAGGAAATCGCCTTTCATCTTGGACTTGTCAAAGAAGCCGTTGTTCTCGTTGAAGATGGCTTCATAACGCTGGTTGCGCAAGATAGCTGCTTTCTTCATCATGCGTGTGTTGAAATCCCGTTCTTGCTGGTTGGCAGGTTTTACGAAGATGTAAATCCCCAAGGCTTCACGTGTAATCACCCTCATGGTGATGTTGTCACGGTAACCGGGATAGTAATCCAAACATAAGGAATACTGTGTCCCGTTCTTAATCTTGCGCTTACGCAAGGTCACTGTCTTACATTTACTCATATCAATATAATTTTTAAGTTAAACATTTTCGGAGGTGTTTCCGAGTTATCTGCCGCAAAGGAACAACGTGAAATATCCGTGAATACCTCCACGATACTCCATTTTGAAATAATTTCTCGATAAAGCAGGTTTTTCACGGTTGTTTGTTCCTTTCTGCCATGACACGCTCCACATCGGAGCGCAAAAGCAGGTTTTTCACACCCACCTTTATCTTCTCAATATGCTTCACCTTGACGATATGGCAGATGTTAGCGGAGGATAGCCCGTAAATCTGCTGCACCTGCTCCACGGTGTAATAGCGTTCATCGTTTACGAGGTCGGTTCTGCGAAGCTCGTCCAAATGGGATTTGGAGTAATAGGTACGTCCGTACTCTCTTTTGGTGGGTATCTTATGGCGGTAGGTGTAAGCACGGAGTGCGGTAGGCTTCATGCCGAACAGTTCCTCCACCTCTTCGGTCAGAAGCCAGTCGGTAATCTCGCTAATATCAACAGCCACACCGAAAAACTCGTCAATATGCTTCTTGCTGTAATAGTTCTTTCCTGCGATACGGCAGATGGGGATATGGTTGCGCTTGGCTGAAGTGTAAAGCCATGACTGCTTTACCTTAAAAAGGGACATCACCTCCTCGCCCGAATAGAAGTCCAGCACTTCATCGCTTTCCTTTTCCCTTATTTCTCTTTTGGCTGGCAGGGATGATGAAGCGGACTTCCTCGGTGCGGAGGTGCTGCCGGGCAGGATGCGGTGATAGGGATTGCCTTCCAACATTTGTTCGATGTCGGCTCTGCGGATGAATGCCATGCGGTTGCTGATGCGTGAGGCTTTCAGCTTGCCGAGGGCTACGAGTTTGTAAATGTACTGACGGGAACAGCCCATGAGGATGGCTGCTTTGGAAAAGGTGAGATACTCCTGATGCTGTATCTCCATCAAAGGCTGGGCGACTTTGAAGAGGTTGTTCTTCTGCATCACTCTGGCTCGTTTGGCTTCCGCCTGACAAGCCTCGCTGCAATACCTTTGCATACCGCTCCGGGTTACAAAGGACTTGCCGCAAAATTGGCATTTCTTGGTTGTTTTCATACTGCTTTATCGTTTACTCGTTCAGTTCTTCAACTATGTATCTCCGAAGTGGTGAACGGATGTAAACGGCAGTCAACCGTTGTCGCCTTTCTGCACGATGTGACTATCGCTGCATATCGGTGCGGATTTTGTCGTCCATCGTAAACGGTTGTAAACCCTTGTCGTAAGCATTCTATTTTCCGCCATGACAATTTTATCGGCTGTTTTTCAGCCGATAA
>ERZ772901.1087-NODE-1087-length-22803-cov-13.995208_pt1 | contig 22803 bp, 18 predicted proteins | sample MGYA00512123_ERZ772901 | MGnify/ENA primary metagenome ERZ772901 (study PRJEB29015, sample SAMEA2737711) | human gut metagenome | biome: human gut; feature: human-associated habitat; material: faeces | place: China | collected 2012 ...
TTTCAATTTCTTCCTTTATCAGACTTCCTACACTTGAAAAGTGCGAACATAAAAACAGTTTCATCAATATTCTCCTTTATATATAAATTTCGATTTGTTGAACTAAGCCGAGTATACCATACCAGCCAATGAAAGAATACCCCTCTAGGGGAGAATTGGCTGAAAAAGCGTTCAAAGTGCGCCGCAGAGCACTTTGAACGCGAACAATAAAAATATTATTTCCATCCCCGGTCGGTGGGGTCCAGCATCCCGGCGGCGGAATACACCAGCGCGTTGCAGATGGCAGCGGCAACATTGCTGCCGCCCTTACGCCCCATGGCCACAATGGCGGGCACGCCGTGGGCGGTGCACACCTCAAACAGCCGCTCCTTGCTTTCCACCACGTTCACAAAGCCCACCGGCACGCCGATGACCAGCGCAGGGCGCAGCCCGGCGGTTTCAATCAGGTCGGCAATGGTCAGCAGCGCCGTGGGTGCGTTGCCCACCGCAAGAATGGCACCGGGGTGTTCGGCGGCGGCTCTTTGCATGGACGCCACCGCCCGGGTGGTACCGTTGGCTTTTGCCAGCGCGGCTACCTCCGGGTCGGCCATGTAGCACAGCGCTGTGCCGCCCAGCCGCGCAAGCCCGGGCTTTGTAATGCCGGAAAGCGCCATGTTGGTGTCGGTAACGATGGGTGCAGCGGCTTGCAGCGCCGCCACCCCCGCCGCCACCGCGCCGGGGGTAAAGCGCAGATTGCGGGCGTAGTCAAAATCGGCGGTGGTGTGGATGACCCGCTTGACCATGGCGGCAGTCTCCGGCGGCGGGGTCAGACCCATTGCGTCCAGCTCTGCGGTGATGATGGAAAGGCTCGTCCGTTCAATGTCGGCGGGCAGATGGTGTTGCGGTGTCATAGGGTGTTCCTCCCTTCCAGTCCCATGGCGGCGTACAGGGCGTTCATGTCCAGCGCCCGGCGCACGCCGTCGGCCAGCAGGTCAAACTGCTGCTGCCGGTACTCCTGCATGGAGAGCAGCGGCGCACTGGCAGGGGAGATGTCCTTGCGGCTGCACAGCAACTGCACCAGCTTTTCGGTCAGCTCCCCGGTATCAAACAGGCCGTGCAGATAAGTGCCCGCCACGTTGTCCTTTACGCAGCCCTCGGCGCTGCCGTCTGCAAGGCGGCAGAAGGGCACGCCCTGCACAGCGGTGCGCCCGGTATGGATCTGGTAGCCGGTCAGCACTGCCCCCGCCAGCTGCGGCGCGGTGACGGTGGCAGTATCCTGTGTGCGGTGCTTGGCGTCCGTAAACACAGTCTGGATGGGCAGCAGCCCCAGCCCGCGCACGGTCTGGCTGCGTCCGCTCTCGGTGCCCTCGGGGTCGGCAAGGGTCTCGCCCAGCATCTGGTAACCGCCGCACACGCCCAGCACCGGTGTGCCGGAGGTTGCCAGCTTCTGTACCGCAGCTTCCAGCCCGCATTGCCGCAGCCAGAGCAGGTCATCGATGGTGTTTTTTGTGCCCGGCAGAATGACCACGTCCGGTGCGCCCAGCTGCCGGGGGCTTTGCACATACCGCACGCTTAGCAGCGGGTGCTGCTCCAGCGGCATAAAATCTGTAAAATTGGAGATATGCGGTAGCCGCAGAATGGCAGCATCCAGCGGCTTGACGGCGGTGTTGCTTTCCAGTCGGGAGGAGAGGGAGTCCTCGTCCTCGATGTCCACCCGCAGGTAGGGCACAACGCCCAGCACCGGCAGATGGGTCTTTTCCTCCAGCATGGTAAGGCCGGGCTTCAGGATGGCAGCATCGCCTCGGAACTTGTTGATGACCAGCCCCTTGATGCGTGCCCGCTCGGCGGGTTCCAGCAGTTCCACCGTGCCGTACAGCTGCGCAAACACGCCGCCCCGGTCGATATCTCCCGCCAGCAGCACCGGTGCATCCACCAGCTTTGCCAGCCCCATGTTGACGATATCGTCCGCCTTTAAGTTGATCTCTGCCGGGCTGCCTGCACCCTCGATGACGATGATGTCTACCTCTTCGGCCAGACTGTCGTAGGCGGCTAAAATGTCCGGGATCAGGCTCTTTTTCAGTTTGAAGTAGGCGGCTGCGGGCATCTGCCCACGCACCTCGCCGTTCACGATGACCTGACTGCCTACATCGCTGCTGGGTTTGAGCAGAATAGGGTTCATGCGCACATCCGGTTCCATGCCGGCGGCCTGTGCCTGTACCACCTGCGCACGCCCCATTTCCAGCCCATCCCGGGTGACAAAGCTGTTCAGCGCCATGTTCTGGCTTTTAAAGGGGGCTACCCGGTAGCCGTCCTGTGCAAAAATACGGCACAGCGCGGTGCACAGCAGGCTTTTGCCCGCCCCGCTCATCGTGCCCTGCACCATGATACATTTTGCCCGGCTCATGCAAGCACCTCCTGTAAGGTTTTTAAAAGCTGCTGGTTTTCCGGCGCGGTGCGCACGGCGGTGCGGTACCAGCTGCCGTCCAGTCCGGGGTAGTTGCCGCAGCTGCGCAGCACGATGCCGCGCTGCCGCAGGGCATCGCCCAGTGTTTCCGGCGCTTGGAACAGCAGATAATTCGCGCTGCCATCCAGCACCCGCAGCCCCAGTGCGCGCAGCCCGTCCCGCAAAATGGGACGCTGCTGCGCGATAAGTACCTGCACCCGGGCTACATAGGCGGTCTCGTCCAGCGCTGCCAGCCCCGCCGCCTGTGCAAGGCTGGAAACTGCCCACGGCTGCCCGGCGGCCTGCATCTTATCCAGCAGAGCGGTGTTGCTGCACAGGCAGTAGCCCAGCCGCACTCCGGCCATGCCGTACAGCTTTGTAAAAGCTTTCAGGATGATGAGGTTCGGGCTTGCCAGAAGCTTTTTGGCAGACAGCACCTCACTTTGCGGCAGAAAGTCCAGAAAGCACTCGTCCACCACCAGCAGCGCACCGCAAGCTTCGCACCGGCGCAGCAGCGCCTCTACCAGTGCTAGCGGCGTCAGCTGCCCGGTGGGGTTATTGGGCTGGCAGAGGAATACCATGTCGGTGTCCTCGTCCACAGCGGAGATAAACGCCTCCGTTACTGCAAAATCTTCGCTTTCCCGCAGGAAATGCCGCCGGACGGTGCAGCCCGCCGTTTCCAGCGCGGCGGCATACTCCGCAAAGGTAGGGGCGGGCAGCAGAGCGGTGCGGGGCTTTGCCGCCCACACCAGCCGGAAGATCAGGTCTGCTGCGCCGTTGCCGCACAGGATATGCGCTGCGGGCACGGTTTCGTGCACTGCCAGCTTTGCCCGCAAAGCGCGGCAGAAGGGGTCAGGATAGCGGTCTGCGGTGGCAAGCGCGGCGGTGATGGCCTTTGCCACCCCCTCCGGCAGTCCCAGCGGGCTGACATTGGCCGAAAAGTCCAGCGCGTCCTGTCCGTACTGCGCCCGGTAACCGGCCCAGTCGCCGCCATGTACAAGCTGCATCATAAAATACCTCGTATCACCAGCCCAAGCGCCAGCGCCAGCAGGCTTTCGGCGTACATCATGCGGTCAGCGCGGCGGATATCCTCCGGCTCAATGGGACGCACGGCATCGCCGATGGTGGGCTTAGGGTAGTATTGACCAAAATAGTAGGCAGGCCCCGCCAGCTGCACGTTTAGTGCACCGGCGCAGGCGCTCTCGGTCTGGGCACTGTTTGGGCTGGCGTGGTTGCGCCTGTCCCGCCGCCAGATGCGCCACGCACTGCGGGCATCGTTGCCGGTCAGGGCAGCAGCGGCTACCCACAGCAGGGCGGCAATGCGGCTGGGCAGGTAGTTCGCAATATCATCCAGCTTTGCCGCCGCACGCCCAAAGCGCAGATATCGCTCGTTTTTGTAGCCCACCATGCTGTCCATGGTGTTGATGGCCTTGTAGGTCAGTGCCAGCGGAGCGCCGCCCAGCAGCATATACAACAGCGGTGCGATCACGCCATCGCTGGCGTTTTCCGCCACGGTCTCCACAGCGGCCTTGGTCACGCCTTCGGCGGTAAGCGCCTGCGTGTCCCGCCCCACGATGCGGCTTACCGCAATGCGGGCGGCGGGCAGGTCGGGCTTTGTCAGCTCCCGGTAGACGTTCGTACTCTCTTGCACAAGCCCCTTTGCCGCCAGTGCCTGTCCGCACCAGAACATCTGTACTGCCAGCCCCAGCAGCGGGTGCAGGGCGGCGGCTCCTATGCAGATAAGACTTGTGAGTGCAAAGGTGCCCACCGGCAGACAAAAGGCTAAAATGCGCCCGCCCCAAAGCTCGCCCTCCGGCGTTTTGGGCAGGCGGGCACGCAGCCCTTTTTCCAGCGCAGAGATGGCCTTGCCCATGTACACCACCGGATGCGGAAGCCACGCCGGGTCGCCGAAAACGGCATCCAGCACAAAGCCGCCCAGTACCGCGTAGCCGATCATGCCTGCGCCTCCTTTGTGTACTGCACGGTCTTTACCAGATGTAGCACCCGCTTTGCCGCCCAGTCCTTGGCATCCAGCACAAAGCCGCCGGCGTTGGGGGCGCACCATTCGTAATAATCCTTGTGGGGCAGGGCATAGCGTTCCATGGCAGCCATCTGGGTGCCGCCGTGGGCTAAGATGACCAGCATCTCCTCGCCATCCGCAAGGGCTTTGTCCACCAGTGCGGAAAATGCTGCGCAGATGCGCTCACAAAACGCGGCCTTGGTCTCGCCGTCCGGGCAGGGGCTTTCACAGTTGGCGGCTACCCATGCAAGGTAGTCCGGGTCGTGCTCCATTTCAATATAATTTCTCCCCTCAAAGCTGCCAAAGCACATCTCCTTCAGCCCATCTGTTTCTACGAGCCTTGCGCCCGGGAACAGCACCTCGGCGGTCTGCCGGGTGCGGCAAAGCGGGGTAATATACACAGTCTTAGGGGAAATATCTGCCCGGCACAGCACAGCGCGCCCGGCGGCAGAAAGCGGGATATCCCGCTGCCCCTGATAGCGCTTTTCGGCGTTGTATTCGGTCAGGCCGTGACGTAATAAATAGATCAGCATTCCGGCAATTCTCCTTTCAAAACGGTGGGGATGCCGCAGAACATCTGCACCACGCACGCAGCACGCGCCGCTAGCATACAGGCCAGACGTCCGGCGTTTTCCCGTGCGGCACGCTCGGCCGGGTCTATGGGCACCACACCGCCGCCCACCTCGGTGGACAGCACGATATCATAAGCGGATAATTTGTCCGCAAGTTTCTCAAGCTCAGCATTGTCCTTGCACCCGGCGGCAAGCTGCTGCGCATCTGTGATGCAGCGGCCGGGCAGGGTGCGGGCAAAGGTACGCTTGCCGCTGTAAAGCGGCCCGGTGATGAAGATCATAACAGCCCTCCCCATTGGCAGGCGCACAGCGCCGCCAGCATCCACAGCTCAGTCTTTTGCAAAAACCACCCGGCAAGATCGCCGGTAATGCCGCCCAGCTGCTGCACGGCTACATGGTGATACCACAAAAACAGCAAGATTGCAACTGCTGCCAGTGCTCCGCCGCCTAAAGCCAGCAGCGCCCCACAAAGCAGTATCGCCAGCACTGCCAGCACATTGCGCACAGCGGTACGGTCGGCAGTGGAGGCAAAGGTATGGGCAAGGCCGGTGTTTTTAGCCATGGGAAAGGCCGCCACCGCAAGGCCGGAAAGTGCCCGCTCCAGCACCAGCGCCAGCGTCCACAGCGCGCCCACCCGGGGGGTGAACTGCACACAGGCGGCGAGGCAGAGGTAAGCCGCAAAATAGCTGCACAGCCGGATGACCGCAAAGGCACCGCAGTGCGGGTCCTTTAAAATTTCCAGCTTCTTTTCCCGGTCGCCGTAGCTGGCAAGGGCGTCACAGGTGTCGGCATAGCCGTCCAGATGGATGCCGCCGGTCACCCACACCGGCACAAGGCAGAACCCTGCCGCCCGCGCCGGGGCGGGCAGCGGCAGCACACCGCACACGCACCACAGTGCCCCGCATAAAAGCCCCACCAGCGGAAAGGCGCACAGCGCGTACCGCATATTCTTTTCGTTCCACGCAAACTGCGGCACCGGCACCGCCGAAAACATGGCAAAGGCCACCGCAATGGTCTGCAAAACGATCATTTTTCCACTCCTTTATAATAGACAGGGATGCCGCACACCACCCGCACTACGGCGTCTGCCCGGGCGGCAAGGGCGTTGTTCACCCGTGCCAGCGCCAGCAGATAGCGGTCGGTATCCCCGGCATAGTCCGCGCCGCCGCTGAATACCTCGTTGGAGACAACGATCAAGTTTTCGCACTGCGCGGCAAGGCTCTCCAGCCCCTGCAAAATGTGCTCGGCGGCGGCATCGCCCGCTCCGGCGGGGTCGTACAGCTCGTTGGCGGTCAGGTTGCCCAAGTCCTCCAGCAGTGCGGTACCCCTGCGGGGCAAATGCACCGTCTCTAAATGCAGCGGGCACTCGAGGGTCTCAAACTGCTTTGCAGCGCGCATTTTGCGGTGCTTTTCCACCCGGGCGGCGCACTCGGCATCCCACACCTGCATGGTGGCCAGATAATACCGCGGCAAAGCACTGCGCAGCACGAGAGCTTCGGCGTATTCGCTTTTGCCGCTGGCAGCGCCGCCCAGTACCAGCGTCAGCATTGGGGCGTATACGGCGCAATGCCGCCCTCCGCAAAGGAATAGCACCCCTCGTACACCGCCAGCGCCATGTCCCACAGTGGGATACTGGCCACTGCGCCGGTACCCTCGCCCAGATGCAGCCCGGCGGTAAGCAGGGGCGTTTTGCCCAGCGCGTCCAGCACCAGCCGGGCGGCAGGCTCGGTGGAGCAGTGGCTGGCAAACACGGCCTTGGCCGCTGCCGGGCACAGCCGCACGGCGCACAGCGCTGCCACCCCGCTGATGAAGCCATCCATCAGCACGGGCACACCCGCCAGCGCCCCGCCCAGGAACATCCCGCACAGACCGGCGATATCAAAGCCGCCCAGCTTGCTCAGTACGTCCAATACGTCATCGGGGTCGGGGGCATTGCAGGCAATGCCCCGCCGGATGGCCTCCACCTTGCGGGCAAGCCCTGCATCGGAAAGCCCTGCACCGCGCCCAGTCATGGTCTGTACCGGCTGTGCCAGCAGCACGGCAGCAACAGCGCTGGAGGTGGTGGTGTTGCCAATGCCCATCTCACCGGTGGCCACAAGCCCGTAGCCCTCGGCGGCAAGCTGCCGGGTCAGGGCGATGCCCCGGCCAATGGCCTCCACTGCCTCGGCGCGGGTCATGGCAGGGCCTTTGGTAAAGTCCGCAGTCCCGGCGGCAATGCGGCAGTCCCGCACGCCGGGTACGGGCGCACCGGCAATGCCCAAATCCACCGGCAGCACATCGCAGTGCGCCGCCTGTGCCATCCTGCATACGCTGGTGCGCCGCGCAGCAAGGTTCTCGGCTACGGCGCGGGTCACGCTCTGGTCGGTCTGGCTTATGCCCTGCGCCACCACGCCGTTGTCTGCACAGAGCACCGCCACCGCCCGGCGGGAAAAATCAAACTGCGCCGTGCCGGTCAGCGCAGCGGCATCTTCCAGCAGGGTCTCCAGTGCGCCCAGCCCACCCAAGGGCTTGGCAAGGCTGGCCCAGTGGGTATGGGCGGCGGCGCGGGCGGTTTCGTCCGGCGGGGTGATAGCAGCAAGCAGCTGCATCAGTTCAGCTTCGGTCATTTTTGTCATCCTTTGTGTTTCAAAAAGTGCTGCGCCGCCTGCACAAAGCGGCGGGGCAGGGCAGTGCCAGCCCAGTAAAGATGCGGGAAACCGGCATACAAATGCGCGCTTGCAAAGCCGCATTCCCACTGCCTTTTTTTAGCTTTGCACACAGAAAAGTCTGCGCCATTCTCGGAGGAATCCCAGTGGTGGAATTCATGGACGGGCAGCGTTTCTCCAGCGTGGAAAAGCATACTGCCAGCCTTTGCCGTCATGACGGCATAGCCAAAGCGCACCAGCCGCCCGGTGTTGTGCCCGCTGCCCGGCAGCACACCCGCCATGGGGTAAACCTTGCTGTCTGTGCCCTCCAGCGTCTGCCCTAAGTACAGAAAGCCGCCGCACTCGGCAGCGGTGGGCAGCCCCTCTTGCCCTGCGTCCCGGATAGCAGCACGCAGGGCGATGTTCTCACTCAGCTGCCGGGCGTACAGCTCTGGGTAGCCCCCGGGCAGGTACAGCCCACCGATATTTTCCGGCAGGGCGGCGTCCCGCAGCGGGCTGAAAAATGCAAGCTCTGCACCCGCATCCCGCAAGGCGTCCAACGTTTCAGCGTAGGCAAAGCAGAAGGCTTCATCCCGCGCTACGGCAATGCGAACGGAGGGCGTGCACGGCGCGGCAAGCGGCGGTGCAGCCGGGGCAGGGCGGTCAGTCAACACTGCCAGCTGTGCCCAGTCCAGCACAAGGGCATCGGCTAATTGCAACAACTTTTGCTGCAAGTCAACGATCTCCCCGGCAGTTTTCAACCCGAGGTGGCGGCTTTCGATGACGCACCCCGGCAGATGGGGCAGATACCCCACCACCGGCAGACCGGTCTCGGTTTCCAGCATCGGGCGCAGCGTTTTGTACAAGGACTCAGAGCAATCATTGAGCAGAATGCCCACGATATGGCTGGGCGTGCGGAACTGCAAAAGCCCCTGCAGCTCGGCAGCAAGGGTGATGCTTACCCCTTTTGGCTGCACTACCAGCAGCACCGGCAGCGCCAGCGTATCGGCCAGCTCCCAAGCGCTTGCACGGGTTGTCAGCCCCTGCCCGTCGTAAAAGCCCATGGCACCCTCGCATACGGCAGCGCCGTGCCCGGCGGCATAGCGGGCGTAAAGCGTGCGCACCGTATCCGGGGCAGAGAGGTAGAGGTCTAAATTGTGGCTTTCTACCCCAAGTGCGCTGCGGTGGAACATGGGGTCGATATAATCCGGCCCGCACTTGAAGGCGCAAGGGTCAGTCCCGCGCCGCTGCAAGGCGGTCAGCACGGCACAGGTAACGGTGGTCTTGCCGCTACCGGAGCGCGGTGCGGCGATGAGAAACTGTATCATGTCCGTGCCCCCGTAATGAGGAACACCGGGTTGTTAGCCATCAGCAAATGCAGACTGCCCGCCGTTTTTGTGCGGCTGACGGCGATCTGTGTCACCTCCGCAGAAAGGCCGTGGGCGGTCAGGGCAGCTACGGCGGCACTGAGCGTTTCCAGCGCAATGGCGGCAACACACAGCCGGGCAACTGAATTTTTGTGCAGCACAGCGTCTATAACAGCGTCCATATTGCCCTTTGTGCCGCCGATAAATACAGCATCCGGGGCGGGCAGCATGTCCAAAGCTTCAGGCGCTTTGCCTTCGATCAGGGTTAGATTGTAAGCGGAAAATTTCTCCCGGTTTTGCTGGATCAGTGCACAGGCCTCCGGGTCACACTCCACGGCGTATACCTGCCCGGCAGGGGCGGCAAGTGCCAGCTCCACGCTCACGCTACCGGTGCCCGCGCCCACGTCCCACAGGGTATCCGTGGGGGTGACCGCCAGCTTTGCCAGCGCGGCGGCGCGCACCTCCTGCTTTGTCATGGGCACAGCGCCCCGGATAAAAGCATCGTCCGGCAGGCCGGGGGTGCGGCGGGACGGCAAAGCCTCCCGTTCGATGAGCAATACGCTCAGCGGTGCAAAGCTTTGCTCTGCCAGTTCCCGGGCAAGGCCAAAGCGGATGGCTTCTGCAGGGGTGCCAAGGTTTTCGCCCACAAGGGCGTGAGCAGCGCCCAGCCCGGCGGCGGTCAGTTTGGCGCAAAGGGTGGCAGGGGTGTCCCCGCCGCCGGTGAGGAAAAACACCTGTGGATGCGCCAAAACCTCGGCCACAGGGTCGCAGGCGCGGCCATGCGCCGATACCAGCATCCAGTCCTGCCAAGGGCGCCCCACAGCGGCGGCTAAAAGCTGTACGCTGGAAAGCCCGGGCAGCACCCGGACAGAGTAGCCCATAGCCCGCAGCAGGGGCAGCAGCTTTGCCGCACCGGAGTAAAACCCGGTGTCGCCGCTGTACAAAACAGCGGTGTCCGTATCCGGCTGTGCGGCAAGACACGCAAGGATTTCCTCCGGCTTATACACGGCTTTGCAGTTGTCAGTGCACCCCGCCGGTAAATGCTCCAACAGGCGCTTTGCCCCAAGGATGAGCCCTGCGCTTTGCAGCGCAGCCAGTCCTTGCGCGGTCAGGCTTTCCGGGCAGCCGGAGCCCATTCCGATCAGAGAGATCATACCAGAACCTCCTTACAGCGTGCCAGAATTTGTGCGGCAGTTTGTCCATTTTCAGCCGGGCGACGCACCACGATCAGTTGTGCACCGGTGTCCTGCGCGGCCTGTGCCTTTTCGGCAAAGCCGCCCACAGCACCGCCGTCCTTGGTGACCAGATACCGGATGGAGAATTGTTCAATCAAGGCGCAGTTCAGCGCATAGCTGAATGGCCCCTGCATGGCAATGATGTTTCTGTGCGGGATACCGGCGGCCTCGCAGGCGGCAATGCCCTCCCGCGTGGGCAGCACCCGGGGGAACAGCCGCTCCGGCCCGAGCGCCGCAAAAGCGGCAAGCTCTTTTGCGCCGGTAGCCAGCAGCACATTGCCGCTGCACCCGGCCAGAAATGCAGCGGCATGGGCGGCGGTGGCAAATACCATGCTCCCGGCAGGCAAGGGACTTTCTTCCCGCAGCAGCCGGTGGTACTCCACCCCGACCACGGCACACGCAGCCCGGATGTTTTTGGTGGCATCCACCGCGTAGGGGTGGGTGGCGTCCACGCACAGAGCAGCGCCCTGTAAAAGAGCGGCCATTTCCTCGGGGGTCAGCCGCCCGCAGTGCACGGTGATGCCGTCCGCTTTGCCCTGTTCCTCTGCACCCAGCGGGGTGGCAACACTGACCAGAACCTCTGCTCCCAGCGCCGCCAGCTGCCGGGAGAACACCCGCCCCTCGGTAGTGCCGCTAAAAACCACTGCCTTCATCTGCGGTACCCCCGTGGGGTGACCATTCTGCCGCCAAGCTGCTTTGTGGCAGCGTTGCCGATGTACACGGTGGTAAACATATCCACCGCAGTGTCTTTCAGCTGGGCAAGGGTCAGGATTCGGGCGGTCTGACCCTCCCGGCCGATGTTGCGCACGATGCCGCAGACGGTATCGGCACTTTTGCCGTTTTCCAGCAGGATGCACACCGCCTTTGCCAGATAGTCCGGCCTGCCCTTGGAGGAGGGATTGTACAACGCAACGCAGAAATCTCCCATAGCGGCGCAAGCCAGCCGCTTCTCGATGACCTCCCACGGGGTCAGCCGGTCGGAAAGGGAAATGACGCAAAAATCGTGCGCCAGCGGTGCGCCCAGCACTGCCCCGCCGCTGAGGGCAGCGGTCAGTCCGGGCACGATCTCCACGGCAACGTCCGGATAATCCGGGGCAAGTTCCAGCAGGGGGCTTGCCATGCCATACACCCCAGCATCGCCGGAGCAGACCAGAGCCACCCGCTTGCCGGTGCGTGCTTTTTCCAGCGCCCAGCGGCAGCGGTCAAGCTCCTGCGTCATGCCGGTGGCATAGTATTCCTCGCAGGGGAATTCATCGCGGATGAGGTCAAGATAGACCTTATATCCACAAATCGCGTCAACGCTTTCCAGCGTATTCGCGGCCTGCTGGGTCATATAAAAAGGCTCGCCGGGGCCAAGCCCCACGACATAGACTATCTTCTCGGGACGGTCAATATCGATTTCCATCACGTCAAGCATTCTGCCACCTCCAGTCCGGGGCAAAGGGCCTGCACGCCAGCGCAAGGGTCACGCCGCTGCAGGCAAATTTCGGGTAAAACAGGCTGCCGTCTGCGTCCAGCACAGCCGCTCGCTCGCAGACATTGTCTACCCCGGTCACGCTCTGTACAAAAGGGGAGGGGGTGAACTGTCCGGGCACGCTGCGCAGCTGTGCGGCAGAGTAAAACCGCACCGGCCAGCCGTGCGCCTGACAAAAGGCCAGCAAGCCCGGCTCGTTTTGCTTTAGGTCGATGCTTGCGGCGGCGGTGACTGCCCGCGCAGCAAAGCCGTACCGGGTGCAGAAGGCGGCAAAGGCAGCTTCCAGCGTTTCAGCGCTTGTGCCCCGCTTGCAGCCGATGCCCAGCACTCCGATGCGCGGCACAAGATGCAGTGCCTGCCCGGTGGGGCAAAGGGTGAGTGCAAAGTCGGCTTTTTCCGGGGTATCAGCGGGGAATAACCCTGCGGGCACGGTGCCTGTTACCGGGAAATCAGCCCGGTAATATACCGGCTGCTCGGCCAGTAATTTGCCGCTGACCAGCTTGATGCGCTCCGGCTCCAGCACCATGCAGTTTTGGTGCTTTGCCCACTCGTCCACCGCAAAAATGCCGTGGGCATCGGTGGCGGTGGTGATCACCGGCACGGCTCCGCATACAGCGGCAATGGCCCGCGCAAGATCGTTTGCGCCGCCCAGATGTCCGGACAGAATGGGCACGGCAAACCGCCCGCATTCGTCCACCACTACCACAGCCGGGTCGGTAGTCTTGCTCTTGCAGTGGGGCGCGATGGCCCGCACTGCAATACCCGCAGCTCCTACAAATATCAGCGCATCAGAATGCACAAACTGTGCGCTTGACCATTCTGCAAGAGAAACACCATCCCGCCCGCACCGGGCAACACTGCCGGGCAAGGCGACGGCCAGACGCTTTGCTAGCGCAAGGCCGGTATCCGTAAAGGCAAGGTAAGCGCGGGTCATACCGGTTCTCCTTTGCGGAATTCGGTGGTAAAGGCGGGGTCGTACAGCTTGCTGCGCTCGTACTGCGTGCCGAGAAAATCTCCCACTACGATAAGTGCCGTCTTGGTAATGCCCGCTGCACGGGTGCTCTCAGCCAAAGAACCAACTGTGCACCGCACGATTTTTTCTTCCGGCCAGCTGGCCTTGTACACCACGGCGGCGGGGGTGTCCGGTGTATACGCGCCCTGCAAAAGCGCCGTCTGCACCTTGTCAATCAGCCCGATGGACAGGAAGATCACCATGGTCGCGCCGTGGGCGGCAAGGCTTGCCAGCTTTTCCCGCTCCGGTACCGGGGTGCGCCCCTCCATGCGGGTGATGATGACCGTCTGGCTGACCGTGGGTAAAGTATACTCGGAGTTCAGCGCGGCGGCAGCGCCGCAAAAGCTGGAAACACCGGGGGTATCATCGTAACAAATGCCGTCTGCATCCAGTGCATCCATCTGCTCCCGGATGGCACCGTACAGGCAGGGGTCGCCAGTGTGTAACCGCACAGTGCTTTTACCGGCAGCTTCCATCCGGCGCATCACGTCCAGTACCTGCTCCAGCGTCATCTCGGCGCTGTTATAGATAGCACATCCCGGCTTTGCCAGCCCCAGTAGCGCCGGATTGACCAGACTGCCTGCGTAAATAATGCAGTCTGCGGCCTGTAAAAATGCTGCACCGCGCTGGGTGATCAGATCCGGTGCGCCGGGCCCGGCGCCCACAAAATGTACCATGTGCATTACTCCTTCCATTCGTCTAACAGGCGGGCGGCAGTTTCGGTCTGTCCCAGCGGGCCATGCTGGTTTGAAAACAGCACGGCGCCCACCCGGAACGCCCCGCCCGCGCGGCGGTCAAGATACAGCTGGATGGCGGCAAGCAGGCTTTGCAGCACCGGCTCCCGCAGTCCGGCTGTATCCAGAATCTCCAGACAGGCATCCGTGGTGGCTGCATTGTACAGTGCGGTGCACACCTCTCGGTCAGCACCGCACAGGGCAGCATGGGTGCAGAACAGCTCCGTGCGGCAGTCTGCCGTGTGGGAATGGGTGTTCATAATGCCGCCCGCCAGCTTGCACAGCTTGCCGATATGCCCCACCAGCAGCACCTGTTTGAAGTGCGCCGCCGCTGCAATATCCAGCGTATCTCCGATAAAGTTTGAAGTTTTGACCACCGGGATATCAGCAAACTGCGGGTATGTTTCGTGCAGATAGTCCAACCCGTAATTGCCCGGGGCAAGGATGAGCCGCCGGTGGTCCTTTGCCCGCAGCGCCGCCTGATTCATCTCCAGCTGGATGGTGTCCAGAATGGCCTGCTGGCTCATGGGTTCTACAATGCCGCTGGTGCCCAGCACCGACAGCCCGCCCTCCACCCCGATATGGGGGTTAAAGGTGCGCCGGGCTACCTCCTCGCCGCCGGGGATGGAGATAGTCACGGCAAAGCCGCCGGGGTAACAGGCGGCTTCCGCCTCCCGGCGCAGCGCCTCGGTGATCATCTGCCGGGGCACATGGTTGATGGCGGCCTGCCCAACCGGCTGGTCCAGCCCGGGCTTCGTCACCTTGCCCACCCCCGCGCCGCCGGTAATGCGTATCTCGGGCGTGCCGGGCAGCAGCGTCACCGTGGCGGTCACCGGCAGACCGGTGGTCACGTCCACATCGTCGCCGCCGTCCTTTTCAATGGCGCATTCCGCACCCTCGGCAACGGTGCGGCAGAACAGGGGGGCAACCTCTACCACAATGCCTTTCGGCGTGCGCAGGGCGACGGTTTCCGGTGCTGTGCCGGTCAGCAGCAGCCGGGCGGCCCCGGCAGCGGCCAGCGCCGCACAGGTGCCGGTGGTGTACCCGCAGCGCAGCAGCTTCTGCCCGCTGCGCACATAGTGCTCAAATTGGGGCTTTTCCGGCTTTGGTGGACCAAAAACAGCGCTGTACTGTACTTCCGTCAGGCCGTAGAGCGCTTTGATATTTTCCCGGGCAAAGGCCTGTGCCGGGGACATGGGCGCAGAAACGCCGTGCGGCGAAACGCAGACCACCGCGTCCGCGATCTTCTGCGCCATGTCCAGCTCGTGCAGGGTCACGATGACCGCAAGCTGCTGCTCATGCGCCAGCTTTTGCAAAATGGTCAGTAGTTCGATCTTGCCCTTGATATCCAGAAAAGAGGTGGGCTCGTCCAGCAGAAGCACCTGCGGCTGCTGACAGACTGCCCGCGCCAGCAGAATGCGCTGCCGCTGTCCGTCACTGACGCAGTTGAAGTCCCGGTCGGCCAGATGCGCTGCGCCCACCAGCTCCAGCGCGCTCTGTACCTGTTTTTTGTCCTCGGCAGAAAGGATGCCCAGCCGCCCGGTGTAGGGGATGCGTCCTGCCGCTGCAAACTCAAAGCAGGTGGTCAACTCGGTGCGGCGGGTGTGGGGCAGCATCAGCGCCAGCTTTTGCGCTCGGGCGTTGCCGGGGATGCGGGCAAGCTCCTGCCCGTCCAGCAGTACCGCGCCGCCCAAAGGGGCCAGCTGCCCCGCCAATGTTTTGAGCAGGGTGGATTTGCCCGCGCCGTTCGGGCCGATGAGTGCCAGCACCTGCCCCTTGGCAGCGCCCAGCGCGATATCCCGGGCAAGGGCAGCTTTGCCGTAGCCGATGGCAAGGGCGTTGGTTTCAACAGAGTACTTCATCGCACATCCTCCCGGTTGCGGCGCAGCAGCAGCCCAATGACCACCGGCGCGCCGAATACAGCGGTGACCGCGCTGATGGAAAGTTCCATGGGCGCAAACAAGCTGCGGGCGATCAGATCACACAGCAGGCAGAACGCCGCCCCGCCCAAGCAGCACCCGGGCAGCACATACAGCGGGCGGGCACTGCCCAGCAGCTGCTTGACAAGGTGCGGCACCGCGATGCCCACAAAGGAGATAGGCCCGGCAAAGGCGGTAACGCAGGCGGCCAGCAGGCTGGAAAGCAGCACCAGCAGCCGGGAAAACCGCCGCACATCCACGCCCACACTGCGGGCGTAGGCTTCACCCATCTGGTAAGCGGCCATGGGCTTTGTAAGGCAGAAGGCCGCCGCCAGCGCGGGCAGCACCACCAGCGCTGCCGTGCGCACGTTGCCCCACGTCATGCCGGAAAAGCTGCCCTGCGACCAGTTGTGCAGGTTGACGATGCTGCTGTCCTGTGCAAAGGCCACCACAAACTCGGTGATGGCAGAGCAGATGTAACCGATCATCACGCCGCAGATTACAAGGATGCTCATGCGCTGCACCCGGCGGGCAGCGGCCAGCACAAAGGCCATGGCCGCCATAGCGCCCGCAAAGGCCGCCAGAATGAGCACAGCAGAGCTTGTCAGTAGGCCGTAGTTCAAAAACAGCACCATCACCAGCGCCACCGCCAGCTTAGCCCCGCTGGAAATGCCCATCACAAAGGGGCCGGCAATGGGGTTTGCAAAAAAGGTCTGCAACAGATAGCCTGCTGCCGAGAGCGCAGCGCCCAGTAACGCGGCCATCACCGCGCGGGGCAGGCGCAGCTGTGTGATAATGCCTACGCTCAGCGCGTCCTGTCCGCGTCCGGTCAGGGCTGCAAGCACGGCCTGCGGGGTAAGCGCAACGCTGCCCCAGAACAGGCTCACGGCAAACAGCATCGCCAGCAGCAGAGAAAGGCAGCAATAGGAAAAAATAAGGCGTTTGCGGCTGGTCATAAGCGGCTCCTCAGGTAATTTTGGTCAAAAAATGCAGGGTGTCGGGGCTGGTTGCTTCCCCGGTAAAAACGGCATGGAGATCCAGCATAAAATCTGCCAGTGCCATGCTCTGCTGGAAAAAGCTGGGCGTCGTGCACCAGATATCACCGCTTTGCACCGCCTTGCACTCTGCCAGCAACGCGCAGCGGGCAAGCAACTCTTCTTTTGTGGAGATGGTGCCCTCGATGGTGCCGTTATAAATGAGCACATCGGCGTCTTTGACGCCGGCGTAAAGGTCCTCCAGCGGGATATTCATGGTGGAAAGGCTGTTGCCGCTGTCGGTAAGGTCTGCAAAAACATATTCGCCCCCGGCCATGCCGATCATCTGCGCCACATAGTCTCCGCTTTTGCGCACAGTGGCAAGGCCGCTGGAAGTAATGGAGAAAAACGCGCAGCGTTTGCCGGTGGAGGGCTGTTCCAGCAGTGGCGCAATGCGTTGCGCCTGCCGGGCGAACACCTCCTCGGCAAGGGGTTCTTTCCCCAGTAGGATGCCATACAGTTTGATCCATTCCATCCGTGCCAGCGGGCTGCTCTCGTAGCTGGAGCGCTCCACCAGCACTGGAATGCCGAACCGTTCCAGCTGCTCCTTCACTTCCGGGGTGTGGTAGATCATGGTGTTTTCCACCGCAAGGCCGCATTCTGCGGTCAGGATGCGCTCGTAGTCCGGGGCGCTGTACTTGCCCGCGTAGGCAATGCGCCCGGTCTGCATGGCCTGCTTTGCCTCGTCCAGATACCAGCCCTCGGCGCGGGTACCGGAAAGGGCAATGCTGTCCAGCGCGTCCAGATGGAGGAACAAGTCCATGGCAGAGGTGGACACCAGATAGATGTTCTGCACCGGCTGCTGCAATACAGTCACTCCCTCGGGTACGGTGTGCAGGGTGGCAGCGCCCTCCGGCCGGACAAGGAACTTTACCTGTGCGTCCGGGATGGTCAGCAGGGTAGAGCCGTCCGCATAGCAGTCGGCGGTAAACTGGGTGGCGTAGTCCAGCGGGTAGGCGTGGTCAAAAACCAGCTCGTCCGTATCGGCGGGTGCAGTGGGCGCGGCCGTGCAGCCTGCAAGCACCAGCGCGGCGGCGGGCAGAGCCTTTAAAAATTGAGCGCGGGTCAGCTTCATGGAAGGTTACTCCAAGGTAAAGGTCAGGGTGTATTCGATCTCGTGGGGCTTGCTCATGGCAACAGTGTCGGCGGTAACAGTCAGCGGGGTGCCCAGAGCAGCTACCGGGATCTCAAAGGTGGAGTTGCCCTCGGTATTGGTGGGCAGATACTTCTCGCCGTCCACGATCATGTAGTCGTAGTTGGGGCTGCTCCACACGATGGTGGCAGTCATCTTGCCCTCGGCCACGGTCAGGGCAGCGGGGCTGTCCACGGTGGCGCGGCCGGAGCCGCCCTCCAGCACCACGGCAGCGGTGTATGCACCGTCTGCGGGGGTCTCGGCGGCCTGCTCGGTCTTGGGCTCGGCGTTGCGCACGCTGACGGTGTGGTCGTACCACTTGCCCTTAGTGCCAAGCAGCGCCAGCTGGAAGTCGGTATCCAGTGCTTCCACCGGGATATCGTAGCCGTACACTTCCTCAGTGGTGCCGTCTGCATAGGTAACAGTGTCCACGGTGGGGATGAGCCATGCGGTCTTGTTGGCCTCGGCATCGGCGGCAAGGCCGGGGTAGAGGTTCACGATCTTTTTGGAAGCCAGACTGACGTGGAAGGTCATCACGCCGTTTTCCACGGTCAGGGTGCCCTTGCCGTTGCAGGCTTCATTGGGGTGGAACATACTGCTGTCGGTCTCGAAATCAGCGGTATATACGCCGTCCGGCAGGGCAGTCTCAGCAGCGGCAGAGGAAACCATCACGGAGGAAGCAGCCACAGAGCTTGCTGCAGCAGAGGAGGCGGGGACAGCCCCGCCGCAGCTTGCCAGAGAAGCAGCCAGCACCACACCGGCCAGAGAAACGATGATAAACTGTTTGCAACGCATAAAATAAATACCTCAGTATCCTAAATTTTTGCCCGGCGTCTAAGCTGCCGGGGCAGGGGGCACGTTCTCCTCGTGCGGGGAATACGCCCATAAAAGAAGCCCTCTCCGTATGCTTGGCAGCGCCGGAGAGGGCTTCTGAATCCATTAGCCGTTCAGAAGATCCATAGCGGCCTTGGTATGTGCAATGTACAGCTGCTGGACATCCGCAATGCGGCCCAGACCCGAGATCTGGCAGTCCACATTTTCAAAGCAGCCTGCGGCGGTAAACTGGCTCAGCCAGCTGTCGGCGTCCTCACCGGCCATGTCGTTGTTGGCGTGGTCGCCTGCCACCACCATCAGCGGGCGCAGGATGACCTTGGTGTAACCGGCAGCCTTTACAGCTTCAATGACGGCTTCGCAGGAGGTGTCCTCAGGCTCGCCCTCCACCGTGCCGATGAACACGTTGTCGTAGCCCAAGGTCTGCATGGTGGTCTGCATCTGGCTGTAGCTCACCTTGGCAGTGTGGGAAGTGCCGTGACCCATAAAGACGAAAGCGGTCTTATCGGCGGCGGCGGCAGCGGCGCTCTCGTAACCGGCATCCTTCACAGCGGCATCGGTAACAGCCTTGGCAACAGCTTCCTTATCTGCATTGATGACGGAAGCATCTGCGCCTACCTCGCCCAGCAGGGGCTCGGCCACAGCAACGCTCTCAAACTTGTCGCGGTACTGGTCCAGCATCTCGTTCATCTCGTCGTACTCGGCACCGTGCATCAGATGGGTGGGCTGCACGATCAGGTTCTTCACGCCGTTTGCCACAGCGCGGTCCAGCGCCTGCTGCATATTGTCGATCTTCTCGCCATCGCGTGCCTGCACATGGTTGATGATGATCTGTGCGGTAAAGGCGCGGCGCACGCTCCAGTCGGGGTATGCGGCCTGCAAAGCGTCCTCAATGCCCTTGATGTCGGCGGCGCGGCTGTCATTGAAGGAGGTGCCGAAGGACACGACCAGCAGCTCGTTCTCACCGATCTCATCGGCGTTGCGGGCATCGTCCTTGGAGGCGTCGCCGGTGTCGCGGCCAAAGTAGTCGGGGTCGGCATTTTCGCCCTCCACCAGCTCCTTCTGGGCATCGGTCAAAGCGTCCCAAGCGGCCTTTGCGGCCTCGCACTGGGCATCGGTGTCATCGGTGCGCTGCTGCACATAGATGGCGTCGATCAGGTCTGCCACGTTCTTCGCGGCCATTTCGTCAGCCTCCTCGCTGCTCACCTCGCTGGCGGCAGTGCTGGATGCAGCCTCGCTGGAAGCGGCGGTGCTGCTGGAAGCGCTGCTGCCGCAGCCTGCCAGGGTGCCGACGCAGAGCGCCAGAGCGGCGGAGACTGCCACGGTCTTTTTCCAATTGAGTTTACGCATGGTTCTAGTTTGTTCCTTTCCTGTTTTTGCTTGTGTGCGGATCTTCTGACAGAAAGGGTACAGGCGGTACGCCCGGACACAAAAAGGGCCCTTTTGCCGCGCGGAGTGCACAACAAAAAGACCCCTGTTATTTCTGGGCTTTTCGGTACAACCAATTCCTCGTGATCTGGAGCATCTGCTCCCGTACCAACAGCAGGCAGGTTTCCTGGCTGAAAGGGACGGGCAGAACTGCCCGCGCCCGCGGCTGCCTTCCCGGAGGTTCCCCCAGTGACCGGCGCAAAACGCGCCAACGCCGCAAAGCTCCCTTATCACAGTGACGAGATCGTGCGGGAATCCCACCCGCTTCTCTTTTACCCTTTCCGCCGCCCGAAAGCGGCAAAAGGCACCTGCTGTTTTCTATTCAGACGGGGTTAGTATAGCACAAGCCCGCCAAAAATGCAATTGGTTTTCAGCCCTCTGCCGGTGTCCAGACCATGCCCAAGGCGCTGAGGTTTTCCACCCGCTCCGGGGTCAGCCGGGCGTCATGGGCTGCATAGCTCTCCCGCATCCGGCGGATCCAGTCGCCCAGGCAGAAGCCATCCTCCGTTTTATAATTGACGGGTACGGTCAGATCCCCGTGGGCGGCGCGGTACTCCCCGGCCCGGCGGAGGGCGCACTGCCACTTGGCCTCCCGGGCGTCCCACTGCATCCCGATCTCGTCCAGCATGGCGATATGCTCCGGCGTGACCTGGAACGAGTCAGGCCGCGTCTTGCGGGCGGCCCGCAGGTTGGAGACCCAGACGCCAAGGCGGAACCCCGTTTCATCCACATAGCTGGCAGGGACCAGCAGATCTCCCCGGCGCTTGGCGTAGGCCTTGGCATGGCGGTAGTTGTTGAGCCAGTTCCTCTCCCGCACGCTGCAGCGGGCACGGGTGCGGACAGCCCCGCTCCGGCGCTCCGGCTCGCCCCGGAAGAGCTCTTTCAGGGCTTTGACCCGCTCACCGCTCAGGCTCTTATCCCCTTTCTGGAGCAGCTGCTTCTGGCGGCTGAGCCAGCTGCCCAGCCAGATCCCTTCTTCCGTGCGGTACTGGGCCGGGAGCTCCAGGCTGCCCTGGGCGGCCTTGTAGGCAGCGGCCAGCTCATAGCGGTGCTGCCAGGAATCCGGCTTCTGCCACACCATGCCCAGCTGGTCCAGCAGGGCCTTGCGCTCCGGGGTAAGGCGCGCGCTGCTGCGGTCCGGGTTCTGCCAGGCGTAACGCTGGCGGCTGACCCACTTGCCCAGCAGCACGCCGTCCGGGTCGATGTACTCCGAGGGGACGTTCAGGTCGCCATAGGCCTGATAATACCGCGCGGCGGCAGCATAAGCGGCCTGCCACTTGCGGTCGTTGCGGTTGGTCCAGTCCACGTCCAGCGCCTCCAGCCAGGCTTTCTGCACCGGCTTGATGGTGCCCGCCTTGTAGGCGGCCCGCTGGCTGCCCAGCCAGACGCCCAGAGCCACGCCCTCCGGGGTGGTGTACTTGACCGGCACTTCCAGCGTGCCGTGGTCGAGCCAATACTGGACAGCCGCGCAGTAGCTCTGCTCCCAGATGTCCTGCACGGTGTCCCACACCATGCCCAGTGCTTCCAGCCGCTCGACACGGTCGGTGGACAGATTGTTGCCGAGGAACCGCTGACGGTTGTAAACGATCCACTCGCCCAGGGCAAAGCCGTTTTTATCCCGGTAGCGGACCGGCACCATCAGGTTCCCGTATTCTCCGCGGTACTCCCGGGCTGCGGCATAGCCCCGCTCCCAGGCCTGCTCCATCCGCTGTTTCCAGGCGATGCCCAGCTTTTCCAGCCGGGCGGCCTGCTCGGCGGTCAGGCGGCCGGGTTTTTCCCCGGCCTGGATCTGTCGCTGCAGCTCCAGCCAGCGGCCCAGCCCAAAGCCGGCTTCCGTGGTAAAGCCGCGGGGCAGCTCATTGATATCCCCTTTTGCGGCGGCCTCTTTGGCGGCTGCAAAGGCCTGCTCCCACTGAGCGTCCAGTTGGCGCTGCAGTTGGCGGGCCGGACGGATGCAGGCCTGGTACGGCTCCTCCAGCGGAAACCCGGTGCCGCCGGCCTGTTCCGTCCCCTGCACCAGGTCCTCTGCATTGCGCAGGCCCGCAAACGAGACGTTGAGCTCCACCAGCGGGGCGGAGTCCCCGCAGAGCGCCAGTGCCCGGGCCAGCATCCGGCGGTGGTTCTGTTCCAGCCCGGTGGAGCGGACCAGCACGGCACCCGCCATTCCGGCCAGCCGCGCCAGCCCGCCGGGGGTGCTGACGGTGACCAGCACCTGCGCGCCCCGCGCCGGGGAAGCCGCAAACCGCACGGCCATCTCCTGATCCCAGCCGTCTTTCATGATGGTGGCTTCTGTGTCCGGGCCGAAGAGGGCTTCCAGATTTTCCGTCACCCGCCGCATGGCAGCGGCGTCCTCACACAGGATCAGCTGCTTGCCCTTGGGCAGAGCCTCCCGCAGCCGGGGCAGCGCCGGGCCGCATTTTTCCACCGCGCGGCGAAGATTGGTGAAAACTTTTTCGCCCACGCCCGGGACGCCCGCGGCGTTCCACTGCTTCATCTGGATGCGGAATTCTTCCAGCGCCGTCTCGGCGGGCCAGAGGAGCACGGTATCCGCGGCAGGCGGCGTGACAAGGCCCCGGGCCAGCGCTTCCGTCAGCGAAATGGAGAACGTGCCCGCCCCCTGAAACATGGCTTCCGCCAGGCAGCAGCTGACAGGCTGGTCGGTGTCGATGAGGCCCAGCAGCTTCGCCTGCGGGCTGAACCGCTGCAGCCAGCGGACACGCTCTCCACACGGAAACGCCGTAAACTCCCGCGAGCCATCCAGGATGATGCAGGCCGGGCGGATCTTGGCCAGCTCCAGCCAGCGCTGCGGTGTATTGTCCTCACAGTGGATCAGCTGCACCCGCGGCGGGATCTCCTGGCCGATCCGTTTGGCTTCTTCCAGCCGCATCCCGCGCCGGGTCTCCCCGGGCACCACCCAGATCACGGCCGCGTCCGGGTGAGCGTTGATCCACGCCCAGACGATCCGCCCGCTGCCGCTTCCAACGGGATAGAACAGCGCG
>ERZ772901.1091-NODE-1091-length-22766-cov-7.114086_pt1 | contig 22766 bp, 19 predicted proteins | sample MGYA00512123_ERZ772901 | MGnify/ENA primary metagenome ERZ772901 (study PRJEB29015, sample SAMEA2737711) | human gut metagenome | biome: human gut; feature: human-associated habitat; material: faeces | place: China | collected 2012 ...
CGGAAAAGAATTTATTTTTACTGTAGGAGAACAAGAATTTTACAAAGAAAAAGGATTTGAAAATGATCCTGTTCGTTGCCCAGAATGCAGAAAAGCAAGAAAAACTCAAAAAATGAACAGAGATAAGAAATACTAGACAAAAGGCAGCTCTTAGGCTGCTTTTTCTATTATTTATTTAAATCGTTGACATAAATTTTTCCTACTTCTATAATTAAACTAATATGTAATTACGTAAAATATGAAAAGAGGTGTTTTTTTTGGAAAATACAACAGAAAATAAAAAAGTTATATTTAGTGGTGTTCAGCCATCAGGTAACTTAACAATCGGAAACTACTTAGGAGCTCTTAAAAATTGGGTTAAGCTACAAGATGAATATGACTGTTATTATTGTGTTGTTGATTTACATGCAATAACTGTAAAACAAGAACCTAAAGATTTAAGAAGAAGAACTCTTGAAGTTTTAGCTATATATTTAGCAGCTGGAATCGATCCAGCTAAAAATACATTATTCATTCAGTCACATGTTCCTGCCCATAGTGAAGCTTGCTGGCTATTAAGTTGCTCTACTTACATGGGTGAGCTTAGCAGAATGACTCAATATAAAGATAAATCTAAAAAAATGGGAGAATCTATCGGTGTTGGTCTATTTACATATCCAGTACTTATGGCTTGTGATATTCTTTTATATAATACTGATTTAGTACCTGTAGGGCAAGATCAAAAACAACATTTAGAACTTGCAAGAACTCTAGCTTCAAGATTTAATACAACTTACAGCGATACATTTAAAGTACCAGAACCTTATATTCCAAAGACTGGTGCTAAAATAATGAGTCTTCAAGAACCAACTAAGAAAATGTCTAAATCTGATGAAAACCCTAATTCATACATCTTGATTATGGATTCACCAGACGTTATTAGAAAAAAGATTGCTAGAGCTGTTACTGATAGTATCGGTGTAATAAATTACACTGAAGAACAACCTGGTGTTAAAAATCTTATAGATATTATCTGTGCTATTGAAAATGTTACTCCAGATGAAGTTGTAGATAGATATGTAGGAAAAGGATATGCTGATTTAAAGAAAGATACCGCAGAAGTTATCATCAATGAATTAGCTCCAATTCAAGAAAAGTTTAACGAGCTTATGAGTGATAAGAAAGCTTTAGAAGCAATTTACAAAGAAGGTGCTGAAAAAGCTAATTACGTTTCTATGAAACTTCTTAGAAAGATGCAAAAAAAGATTGGTTTAATTCCTCGTTAAAATTAAAAAATATAGGGTGTGTTAGACTGTTTAAAAACAATCTAATATACCCTATATTCACTTTATAAAAGCTAATTATTATCTAAATTTCTTCTTTTATAATATAAATAGGTCTCTTCTTAGTTTCAACATATACCTTTGCTAAATATTGCCCTACAATTCCTGTACAAAACAATTGAATTCCTCCAATAAAAAACATTGCCAATATTAACAATGATAATTCACCAACTTTTTGTGAAAAAAATAAAATCTTTATAATAAATATACAAATCATAATCATTGATACCACAATAAATAAGCTACCTGCTATTGTTGCTATACTTAAAGGTATAGTTGAAAAAGCCATAATTCCATTAATGGCATAAGTAAACAGTTTTATAAATGACCACTTACTTTCTCCTATAATCCTATTTTTATTTTCATACTCAATCCATTTAGTTTTAAACCCAACCCAACTAAACATCTCTTTGGAAAATCTATTAAATTCATTCATACCAAGCACTGCTTCAGCTACTTGCCTTGTTATCATTCTAAAATCTCTTGCACCATCTACAATATTATTTTTAGATATCCTTCTAATAATCTTATAAAATTGCCTTGCAAAACAAGAGCGTATTATAGGCTCTCCTTTCCTATTTACTCTCCTTGCTACAACAGCATCATATCTTTTAACTTTTATAAAATAAAACATCTCTTGCAATAATATTGGCGGATCTTGCAGATCTACATCCATCATAGCTATGTAATTGCCACTTGCTTTATTTAAACCAGCATATAGCGCAGCTTCTTTTCCAAAATTTCTTGAAAACGAAATATAACTACAACATTCATCTCCATCGGCTATCTTTTTAATTTCATTTAACGTATTATCACTAGATCCATCATCAATAAATATTACTTGAAATTCAACATCTTTCATACAACTATAAATTTTGCAAAATTCCTTATAAAATAAAAGTATGGCTTTTTCTTCATTATAACAAGGAACTATCACAGAAAGCTTATCCATATAACTACACTCATTTCATAATTTAATACTTTTAACATATATTGATTTTTTTAACATATACAATTTAATTATATCCTTTTTATAACAAAAAGGATATATAAAAACTTTTTATAGTCTTTATATATCCTTCTATAATTATTTATTTTCCCATGGCTTTGTTTCTAAATATTTAATAAAATCATCTCTTAACTCTTCTCTCTTAAGAGCCATTTCCACAGTTGCTTGCAAGAAACCTAATTTATCTCCTACATCATATCTTCTTCCATCAAAATTGTAAGCATACATAGCTTCATTTTCCACTAAAGTTTTTAAAGCATCTGTTAATTGAATTTCTCCACCTTTTCCTGGTTTAGTATTTTCTAATATTTCAAATATCTTTGGTGTAATTATATATCTTCCTAAAATAGCAACATTAGAAGGTGCTTCTTCTACTGCTGGTTTTTCTATAAGATTTTTTACTTTATAAACTCTATCTTCAATATGTAATCCACCAACTATTCCATACTTGTTAACATCTTGTGGCTCAACTGTTTGAACACCTAAAACTGAAGTTTTATATTCCTCATAACAATCAATAAGTTGTTTTAAGCATGGTTTATTATCATTATAAACAACATCATCTCCAAGTAATACTGCAAATGGCTCATTACCAACAAAGGTTTTTGCACAAAGTATAGCATGCCCTAATCCCCTTGGTTCCTTTTGTCTTATAAAATGGATGTTTACCATATCTGATATTTCTCTAACCATTTTAAGCATTTCTTCTTTTCCTGATTTTTCAAGTTCCATTTCAAGCTCAACACTTCTATCGAAATGATCTTCTATACTTTTTTTATTTCTTCCTGTTATTATAAGTATTTCTTCTATACCTGATGCCACACATTCTTCTATTATGTATTGTAGTGTTGGTTTATCTACTATTGGAAGCATTTCTTTTGGTTGTGCCTTTGTAGCTGGTAAAAATCTAGTTCCAAGACCTGCTGCAGGTATTATTGCTTTTCTTATTTTATTTTCCATAAATATTATATTTTTCTCCTCTTTTTTACTATAATTTTTATATAAATTCTTTTCTTATTTAAAGCTCTTATATTTTAACAATATAGTTCATTATATCATCATAAGTTTTATTTGAAACTAAAAACTATTCGATATTTTTCGTCACATATTATAAATTTGTATTATCTTATATAATTATTTATATGAAATTATAAATTAAATTAAAGTTTTTAATTAATTCTCAATATTAAATAATTCATCTTTAGTTTTAATGCTAGATAAAATAGCATTAATATCACTTTCAAACATTGATTTAGACCATTTTCTATCTCCAGGTAAAATTTTAAAATAACTCCACCAGCTTATCTTATATATATTAGTATATCTATAAATTAATCTAATATTGTTATTATTATCTATAACACAAAACCTTAACTCATCTTGAAATACTATTTTTTTTATTAATTCCCTATCTATAGGATTATATTTATTAAACCATTGCCCATAAATCCATTTATTATTATCACCTAACTTTATCATTATTAATAAAGGCTCAGAATATGCAAAATAAAAAATAATATCCTTAAATTTAATTGTTAGCTTAGATCTCATTTTTAAAATTTTTTGAATTGTATATGAACTTTCTTTAATATAAAATACAGGTCCATCTATATGGCCATCTTTACTATCAAATAATAACATTTGTCCAACTTCAATTTCTGGTAAATCCCTTACTTTAAATTCTTCCTTTTGTTCTCTTTCTTCCATAATTCTAATTTTCCTTTCAATGTTACTTAAAATGCCATATATACTATTATTAAATATACTCCCAGTTTTAATTGTTATTAAAATTAACTAACTTCTTTTACTTCATAAACTATTTTATTTCTATATTAAATTATATCATCTTTTTATAAATTTACTTTATAAAAATAAATAGGCTATATCAAATCACCATCTATTTGATATAGCCTTTCTTTAATTTTAAATTACGCTTCCATTACTTCAACATTATTTGCAATTTGCTTCCAGTTATAATATCCATATAAAGAATTCAATAAATTAGTAACCTTCATAACTATTATAATAAGTGCACTTTTATCTCCAGATATATATACCATAATCCACATTACTATTGATAAAGCATTTACTCCAACCCACATTAACCATTGTTCAGAAAATCTCATTAAATAAAGAATACTGGCAACAACAGAAACTACAGTTGTTAAAGAATCCATAAATGCTAAGTTTCCACCTAATAAATTTAACGCCTTTGCATATAAAAATACAGCTATTAATGTACCAACAAAAGTTACTATTATTACTTTCATTGGCATAACCTTAAATCTTATTTTTCCATCATCATCTTTATTTTTATTCCATAAATATATTGCTATAGCACTAACAGGAATACTAAATAACATATTGTACATTACTTCTCCATAAAGCTTTACACCCATACATTGATATGAATATAATAAACAATTAATAATTGCAAAATATAATCCTGCTATTTTCCCCTTTGCCCCTAAAACTAAGTTAAGACACCCTGTTAAAGTAAGTGCTAATAAAAATACTGAATCCCCATTTATATACCAAATAACAGTCATAATTGTACATACTGTTATTAACCATAACTTTTCAAGCATAGTCCAATCTGAAAAATAACTTTTAATCTTCTCCATAATTCTAATCTCCTTTTATATATTAGATTTATTAAAACATTCCTTACTTATTTTAGAACCTTGTACTTGTACCACTTCACTTGCAATCTTATTTGCTAATTTACAACCTTTTATAAAGTCATTATTTTCATTTAAATAATTACTCCAAGAATAATTAAAATTCATCTTATCTGCCCATAAAGAATATGCTGAAATAATTGCCCCAATATGACTATCCCCTGCACCTATTGTATCTACAACTTTTACTTTTTCTCCCTCTATATGAGTAATGTTTTTTCCATTATAAAATATTACTCCTCTTTCCCCACGAGTTATAAATACAACATTTTTAGTTAATTCATATAATCTTAAAATACTATGATTTATATTATCCTTTTTAGTAAACTCTAAAGCTTCCTTTTCATTAAGGTGTAATATTGGATTAATTGAAAATATTTTTTCTAAAGTATTTTTACTTATATTGTTAATAACTGGTCCTGGTGCAAAAAATATATTTTTATCACTTTGATTTAACAACCAATCAACTACTATGTCACTCTTATCTCCACACAGTTGATAACCAGCTAAATATATATTTTCATATTGATTCATATTTAAATTATGAAACCATTCTTTTTTATGATTTGCTTCAATTCCATTAACAGTAATAAAACTTCTTTCACCATTTTCTTCTACCAAACATAAGCAATAGCCATTATCTATTTCCAAGTCATTAATTAATATTTCATATCCATCTTCATTCAATTTTCTTCTTATTATATCTGCATAAATTCCACAACCTACTGGCACAAATAAATCATGTTTTACATTAAAGCTTCTTAATATATTTGCAACATTATATGCACATCCACCTACAGTTAATTTTCTCTCAGTACATAAAATGTCCTCACCGCTTTTAGGCAACCTTGGAATTTTCATAATAATATCTACTATCGCAGCTCCAAGTACTAAAGTTTTCACTAAAGACAGCTCCTTCCATTCATTAAAATAGAAATATAACTGTTAAAATCAACATCATTTGCTTTATTTAAAGATTCAACATATTCTTCCTTTATATAATCAATTCCCTTAAAAGCCCCACAAATTGCCGTTGCCATTGCTCCAATTGTATCAGTATCACCAGCTAAGTTTGCACAAAGTAAAGCACACTTATTAGGATCTTGTGCATAATAAGCTATAGAAATTGCAGATGGAACAGATTCACTTATATTTACTCCAGCTCCAACTATGTCATATAACTTTTCTAAAAATAAATCTTCATTATTCTTATATTCATTTGCTAAATAAATACCTATTTTTATTCTTTCTGTTAATGATGGACTATAGGTTTCAGCTCCTAACCTTCTAGCAATTGGTTCCATTTCAAAAATATCTTTTATAACAATATCAAAATCATTATTTTCAATGGCAGAACTAACAGCAACTGCTATCATTGCTGCTCCTGCAATTGTAATATCACTAGTATGAGTTACCTCTGAAACTTCATAGACAAAGTTAGCTAACTTTTCTTTATCATGTGCATTAAAAAGACATCCTATAGGTGCAATTCTCATGGCTGACCCATTTGATAAAGCCTTATCTGTAACAGCTTTTGAATTTATTCCATCTCTAAAGTTAGCTAATGCAACTTTTGATGTTGGTCCTAATATGTTATTTTCAAATGCCTTTTCTTTTTGTGCCCATTTTAAAAGTTTAGTTGCAATATCCTTTGAATTTGGTTTAAACTTTGTATCTTTTAATGAATCTATTATTACAAGTGCTTGTCCAGTATCATCAGTAAATTGGCCTTTTTTATAGTTACAAGCTACTGAATTTTCCTTTGGCCCATCTAATAAGCCTTCAATTTTACCAAAGTATTTTCTTACTTTTTCTCTTCCCCATAGTTCTGACGGCATTCCCATTGCATCTCCTAATGCCATACCATATATTGCCCCTGCAATTTTATCTCTCATGTTGCCACTCCTATATATGTAAATTTATTATATTTTCAATTGTATATACATTTATATTATTGTGTCAATATATAAGTTTAATTTAAGTAAAAAAACAGTGACAAGCTTATTCTTTAATATAAGCTTGCCACTGTAAATTTTTAACTTCCCCGAGACTTTGAGAATTGCAAAAGCATCTTCTTACTATTGAAAATTTTTAAATAGTATTTCTACTTTTTCTTTTTATATATAAATGCTCCACCTATAGTAATAAGTAACCCTAATATTATCGTTGGCATTTTACCAGTCTTAGGTAACTTATTAATTAAGTTACTATTTTCAACTTTTTCTTCTTGTCCAGGAAGTTCAGGATTAATCTCTGGTTTCTCCGGCTTAACTTCTGGTTTTACCTCTGGTTTTTCTGGTTTAACTTCTGGTTCTTCCGGTTTTACCTCTGGTTTCTCCGGTTTAACTTCTGGCTCTTCTGGTTTTACCTCTGGTTTCTCCGGCTTAACTTCTGGCTCTTCTGGTTTTACCTCTGGTTTCTCCGGCTTAACTTCTGGTTTTTCCGGTTTTACCTCTGGTTTCTCCGGCTTAACTTCTGGTTCTTCCGGTTTTACCTCTGGTTTCTCCGGCTTAACTTCTGGCTCTTCCGGTTTTACCTCTGGTTTCTCCGGTTTAACTTCTGGTTTTTCTGGTTTTACCTCTGGTTTCTCCGGTTTAACTTCCGGCTCTTCCTTCTTAGGTTTAACTGTAACTTTTCTTATTGCAGTAGTGGTATTTCCATCTGAATCTGTTACTGAATATGTAATTTCATATATACCTGCAACATTAACATTTACATCCCCTGTAACTATAAGCTTATTTGTTAAATCTTTATCTTCAGTATCTGTTACCGTTACTCCTGCATACTTATCAAATTGACTTTCAAATTCTATTGATATATCTTCTGCTCCTAATATTACTGGCTTATCATTACTTTTTATAAAATCATTTTCTACACTATCATTAGAGTTTGTACTATTAGTATATCCATTAGCTTTAGCTACAACTTTAAATGAATATTTTCCAGTTTTATTGAAGAATTCAGATAAATCATAAAAATTATTTATAGTTTCTCTTGTTCCAATTACTATATTATCTCTTAATACAGTAAGTTCATAAGATGTTGCATTTTTAACTGGATTCCATTTTGCAACCTTCCCATCCCACCTTAATCCATCAACTTCATCAAGTGTTGGTTTTATAGCTTCTTTTACATTTACAATTGCTACTCCACTCTTTGTTGGATCTACATTAGAAGTTGCCTTTACTATTAATCTATTACTTGTTTCATTTTCAGCTATACTAATTTCTCCATTAGCATTTATAATAGTATCAATGCTATTATTTCCTTCAATTGTCCAAGTAACACTATGAGATAAATCTTCTACTTCATTTACAACTACAGTCGATTTAAATTTATATGATTTTCCTTGCTCTATTTCAACTTCATTAGGTGAAATTTTTACTTCTTGAATAATTATTGTTTCTGGCAATACAACTACACTAACTTCATATGTTTTTGTAGTAATACCATCTTCTGCTGTAACCTTATAATTAACAGCTCCTTTTGAAAAGTCAAAAGTAGAACCATTCCAACGATCTTGCTCTAATGTCGATCCCTTATAATAAGTTGGTGTAGGTTTTAACTTAGTAATATCAGTTCCATAAGGAACAGTAAAAGTGATAGTATTATTAATATTATCTATTATCCCTTCAATATCATTATTTAAATGATTATTATGATCTTTTTTAAGTGTTAATGCTTCTAATAATGGTTCATTAGATATACTTTCCACATTAAAAGTAAATGTAACATCTGTTGAATCTCCATTTTTTCTTGTTATTGTATATGTTATTTCATATGTACCAATTGTAGTTGCAACTCCTTCAAATCTAAATAAATTATTTCTATCATTAGGTACATAAATAGCTTTTATACCCTCCGGCAAACTACCTGATTTTATAGTAGTTGTAACATCATAATTTGCATATAATAGTGGCTCAGAAAATAAATATGACTTTTGTCCTACAACAGCTCTAAAAGTTTCATTTTTCATTGCAATTTTTGTATTTATATTTATTTTTCCCATTGATACAAAAATTGCTCCTGATTGCCCTGGTAATAATGAATCATAATATAAATATAGAATTCTTCCATCATTATCTCTAACTGTTAATTCCTTGTTTAAATCTATAGCTTCTGCATTAGGAGCATTAGGTAAGGCTTGAGCAACATGTAAATTATATTTTGAAAATTCCCTTGGGCCAAATACTTCTGACTTACTTCCATCATTATATGTTACTTGGAATCTAGCTCCTGTTAAATCTAATAATTGACTTTCTGCATAAACAGTTTTATTTGGCTTCTTAAGTGTAGTAATAGATTTAATTTTCTTTTCCACAACATTAATATTAATATCAACATTCTTATTAATATAAGTTAATGTTGTAGACTTATCTGTAATTTTAAGTGGATTTAATAAATTGCTTGTAAATCCAGAATATATGTAAGTATAATTTTGTTGTCCATCAAGTTTTGCTTTTAAAACAACTCCTTCAGTACTATATACTTGATTTTCGAAATATATAACTTTTCCTTGATTTACAACTTGTAAATCTTCAACACTTTTAGGTTTATTTACATTATACGTAACAGTAAAAGCATTACCTTTATAACTACCATTAATAACCTTTGAACTTCCTTCTATTGTTGAATCAAAATCTGATATATTAAGCATATATTCTTCCAATGGAATTTCAGTTCCATCAATAATTAACTTTGCATTTATTAAAGATAACTTTTCTCCTATAAAATAAGTATCTTTAGATAACTTTGCACTAACATTCATACTTTCATTTGAATCTAAGAATATAGGCGTTTTATTCCCATCTAATTCCATCTTCCAAACAGAAGTAAAATCCCAATTAATAAAAGTACTTTTATCTTGTAATTGAGATAAGGTTCTCTTATATTCAGTTTTTGTAGGCTCACTACCTATAGAATTTATGTTGTCTAATGCATATGAATTTAATATATATGCAGTAGACCCAAGAGCACCTATAAGTTGTCCTATTTGAGCTGAATTTCTATTAACATTATTATAACTCAATGATGTTATAGAATATGAATTTTTCAAGCTTGCCCCAACACCAAAACTCTTATAATAACCAATTATTCCTCCCATTTGTAAGTTATAGGTTCCAATATTATTTTGATTTACCACAATACTACCTTTAGAATATGAATTATTAATCCTTCCTTGATTATATCCAACAATTCCCCCTACAATAGCATCACTAACTGTCATTCTTATATTAGCATTACCATTAAATGAAGTTCTTTCTATAATACCTGCAGGCTCATTTATACCAACTACTGCACCAAATATAGGTGTTGAAAACTTATTAGGTGTATATAAGTTAATATCAAAGCTTCCATTTACCTCAATATCAGTAATAGTACCACTATTAGCTTCAGCAATTGTTCCTATATATCCTGAATACTCGCCATTAAAATCAGCATTTATTTTTAAATCACTAATTTTTCCATAGTTATTTTTAACTAATGCCTTATTTAATCCATTAATAGTATATCCATTTCCTTGAATTACTCCATAAAATTTTTCTACACTAAAGTATTCTCCTTGCTTTACATCTATATTGTTTCCAAGTTTAAAATAAGCATTTGGATACTTACTTAAGGCATTTAACTCTTGTACATTTTTTATTATATATGGATCATTGATTGTTCCATTTCCCTCTGATGGCTTAAATATATCTAAGTCTTTTGTTACTCCAAAAAATTTAATATCATTTCCTGCATCATTAGGAACAACAAATCTTCCATCCTTTGCTTTTACAACTATCGCACTTGTTGGTTCTAATGTAATAGATTGTCCACTTTCTCCCATATAAACAGGATAACTTGTAATCTTTTGTTGAATTACTGGATCGCCATAAAAGCTATATATTCCCGTTTTTTCTTGAGAAAAAGCTGCTACATAAAAACTTCCAAGTAATTCTTTAAAAGTTCTCCCCTTTAATCCATCAACCTTAGAAGTTAATTCATTTATAAACTCTTCAGCGGTTTTTCCTGCCGCATTTATTTTATAAATTTGCTTAAAGAACTCCATTGGATTTGTCCCCTTAGTTGCTTGGCTAGCAAGATATCTTACAAATAAATATTGCATAGAATAATCTTGAACTGTACTATTTCTATATGAGTCATATATTAATGATGTTCCATTTCTAATAATTACATCATTGTTTATTTTAGATAACCAACCATTATTATCATAATATCCCCAAAGGTAATCCATTGCAGCTACAGACATTCCTTCATTAAACCACAAAAGGCTAGTTGATATATTGGCTTGTCCATTACATGCTAATATATTAAATAAAGCATGTTGCACTTCATGAACTAATAGTCCATTTGTATTATCAAATCCACCTTCATTAAACTTATTTGGATCTGATTGAGTATTAATATGTACTCCTGTTATATCTTTCTCATTATTATAATATCCTGTACTATTATTGTCAGTTACTTCTAAAAAAATTGATAACTTTCCTGAACCATCTAAATAAGGAATATTATTATCTGATAATTCATTTAAAAATTCATAAGGACGTCCCTCATAAACTCTTATCATTTCCTTAGCAGCTAACTCTGTTTTACCTTGAACATTATCATAAGAAGATTTTAAATTATTTTCCATCCAAATATAAGATTTATCACCTATACCAATTAATGTATATGTATTATTTCCTATATTTTTTTGTTCTCCAATACTATATATATTATTTTTTGCTTTTTGAATTTGTTTAATTTCTTCACTTTCAGTATTTTCATTTTTTAATTGGTTAACAATTAAATCTTCATTTATATTTTCTGATTGTGAATTAATTTCTTGGCCAATTCTATTATTATTATTATTTTCATCAAATACAATTTTACCTGTTGATTGATTTTCTTTTGAACTAGTGTTAACTATAACAACATATTCAGAATTTAATACATCATTTTTTACGCCTTCTGTAACAGCAGCTGTAACGCCATATGTAAAATTTGAAAAGATAATCATAAATATCAAAGAAATTGACGTAAATTTTTTCATCTTCTCCCTCCTCTTAAGTTATTTTTTATTAAAATTAATATAGTATTTAATATGAATATTATATTAATTTTATGTAAAGTTACAATAAAATTATAGCATTCCATTAATTTTATGTAAACCTTATTGTAAATAGTAAATCCATACTTTTTTACTCATTGGTGATATGATCCAATATTCAGGCACACCATACTTTTCATATAAATCCTTTTTCACAATCAAATCATCATCAGCATTAGATGGACTTAATACCTCTACAACTAATTGTGGGATACCTATATAACCCCTATAGAAAATTTGATTTTTATCACAATAAACAGCAACATCGGGAGCAACTTCTGCTGTTTTAGATTTTACTAATAAATCAATTTTATTCTTGTCATTCTTTATTTCTATAGGATCATCCTTTGTTAAAAACAGTGCAGCTTCGATTGAAACATTACACCTTTTCTTAAAATATTGCTTAAGCTGCATATATATCTCCCCTTGCAACTCTATATGGTTATATCTAGGTCTTGGAGACATAAATTTTATATTATTAATCCACTCTTCCTTCTGCAAAAAATCTTCCTTTATATCTACTCCCATTTATTTTACCTCTCTTATCAATATAATTATTGTATATTTTAATTATATCCCACATTAAATATGTTATAAATAAAAAAATCAATTAACAAAAAACAGTGACAAACTCATGACTTTTACATAAGCTTGCCACTGGAAAATTTTTAAACCCCCGGCAGACTGTGCGAAAACTTCGGGGATATGGTATTATAAGTATTATTAAACATTAAATGTTAGGAGATGCTTATTATGAATTATATCCATGGGGAAGATAGAAATCAAATGAGAATAGAAAGTTTAGAATCTTTTGCTTCACCTGATAGTGAAGTTAGAGTTATTGATAAAATTGTTGATGCTATGGATATAGAATCATTAGGTTTTAAGCTTGGCAATAATAAAGATTCGGGCAGACCGAAATTTGATCCTAAGGATTTATTGAAATTATATATCTATGGATATTTTAATGGAATAAGATCTTCAAGAAAATTAGCAAAACAATGTGTAATAAATAAAGAAGTTATTTGGCTAATTAAAGATATTAAACCTAAATATAGAGTTATAGCAGATTTTAGAAAAGATAATATTGATGCATTAGAATCTATTTTTAAAAGCTTTGTTAATTATTGTATTAATTTAGGGTTATATAGTAGAGAATTAGTAGCACTTGACGGTACGAAGCTGGAAGCTTCGGCATCGAAAAGAAAACATTATAGTAGAAATAAATTAATTAAAATGAGAGAAATTGCTAATAGTAAAATTAAAGAATATTTGCATGAGATAGAAGTTTCAGATAGACTAGAAAACCAGAAAGAATTAGATAAAGAGCTTATTAATATTGAAATTGATAATCTGAAAGAAAAATTAAAATATTATGATGAATTAGAAAAAAATATGGATGAAGCAGATGTTAATGAGATTAATCTTACAGATAATGATGCTAGAACAGTAAAATTTGGAGCACATCAAGGAACTGATGTTGGATATAACGTACAAGCAGTTGTAGACTGCAAGAATAAATTAATAACAACTTTTGAAGTAAATAATTTATCTCAAGATCAAGGGCAATTATATACTATGAGTAAAAAAGCTAAGGATATTTACAAGGTAAAAACGTTAGAGGTTTTAGCTGATAAAGGATATTTCGATTCAAATGATATACATCAGTGTGAAAGAGAAGAGATAATTACATATGTTTCAAAGCCTTGTTATTCTAATGGTATAGGAGATAGTAGATATTTCTCTGAAAAATTTAAATATGATAATAAAACTGATACTTATATTTGTCCTGAAGGAAACAGATTATATCTTATTACAAGGAAAAAAGATTCAAAGATTAAAGAATATAATAATTCAGAAGTTTGTAATAGATGTTCTAATAAAAGTAAATGTACTAAAGCTAAAAATGGAAAAGTAATTAGAAGAAATGAAAGTAGTCAATCAGTTGACAATATGATTTTAAGATTAGAAACTTGCAAAGATAAGTATTCTTTAAGAAAAGGTATTGTTGAACATCCATTTGGAACTTTAAAAAGAAATATGAATTTTACCTATCTACTTCTTAGAAATTTTAAAAACGTAAGAGGTGAGATTAGTATTGCCTTTTTTACCTATAATTTAAAAAGAGTAATAAAAATATTAGGTGTAAAAGGGATATTAGAATCCCTTTATACCGTAATATTATTAACTATATTTAATAATGTTAATTTATATAGAAAAGTATATGCATAAATAAAGTATTGGTTAATTAAAATTATAATTTATGCACAGTCTGCCGGGGGTCCTTGAGAGGGACAAAGTCACTCTCTTGCTTAAAACCCCCGTGGCCTTGAGACTACTCTTGCTCTTTAATCTAAAATTTCTTTAACTTTCTCTTCTGATATCTTACATATTTTTGATATATTACCTATTGTTTCTCCTTGGCTAGCTAATTTAAATACCTTTTTAGTAAGATTAATTCCTTCTTCTATTCCCTCTCCTCTTCCCTTTTCTATTCCTCTTTTTTCTACTTCGGGGTCATATAATGTTTTGGTCATTGTAGTCACCTCATTTTCTATATTTTCATCATTCATATAATTTCTATTTAAATATTCTATTAGATTTTGTATAGCTAATAGAATCTTATGAAAATCTTCACCTAATATTTCATCATCTTCAAATAATATTGCTGATTGTTTAGCTAATTTACCAGCAAGTTCTTTAGCATTATTAGATAATCCTTTTATTCTATTTAAATCCTTCTTATTATGTGCCTTTTCTAACTCTTTTCTTAACTTAAAAAGCTGTAATGGTATTAGGGGATACATCTTCTTTTCTCTAAGTTGTTCATCACTGTATTCCCAATATTTCATTACATCTACTGTATAAATAATCTCCTTCTCATCTGGAAATATTATTTTTAATTTTAATTGATTTTTAATATTTTTATTTTCTTCAAAAAATATTACTTTTTGCTTTGGGAAATATATAGTTCTTATGTCTTCTGTATAGTCTTAAAACTTTTCAGTTGCTCTTTTCCCTTTTTAAAACCATACTCAAACATCCTAACAATCATTGTATTATCATTTTTTGTTTGAAATTCTATATGATAACTTGCCTTATTATAATCTTTATTAAGAATATCAAAAAACATATCTCCTCTTAATATTCCTAAATCATCTTCAACAAACTTATTATTACTAACAGTTAATTCTACTTCATCTACACTAAAATTTTCATTAAATATTCCATTTAATAACTTCACTAATACCTTATTAGATGTTGAAAATAAAAGCTTTAGAACTTCATCTAATTTTACTTTCTCTTTTTCCAACTAAACACCAACTTTCTATATTTATATTATAGCCCATATTTATTTTTTCTTAAACTAAAAGGCTAAATATTCATAATTTGAACATTTAGCCTTTAACTTAAGCTTGCCACTGGAAAATTTTAAAACTCCTGGGGGTCCTTGAGAGGGACGAAGTCACTCTCTTGCTACCCCCACATCCATTGAAACAAAATCAATTAATGCTTCTCCTGGACAAAGTACTTTTTTCATAAATAATCACCCTTCATTTAATAAATCTACTACTTATTCATTACACTTCAATTGTCCAAATATCAAAGCTATTAAATACAACATTTCCATCAACAGCTTCTAAATTTACTTTATTACTACATTCTAATGGATAAATATTATTTGACATAGCTACCTTATTATCATCAGTAAATACTTCAATAGATATATTATCAGAGAATATATTTACAGATAATGTATCTTCAAATAAATCTAAATCACAACTCTTAATCCCTTTATTGTAACCATCACAATTATTTCTATCAAATATTAACTGCTTATTTTCAATATCTAATTTTATAATAGCTACACCATTTTTATTTTCTCTTAACTTAATAATTAATTCCTTAGCAGTTGTAGATTTTAAATCAATATTAAATAACATTTCATATCTATTTCTATGGCTGATTTTTATATCTTTACTTCCATTAAGAATTCTTAATTCAACTTTATTTTCTTCTTTTCTATAATTCTTAATCTCTTCTACTGGTATGAACTTTAATTTACCAGTTTTCTCATCAAGCTTAACTTCCCTAGGTAAAGACATTGCTCCATTCCACTTATCTTCCATATTAGGCCCAAAATCACTAAACCATTCCATCCAAGGCCAGCTATTAGCCCAACCTATTATAATTCTTCTACCTTTATCATCTAACAATGATTGTGGTGCATAAAAATCACATCCAGAATCTACTTTTCCCTTTTCAGTCCATGTAAACTTTCCTGTAGAATAATCCATATCTCCAATTAAATACATTGTAATTGTAGTACCTAACCCAATCGGTGAGAACATTAAAACATGCTTATCTCCAACCCTAAAGAAATCTGGACACTCCCACATACTTCCTAGCTCACCATGAGATTCTGCTAAAACACTTACAAACTCCCACTCTCTTAAATCTGGTGAACTATATAATAAAACTCTTCCTTCATTATTTTTAGTAGTTCCTATAACTACATACCAAAGGTCTCCCTCTTTCCACACTTTCGGATCTCTAAAATCTCTATTTCCTTCAATAAAATTAGGTAATATTACTGGATTTCCTTCAAACTTCTCAAAATTTACTCCATCATTACTTGTAGCAATACATTGAACTTGAACAGTTCCTTCTCCATTATTAGTAGTACCTGTATACATCAAAATTAACACTCCATTATCATCTACTGCACTACCTGAGAAACACCCTCCATCATCATCGTCATCATAAAATTCACTAGGTGCTAATGCTATTGGTAAGTGATTCCACTTAATTAAATCTTCACTTTCTGCATGTCCCCAATGCATTGATGCCCATTTTGAATCATAGGGATTATATTGATAAAACAAATGATATTTACCTTTGTATTGGATAAATCCATTTGGATCATTAATCCATGATGCTGGCGCCATAAAATGATATCCTTGTCTATATTTACTTAAAGCTACCTCATCTTTTATTGAATCTACATATTTTTGTGCTTGTTCTAATTTCACCTTATGATTATCTGCCATATTAAAACCTCTCTAAAATAATATTTATTTTTCCTTTATCCCTTAATTCCACTAGACATAATACCTTGTACATAATATTTTTGTAATAATAAATATACTATTAATATAGGAATTGTTGAGAATACTAATGCTGCCATAATTGGAGCATACCTTACTGGTGGATCTGTAAAGAATCCTTGTATAGCAAGTTGAATTGTCTTCTGTTTTGGTGATGTTACTGCCATTAAAGGCCACATAAAATCACTCCAATGAGTTACAATTGTTAATACTGTTGCTGTAGCTATTACTGGTTTTGTATTAGGTAACACTACTCTTACAAAAGTTCCAAATACTCCACATCCATCAATACTAGCTGCTTCCTCTAATTCTTTAGGAAGAGACATGAAAAACTGCCTAAATAAAAATATATTAAAGCAATTACCTATAAAAGGTACAAATAATGCAAAGAATGTATTTGTAATTTTTAATGTATTACTTACTAAATATAATGGTAAGACTACTGTTTCAAAAGGAACTATATATAATGCAATAATTGCACTTAATATAAAGTTCTTTCCTGGAAACTTTAATCTTGCTAATGCATATCCACATAAAGCATTAACAGGTATGCCTATTAAAAGTATTAATCCAATATATATTATACTGTTCATTGTACTTTTTAATACTAATGATCTAGAGAGCATTTCCTTATAATTATCTAATGATGGATTAGATACAAAAAATGTTGCAATAGAACTCATATCTTTAAATAAATCAGCCTCTGGCTTTAATGATGATATAATCATCCATACTAATGGTAATACAAATATTAATGCTAAACTTATTTGAAATACATATGCTAAACCTTTACCTAAAATCCTTTTCTGTTTTCTTTTCATAGTCTTTCCCTCCTAATCACCATTTACATTACATATCTTCTTCACAGCACCTGATACTATTAATATTACTAAGAAGAAAATTACTGCTATTGCACATGAATACCCAACATTTCTATATTGGAAACCTTGTTCATATATCATATATGCAAGTGTTTTAGTTGATTCATTAGGGCCGCCTCCTGTCATTATATAAGGCTGTGTAAATAATTTAAAAGCTTGAATAGTAGTAATTAAAATTACAAAACTTGATACATTTTTTATACATGGTAATGTAACATTTTTAAATTTATCCCACCAATTACAACCATCTAAGCTTGCTGCTTCATAAAGTTCTTCTGGAACATCTTGTAAACCTGCTAAGAATATCATCATTTGATATCCAGCTGCTTGCCATATAGACATGAATATAATAGAATTCATAGCTTGTTTCTCACTTAATAAGAAAGGCTGTGATTGTATTCCTATAGAATTTAAAAGTGAATTTATAAGACCACTATCCTTGTTGTATAAGAATGTCCATAATATAGCTACAACAACCATTGAAGTAACAACAGGACTAAAGAAACAAATACGTGCTATTTTTGATGTTTTTAACTTTTTATTAACTAGTAATGCTAATCCTAATGCAACTATAGTTTGAAGTGGTACTACAATTGCTGCAAAGTATACTGTATTAAATAAACTTTTATAAAAAGCTGGATTCTTTAAAACATCTATATAATTTGTTAATCCAATAAAAACCTTTTGTGCTGGCTTTAACATATTATATTGTTGAAAACTATATCCAAAAGCAAGTAGAGCTGGTAAAACTAAAAATACACAAATAAATATAACTGCTGGTAAAACAAATACTATTCCTGCTACTGCTTCTTTACTCATTGATTTTTTTAAAGCTACATCTGTCTTAATTTTTGCATTTCTCTTAACTGTTAGCATTGATACAATACCCACCTTTCTAAGAGAATTACGACTAAAAGCCATAATTCTCATTATTTATATATTAATTATTTCTCTTTATATCCTCTTCAAAACGAGTAACTACTTTAGATAAGGTTTCTTTAACATCTACTCCTGTTCTTATATCTTGTAGTGCTGATGCAAACTCATTTGATAATACTGGATAAGATGTTGAAATTGGTCTTGGATGTGCTGTGTTTATTACTTGATCCTTTATAACCTTTCTACTTTCATCTTGATATTCTTCCATAGTATCAAATACAGATATTCTTGCTGGTGGTTTGCTTATAGCTGAACAATACTCTTGTACTTCCTCTGCTGATGTTAAGAATTCAACTAACTTAGCTGCTGCTTCTTGATTTTTTGAACCTGAAGTAATACCAAAGCACCAATCCCCTGATGGTGAAACTACTTTACTAGTTTCAGAGAATTTAGGATAATATGTTATTCCATAATTAAAGTCAGGATAGCTTTCTTCTATTGTTTGAATTTCCCATGATCCCATTAAATACATAGCTGATTTTCCTTCTTCAAAATCATTTGGTAATGGTTGAAGATTTATTAATCCTTCTACTGCAAATTTTTGATAAAACTCTAATGCTTCAATTGATTTATCAGAATTTAAATATCCATCAATTTCTTTACCATCCTCTGAAAGTAACTCTCCTCCATTTGACCATATAATTGGAGCAAATCCATAAATTTGACCTTCTCCTAAATCCCATTCTAAATTAATTCCATACATATCATCAGTTTTTAATTGTTTAGCTATTTCATATACTTCTTGCCAAGTCCAAGCATCTTCTAATGTAGTTGGAGCTTGTATTCCTGCAGCATCTAGAACATCTTTATTATAGAATAAAACTACAGTAGATTCTGATGCCCCTAATGCATATAATTGTCCATCAACTGTTCCTTGAGTAATTATTGATGGAACAAAATCTTCTAGCTTGTCCTCAGTGAAATACTCATCAATTGGGACTATTATTCCTGAATCTGCATAATTAGCAACTGATGGCCCATCCATGGCTATAATATCTGGTAAGCTACCAGAAGTTGCAGCTGCATTTATTTTATTTTCATACTCATATCCATTTCCTCTTGGTATCATTTGTAAAGTAGCTTCTATTTGTCCTTCATATAACTCATTAAATTGTTCTATTGCATCCTTGTAATATTCTTGTTCTACAACTTGTCCTTCTTGTGTCCAAATAGATATCTTCGCTACTCCATCTTCTGTGCTATTATTTGATGATGAACATCCAGTAAAAGTAGTTGATAATATTCCCACAGTTAAAATTAAAGATAACAATTTCCCTCTTCTTCTTGCCATTTATACCACCTCATATTTTTATTATGTGCTAACCGGTTAGCACATCGTTGTATACGCTTTTTGTTAATGTTTACATTTATATTATAGAACCATTTTTTGGTATATGTCAACAGGTTTGCAGAAAATATTTTTTTGTTAATTTTATTAATTGACAATGCTACTTTTTGGATATTAAGATATAAAAGAGGTGAGTAATTTGACGAATATAAAGGATGTAGCTATTAAAGCTGGTGTATCTGTTTCTACCGTATCCAGGGTAATGAATAATAGAGGCTATATTTCACAAGCTACCAAAGATAAAGTTTTTAATGCTATGAAAGACTTAAATTATCAACCAAATGAAATTGCTAAAAGTTTATTTAAAAAGAAATCTAATATAATTGGTTTAATTCTTCCTGATATTAGTACTCCTTTCTATGCTGAAGAAACTAGATATATCGAAGAAGAATTATATAAATTAGGATATAAGTTAATGCTTTGTAATGCATATAATAGCAGTACTAGAGAACAAGAATATATAAATATGCTTTTAAGAAATCAAGTAGATGGAATTATAATAGGTAGCCATACTTTAAAAATTGAAGATTATTTAAATCTAAACCTACCAATTGTAGCCTTAGATAGATATTTAGGAGATGACATTCCTGTTGTATCTGCAGATCATATGGAAGGTGGTAAATTAGCTGCGCTTGAATTGTTAAACTGCGGTTGTACTAATATTCTTCACTTTTCAGGAAGCTCAAAAGTACCAACTCCATCTAATGATCGTCATAAATCTTTTAATGATACTCTAGAAGGAAGAAATGTTAAAGTAAATACAATAGAATTGCCTATTAATTTCTTTTCTTTTTCAGACTATTCTCCAATTATCCAAGAAGCACTTGATAATAATCCTAACATTGATGGTGTATTTGCAACTGATACTATTGCTTTAGCTACAATTAAGGAATTAAGTAAACGTAATATAAATGTTCCTAAGGAAGTAAAGGTTGTGGGCTATGATGGTTTATCTATTTGCGCTCTTACTTATCCTAGTTTAACAACAATACAACAACCTATTAAGGAGTTATCTAAGCAAGCTGTAAAAACATTAATGAATCTGATTAATAAAATTAATACTTCTATTGAGAAAAAAATTGTTTTACCTGTGTCATTGGAAAGAGGTAATACTACTCTAAATTATCAAAAAAGCTACACAGTTGAATCTTTTATTACAAAATAAAAATATCAATTAACCAAAAAACAGAGACAAAGTCTATGCTAAGCATAAACTTGTCTCTGGAAAATTTTAAAACCACAGTATTCCTTGATAAATGGCCTTTCTGTTATTAATGTACCTCTATTTCTCAAAAGCCCTACTACACTATAAATTTTTGTTACTTCTAAAGCCTCTTCTTCAGTCATAGCTGGTAGTATTGTTGGTATTCTTTTTGCAACCATTGATTTACCACAACCTGGTGTTCCTGACATTAATAAATTATGTCCTCCAGTAGCTGCAACAGCTACAAATTCAAGTGCAGTATCTTGCCCCTGAACATCTTGAAAATCTATTATATATGGACTATCTAGTTTATAATTATCATTTATATATTTAATTGGTTCGTATGGCTTTACCCCTGTTAAAAAGTCTGTTACTTCATTTAATTTATTAAATGCAAAAATATTAATATCACTAATCAAACTTGCTTCTGTCATATTATCCATTGGTACTATTACATTCTTAATCCCCTTATTTTTAGCCTCCATAACCATTGGTCAAACCCCAATACATGGCCTTAAATCTCCATTTAATGATAACCCTCCTATAAATGCATATCTCTCAACCTCTTCTACGAATATTTGAGCAGATTGAATTAATAAAATTTTCTTCCTGCGCTCCAATATATATTAAATAACTACACCACCTATATTCATCAGGCGTTTCAACCATTCTTGCTTTTACTAGATTTAAATGAATATACCTTGAAGTTTCAAGCATGTAAGTGTCATCTTCTATAATGTCTGCACTATATCTTCATTGAAATAGTGCACCTACATAGTTATATTTTTTATTAAAATACCTTGCATATATAGAATGAACTCATGCTATAAATCTCCCTGGTGGCTGTACTTCTGTTTTTAAAAGTAAATGTACATGATTATCCATTAAACAGTATGCTAATATTTCATAATTATAAGTATTAAAGTAAAGCAATGCTTCTTCTAAAATACTTAAATATATTTTAAAATCTTCTTCATCTCTAAATATATCATTTCTATGATGTCCCCTTGCTGTAATATGTGGTATGTAGCTCCTTCATACCATTCTCTTTTTTCACTTGTCATTTTTCCCTCCTTATGCTTATACGTATAAGGAATATTCTTGACCTTTATATTTTTTCTAGAAGATAAATTACAATATCAAGTGCAACACTAATTAATTGCAAAAAAAATAACCCA
>ERZ772901.1095-NODE-1095-length-22631-cov-3.170092_pt1 | contig 22631 bp, 18 predicted proteins | sample MGYA00512123_ERZ772901 | MGnify/ENA primary metagenome ERZ772901 (study PRJEB29015, sample SAMEA2737711) | human gut metagenome | biome: human gut; feature: human-associated habitat; material: faeces | place: China | collected 2012 ...
CGCATAAACAATATTAGAAGCTAACATTGTTATCATTGCTGCCATTCCAAAAATTTTTTTAATTTTCTTCATTGTCACATCTCTCCTTTTGGTTTGTTTATTAATATAAACGTATATTTCAAAGAAATGTGACCATTATTTTAAAATAAAATTAAAAAATCATTTTATCTCTTGAATTAAAATTAAAGTTATTATATAATACATAGGTTGCATTTTTAAGCAAAGGATTAAATAATTTGCTTTGTAAATATTTTTAGGAGAAATTTTATGTATAAAAGACATATTACCATATATATTACCATATTTTCGATAATTTTAACAACATTTTTTTCAAATATTTATGCTCAACCTACTTCTGTAGTTGAAACAACAACAGAGGCTACTACGGAAGAACCGTCAGTTATCAATAACTATGCTGACAGTTCTAAGGTTTTGAATATTGATGCCAGAGGAGCTATTCTTATTGACGCCAATACTGGTGTTACAATTTACGAAAAAAACTCTCACGAAAAGCTCTACCCTGCAAGTATCACAAAGATCATGACTCTGATCCTGATCTTTGATGCTCTGGATAAAGGCAGCCTGAAAATGGACGACACAGTCACAACCAGTGCCCATGCGAAGTCAATGGGCGGTTCTCAGGTGTTTCTGGAGGAGGGGGAAATCCAGACAGTGGAAACCCTGATCAAATGCATTGTAATCGCGTCAGGAAATGATGCCAGCGTAGCAATGGCAGAGCATATCTGCGGCAGTGAACAGGAATTTGTCCGCCACATGAATGAACGGGCAGAAGGACTTGGGATGAAAAATACTCATTTTGAAGACTGCTGTGGTCTGACAGAATCTCCCGATCATTACACAACAGCCAGGGACATTGCCATCATGAGCAGGGAACTGATCACAAAATATCCGAAAATTCTGGAATATTCTTCCATATGGATGGAAAATATTACCCATGTGACCAGGCAGGGGACAAAGGAATTCGGACTTACCAATACCAACAAACTGATCCGCAGCTACGAGGGCTGTGTCGGCCTGAAAACAGGAAGCACCAGCATTGCAAAATACTGTCTCAGCGCAGTTGCAAAAAGAAATGACATTACTCTGATCGCAGTAGTGATGGCAGCCCCGGACTATAAAGTGCGATTTAAAGATGCTGCCTCCATGTTAAATTATGGCTTTTCAAAATGCAGCCTGTACATAGATAAGAAAATGGAAGCTCTGCCTGAGATCCCGGTCAGAAATGGAAAGAAAAAGACGGTTTCCCTAGTTTATGAAGAACAGTTCCACTATCTGGATACCACAGGACAGAATATCGGGAATGTAAAAAGAAAGCTGAGAATCCACAGGGAAGTAAAGGCTCCGGTGAAAAAGAACACCCTGGCAGGGGAGATGATCTATTCCGTCGATGGGAAGGAACTGGGAAGAGTGAGGATCCTTTATGGGGAAAATGCAGAAAAAGCCACATATCCGGACTGCCTGAAAAAAGTTGTCATGAGACTGTAGACAAAAAGTATTTTGGACAGTTTTATAAATTTTTGACAAAGGACAGCAATCCGATGTATAATAAAATCCAAATGGGTATTGAGGGAAATAAAAAACAAAAGGAAGGTACTATATAATGAAAGAAATCCGTACAGAAGATGCCGTAGGGCACATTTTATGCCATGACATCACACAGATTATCAAAGATGTAAAAAAAGGGGTGCTTTTTAAGAAAGGTCATATTGTCAGAGAAGAGGATATTCCTCTGTTACTCTCTGTAGGAAAAGAACATTTATATGTGTGGGAGAAGAAAGAAGGAATCCTTCATGAGAATGAAGGTGCAGAGATCCTTTATAAGATCTGTGCCGGAGATTCGGACACCATGCATGGTTCTGATATAAAAGAGGGAAAAATCGAGCTGATCGCAGACATTGACGGAGTGCTTAAGATCCGCAGGGAAGCTCTGCTGGCTGTCAACTCACTTGGAGAGATGATGATCGCATCCCGCCATGGAGATTTTCCTGTAAAGAAGGGCGACAAACTTGCAGGAACCAGAATTATCCCGCTGGTGATCGAGAAAGAGAAAATGGATCGTGCAGCAGAGGTGGCAGGCACAGAGCCGATCTTTTCCATTCTGCCATATAAGAAGAAAAAGGTGGGTATCGTAACAACAGGAAGTGAAGTGCAGAAAGGTCTGATTACTGACACCTTCACTCCTGTACTGAGAGATAAATTTGCAAAATTTCCATCAGAGGTCATCGGTCAGACAAAACCGGGTGACGATATGGAACAGATAACAGCCGATATCCTGAAATTTATCGAAGAGGGAGCCGATATGGTAGTCTGCAGCGGTGGAATGAGCGTAGATCCGGATGACAGAACTCCGGGTGCGATCAAAGCAACAGGAACCCGCATCGTATCCTACGGTGCACCCGTACTTCCGGGAGCTATGATGCTGGTTTCCTATTATGAGAAAGACGGCAGGCAGATACCGATCCTTGGGCTTCCGGGATGTGTTATGTATGCAAAGAATACCATCTTTGATCTGCTTCTGCCGAGACTGATGGCAGATGATGAGATCACATTATCAGAGATTAACCAACTTGGAGAGGGTGGACTCTGCCTGAACTGTGATGTCTGTACATTCCCAAACTGCGGATTCGGAAAATAATATCCCGCAGAATGCGTTGTCAGACACAAAGTGAACATAAAGGGAAAAGAAAACTTGCATGAAAAGATTTAAAACCGTACATTATACAATCCATTCTAACAAAATAAAGGATGCGAGAGGCATCAGATTTGCGGTGCTCGCAGATCTTCATGGCATGGAATTTGGCCCTGATAACAGAAAGCTTCTGGAGACGATCCACCGGTACAGACCGGATGGGATTCTCATTGCCGGTGATATGATCGTGAGAAATGATTCTGCTTCTTTAAAGACTGCATCATCTCTTCTGAGGAGCCTTGCTCAGCAGTATCCGGTTTATTATGCATTGGGAAACCATGAATATAAGCTGTACAGGACAGATCCTCAGGAGAACTGTATGGCAGCCCGATATCAGGAATATGAAAAGGAGCTGAAGACAGCCGGGATCCATATCCTGCATAATGAATCCTGCAGCCTGCAGGTGGGAAAAAACAGCCTTACTGTCTGTGGTCTGGAAGTACCTCTGATCTATTATAAAAAGCCATTTTCTCCACAGCTTAAAAGAGAGGAAATCAGGGAACTGATCGGAGAACCATCTTCCGATTCCCTGAATATTCTTCTGGCTCACAGTCCCAAATATGGAGATACCTATTTTGACTGGGGGGCAGATCTGATTCTGAGCGGGCATTATCATGGAGGGATTGTAAGAATTGGCAGGCACAATGGGCTGCTTTCCCCACAGCTTCATCCATTTCCGAAGTTCTGCTGCGGAGATTTCCACAGGAAGGAACAGCATATGCTGGTAAGCGCAGGAGCAGGGGAACACACCATACCTGTAAGGATCCATAATCCCAGGGAATTGCTGATGGTGGATCTGAAACCGAATGCCTGAGAATATTGTTACTGTCTGCTGACTGTATGGCAGCGAAATATTTACTTGAAAAGGAAAAGACTGTGCTATGGGAATTCCGGTAAAGCTGGAAGTATTTGAAGGTCCTCTGGATCTCTTACTGCACCTTATCGAAAAAAATAAAATAGATATCTATGATATCCCCATCGTGGAGATCACAGATCAGTATATGGAATACATCCATGCCATGGAGCGGGAAGACCTTGGTGTTATGAGCGAGTTTATGGTTATGGCAGCCACATTGCTGGATATCAAGTGTAAAATGCTTCTCCCGAAAGAAGTCAATGATGAGGGAGAAGAGGAAGATCCAAGAGCGGAACTGGTGGAGAAACTTCTGGAATATAAGATGTATAAGTTTATGTCCTATGAGTTGAAGGATAAGATGGACGATGCGGCAAATGTATTCTTTAAAGAGCCCACTCTTCCCGATGAGGTACTGCAGTACAGAGAGCCTGTAGATCCAAAGGAACTTCTGGCAGGTCTCACACTGGAGAAGCTGAATGCAATCTACAAGTCCATCATCCGCAGGCAGGAAGACAAGGTCGATCCTATCCGAAGCAAATTCGGAACCATCGAGAAGGAAGAGGTCAGTCTGTCTGATAAGATGATAGAGATCAAAGATTTTGCCCGTACCCATCGGAAATTCAGCTTCCGCAATCTCCTGGAGAGTCAGTGCTCGAAAGTACAGGTGATCGTCACCTTTCTCTCCATATTGGAACTGATGAAAATGGGACATATCCATGTAGAGCAGGACGGACTGTTCGATGATATCTCTGTTGAAGTACAGACAGACCCGGATACATGGAAGAATCTTACAGAATTTGCGGAAGATGAACCATAGAATACAGAGATCAATATGTAATAAAAGGAATGAGGAAGACTGAGTGAAGATTAAGGAGACAGAAGCTGCGATAGAAGCAATACTTTTTGCAATGGGCGGTTCTGTAGAACTGCCCCGGATCGCCAGAGCCATCGGTGTGGACGAGAAGACAACAGGAAGGATCATCCGCAATATGATGGACCGTTATCAGGAAGAGAACAGAGGCATCCAGATCATAGAGCTGGAGAATTCTTTCCAAATGTGTACAAAGAAAGAATATTATCAGTATCTGATCAATATTGCCCTGCATCCTCAGAAGCCGGCACTGTCAGATGTTATGCTGGAAACCTTATCCATCATTGCATACAAACAGCCGGTTACAAAGGCGGAGATCGAGAAGATCCGAGGGGTAAAATGTGACCACGCCATCAACAAGCTGGTAGAATACAGTCTGGTCAGGGAGCTGGGGCGTCTGGATGCCCCCGGACGTCCGATTCTGCTCGGGACCACGGAAGAATTTCTGCGCTGCTTCGGCGTACAGGATCTGGAATCCCTGCCTGTCCCTGACCCTGTCCAGATAGAGGACTTTAAGGCAGAGGCAGAGGAAGAAATCCAGCTGAAACTGGATGTGTAAGATAAAGGAGAAAAAATAATGCCAACCACATATGCACATGATTTATTTGGAAAAGAAGTATATAAGAGACTGCCTTCAGATATGAAAGCCCTGATCCGCAGACATGGGGACTTGTACAGGATCGGTTTACATGGGCCGGATATCCTGTTCTACTATATGGTTTCAAAGAATCCTGTCACCCAGTTCGGGATTGCGATGCATCATGAGAAGGCAAGAGCCTTTTTTGAAGAAGGGATGCGGCAGGTCAGAAGAAATGATGATGAGGCACTTTTTGCATATCTTCTTGGGTTTGGCTGTCATTATATTCTGGACTCCACATGCCATCCCTATGTAAATCAGATGGCTGCAGAAGGAGTCATTCCTCACATTGTTCTGGAGAAAGAATTTGACCGTGTGCTTATGGAAGAGACAGGCAAAGATCCTGACCATTATTATCCGGCCTGCGGGATCATGCCGAAGATGGAATATGCCAGAGTGATCCACAGGGCCATTCCTCTGGTGAAAACCATGAACATTTATATTTCTGTCAGGATGATGAAAATTCTTACCAATTTCATGGTGTGTGATGACCATGGAAGAAAACGCAGGATTCTGGGGAAACTTCTGAGACTGGGAGGAGAGTCCATCGGCTCTGTCATTGAACATTTCATGACTGCCGAAGCAGTAGAGCAGGCAAAAGCTCCCATGCCTGAACTTGAGAGGCTTTACAGAGAGGCGGTTCCTGAAGCTGTGGAATATCTGGGAGAACTTTATACCTTAAGAGAGGGAGCTTATCATCTGAGCAAAAGATGGGACCGGACTTATAACGGGTAATGGGCATATCCCGATATTTTTCGGAACTGTGACAGTCATATTCCGGACATGCAGGCATAAATTATCTTATAGGGTGAAGCAAAATCCTGCAGATATCCTGTAAACAACAAATCTGTGAATAACCGTAAATTATGAACAGTGATATTCATGGATTGCCAGCATGTGAGGTGGAGTATGAGAATGAAACATATTGCCGCTGTCATTGTTGTGACGGCGGTATTATTGTTTACGCAGACATACACCTCCGCCCGGGGAGCGGAGTACAAAATACCTCAGACAGTAGACATGACACCTGTTGCAGAAGAACCGGCAGAACTGTACGCATTATCAGCAGTCCTCATGGACGGAGAGTCCGGCAGAGTACTCTATGAAAAGGACGGGGAGCGTCCTCTGGCAAATGCCAGCACAACCAAGGTGCTTACCTGTATTGTGGCACTGGAGAACTCTCCGGGGGATGATTATGTTCAGGTTTCTCAGAATGCGGCATCCCAGCCGGAAGTAAAGCTGGGACTTCAGAAAGGAGAACAGTATTATCTGGAGGATCTTCTGTATTCCCTTATGCTGAAAAGCCACAATGATACAGCGGTTGCCATTGCAGAACACTGCGGGGGAAGCGTGGAAGGCTTTGCCAGAATGCTCAACCGCAAAGCAAAACAGATAGGATGTAAGAATACGTATTTTATCACACCCAATGGCCTGGATGCTGAGGATGAGAATGGAAAACATCACACAACAGCCAAAGATCTGGCACTGATCATGCGATATGCTGTTAAAAACGAAACATTCCTGCACATTGCACAGACCAGAGACTATACATTCTCTGAGATCACAGGAAAGAGAACCTTTTCCGTACATAATGCCAACGCATTTCTTGACATGAGAGACGGAGTTCTTGCCGGAAAAACAGGCTATACTTCCCAGGCTGGCTACTGCTATGTATGTGCCTGGGAAAAAGAGGGCAAAACATTTATCGTCAGCCTCCTTGGCTGTGGGTGGCCCAACCACAAAACCTATAAATGGAGTGACACAGAGAAACTGCTGGACTTCGGAGATTACAACTATGAGTACGAAACCTACTGGAAAGAACCACAGACCGGAAAAATCCTGGTAACAGACGGTGTGGAAGATGGTCAGGATATAGGAACGAAAATCTATCTGAGGGGTAAATGCAGTGTAACCGCATATGACAGGGAAAAAGAAGTCCTTCTGAAAAAAGGGGAAACTGTAACCTGTAAAATAGAAATTCCACAGAAAGTCAGTGCACCGGTTCTTAAGGGGGAGAAGCTTGGCCGCATTGCCTATTACCTGGATGGAAAACTGATAGATTTTTATCCGGTCTATGCGGAGAAATCAGTGGAAAAAATCAGTTTTAAATGGTACACTGAAAAAGTATTTCATGATTTTTTTCATTAAATACATTTATATGGGAACCTTAAAGAAACGTCATCAGAGTCTTGCCATAGAATCGTCTGTCGAATTCATAGAAAAAAACTATCGAACAGATGAAATAATTTAATGGTTTAAAGGGTTGCTATGCGAAAGCAACATTGATATAATAAATCTTAACAGTCGGCATTCATATATTGCCGTTCGTGAATAGTTTATGTCAGCCTGTGGCTGATCTGCGGTCTGCTGCAAGCTGACATAGGAAAGACAGAGGAAAGAGATATGAATCAGTTAGAAATACTCAGAGAGAGTCTTGGCCAGTGTGATGAGATCATTCTGGATGCACTTATCATGCGTAACAGGATCGTGGAGGACATTATGGCATATAAAGAAGCCAACGGACTCCAGATTTTACAGCCTGAGCAGGAAGCGAAGCAGAAAGAATGGCTGGAGAAGAGAATGGAAGGCAGACGCCATAAGGATGAGGTTTCCGATGTATTTGAATGCATCCGCACAAACAGTAAACGGATCCAGGCAAGAAAACTCTTCAACTACAACATCGTGCTGATCGGTTTCATGGGTGCCGGAAAGTCCACAATTTCTGATTTCCTTAAGAATGTATTTGCCATGGATGTGGTAGAGATGGATCAGATCATTGCCCAGAGACAGGGAATGAGTATTTCCGATATCTTCGAGACATACGGTGAGCAGTATTTCCGTGACCTTGAGACAAATCTTCTTATCGAAATGCAGTCACGCAGCAATGTTGTGATCTCCTGCGGCGGCGGTACTCCAATGAGAGAGTGCAATGTAGTAGAGATGAAGAAGAATGGCCGTGTTGTTCTCCTCACAGCAAAACCGGAGACAATCCTTGACCGCGTCAAAAATAACCATGACCGTCCGCTGATCGAGAACAATAAGACTGTTCCATTTATCGCAGATCTGATGGAGAAACGCCGCGCTAAATACGAGGCAGCGGCTGATATCATCATCGAGACAGACGGCAAGAACGAACTGGAGATTTGTGAAGAGCTGGTACACAGACTCCGCACCATGGATGAAGAAAAATAATATAACATGACAGATCTGGTTTATGATATCAGAAGCGCCGGATATCAAGTCATAATATTGAATGTATCGGTTATTATAAAAAGATATGGGGTATCTCGACTGACGGGACAGTCCCATATCTTTTTGTATTCTGATATTTTATTGTGTCAGATCAGCTGGTCTTATAATCCCATTCCTTCTGTGCCTGTTCGATCACATATTTCTTAAATGCTTCCACAACCGGTGGATGGTATACGTTCTTCAGCATCGCCATATAGAAGTTTCTCTGCCAGCTTGGAGAAACTAAGGGAAGGATCTTTACATTCAGAGACTGCAGGATTGGAATATTGGGAGCTACGCAGATTCCAAAGCCGTTGGAGACAAAGCCTGCAGCAACCTGATCTTCATCAATCTCATAGGCAACATCCGGTTTCTGACCGATGCGCTCAAACAATCCGTCAATAATATGTCTCAGACCACTTCTTTTCTTAAATATGATCTGTTTATAAGGAATAGTATCCTCCAGACAAACCTCCTCTTTTGCTGCCAGCGGAAGGCACGATCACCACCAGTTCCTGTCTGGCAACAGGTATAAATTCAATCAGTGGTTCATTATCAATCATAGAGCAGAAACCCAGATCATATTTTTTCTCTTTTAAACCATTTAAAATATCAGCTGTTAAAACTTTGTCACAATACAGATTAAAATCAATCTTTTTCGTTGGATTTGCCGCGAGAAATCCTCTCATGATCTTCGGGAGAAAGTCAATTCCCAGAGTGCGCAGGAATGCAACATCAATACAGCCCTCTCCCTTACCTGCCAGCTTCAGACTGTTCACAGAAGAGTCCAGACGGTTCAGTACCTCTTCCACGTCATTCAGGAAAACTTTTCCATACTTGGTAAGAGTAACATTCCTTCCATTTTTTTCAAACAGTTTCACGCCCAGTTCTTCCTCAAGAGTGGAGATCGCATAACTCAGCGAAGGCTGGGTGATCGCCAGAATATCAGCGGCTTTTGTGTAATGTTCAATATGAGCCAGCGTAGAAAAGTACCGCAGATGATACAGGTTCATAGAAAAACTCCTTTCTCTGATAAATATTTTATAAGTGACTATATTTTATGTGCAGGCTTTCATAGTCCTTTAATGCTTCGGAAAACTATAATTATAGTCACTCTTGCACAAATAATCCGCGCTGTATTTGTCATATACGTAGATTATATCATGATGTATTGAAAAAATCTATGAATTTAAAGGATAGAACTAATTTGTTTTATATTTAACAAAGATATATAATGCTTATATCAAAAAGATACAAAATATTATCAAAATAAATAGAAAAATTATGCGATTTTATCAGGAGGACAAAAAGATGTCAAAAGAATTTCCAATTACTATCAGTTCCTGGACACTGGGAGATCAGTGCAAATTTGAAGACAGAGTGATCGCTGCAAAGAACGCAGGATACGAAGGAATCGGCCTTCGTGCAGAAACTTATGTAGATGCGTTGAATGAGGGACTTTTTGACAAAGACATTCTTGCTATTCTGGACAAACATGGTATGAAAGTAACAGAGGTTGAGTACATCGTACAGTGGGCTGAAGAACACAGATCTTACGAACAGAAATACAAAGAACAGCTCTGCTTCCATATGTGTGAATTATTTGACGTAAAACAGATCAACTGTGGTCTGATGGAAAACTACTCCGTAGAATATACTGCTCAGAAATTAAGAGAATTATGCCAGAGAGCAGGAAAATACATCATCGGTGTTGAACCAATGCCATACAGCGGAATACCGGATATGAAAAAAGGCTGGGCAGTTGTAAAGGCAGCTGACTGCGAGAATGCAAAACTGATCATGGATACCTGGCACTGGGTAAGAGCAAATCAGCCGGTTGACCTTTCTGTGATCGAAGACATCCCGGCAGACAAGATCGTATCCATCCAGATCAACGATGTATGGGAAAGACCATATGCAACAACAATCTTAAGAGACGAATCCATGCATGACCGTCTTGCTCCCGGAACAGGAATCGGATGTACAGCAGCGTTCGTTAAGATGGTAAAAGAAAAAGGAATCAAACCAAACGCAATCGGTGTAGAAGTCATCAGCGATGCAATCCTTGCAAAAGGACTTGAATATGCTGCAAACCATACATATGAGAACACAAAGAAAGTGCTTGAGGAAGCATGGCCGGAAGTTCTTCAGTAAGTATCTGACGGATAAACCGACAGATTAAAGGATCAGGCAGAAACCTTCACGCCTGCCTGATCCGCATTCTGAATGAACACAAAATAGAGAATGAATAATTAATAGAAAAGAATTCGAAAAAAAGGAGAAGGTCACATGAAATTCAATGCAATGTTTCAGCCGATCAACATCGGTCCAATGACAGTAAAGAACCGCTTCGTAGTTCCGCCAATGGGAAACAACTTTGCAAACACAGACGGAAGCATGAGTGAACAGTCCGCAGCTTATTATCGTGAAAGAGCAAAAGGCGGCTTCGGTCTGATCACAATCGAAGCAACAGTAGTACATAAAGGCGCAAAGGGCGGCCCTCGCAAGCCATGTCTTTATGATGACTCCACAATCGAAAGCTTCCGCAAGGTAGTAGATGCCTGTCATGCAGAGGGAGCAAAGGTTTCCGTACAGCTTCAGAATGCAGGTCCTGAAGGAAATGCAAAGAACGCAGGTGCACCGATCGAGGCAGCTACAAGCATTCCGTCAGACTGTGGAAGAGATACACCAAAGGAAGTTACGACTGAAGAAGTTTATGAACTGGTAAAAGGCTATGGCCTCGCAGCAAAGAGAGCCATGGAAGCAGGCGTAGATGCAGTTGAGATCCATATGGCACACGGCTATCTGGTAAGCACCTTCCTTTCTCCGAGAACAAACAAGAGACTGGACGAATTTGGTGGTTCCTTTGAGAACAGAATGCGTTTCTCCCGTCTGATCATCGAAGAAGTTAAGAAGATGACAGAAGGAAAGATCGCAGTTCTTGCAAGAATCAACAGCTGTGATGAAGTACCGGGCGGTCTTGATGTGCATGACAGTGCTGCGATCGCTGCATATCTGGAAGGATGCGGACTGGATGCCATCCATGTATCCAGAGCTGTTCACATCCGCGATGAATTTATGTGGGCACCGACAGTTACACACGGCGGTTTCTCCGCTTCTCAGGTAGAAGAGATCAAACGTGCCGTATCTATCCCGGTGATCACAGTAGGACGTTATACAGAACCGCAGTTTGCGGAATTAATGGTAAAAGAAGGACGCTGTGACCTGGTTGCATTCGGACGTCAGAGCCTTGCAGATCCTTATATGCCATTAAAAGCGCAGGAAGAAAGACTGGAGGATATGATCCCATGTATCGCATGTCTTCAGGGCTGCGTGGCAAACATGTATGCAGGAAACCCTGTATGCTGTCTTGTAAACCCATTCCTTGGACATGAAGCTGAGGGCATTGCTCCTGCAGAAAAAGCTAAGAAAGTAATGGTAATCGGCGGCGGTGTTGCAGGTCTTTGCGCTGCATTTATCGCACAGGAAAAAGGTCATCAGGTAACACTTTATGAAGCAAGTGATAAACTTGGCGGAAACATGCGTCTTGCTGCTTATCCTCCGGGAAAAGGCGACATCACAAACATGATCCGCAGCTATATCGTACGCTGCCAGAAAGCAGGCGTAACAATTAAAATGAATCAGGAAGTAACTCTGGATCTTATCAGGGAAGAGAAACCAGACAGCGTAATTGTTGCTTCCGGTTCCAGAACACTGATCCTTCCGATCGAAGGTATCGACAATCCTGCAATTATCCATGGCTCTGATCTCCTTGACGGAAAGAGAGCAGCAGGAAAGAAAGTACTGGTTGTAGGTGGCGGAATGGTGGGATGCGAGACAGCAGCATTCCTCGGTGAGCAGAACCATGATGTAACAGTCATTGAGTTCAGAGACACTGTAGGTGCCGACGTGATCCACGAGCATAGAGTTTACCTGATGAAAGATTTCGAAGATTACAAGATCAAAGAGATCACAGGTGCAAAGGTATGCAAATTCTATGAGGACGGCGTAGAGTACGAGACAGCAGACGGACAGAGACATGAATCCAGAGGATATGATTCTGTCATCCTTTCCATGGGATTCAGAAACTACAACCCATTCGGCGAAGAGATCAAAGCCATCGTACCGGATACCTATGTGATCGGCGATGCCACCCGCGCAAGAAGAGCACTTGATGCTACGAAAGAAGCGTATGAGGTAGCTTCCACATTATGATGATATCAGGGTCAAAAGGTCAAAAAGTCGTTCGTGCTTGCACGATAAGATTTTTGAACCTGGGACCCGCCAAACATGAGAAAGCAGCGATTTACGCAGTAAATCAGCGAATTTCGAATCTTATAATTTATTCGTTTTATAGTTGCAGTTAAGAGACGCTGTATGATATTATCAGCGGACAGCAGCTTGAAAATGATTTTACAAAAAAATTCAGGAGGCAAACAGGAAATGGAACAGAGAATTAAAGGAACAACAGGATTAATGGCACTTATCGGAAGCCCGGTAGGACACTCAGGATCACCGGCAATGTATAACTTCAGCTTCCGTTATCACAACCTTGATTATGCTTACATGGCGTTTGACATCAAGGAAGACCAGGTTCCGGCTGCTCTGGATGCAATCCGTCTTTTCAAAATGAGAGGCGCAAACGTAACTATGCCATGCAAGAACGAAGTTGCAAAACACATGGATGAGCTTTCACCTGCAGCAAGAATCATCGGTGCAGTTAACACAATCGTTAATGAAGACGGCAAATTAGTAGGACATATCACAGACGGTATCGGATTTGTCCGCAACTTAAAAGAACACGGCGTTGACGTAAAAGGCAAAAAAATGGTAGTTCTCGGTGCAGGCGGTGCTGCAACAGCAATCCAGGTACAGTGTGCATTAGACGGAGCAGAATCCATTTCTATCTTCAATCCGAAAGACCCATTCTTTGCACGTGCAGAGTCCACAGCAGAGAAACTGAGCAAAGAAACACAGGATTGTAAAGTTTCTGTATTTGATCTGGCAGATGAGGCAAAACTGAAAGAAGAGGTTGCAAACGCAGACATCCTCGTAAACGCAACACTTGCAGGAATGAAACCTCACGAAGAGCTTACTCTGATCAAAGATAAATCCATGTTCCGCCCTGACCTTGTAGTAGCAGACGTTGTTTACAATCCTGCTGAAACAAGAATGGTAAAAGAAGCCAAAGAAGCAGGCTGCAAGCTTGCAATCGGCGGAAAAGGAATGCTGTTATGGCAGGGAGCTGCAGCTTACAAACTCTACACAGGACTGGAAATGCCAACAGCTGAATACCAGAAATTCCAGGAAGAAAACGAAAACAAGTAATAATAACCTAGGAGACCAAAATGAAACAGAAAACAAACAAAATGCTCATTTTCACCTCCCTTGCAGCATATTTCACTTATTTCATCCATGGAATCGGTGCTTCTATCCTGGGGCAGTACAAACCGGAGTTTGCAGCTGCCTGGGGTGCGAAGCCCCTGGCTGATGGCACCCTGGATGTAAGTATGGTAGTATCTGTAATTGCAGCACTTGGACTGGGGCGTCTGATTTCCCTTCCTTTCTCCGGTCCTCTGTCTGACAAATACGGAAGAAAACTGAGCGGAATTATCGGTGTGCTCTGTTATGTGGCATACTTCTTTGGAATGGCTAATTCCACATCCATGGCAATGGGATATGCATTTGCAGTGATCGGCGGAATTGCAAACTCTTTCCTCGATACCTGCGTAAGCCCTACCTGTATGGAAATCTATGTAAACAACCCGTCAGTAGCCAACCTGTTTACAAAATTTTCCATCTGCCTGAGTCAGTTTCTGCTTCCATTCCTGATCGGAATCGTAGCATCTGCAAATATGTCATATAAGACAATCTTTATCGTAGCAGGTATTGCAATCCTCATTGACGGAATCCTAATTCTGATCCTCCCCTTTCCGGCGAGAGAGAAGGCAGTACAGGCTAAAGCTGATAAGAAGAAATCCGGACACAAGATTTCCCCTGCAGCGATTGCTGCAATTCTGATCGGATTCACCAGCTCCTCAACCTTTATGTTATGGCTGAACTGTAATCAGGAACTTGCCCGTTCCTATGGTATGGCAGACCCTTCAAAGATTCAGTCCCTGTATGCCCTGGGAACTGCAACTGCCATCCTTGCAACAGCAGCATTTATCAAAAAAGGTCTGAAAGAGATTAACGTCCTGATCCTCTATCCGTTAATCTCTACAATTATGCTGGCTCTCTGCTACTTTATCCAGGCTCCGTTTATTTGTCTGGTAGGTGGTTTTGTGATCGGATATGCAGGTGCAGGCGGTGTTCTCCAGCTGGCAGTTTCCACAACAGCAGAGTTCTTCCCTGAGAATAAGGGAACAGCAACCTCACTGGTAATGATCGCATCCAGCATCGCGAACTACACAATCTTAAGCCTTGCAGGATACATTACCAAAGTTGGCGGAAGCAGCGCTCCGAGAATGATCCTTCTCCTGAACATGGCAGTGACCATCGTCGGTATCCTGCTCGCCCTCTTCGTAAAGAAAAACAGAAATCAGTAAGGCAGTGTGCCAACAAGTTGATTTCCTGAATAATCTCGCATCTAAATTTCTTATTTTCGCGTTGTTGTCGGGTGTCGTAGCTACCGCTATGCCTTGAAATAAAAAATTATTAAAATCCAATCCAACTGAAGATATGTTTGGACGCTACAAGTTTCAGATTTTTTCCGGTGGGATTGGATTTTATTAAAATCCGGATTGTCTAAAAATTAACAAAAAAGATGGAATATACAAGATAAAATATAGAAGTAATCTAACAATTTATTGAAAAGGAGAATTTGTATGGCAAATACAAGAACACAAAGAAGAGAAAATGAACTGCCCTACATCCCCTTTGGACCATTTCAGATAAGACTTCCTTTTATACACTACAAGATAGAATCTGTTGAGTTCATTCAGGGTCTGATCCTGGGCGTTACTGCGCTGGCTGCTGTTCCGTATCTGGAGCAGTATCTGGGGCTTCCTTATGAGCTGGCGTGGAGTTGTGTAATTATTGAAACCTTCCTTTATCTGCTTCACAGCCTGCTTGGCGATCCAGTAGTACCGGGGTGGATCACACCCACACTGCCGCTGACCATTGTATTTCTGGAAGGCTTCCCCATGGGAAAAGAACGAATACAGGCTATGATCGCACTGCAGATGCTGGTAGGTCTGGTATTTATCTTTATGGGTGTGACCAGACTGGCGGATAAATTTGTTCATGCAGTTCCCAATTCTGTCAAAGGCGGAATCCTTCTTGCAGCACCTGTTACAGTTATGGCAGGACAGCTGGGTGAGAATGGAAATATGCACAAATATCCTCTGGCTATTGTTGCAGGTGTAGGTCTTTTGATCCTGATCAGCTTCTCTGACAAATATCAGGAGAAAAGAAAAAACAATAAGTTTCTTGATTTGGTTGCGAGATACGGAAATCTTTTCCCATATCTTATCGCAATGGTAGTAGGACTTCTGGTTGGCGAACTGGATGCCCCGGGACTGGAGATTGGTACCTTTATCAAGATTCCTCAGTTCAAAGATATCATTGATCAGGTGAGTATTTTCGGCGTAGGGATTCCTCCTGCATCTATGTTTATCAAAGCATTGCCGCTGGCGCTGGTGTGCTATGTTATTGCATTTGGTGATTTTGTTACTACAGAGACCCTTGTATCAGAGGCACGTCAGGCGAGAGATGATGAGTATATTGATTTCAATTCCAGCCGTTCCAATCTGGTCAGTGGTATCAGAAACCTGATTCTCTCCATCATTGCCCCGTTTCCGCCGCTTTCCGGTCCGTTATGGGTTGGAATGACTGTATCCGTATCCATGCGTTACAAAGAAGGAAAGAAAGCTATGAAGTCCCTTCTCGGAGGAATGGCTTCTTTCAGACTGGCCACATTCTTAAGCGTGCTGATCATTCCTGTGGTAAGCTTCTTCCGTCCCATCTTCGGAGTAGGCTCTTCCATTACTCTGATGTTCCAGGCATTTGTATGTGCGAGAATTGGTATGGATTACTGCAAGAGCGACAGAGACAAGATGATCGCAGGCGTAATGGCAGCAGTCCTCGCAACCCAGGGAACCGCATGGGCATCTGCATGGGCACTGGCAGTTGGCTTCGGACTGAATATCTTCCTGTCCAACTGGAATCCCTTTGAGAAAAAATAATATAAACGAAAACCAAGAAGAACAGCCGGGATTCGGGGCTGTTCTTCTTGGTTTTCATCAATTATTATTTTAAGGAGTCATAATTATTAAATTCAAATTCTGTAACAATCTGTTGACGAATATAAGTGATATCAGCTATAGGCAAGAATAACATCTGATATCACATCATTCATCAACAGATCACAGACTGCTGTGAATGATATCCAGCACCTGTTTTAATTCATGCACACCGACCTGTCCCGGAGCAGAAGCTTTGGAAGCAGCACCGAAAGTGAGAGCGGAGCCAAATGTCTCACCTGTCAGGCGACTTACAACGCCTGTTCCTGCCATGGACATGGTAATGATCGGGCGGTCTGCATATTTCTCAGACATTTCCAGAGTAGCAGAGAGGAGCGTAAGAACATCCTGTTTGCAGGTCGGCATAACAGCCATTTTCGGAATATCAGCACCGAAATCCTGCATCATACGAAGACGTCTGATAATCTCCTCCTTCTCAGGAGTCTTAAAGAAATCATGGTTGGAAGCAATTACCTTCACACCTGCCTCATGAGCAGCGTCAATGATCGTTTTTACAATATCATCGCCTGTAAATGCTTCTACATCGATTAAATCTACATAACCGCTCTGAGCAGCCGCGATATTTAAAGCAGCGTAATCACTTACAGAAATCTCTTTTTCCCCGCCCTCTTTGGAAGTACGGAATGTAAGAAGAACAGGGATATCTTTTAAAACTTCCTGAAGCTCTTTAACGGTTTCTAATACTTTCTCAGTAGCAAAGACATCATCAAACCAGTCTACACGCCACTCAACTACATCAACAGGAAGAGTAGTGATCTTTTTGGCTTCTTCGAGAATGTCTGTTTTTGTTTTTCCTACGATGGGAACGCAGATCTTAGGTCTGCCCTCGCCGATCACAGTGTTTTTTACCTGAACTGTGTTCATCTGTTTATCCTCATATTTTCTGTTGTATTATAGTAGTTCCGGATTATTATGGAACTGTTATAAGAATAACCGTAACATAACCGCATGATCAACAGCTTTTTGAAGCAAACTGCAGGATATGTACATTCTGCGCGGAGTAATATATCAGTACATCTCCTGCAGTACGCCGAAAAGCGGTATATATCAAATATTATGTGCAGAAAGATCAGTGAAATGATCTGTTCTGCATCACAATATGAGATATCTTTACTGAAGATACCATCAGGTATCAGTCATCATAGGAGATGTGAAGAATCTCTTTCATATGTTCGATAGGCATTGGTTCGCCTGTCCATAACTCAAATGCAGCGGAACCCTGGAATAACATCATTCCCAGACCGTTCATTGTCTTGCATCCTACCTCTTTGGCCATGGAACGCATCTTTGTTTCCAGCGGAGAGTAAGGAACATCAATAACGATCAGCTCAGGACGGAAGTAAGATTTGTCCGGAACAATGGACTGGCCTTCCAGAGGTTTCATTCCCACACCTGTAGCATTGACAAAGATAAAACTGTCATCCATCTCAGCTTTCAGTTTATCAAGATCTGCCAGATCATAAAGAACTGCATGGCAGGATGTCTTTGTGTTGATCTTCTCTACTGTGGATACTGCACGATCCCAGAATTCATCCTTGCGGTTAAAGATTGTGATCTCGGCAACGCCGTCCAAAGCAGCCTGGATCTCGATAGCAGTGGCAGCACCGCCTGCACCGACGATAGTCATTTTCTTTCCGATCACATCAATATCATTATCTTTCAGGGCAGACATAAACCCAATACCGTCAGTGATATGACCTGTAAGATGACCGTTGTCATTTACGATCGTGTTAACTGCACCGCATAATTCTGCAGCAGGAGAAAGCTCGTCCAGGTATTTTCCAACCAGAGTTTTGTTTGGCATGGAAACATTGGATCCTCTCATTTTCAGAGTGCGGATTGCTTTTACTGCATCCTCAATTTCATCTGCGCCAACCTCGAAAGCAAGGTAAGCGTAGTCATACCCGAGTTTTGCAAAAGCCTCATTCTGCATTGCAGGAGAGCTGGAATGACGGATCGGGTAAGCCATCAGACCAATTAATTCAGTATGTCCGGTAATTCTTTCAGCCATTATAATATCCCCTTTCGTATTTTGTTGTAAAGGTTTTTATTGAAGGTATCCCATTTGAGTCAGTGTATTAAGAATATTTCTTCCTTCCAGAGTTCCGTCGATGATCCTTCTTGCACGTTTGCTGTCTCCGATGTTCAGGATCTCAACATCATCAGAAACAAAAGCATCGGAAAGCTCTGCGAAAAGCTGTCCCTGAGCTCTCATACCAAGACATACGAATCCGTAGTCAAATGGAAGCTCACGTTCACCTTCTGCATCTTTTACAAGGAAAGAGCTGTCTTTTACTTCCTGAAGAGCTGTCTTTGTAAGCTGGGCCACATGATGTTTCTTCATCTGGTCCTTCATGTCATTCTTTGTAACAGGATCCAGGTCACGTCCGATCTGATCCATCATCTCCACAATAGAAATCTCAGCATTTCTTGCTGCAAAGAATTCCACAACATCAAGACCAACAGCGCCGCCGCCCACAACAACAACCTTCTTGCCTGTCATATCTTCCGGATAGTCATTGATGTGATTGATCATTCCCAGGATAGAAGCAACCTTGCTGCCTTCTTTGTCAATGCGGTCGTGAAGTCCCCTGATCGGAGGAAGCAGTGGTGCGGAACCTGTGGAGCTTACGATCAGGTTCGGATGGAACTTGCGGATATTTTCCGGTGTTCCTTCTGTGTTTGTGAAGATATAAAGATTCTCAAGCTGCTCTGCTCTGTGGATCAGATAGTTCGGGAAATCAGCCAGACGCTTCTTTGCACGGTCGCCGAGCTTGATATCCTTCTCAAGCTGTGCGCGCTCCTCCGCCGGAATGGCATCGCCTTCGTTTGCGATACGCTCTGCGGCCTCGTTGCCCTTCTGCATGCGCTCTGCGAGCGTTACCTCCTCCTCAGGGGACAGCAGATCGACCTTGCCGATCTCCTTCAGATACATGCGGACCGGATCGTCAATGGCGAACGTTTCAGCCATGGCAGAGGTATCGACCAGTTCTTCCTCCGGAACCTCTTCCACTTCCTCCGGCTCAAAGGAGTCGTCATCGTCACCGATGACCTTCTCCAACACACCGTTCGTCTCGACCTCGATGCCCATGGTCTCGAGCGTCTCGTACACCTTGTCGATGTCCTCGCTCGACAGCTCCAGATGGCTCAGTGCATCCGAGATCTCCTTGAGGGTCAGTCGGCCGTTCTTCTTGCCAAGCGCGAGCAGGTCGCGCAGGATCTGCTGCTGCTCTGCCGTCTTTTCTGCGCTCTGCTGTGCCTTGTTGTTCGTCATATCGTTTGTCCTCCCGCGTTTTGGTTTTTGATGCGTCCGAACGTCAGAAGCGGGTCCTCCCCCGCATTCGTGAGCGTTCCGTCCTTGACGCGCTGTAATCGAATGGTATTTATGTACTCCTGAAGCTCCGCCCTGTGGTCGCCGGGCGGTACGCCCTGCTCAAGGATGCCGGAGAGCAGGCTCATCTCGCCCGGCTCCAGCTGTCCCTCAAAGGCCAGCACATCGACCAGACCGCCGCTGCGGTCGAGTTCGAGCACACGTTCATATATCTTACGCAGCACCGGGGCGGAAAACCACGCCGCCGGCAGCTGTTTCTCAATGCCGTTTATCAGTTTCTGGTCGGTGAAAAGCAGGCGCAGCACGTTTTCCTCGGCTCTCGCGCTTTTCATGTCGGAATAGGCGAGCGTGCGGTCCTTCGGCTGCGCAAGACCGACCGGCGAGCGGATCTCGCGCTTTTCCGCGGCTCTTCGCCGCTTGCGCTGGATGCCCAGCTCGCGCCGCACCTCGACCGCCATGGCCTCGGGCGTGACACGCGCCATCTTGGCGGCACGGCCTGCGTAGACCTCGCGCTCAATGGAGCTTTCGATGCCCGCGAGCATACGCGCCGCGTCCCGCAGAAAGAGCACGCGCGACTCGTCGTCCTCGAGGTCGTACTTCGCCGCGATCTGCTCGATGCGGAACGCATTGTGGTCCTCGCTGCGCTCGATGAGCGCACGGAACGCCGCCGCGCCCCGCGCCTTGATGAACTCGTCCGGGTCCTTTGCCCCCGGAATACGCAGGACTTTTACCTGCAAATCGCACTTTTTCAAGATGTCGATGGCTCGCTGCGCCGCGCTCTGTCCCGCGCCGTCCGCGTCATACGAGATGACGATCTGCTCGGTGTGCCGCGCGATGATACGCGCCTGCTCCTCGGTGAGCGAGGTGCCGAGCGAGGCCACCGCCGAGTCAAAGCCGGCCTGATGGAGCGCGATGACGTCCATGTAGCCCTCGGCCAGAATAAAGTAGTCGCTTTTCGTTGTTTTGGAAAGATTGAGCGCAAAAAGGTTGCGGCTCTTGTGGAAAATCGGCGTTTCGGGCGAGTTGAGGTACTTCGGCTTGGAGTCGTCCATCCAGCACACGACCGCCGAATGCGATCACATGACCGCGCACGTCGATGATCGGGAACATGACACGGTTGCGGAACCGGTCGTAAATATGTCCCTTTTCGCTGCGGCTGACCAGACCCGCGTCCATCAGCTCGTCGTGCGTGTAGCCCTTCGCCGTCATGGCGTCCATCAGCGCGTGGAACGAGTCGGGCGCGTAGCCGAGGCCGAAGCGGTTCATGGTGCGGCGCGACAGGCCGCGTCCGATGAAATACTGCTGCGGGGCGCGGTTTTCCGGCTTCCACAGCGTTTCGTAATAAAACCGCGCAGCGTCCTTGCACAGCGCATACAGCCGGTCGCGGTGACGGGCGGCGCGGCGCTCGGCCTCGCCCTGCTCGGGCACCTGCATACCGGCACGGTCGGCAAGATACCGCACCGCGTCCGGAAAGCTCAGTCCTTCTGCCTTCATCACGAACGTGATAACGCCGCCGCCTGCGCCGCAGCCGAAGCAGTGGAAAATCTGCTTGTCGGGCGAGACCGAGAACGAGCCGGTCTTTTCGTTATGGAACGGACACAGGCCGAAGTAGTTCGCGCCGCTCTTTTTCAGCTGCACATACTGCGATACGATGTCCACGATGTCATTACGCGCGGACAGCTCGTCCAGAAATATACGGTCAAACGGCACAGAACTCACCTCTTTTCAGTCCGTCTTGCTCCAGCTGTTCGGGATGAACAGCCGCCGGAAAACCGCGATGGAATAGCGGTCGGTCATGCTCGCGACATAGTCGCAGACCACGCGCTCGAGCGGTTCTCCTCTTGTCATCAGTACAAAATAATCGTCCGGCATCTCGTCGGGATGCGCGGTAAAATAGTGGTAAAGGCTTTGCAGCATGGTGCGCGTGCGCGTTTCCTCGCGCCGCACCTCGGGCGAGCGGTAAACGTGCTCGAACATGAAAGCGCGAAGCTCCATCATGTCGTCGTGAATGCCCTGCTCCATGCCGATTTCGCAGAATTTCTGCCCGTAGTCGATCATCGCGGTCACGAGCGTGTCGATGCGCTCGCCGTGCGACGAGCCGATCCGCCGCCGCAGATGCGCCGGAATGTCACTCTCCCGGATGATGCCGCCGCGCACCGCGTCGTCGATGTCGTGGTTGATGTAGGCGATGCGGTCGGCGAAATGAATGATGCGTCCCTCGGGCGTTATCGCCTTGCGGGGACCCGTGTGGCAGACGATGCCGCTCCGCACCTCGCGCGTGAGGTTCAGGTTTTCGAGCAGGTCCACCAGCCGCAAACTCTGCTCATTATGGCGGAAGCCGAACGGACAGACCTCATTGAGCGCACTCTCCCCTGCGTGGCCGAACGGCGTGTGACCGAGGTCGTGGCCGAGCGCAATCGCTTCGGCAAGGTCCTCGTTGAGGCTGAGCGCCCGCGCGATCGTCCTCGCGATCTGCGCAACTTCAAGCGTGTGCGTCAGCCGGGCGCGGTAGTGGTCGCCCTCCGGGGAGATGAACACCTGCGTCTTGTTGGACAGGCGGCGGAACGACTTGCAGTGCAGAATGCGGTCGCGGTCGCGCTGAAAGCAGGTGCGGTACGGACAGGGCGCGATTTCCCTCTCGCGGCCCGCGCTTTCGTCCGCAAAGGACGCCCACGGCGCGAGAATATCGTGCTCCCTCGCTTCAAGCTGTTCGCGGATGGTCATATCAGCC
>ERZ772901.1098-NODE-1098-length-22548-cov-4.508914_pt1 | contig 22548 bp, 17 predicted proteins | sample MGYA00512123_ERZ772901 | MGnify/ENA primary metagenome ERZ772901 (study PRJEB29015, sample SAMEA2737711) | human gut metagenome | biome: human gut; feature: human-associated habitat; material: faeces | place: China | collected 2012 ...
GAACGAGACGGCGAAAGAGTGCTACCAGCTGGGATTTTTTGCACCGGCGAACGCGGACGCCGCGCTGGCGGCGCTGGACATGATGGACTTTGAAGGCATCGAAAAGGTGCGGGAGCGGGTGAGCCAGAACGGCACGCTATACCAGCAGCTGCAGCAGATGGCCCAGCAGCTGCAGAAGATGGCGGCGATCATCGACCAGCAGAACGGCACCAACGTGAGTGCGGCGGCCAGCGCGGCCGGGCAGGCGGCGGGTGCTGCGGGCGGCGGGAGCGGTGGCAGCACAGGCGCAAAGACCAGAACCAACAGCTTGGGCGGTGCTGTGGGAGGCAGCGACAACAGCCTTTCCACGCAGGCAGCCCGGCGGGCGATGGACGTGAACAACCCGAACAAGTAAAGGAGAAAGAACATGGAACTGTACGAGACCATTGAGGGCATGACCAGCACCGACTACCGGGAACGCTTCAAAGCGGAGTACCGGCAGACGAAGATCCGGTACGAGAAACTGAAGGACTTTTGCAACCGGATCGAGGCAGCAGCGAGGACCGGCACGGAACCGCCGGAACACCGCTGCCCGCTTGACCTGCTGCAGGAGCAGCAGAAATACATGGGGCTGTACCTGAAAATGATGGAGATCCGGGCAGTGATCGAAGAGGTTGCGCTGAAGGAGGAAAAGGCATGATCGAAGCAAGTGTGATGCGCACGGTATGGAACGACGGCAAGACCGGCTACGAGGTGAAGGCAAAGGGCCATGCGGGCGCGGGAAAGTACGGGCAGGACATTGTGTGCGCAGCGGTGAGCTGCCTGATGCAGACCCTTGCCAACGAGGTGGAGGAGGCTGCGCGGGCAGGCCTTGTGGCGCTGGGCGCTGTGGCACACGGTGAGGGCTGGATGCGCGTGGAGGTGACCCCGACCCATGAGAGCTACGACATGGTGGAAGCATGGGTGGAGCTGGTACAGGACGGACTGGACGCGCTGGCCGAGAGTTACCCGGAGAACGTGGAGCTGGTGGTGAACATGGTGTTTGCGGACGGCAAGGCACCGGACCCGGCACAGCTGCCGGACATGGTGGACGGAAAGATGAACCTGCAGCTGTTTGCAGAAGGCGGCGGAGACGGCGGTGCTGCTGGCGATGGGGCGGAAGCGGCCCCGGCGGTGCAGGCCCCGGAGCTGCGCCCCGCACAGGAGCGGCTGGCAAAGCGCAGCCGACCGGGCAGAGCGGCGAAGGCCGCACCGGCACCGTCCGCCGACGGCGGCGAGGACGCCGGAACTCCCCCAAAGGGGGAGCCGAGTAAAGAGGAAGCACCCGGCGAAGAGAAGCCCGAGACGCGGCAGGGACAGCCCGAGCAGGAGCCAAAGCCGACGGACCCGGCGGAAAAGCGCAAGGCCTTTGGCCAGCTGATGCAGGGCGAGTACGCAGCCGAGTTTGAGGAGGCACTGCAAAGGGCGTCGGAGATGGCCGTGCAGAACGTGCTGGACAACCCGGCGGTGAAGGGGCTGATGGACGCGCTGGGCGAGGCGTATGGCATCGACGTGCAGAGCGCGGACAACCTGGCTGCCCTGACCGAGGCCGTGAAGAACGGGAAGGTGAAGAACGACGAGTACTACGAGACGCTGGCAGCGGAGCGCGGCATCAGCGTAAAGACCGCGCGGGAAATGGACCGGATGGAAAGCGAGCTGCAGCGGGCGAACGCCGAGAAGCAGCGGGCCGAACAGATCCGGCAGGCGGCCGAGCACCAGCAGCGGGCAGCCGCCGTGCGGGCCCAGTGGGAAGCGGAAGCGGCGCAGCTGAAGGTGAAGTACCCGGCGTTTGAGCTGGACGAGGTGCTGAACAACCCCAGCGTGGCGGACATGATCCGGCGCGGCATCGGGCTGGAAGCGGCGTACCGGGCCGCCTACTTTGACCAGCTGATGGAGGCAAGCACGGCACGCACGGCCCAGCAGGTGGAGCAGGGCGTGACGGCGCGGATCCAGCAGAGGGCACAGCGGCCGGCCGAGAACGGGGCGCACCCCGGCGGCGCGGCCGAGATGAAGGTGGACGTGGCGCACATGACCGCCAAGCAGCGGGCCGAGCTGGCAAAGCGGGCACGGCGCGGAGAGCGCATCGTGCTGTGAGAGATTTCCCACGCAGAGGGCGTGAGAAGATAAAAAACCTTGAAGGAGGACAAACAGATGAGCAAAAAGAGACTGGATCTGCAGATGTTTGCGGATGCAAGCGCACAGCTGCAGAATACCACCGCATCCAGCGGCATGACCGCCGAGATGAAGACCTACTACGAAAAGACCCTGCTGGATCTGGCAGAGCCTGCGCTGGTGCATGACCAGTTCGGCGACAGCTACCCGATCCCGGCGAACAACGGCAAGACCATTGAGTTCCGCCGGTACGACAGCCTGCCGAAGGCCACCACCCCGCTGACCGAAGGCGTGACCCCGACCGGCCAGACCCTGAACGTGACCACCATCACCGCCGAGGTGCACCAGTACGGCGACTGGGTGGCCCTGACCGACATGCTGGACCTGACCGCCATTGACAACAACGTGGTGCAGGCCACCAACATTCTGGCCAGCCAGGGCGGCCGCACCATGGACACCGTGGTGCGCGACATCCTGAACGGCGGCACGAACGTGATTTACGCGCCCAAGGTGGCGGACGGTGTGGAGACTGCCGTGACCAGCCGCGCAACGCTGGACGCCACCGCACAGCTGACCGTGGACCTGATCGACCAGGCGGTGGCCATGCTGCAGGCCCAGAACGCAGACCCCATCGGTGACAGCTATGTGGCCATCGTGCACCCGTACACCAGCTATGACATCCGCAAGGACCCGAACTGGATCGAGGCGCACAAGTACGCGGCCCCGGAAGAGATCTTCAACGGCGAGATCGGCAAGATCAACAACGTGCGCTTTGTGGTGTCGAGCGAAGCAAAGATCTGGAAGGGCACCGGCTGCCCGAGCGGCCTGGCGGTGTACGGCACCCTGGTGCTGGGTGCCCACGCCTACGCCACCACCGAGCTGGAGGGCGGCGGCATGCAGCACATCGTGAAGCAGCTGGGCTACGGTGATGACCCGCTGAACCAGCGCGCGTCCGTGGGCTGGAAGGCCGTGAAGACCGCCGAGCGCCTGAGCGAGCAGTACATGGTGCGCATTGAGAGCTGCAGCGCACGCTACAGCGCCAAGGCACTGGCAAACTAAGAAAATCAAGGAGGTACGACGATGGCAGTAAAAAAGACTGAGACGGCCGTGCAGGACACCGAGGCCGCAAAGAAGGACACGATGGACACCCAGGAGAAGGACACCGAGGTGATCCACCTGTTTAAAGACAGCCAGCGCTATAAGGCGCCTGTGTTTGTGGGCGTGAACGGCGAGACCTACCTGATCCAGCGCGGCGTGGACGTGGAGGTGCCGAAGGCGGTGGCCGAGGTGCTGCGCCACAGCGAAGAGATGGACAACGCGGCCATGGCCCGCATTGCCGAAGCAGAGGCGGCAGCCGTACAGCAGGCACAGCGCGTGTAACAAAAGAGACAGAGGACCCCGGTACAGCGGCACATGGCTGTGCCGGGGCCTTTTGATTTGGAAGGAGAAGATGACGAGATGACGGCGGGACAGGCCATGGAGCAGGCCGACGAGATGCGTCCGAACAATGAATTTTCGGACAGTCTGAAACAGAACTGGCTGCGGCAGTGCGACAGCCGCCTGCGCGGGAGCGTGGTGGAGCGCAGCGAGACGGTGGACTTTGACGACGTGGGCGCGGACACGGCATGGGCCGAAGGCGGCCTTGCCTACGACACCGAGCTGCTGGCCCCGGAGCAGTTTGCACCCCTGTATGTGCATTGGCTGTGTGCGCAGATGGACCTTGCCCTGGGCGAGGTGGCACGGGCGGCCAACGAGATGCAGCTGTACAGCGACTATGTGCAGGAGTTTGCCGCATGGATGCGCAGGCGCTATGCCCCGGCGGGCGGTGTGCAGTGGAGGTACTGAGATGACGGACGGGCGAAACCTGAACATCTTGCAGAGCGGGCGGCAGATGCTGCGGGCCTTTGGCGGGGTGAACGAGACCTACGGGTGCAGCGAGGCGGAGCTGAGCAGCAGCCTGAATTTTTCCGGCCGGGGGTACCCGGCTTTGCAGACGCGGGCGACCCGCAAAAAAGTGCGGGAGGTACAGGACGTGAACGGCATGTACCACCTGAACGGGCTGGTGATCTGCCGGGGAACCACGCTGGAGTACACCCCGGACACCGACGAGAGCCGGGCGGGCGCAGTGGTGCTGGAAAACGCGCTGACCGACAACGAGAAGGCCATGACCGGCATGGGCACGAAGGTGCTGATCTGGCCGGACAAGAAGGCCTTTGACACGGTGAGCGGGGAGCTGACGGACCTTGCGGCGGCGTGGACGCTGAGCGGAGGGACCATGACCGTGACCCCCTGCGACGGCGAGGGCCGGACCTACACGCCGGACGGCGTGGGCACGACCGAGCCGGAGAGCCCGGCAGACGGGCAGCTGTTTTTGAAGGGGGACGCCGAGAGCCCTTACGGCGCGGGCAGCGTACTGCTGAAGTACAGCGCGAAGAACAAGAAGTGGAGCGAGATCCTGCTGACGAGCCTGCGGCTGCACTGCCCGGGCCTTGGCAGCGTGCTGAAGGAAGGCGACACCGTGACGGTGAGCGGGATGCCGGGCACCGTATGCAGTGCGGCGGCGGCCGGGCTGAACGGCGAGGTGAGCATCAGCACACTGGACGGGGACGACGTGATCACGACGCTGGCCGTGCCGGAGGACAGCACCCGGTACTATGGCAGCTGGACCGTGACGGCCACCGGCACCAGCTGGCGAAGCGCCGACGGCAAGGTGACCGAGAACGAAGCGGCCGCAGCGCCGGTGAAGCTGGAACGGCGGGTGCCGGATCTGGACTTTGTGACCGAGCAGGGCAACCGGGTGTGGGGATGCAGCCGGGAGGAAAACAGCATTTATGCCTGTGCCCTGGGCGACCCCACCAACTGGTACAGCTACCGGGGCATTGCGTCGGACAGCTACGCGGTGAGCGTGGGCAGCGACGGCGCGTTTACCGGGGCGGCCAGCTGCCTGGGGTACCTGCTGTTTTTTAAGGAAAACTGCATCCACAAGCTGTACGGCTCGAAGCCAAGCGACTACCAGATGAGCAGTGTGCGGTGCCGGGGCGTGGCGGCAAATGCGGCAAAGAGCCTGTGCGTGATCGCGGAGACACTGTATTATCTGTCGCCGGACGGGGTGATGGCGTGGAGCGGAAGCCTGCCTGCCAAGGTGAGCGGCGCGCTGGACACCGGGAAGCTGACGGCGGTGGACCGGGCCGTGGGCGGGCAGCTGGATGCGCGGTACTACCTGTACCTGCACCGAAAAACGGACACGGGCAGCGGGCGGCTGCTGGTGTACGACACCGAGCGGGGCCTGTGGCAGGAGGAGAGCGCGGCGGGCACCGGGATGGTGAGCACCGGCCAGCAGCTGTACCTGTGGGACGGCAATGCCCTGTGGGCGGCCGACCCGGAGCGGGAAGTGAGCGGCGAGGACGAGACGGGGCTGAAATTTGAGGCCGTGACCGGAGACATCGGCCTTGCCGTGCCGGACGACAAGTACATCAGCCGGGTCACGCTGCGCATGGATGCCCTGGCCCACACGGTGCTGACCGTGGCGGTGAGCTACGACGGCGGGGACTGGGAGACGGTGAGCAGCTGTGCGGTGACGAGGGACCACCAGCGGGTGAACCTGCCCTTTGTGCCCCGGCGGCACGACACCATGCGGCTGAGATTTGCAGGCACCGGACAGATGGTGCTGCGGAGCATGGCCTTTACGTTTGCGGATGCAGCAGGGGCAAGGGTGAGCGGCGCGGTGCCGAGACGATGAAAGGAGAAGACAATGGCGAGCATTGCGGGACTGGCGGGCATCGGCCTGCCGAGATTCAGCGACCAGATGCCGGAGGCGGACGCGCAGGCGCTGACGAACTACCTGTACCAGCTGAACGAGCAGCTGACCTATGTGCTGACCAACCTTAGCAGCGAGAACATGAGCGAGGATTATCTGAGCGGAAAGGAGAGCTGAAGATGAGCAGACTGAGCAACGCGCGGAGCGAGCTGGAGCGCTTTGAACAGACGAAACCGGCCGACTACCAGAGCAAGTACCAGGGCCAGATTGACAACGTGATGGGCAAGCTGGATGATCTGGGCGGTTACGACTATGACCCGGCGGCCGATACGGCATACCAGCAGTACAAGAGCGAGTACACCCAGAAGGCAAAGCTGGCGAACCAGAACGCGCAGGCCAGTGCCAGCGCACTGACCGGCGGGTACGGCTCCAGCTACGGCACCCAAGCGGGCCAGAAGGCCTATGCGGCGACCATGAGCGACCTGGACACGATGCTGGACAGCCTGACGAGCCAGAGCCGCAGCGAGTACAACACGAAAAAGAGCGGGCTGCAGCAGGAGCTGAACGGCCTGCAGGAGGCCGAGCAGAATGACTACAACAAGTACCAGAAAGACCTGTCGAACTGGTACAACGACCTGAGCTACAGGCAGAACGAGTACAACAACGCCTATGCACAGCGGCAGCAGAACGTGAGCAGCACCCTGAACGGGCTGTTCAGCGTGCTGGGCATTGCGGCGCAGATCCTGCCGTTTTTCTTTATCTGAGAATGGAGGTAGAGCATGGGGACCATCAAGAGACTGAACGACCAGCAGAAACAGCAGGCACAGGCGGAAGCGGCCATGCCGGGGGCGTATGAGAACCGCTACGACGAAGGGATCCAGAACGCGCTGGCGGGCATGGACAGTGCCAACAGCGCAGGCCTTGGCTACGACAGCCAGAATGGCACCTACCGGGGTGCCCTGAGCCGCCTTTTTGGCAATGCAGGCGCCGGGGCCAGCGCGGCAGAAGAGGTGGCAAACAGCCTTAGCGGCGGGTACGGAACGGACTGGGCCAAGAGCGCGGCACAGCAGGCGGCGGCCGGGGAGACGGGCCAGACCGCCAACGTGTACGCCCAGGCGCGGGCGGATGCCCTGAGCCAGTGGCAGCAGGAACTTGCAGGCCAGGGCACCCAGCTGAATAACCTGCTGAACCAGGACCAGCTTGCACGCGGCGAGTACGACGGCAGCGTGGCGGACGCGGCGAACTGGCGGAACTACCGGTACGGCCGCACCCAGCAGGCCCGGCAGGAGAACAGCGACTTTTTGAGCAACGTGTGGAACGTGATCAAGAATGTAGGCAGCGATGTGGGCAAGGCCTATAATGCCTACATGGGCTACAGCCAGCAGAAGGCGAATGCCATTGTGCAGGCAAAGGAAGAGTACCGGAACGGCAACGTGGACGGTGCAAAAGCCATCCTGAAAATGTACCGGATGGACGAGAATATGTTCGACAACCTGCAGGGCGTGAGCGACTTTACGGTGCAGCAGAACGCGGCGCTGCTTGAGGGATTCAACATGCTGCAGCAGGGTGTGCCGGAGGAGATGATCACACAGTATCTGCAGCCTTACGGGCTGAGCTACGATGTGCTCAAGAACTGGTCCGGCCTGTCGCAGACGGACAAGGACAATCTGGATTACCTGATCAAGGCGGGCGACATTACGGCATCGGGCAACGACAAACTGGGGCAGACCATTGCGAAGGCGGTGGGGTATGGAACGGACAGCATGGACGACTACAGCACCATTGCAAACCGGGTGAACCAGAGCAACCTGAACTATCTGGGCGGACAGCTGGCACTGCAGAACCGGTACAAGACCACCGGCAGAAGCGGCGGAACGGGCCGAAGCACCGGAAGCGGAAACAGCGGACTGAACTACTCCGGCAGCAACGTGACCAGCCTGCTGAAAGAAGCGGCGGGAATGGAAACGAGCAACCCGATGTACAGCGTGATCATGAACGAGCTGCAGCGGGCAGGCGTGGACGTGAACAGCGCACTGGGAACAGGCAGCGGCAGCGGGACGGCGGCCCGGAGCGGGAGCACCGGAAGCAAGCTGGCGGGCGTATTACAGCGCCCGGCGGTGTTTGGCACGGTGAAGCCGGTGGACGGCACCAATGGAAACAGCTTTGACACAGCACTCGACAAGGCGCAGAGTATGACGAACCAGGGAAAGAGCGCGGACGAAATTTCGGAATACCTGATCCGGCTGGGGTTCGGCGATGATGTGATCAGCCGGGTGTCCAACGTGATGGGATGGTAAAAAGGAGAAGAAAATGGGCTGGAGCGTAGACGAAGTGCGCAGAAAGCGCGAAGCACTGGAAAAAGAGGATGCAAGCAAAAAGGCCGCTGCGGCAGCAAAGGCCAGCACGAACACAAAGGCGGCCAGCACCGCAAAGAGCGGAGGGAGCACGGGCGTGACGGCGGGTGCTCCGCTGGCAACAGGCTTGAGCACGGTGAAGGCCGGAACGAGCGCAAAGACGACCGGCCCGGCAAAGAGCGGTGGCACGGCAGGCGGCAAAAAGACCACCACCACGGCAACGCAGAGCCTTGGCGCGCGGGTGCTGGCACAGATGGACGGTACCCAGACCGCGGCGGCAACGGCCAAGACGGGAAAAAAGCTGCCGACGGTGCAGCGGCAGAACCAGCCGGAGTGGCTGCAGACAGAAAGCGGCACCCCGGCGGCGGTGGTGCGGGGCGCAAATGAGAGCCAGAAGGCCGCACAGCGGCGGCGCAGCGGCAGCGAGGGCGTGCTGGCGCAGGGGGCGCAGGCCATCAAAGACCACACGGCGAAGGCGGAGGACGAGGACAAATTCAGCGACTTTACACGGCTGAACCGGTGGATGGATGCAGACCCGAAGCACCGGACGCTGGTGAGCCTGATCCGGATGGGAAAGAGCGGCGTGGAGGATGCTGCTGCACTGGGCAGCAGCACCGGCGACAATGCCGTGAAGGCCCAGAAGCCGTATACCGACGCGGAGCTGATCGCCAAGGGGTACAGCCAGTGGCAGATCGACGAGGCGCGGCAGTACATTGCCGAGTACGACGAACTGCCTGCTGCGGAAAAGGCCGTGCGGCGCTCGGCGGACACATGGAAGGGCATTGGCGGAGCGGTGGCGTCGTTCAGTCCGCAGTTGGGCGAAAATCTCGGAACGGCGATCTGGAATACATGGAGCACGAACGCCAATGAACGTGCGCTGGACAAGAGCCTTGCAGGAGATGAACGGGCAAAGCAGCTGAAGGATATGATCACGGCGGTGGACATGGACTATAAGCCGCAGTACACGGACGAGCAGCTGCGGGCCATGGGGTACAGCCAGAGCGAGATCACCGGCATGCGGCAGAAGGTGGCCGGGACTGTGACGAACGAGAGCGTTGACAAGGACGAGAGCGTGGGCTACCAGCTGTACGATTACGGCAGAAAGCGCACCGAACGCGCGACAGCGGGCATGAACGAGACCGCAAAGACGGCAATGGGAATTGCGACCAGTGCGGCGGAGAACCTTGCGGTGGCGGGCATCAGCCCGGCGCTGGTGCTGCCGGTGCTGAGCGCCCAGGGCGGCGCGGAAGCTATGGGCCAGAGCATTGACAAGGGCGAGAGTGCGGGCAAGACGCTGGTGGGCGGCCTTGCAAAGTTCGGTGCGGGGTGGGCCATCAACAGCGTGGGCGCGGCAGACCTTGCCCGGACCATGGGCAGCGACTATGCCAAGGACACGCTGGCGGGGAAGCTGGCAGACGTGGTGCGCAGCGTGGCAGACAACAGCGTACTGGCGCAGCAGTACCCGACGGTGGCGAATGCGGTGTCCGGCGGCATCGACAACGCCATGCAGGCCTTTGTGGAGACCTATGCGGACAAGGCCATTGACGCGGCCCTGGGCGACGCGCAGGCGGCCGAGGAGATGTTCAGCCGAGACACCTTTTTGCAGGCGCTGGAAAGCGGCCTTTCCGGCGGCGCTTCCGGCGCGCTGGGCGGCGCTGTGGGCACGCAGCTGGGAAAGATGCGGGCGGCGCTGGAGACGGAAGGACAGACCGGACAGCGGAATGGACCCTCTCCGTCAGCGCAGGGCGCTGACAGCTCTCCCGAGGGGGAAGCCTTGGGGGACGAACTCCCTCAGTCGCCTACGGGCGACAGCTCCCTCAGGGAGGGAGCCTTGGGAACGGCGGCACAAAAGGCAGAGCAGACGGCGGTGAACGATGACCCGGCGGTGCACACCCCGGCGCAGAACGCCAGCATTGAGGAATACAAACAGAGCGTTGACCCAGGCCTTGCGGAATACGTGGACCGGGTGCGGGCGGGCGAAGATCTGGAACCCTACACTGTGACCGAGACCAGCGACAGGATGCGGGACGCCATGCAGCAGTTGACCGGCCTTGACAAGGTGGGCAAGGTGACGATGATGGATGCCAACGCGGTGAAACACATCACCAACCGGCACGCAGGCGGGGATGGCAGCGCCGACGGCACCATGAAGAACAGCGCGGACGTGGCGCGGGCGGCGTATGTGCTGAACCACTTTGACAATGCGTATCTGGCAACGCGAAAAGCGGACGGATATTATACCGGGAACCGCAAAAAAGCACCCATCGTGATCTTTGAGAAAAAAATAGACGGCTCCCACATTGTTGTGGAAGCCGTCTGTGATACAAAGAAGAGCCGAAACTTTATCGTGTCGGAATATTTATCTTCTGTAGGAGTACCGGAAAAAGAAATAGCGAAAGCTCTGCAGCCCTCTATGGATGCCGTTGCCGACCCCAGAGGCACGTCCGGAACGTTAAGTGCAGTTACTTCCGCCGACACAACTGTATCACAGCGGGCGGGGGATGTCAACGGGAAAAGCGTGGAAAACACCGGGGAAACGGTGGAAACTCCAGCAGTCTCGCATTCGCTCGACAGCTCCCGCGGTGGGGGAGCCTTTGCACAGCAGGCGGAACCGGCAGCCCTGCGGGAGACGGCCGGGCTGGAAGTGCGCAGCGAGGGCGCGCAGAAGAACAGCGTACAGCGGGAGCTGCTGCGCTGGAAGGTGAGCGAGGGCGCGGCACAGACGCTGAGCCGGAACATGCCGACGGGCATTGCGGACGAGAGCCGGTATGCGGCGGCGGCCTCCAGCCTGTACCGGCTGGGACAGATGGAGGACGTGACCACCTTTGACAAGGCTATGGAGCTGGCGAAGGGTATGAACGGCCTTGCGGTGAACACGGACTATGTGCTGGCACAGCCCGGCGGAGAAGCGGCGCTGAAGATCGCGTGGCTGCAGGGCAAGGGCGAAGCGGAAGCCGGGGCCGTGCAGACCGGGACACCGGGCGGTGCGCTGAGCGCAAAGAGCGTGAGCGGCAGCGGACGGGTGCTGTACAAAGGCACCATGCGCACGGCAGACGAGGTAGCCACAAAGCTGATCGAGCTGAACGCGCGGGCGACCGACACCGATGCGGTGCTGAAGGCAGTGCTGGAAGGCGATGAGCGGGTGAAGGCCTATGTGGACACGGCTGCCGGACAAATCTTTTTTGCAGACAGCGCGGGAGACGTGTTCGGCACCGTGCTGCACGAGGACTGGCACTGGTATAACGCTTTGGACACTGAGGGCGCAAAGGCTGTGCAGCAGCATGTGCTGGAGTATCTGGCCAAGAGCGAGGGCTTTGAGAACATCGACGAGCTGATCCGGAATAAACTTTCCGACTACGCACAGCAGGGCCTGACCTACGGCGAAGCGGCCGAGGAAATGGTGGCCGATGCGTGGCGCGGCATCTTTGACAGCGAGGAGAGCTTCAAGCGCTGGGTGGAGTTCCAGCGCGGGCAGGCGGAGAAGAACGCAGGCCGGGCGGGGACCATCCGCAAGGTGATGAACGCGGTGAAGGACCTTTTGAGCGACATCGTGAGCCGGGCAAAGGAAGTGCTGGCGAAGGACCCGGAGAACCGGGCAGCCCTGAAAGCCCAGCGACTGGCGGAAGCCGAGAAGCGGGCGCTGCAGGAGGAATACTTTGCCCACGCGGAAAAGGCCATGGACGCCCTGCGCGCGGCAAAAGAAAACGCCGCAGCCCTCAAGAGTGAGGGTGCGGCGCAGGGGGTGCGGTTCCAGCTGCACGAGGGAAAAGATTCTCTGGTGGAGCAGATGAACGGCCATCTGGACGAATTGGAAGAAATGAAACCGGTGGCGACAATCGAAGGAACAGAGGTGTCTTTCGGAAAAACGCGAAACGAAAACATTTCCAATGTTGAAGAATTCTTTGATTCTATAGGAAACAAAGTGATTCGTGAAAACTTCGGAACGGTGGAGTTGACAAAGAGCGGTGCACGTGCAACGGTGCAGCATGGGAACAGCAAAGCAAAACAGGTTGCGGTTGCTGCAGTCCCCGAAGTAATTCAAAAAGGAAAGCAAATCGGGTATGAGCAAAACTGGCAGGGACGAGGGTATGATACTTATGTCTTTGCAGCGCCCGTCGAAATTGACGGAACAAAGCTGTATGAAGGCGTGATTGTAAGAGAATACACCCGGCAGAATGGCATGAAGAATTTCTATGTTCATGAGGTATGCTGGACAGATGGAAGCTATGTGACGTTTGACACTGAGGGAAATATGACAAAAAAAGAAGATACTCCCACACAGCTCCCGAAAGCTGTGCGGAGCACCCTTGCGGATGCTCAGGAAGTATCTTCTGACACTACTATAGCACAAACCTCTGCCAAAAGCAAGGAAAACAATGCAGCTGTGCAGAAAAATGTGCGCTATCAGCTGGCGGAGCAGGATGAGCTGGCAAAGCTGCGCACCGAACAGCAGCAGCTGACCAAGCAGCGCAGTGCCCTGAAGGAAGAACGCAGTGCATGGCTGAACAGTGCCGAAGTGCAGCGGATCGAGGCAAAGAAAAAGGCGCTGGGCGTTTTTTCCGCAGAGGGCAAGGCCTACCGGGACAGCGCAGAATACCAGGACTACCTTGCAAAGCGCAAGGAGTACAACAGCCGCCTGGCCGCGCTGGAAGAGCGGGACAGCGCCCTGACGGAGCAGATGAAAGCAGCCAATGAGCGTCTGCAGCAGCGGAAGGACGCCCAGGCCAAGGATGCACAGAACGCCTACAATGCCAGAGCCAAAGCGTACGGCGGCAATGCGGAGTACCGGCGGATGTTGGCGAAGGAGCAGTTCGGCGTGACGGAAGAATTCCGGCGGGCAGGGTACATTCTGCCGGACGGCCAGATGCTGGACTTTGCCCAGAATGACCGTAGCCGGGACACCGACCACCGGGAAATTCTGGAGGTGTTCGGCCCGGCAGAAGTAAAGACCGGCACGGAAGCGCTGAACGAGTTTTTGCTGGACGGAAACGTGCGCGTGATGGCGGAGGGGCCGGGCATCGACCTTTCTGCGGACGCGGAGCCGACCGCGCAGCAGCTGGAACAGATCCGGAAGATGGTGGACGAGCTGAGCGGGGAACGCGGGCAGTTCATTCTGGACATTTCCACGGCGGACGGACGTGTGGCGGCAAGCAAAGCGTACAGCGGGAGTGTGGACGCGGACAAAGTGGTGCGGGAAATCCGGGACTATTACAGGACCGGGGAGCTGGCACAGGAAAGCGAGTTGGCAAGATTCCGCTACCAGCTGGCAGAACAGGCGAGCCAGGACGCGAAGCGGAACGAGCAGCAGCAGGCAAGCCGGGTGATCGCCGAGAAGGCGGCGGCGCTGGACACACTGAGCCAGTTTTTTGGGCTGACAAAGTGCGTGAATGTGAGCCGGAGCGCGGTGGACGAGCTGGCCGGGCGCTGGCTGAAGGCCAACGGCAGCAAGGCGGACCGGGCAAAGCTGGCGCAGGAGACCGAAGTGCTGGTGAACTACATGCAGGCGGACGGCGCGGACATGAACAAGGCCGAAGCGCTGGCCGAGACGCTGGCAGGGGAGATCCAGGACGGGGCAATGTACCGCAACAGCGAACTGTGGGACGAGTACCCGGAGCTGCACAAGCTGGAGTACACCGTGAACAAGAGCGGGCAGGCAAAGGCCGAGCTTGTGAAGCGGTACGGAAGCTGGAGCGAGGCGGTGGCCGAGGCACGGCGCCACGGCGTGACCCTGCGGCAGGCCGAAGGCGTGCGGGACGGCAACCCGGCGGAGCAGTATGAGAGCCTTGTGAACGATGACCGCGCCGTGGGCGGAGTGACCGATGGAGCCAAGGCGCTGTGGAAGCAGGCCGCAGAGCAGGCCGGTGTGGCTGGCAGTCTGAGCTTCGAGAGCACCGAGTGGCTGGACGTGCTGATGAACCTGCACGACGCCATCAAGCCGAAGACCATGAGCCGCTTTGCGGACAAGGCCGAGTACGAGGACGCCAGAATGGAGCTGGCGGGCAGGATCATCGGGGATATCATGCAGCTGCCCCAGCTGACCGATGCCGAGGCTATTTTTGAGGGCATCCAGCGGCACAACCTGGAAGCGGCGAAGGCGGCTGCCGGAGACACGGCGCGGGCGGCCGAGGTGGAAAAGGGCCTGCGGGGCGTGCAGAAGGTGCAGAGCCGGGAATTCAACCGGCGGCTGGCCGAGAACCAGCGCACAGCGGGCCGGAACGCCGAGGTGCAGCATGTGAGCGAGCTGCAGAAGCGGAACGCGAAAGCGGAAAAGCAGCTGGACGCGAACCTGGAACTGCTGGGCGTGGACGTGAGCAACGTGGGCAATCTGAACGAGAAGCTGACCGTGCTGCGGGAGACCTACGAGCGGGAATGGAAAGCCGAACGCAAGCGGATGCGGACCGAACTGCAGCAGATGCGGGACGAGGCAAGGCTGGAGGTGCGGCAGCTGCGGGGCGAGAACGCCGACCTTGCCCGGCAGGTGCGGGACGAGCAGCGGCGTGCGGACAAGGCCGAGTACAGCCTGATCGTGCAGGAAAACGAGATCATGGAATGGGAGGAAGAGAACCAGCGGAAGGCCGAGGCCTGGCAGCAGAAGCAGGCGCAGCGGAACGCACTGGCCGCCGAGGTGGCACGCCAGCAGCGGGATGAGGAGATTGCCATTGCGAAGCGGGTGGCCGAGAAGCGGGTGCAGAAAGCGCGGGACGGCCGGAAGATGGACGAGCTGAAGCGGGGCATCCGGCAGGATGCGGCGGCGCTGAACCAGATGGTGCTGCGGCCGAGCAAGGGCAAGTATGTGAGCCAGCGGCTGATCGTGCAGGCGGCGGAGGTGGCAAAGATCGCCGACATGACCGTGCTGAACGACCGGGCTGTGAACCAGCTGACGCGGCTGCAGAACAGCATCCAGGCGAGCATGGGCAGCGAGGGCAGCCCCACGGCCATGACCACCGAGTGGGAGCAGACCGGGGTACCGAAGCTGATCACGGCGCTGCAGACCGACCTGACGGCGTGGAAGGATGCAAAGCTGGCCGACTTACAGGCAAAGCTGGCGGAAGCCGAGGCGCTGCCCTACAGCGAGAAGGCACTGGCCTTGCAGGAGCGGCTGCGTAAGCGGATCCGGGAGACCGAGAGCCGCACCTACCTGCCCATGACGGTGGACCAGATGCGGATGCTGAAGGCCATCACCAGCGCGACGCTGCATGTGATCCGGAACGAGAACAAGACCGTGAGCCTTGCGAAGGCCGAAGAGGTGAGCAAGATCGCGGACGAGGCAGCCTATGAGGTGACACTGAGCAAGGGCAACCACCCCGGCGGGGCGCTGGACGGGCTGCAGAACCTGCTGACCAAGTACAACCTGGACATGCTGGGGGCCGAGCGGGTGCTGCGGATGCTGGGCGGCTACAAGAACGGCGGCCAGATGGAGAAGATCGGGCAGATGCTGAACGACGGCCAGTACCGGCAGACGAAGATCACCATCGAGGGCGAGAAGCTGTTTGCGGACGTGACGGGCGCAAAGCACGCCAAGGAAGCGCAGGCCTTTGCCGGGCCGGGTGCGGACCTTGTGGACGTGGGCCTGAGAGACACGGACCACAACGCGGTGCCGCTGACCCATGCGCAGCTGTGCAGTTTGTACATGCACCTGCAGAACAAGGACAGCCGGGAGCACCTGATGACCGGCGGCATGGTGGTGCCGGATGCGCAGCTGTACAGCAAGGGCGACGTGGAGCAGGCCTACCAGAAGGGACAGCTGGTGCAGCTGGGCATGCTGAGCGACGGAAACGGGGAAGCCATGGCGGACACCATCCTGAACACGCTGGAAGCGGCCATGACCGACTACGACCGGGCGTGGTGCGCGGACATGAAGGAGTTTTTTGGAACCTACACCACGAAGCTGATCAACGAGACGAGCCTGCAGCTGGTGGGCTACAAGCGGGCCACAGTGCAGAACTACTACCCCATTGCGGTGGACAAGGCTGCACTGGCGACCGAGATCGACGGAGTGAAGCTGGACGCGACCATTGAGGGCCGGGGATTTTTGAAGAACCGTGTGAAGAGCAGCAAGCCCATCCTTTTGGAAGAGTGCTCAAGCGTGGTGCAGCGCAGCCTGCGAGACACGGCGGCCTATGCGGGACTGGCCGCGCCCATCCGGGACGTGCAGAAGATCCTGAACGCAGGGGTGGAGACCCGGGACGGCGTGAAGACTCTGAAAAACGGCGTGATCAAGGAGCAGTGGGGCACGAAGGCCGTGAGCTACCTGGACGATCTGCTGACCGACCTGCAGACCACCCAGCGGCACCGCTCCAACGGCGTGAGCCGGATGCTGAGCACGCTGCGGGGCAACTACGCGGGGGCGGTGCTGACCCTGAACCCGGGCGTGGCCATTGCACAGGCGGCGAGCCTGCCGACGGCGGCGGCCGTGCTGGGCGGGGACACCATGGCGGCGGTGGTGCCCTTTGTGAAAAACCTGTCGCCGAAGCAGAAGGCAGCGCTGGAAGCGGAGATCGCAGAGCACGGGGACGTGCTTTTGCAGTGGCGGCAGCGCGGGACCGGAAAAGGCGAGCTGCAGAGCATCGGCAAGCGGGAGACGCTGGTGCAGAAGGGCATGGACAAGGTGCCCGGATGGCTGACCGGGTGGATCAACGGCATGGACGAGATCACGGTGGCGGCCCTGTGGGAGGGCAGCAAAGCCTATGTGAAGAACCACGCGGCGGAATTCGAGGGCGCGGGCGAGACCGGCAGCCCGGCATACTGGGAGGCCGTGAACCGCACCTACCAGAAGGTGATCGAGCAGACCCAGCCGAACTACACCGTGATGCAGCGGGCAGGCATCCAGCGCAACCCGGACGAGATGGTAAAGACCTTTACGATGTTCACGACCCAGCGCTTCCAGAATGCGGGCATCCTGATCGACGCGGTGGGCGACTGGAAAGCGCAGGCGACGCGGTACAAGGCGGACGCCAGCGACGCGAACAAGGCAGAGCTGCAGCGGGCGACAAAGCAGCGGGACCGGGCCATTCTGAGCCAGGCGGCGCAGGTGGCGGTGTTTGCCGTGATGAAGATCGGCGCGGACTTCCTGCTGCACCGGTGGGACCGGGAGCAGGACGAGAACGGCGACGTGACCCTGAAGAGCATGGTGAGCCGCTTTTTCTCGCTGTCCACCGAGAGCACGATGGGAAACTTTTTGTGGGGCAGCGAGCTGTACAGCCTGATCGACAATGCCATCGAGGGCAAGGATTACGACGTGATCAGTGCCACGAACATCAGCGCGGTAAACGACATGGCGTCGGATGTGGTGAAGTTTACGGCGGAGCTGAAGAAGGACACCAGCGAGATGGACGAGGCGGAGCTGGAAAAGCACCACAAGAAGCTGATGGAGAAGGGCATGGCCCTGATCGAAAACGGCTTTGAGATCGTGGGGGTGCCCTACGGCAACGGCCGGAAGATGGTGGACGCAGTGCGCGGGTACTGGGACGATGCGCAGAACGTGGCGCAGGGCGGAAAATTTAGCTTCAACAGCCTGCCGGAGAGCGCGACCGGGCAGTATGACCGGCTGTACAATGCCTATGCCAGCGGCGACGCGGACGAGGCACAGGCGGCGGTGGAGAAACTGGTGGCCATGGGCAAGGAGGGCGAGATCTACAAGCAGCTGAAGACCCGGCTGAAGAAGTACGACGCCGACACCCGGGCGGCGGCAAAGGCACAGATGGAAGGGAACGAAGCCGAGCGGTACCGGCTGGAGACGGAGACCATCGAAGCGCTGTACGACGTGCTGGGCATCCGGAAGAATGTGAAGGAGGACGCGCCGAAGCGGGAAGCCGTGATCGACTGCGTGACCGGGGCCGTGAATGCACTGGAGACCGAGATGCTGAAGGGCGACGCGGGCGACATGTACGCGGACCTGGGCGAGGCGGTGGACAGCCGGAAGGCGCAGGACGTGCAGGCCGAGTACGACCGGCTGATGAAGGCCGGACGGACGCCGAGCAGCGTGAAGAGCAAGCTGACCGAGCTGGCAAAGCCGGAGTATCTGGCGGGCAGCGATGCGGACAAGCAGCAGCTGGCCGACGTGCTGCTGGCCCTGACCGACACGGACGGAAACGCCCTGTACACGGAAAAGACCTTTGCACAGTGGGAAAAAGCGGCGGAGAAGGCAACACAGGCGGAACCGGAAGAGGACCCGTATGCACTGCTGCGGTGACGACCAGATGCCAACCAAGTGCCAACCAAGTGGCAGCCATCCGGTGACGCTTTGTCACCAATAGAAAGCACCCCGGCGGGCAAGACCTGCCGGGGTGCTTTTGTAAAAGTACACGGTTTTTTGCGGGGCAGCGGGACGGTAGACTGGGAGAAAAACGGAAGGAGGAAAAGACCATGCAGGTAAGGATCGTGGAAAAGCGATTCGGTGGGGTGGAGTTTGCCCCGGAGATGAAGGTGCTGCACCTGGGCGGGCAGAGCAGCGCGAACGTAGAGCGGCTGGAATTTACCCTGCCGGAGAGCTGGCAGGGCAAGAGCGTGACGCTGCACATCCAGCGGCAGGACGGCACCCTGCCTGCCCCCATTTTGCTGGACGAAGCGCACAGCTGTGCGGTGGGCAAGGAGTTTACCGCGTCGAGCTGCGGCAGCTGGATGCTGCTGGCCCTGGGCGAGGACGGATTCCGGGCGCTGACACGGCCGGCAAAATACGACTGCTACGAGACGCTTGCCACCGACGGCGACGCGGAGATCAGCCCGACGCAGTACGAGACCTTTGTGGCGCGGGTGCTGGCGTACTCGAACAGTGCGGCGACCAGCGCGCAGGAAGCGCGGAACAGCGCAGGTGCGGCCGCGAAGGATGCGAAGAGAGCCGAGGCAGCACGGACAGAAACGGTGACGGCGGCCGGACAGGCCGGGGCGGCACAGAAAGCGGCAGAAAGCGGCGCAGCCCGGGCCGAGGCGGCAGCCGATCGGGCGGAGAAAACGGCACCGGCGGACGGGCCGGTGAAGAGCGTGAACGGCCAGGGCGGCGTGGTGACCCTGACGGCGGCGGACGTGGGTGCGCTGGAAGCGGGCAGTGCGGACTATGTGGAGCGCATCGAGCTGAACGGGCAGGTGATGACCCTGACCATGGGCGACGGCAGCACACGGACGCTGCAGACCAAGGACACCACGGCACTGGATGTGATGACCGGCGTGCTGGGCGTGGAACACGGAGGAACCGGAAAGGACACAGCCCTGACGGCGGAGGATGTGGGAGCCTACGGCAAGAATGAGACCTACGCAAAGACGGAGGTGTACAACCAGAAAGAGGCCGACCAAAAGTTCGGCACGCCTGCCACGGCTGACCAGCTAGGCTCCGTAAAAGTTGGCGCTGGCCTCGGCGTGACAAATGACGGCACCCTGAGCGTGACCAGCGTCAACGGCTTTACGGTCAAGGCGCAGACCACCGACCCCGGCGTGGGCAGCGCCCTCGACACAGGCACTGTCCTGCTGGTGTACGCATAAGGAGGTGGGCGCATGAGCATCTATCTCGGTGCCGGTAGCACGGCACACAAAATGTCCAAACTTTATGTGGGCGTGGGCGGTCAGGCCCGGCAGGTGCAAAAGGTGTACGTCGGCATAAATGGTCAAGCCCGGCTCGTCTACCAGAGCGGCGCGCCCTTGGGAAATAAACCGGTTGGCAAAAAGGTGTTTTTTGACGTAGATAACATCCGTACAGAATGGATCATTGTGCATCAGGGTCTACCGGGCGATATGTACGACGCAAGCTGCTTTGGAACGTGGCTGCTGTGCAACTCCACAAGGTTCACGGGATCTTATAAATCCAGCGGTACCGGGTACGCGAATTCCGATTCACAAATATACCTGGAAGACACGTTTTTCAGGATGATCAAAGCGGATATCAAGCCGCTGATCAAGAAGGTGCGAATCCCTTATATGGGCACCGAAAGTTTTCCTATGGAGGAGGACCGGAGAGAGGGGGCGGATGGCCTGGCAACAAAGGTCTTTCTGCCCAGTATCACGGAACTGAATGGAGCCCTGACCAACACATATAAAGAGGGTGCGGCGCTGAGCTACTTTCGTACCGAGGCAACAGCCAGAAGAAAATGGTCCCGGCCTTACTGGACCCGGACGCCTACGAGCGGTGGATGGACCCCGAGTAAGGCGGCGTATGTTACCGCAGACGGGGCGTTAAAGGGTAACAGCGCAAAGTCCAGCTACAGCTACCGCCCAATTTTGGTGCTGCCGCAAGAGGTGCTTGTGGACGAGAGCGGCAATGTGATTGGATAAGGAGGCACTGTATGGACACTAAAATCAAGCCCGGTTACACCGCTCCGGCGGCAAAAGCCGATTACATCGCCATTGCGCAGGCCGTGAGCGAGCACAACGATGCCGCACAGCCCGGCCAGCGCTACTGGGGCGTTGCACTGGCAGACGGCACCTACATGGTGTACGAGGCGGGCACGGTACCTCCCCCGCCGACCGCCGAAGAGCTGGCCGCGAAGGAAGCCGAGCGCAAAAAGGCCGAAGAGCGGGAGAAGCTGCCGGAGACGGTGGCGGCGCTGCAAAAAGAAAACGAGATGCTGAAACAGTGTCTGCTTGAAATGAGCGAGACTGTTTATGCATAAAATCACACAAAAATTAGAAAGGTTGGTATTTATGATGGCGATGTTATGGGCACAGGAGATCATGAGCTGCGAGACCACCGAGGAGGCAAAGGCGCTGTATGAGCGCTGCCCCCGCCTGCTGAAGGCGAAGGTCAAGGCGCTGCTTATCAAGAGCGGCTTTGAAGAGATCGTGGAGGAAACCGCCGATGAGTAAAACCATCATGGATGTTTCCCGCTGGCAGGGCAGCATTGACTGGGCAAAGGTCAAGGCGTCCGGCCAGATCGGCGGCGTCATGATCCGCGCCATGGGCAACAGCGCCGACGGCAAGGCAAGCAAGCCTTACATTGACCCGCAGTTTGCCCGCAACTACGCCGAGTGCACACGGCTGGGCATCCCGGTGGGTGTGTATGGCTACTTTAAGGCCGTCAACAAGGCGGAGGCGGATAAGGAGCTGGCCTTGCTGAAAAGCGCTCTGACCGGCAAAACGCTGGGTCTGCCGGTGGCCGTGGACATCGAGGACAAGCTGCAGGCAGCCCTGAGCAAGGCAGCTCTGAGCGACATCGTGGCCCGCTGCCTAAGCGCGGTGGAGAGCTGGGGCGTGTACGCCATGCTGTACACCGGCTTGTATTTTGCGCAGACCAATTTGTACATGACCGGCGCAGCCCTCAAGCCCTATGATGTGTGGCTGGCTGCATACCGCAAGGAAAAACCTGAACCGGGCTGGCCCTTTGGTATGTGGCAGTACACCAGCGCGGGCACCGTGCCCGGTGTGAGCACCGGAGTAGACCTCAGCGTGGCCTACAAGGACTACGCGGGCATCATCCAGCGGGCCGGGCTGGGGCAGGTCAGGGGGTGAGACCAATGCAGCAAGTTTTTGCCTACATCTCTGCCCACTGGATGGAGGGAGCCATCTGGCTGCTGGGCATCGGCTGGGGCTACCTGATCAAAAAGGTCACCGAGTACCGGACCATCAAGGACGGCCTTCTGGCCATCATGCACGACCGGCTCTACCAGTCCTGCACCCACTACATCCAGCAGGGCGGCATCGACACCGCAGGCCTGAAAAACTTGGAGTATCTCTACAAAAGCTATCACGCCCTGGGCGGCAATGGCACGGGCACCGAGCTGTACACCCGCGCCAAGGCCCTGCCCATCCGTGACTGATACACCCACACAAGCCCGGCAACGCCGGGAGAAAGGACAAACCATGAATAACCTGAACAACAAGATCTCCGCCGGTACCATCGCCCGCACCGCCTGCCTGCTGCTGGCCCTGACTAACCAGATCCTCAGCGCCTGCGGCAAGCCTGTGCTGCCCATCGAGAGCGCCACCGTGGAGCAGCTGGTCACCGCTGGCATCACCACGGTGGCCGCGCTGATTGCCTGGTGGAAGAACAACAGCTTCACCACCGCCGCGCTGGAGGCGGACAAGACCTATGACCGGCTGAAGAGCCAGGTCAACAAGTAAGGCCGCTACACTACTTAGCTGCTCCGGCGGCAGGCCGAAAGGCCGCATAGCATGACAACAGCCCCGTGGTTCCGGTGATTCCGGTTCCATGGGGCTGTTTTTTGCAGCGCATTCCGACATGTTGCGAGTTATAAGCCCGAATTTTTGCGCCACTTTTTGCGCCACCATTTCAGGGTCATCTGCGGAAAAATGGAGAAATTAACGCACTTTTCCGCGCAAAAGTGCCTTATAAAAACGATGCAAAAAGACCCGGAAAAGTC
>ERZ772901.1106-NODE-1106-length-22448-cov-16.109900_pt1 | contig 22448 bp, 16 predicted proteins | sample MGYA00512123_ERZ772901 | MGnify/ENA primary metagenome ERZ772901 (study PRJEB29015, sample SAMEA2737711) | human gut metagenome | biome: human gut; feature: human-associated habitat; material: faeces | place: China | collected 2012 ...
AGTATTTGCAGCTGGGCCTGCGCAGCTTCTCGGTGAGCCCGCAGAACCTTTTGAACGTGAAGAAGGCCCTGCTGGAGCTCTGACGCTCCAAACCATTTTTGACACAGCAGCCCGGAACGATCTGTGGGTCGTTCCGGGCTGTTTTTTCTGCGGCTGCAAAAGCATTCTCTCTTCCATTTTTTTACAGAACGCACGAAAAAATGGGGGGGTCCAAAAGGTTCGTACAGAATGAAGATTGCGCCTTGCTGCAGAAATGCTATACTTTAAATGTTTAAAACGTGCGGGCAGGCGAAAAAAGCCTGCATGCACGAAAAAAGCGAGAGAGGAGTTATCTTTATGAAGAAGTTTGGCACACGGCTCATCAGTGCGGTACTTGCAGGCTGCATGATGACCTCTGTCCTTCCCGTGAGCGCATTTGCTCTGGAGGGAAGTGCAGAATTTGAACGCACTGTGAGCGCACAGGAAAATTCCGATGCGCCTGCAGAGCCCTCCGGAGAGGTGGCAGCGGCCTGTCCCCTGACCGGCGGCGACATCATCATCAACAATGATTTCATTAAAGCGAATGGCAACGTTTATTCCATGAGCGGTACCTATGCGGACGGGATCGTGATCGATGCTGCTGACGACGATGTGGTCATCAACGTCACCGGAGAAACGACCTTTGCTAAGGGTAGTGCGGCCTTTATTACAGTCCGCAGAGCCAAGAGCGTGACCGTCAACGCTGAGGGGCAGACCATCAAGACGGCAGAGGGCCTCGCCTACAGCCGCTGCCTCTATGCCGAAAACACCTTCACGGGCACCGCAGTGCTTCACGGCGGCACCTATAACTGGCAGTGTGGCAGCAGGCCCGCATGCTATCTGCTCGGCGGCAACTGGACGTTTGACCATCTCACCATGAAAGCCATCACGCGTGCTATTGACACAGATGGAGCCAATGTGACCGTCAATGGCGGCACCTACGACTGCAGCTATAGCGACAGCGCGACGTTTCTGATCCAGAATTCCCCCAACTCGTCCTTCACGGATGTGACAGCCTCCGGCGCGGGCTGGGTCCTGAACGCCGTCAACAGTTGGGTCAATGTCGTCGGCGGCTCTTACTCCAGCAATAAGGCCGAGGTACACCCAGACCGTCCGACGCTGCGCGCCTCCGATAATGCAACGCTGAACGTCACAAATGCCAATGTCACCGGAACCTACTGCGATGTGTTTGTGACGGGCGCCACCGCCAACCTTTTCGGCGGTACTTATACCAACACCAACGAGTATATCAACCAGGAGCCGCCTAAGCTTAGCTACGAGTCCCCTGCACTGAAGGTATGGAACGGCGGCACATTGAGCGTCAATGGTGCCGTTGTGGATTGCACGGGCGGCAATGCTGCCATTTCTTCGGGCGAACCGGCAGGGTCGGATTACTCTTATGTGGCCGGCGGCAATCTGGTCGTTGAGAACTGCACGATCAAAAACAGCCAATACGGCATTTATCTCGGTTGGGGCAGCAACGCCTCCGCAGAGCTGAAGAGCGCCACGTTTGAGAATAACGACAGCGATATTTACCTCGCTTCCAACAAGGAGATCACCATCAGCGATACCTTTACCACCCCCGCCACCATCAAGGTTGCCGACCCGGAAGAAGGCCGTCAGCTCACGGTCGCAGGCAATGCAAACAAGCTGAACCTTGTGGGCCAGAACAAGGACTACCGCGTGGCGTATGACAAGGCACAGCACTATTATTACCTGACCCAACAGGAACCCGGCTACACCCTGACCGCCGAGGGTGCCACGGCAACGATCAAGAACGGGGACGATGTCATCGAGCTTGCCCCCAATGACGAGATCGCCAAAGGCACCCCGGTCACCCTGACCGCGCATGACGGCGATGGACTGGAGTTCGCAGGCTGGACCGTGACCGTGAACGGCGTTGTACTGCATGACCCGCGTGACCTGCTGACCTTCCCCAATGAGGAGGACCAGACCACGGCGACCTTTGATATGCCCGAAGGCGACGTGAAGGTCAGAGCCGAGTACAACAGTGTGGACCCCGTGGAGCCCCCGGTAGACCCGGTGAACCCGGTAGACCCGGTGGACCCCGTCCTGCCCGGTGTCATCATCGGCGGCGCTGTAATCCTGGGTGCCTATGAGACCGGTACCGGCATCTACCGTCTGATGAACATGCAGGGCCTCCCCCTGCCTTCCAACCGCATCGAGCTGGCAGAGCTGGTCTGGGAGCGTGCAGGCAAGCCGGAGCCGCAGAACATGACCGATGAGGACCTGTATGCGGACATTGACGCCGCCGACACCGATGCCCAGAAGGCTGCACACTGGATGGTGGAGCAGGAGCTGATGAAGTTCGACGAGGACAACAACAAGTTCCATCCGTGCTTCCCGGTCAGCAAGCTGCGCGTCTGCCTTACCTGGCAGAATGCAAAGGACAAGGGTCTCATTGACTGATCTGCCCTGCGTCTGCACAGCGGAACAATAAAAAAACAAGGGGCCGCTCCTTTCCGGGAGCGGCCCCTTGTTGCTGTCCGGAAGGCCCGCAGGCGCTGCCGGGCAGCACAAAGCATTATTCCAGATTCCCCGTCAGGGTCATTACCGAAGCAAGCACGGCCAGCGGGGCGGTCTCGCACCGCAGGATGCGGGGGCCAAGGCCCACCGTTCTGGCACCGGCCTTTGCAGCCATCTCGGCTTCCTCGGCGGCAAAGCCGCCCTCGGCACCAGTCACGATGGCGATTTTCAGTTTTTCACCATCGGCGGGCTTTGCTGCGGCCAGCAGGTCGCGCAGGGGCGCGCCGCCGCACTCGTAGCAGAACAGCACAAGGTCGTACTGTGCAAAGGTGCGGCACACGGCCCCGAAGTTTGCCAGCGGCAGGGCCACATCCGGCAGAATGCCCCGGCCGCACTGCTTGGCGGCTTCCACCGCAATGCGGTTGTAGCGCTCGTTCTTCTGCTCCTCTTTTTTGGGCGCCGCCACGCAATACCGGCTGAAGAAGGGCACGATGTGGGCTGCGCCCAGCTCCACGCCGTGCTTGATGATCTGCTCCAGCTTGTCCTGCTTGGGGTAACCGGCCAGCAGAGTGACCTCCACGCTGGGTTCGGCGGCGCTGGGATAGCCCGGCTCCACCCGGAACTCCACACACTCATCGCCAAAGCCGGTGATGGTGGCGGTGTATTCCACGGCATTGCCGTCGCATAGAATGACAGTATCGCCCAGCCTTGCGCGCATCACGCGGGCAAGATGGTGGGCATCGGCCCCGCGCAGGGTGGCGGTGCCGTCAGAGATCTCGGTGGTAAAATAACGGTGCGGCATAAAATCTCCTTACGCTTTCTTGCAGACGATGCACTCCCAGCCGCGCTTCTCCTTCACTTCCACAACGGCAAGGCCGGCTTTTTTCAGCCCGGCGATCACTTCGTCCTTGCGGCTGTCGATGATGCCGCTGGCAATAAAGGTGGCACCCTCCGCCATCAGGCCCGGCACGGCAGGAGCCAGAGACAGGATGGCATTGGCCACGATGTTGGCGGTGATGATGTCGTATTTGCCGCTGGCCTTATCGGAAAGGTCGCCCACCAGCACGGTCAGCTTGTCCTGCACACCGTTCAACGCGGCGTTCTCGCCTGCGGTGCGCACGGCCACAGGGTCGATGTCCACGCCCTCGGCCACGGCAGCGCCCAGCTTCAGCGCCGCAATGGCAAGGATGCCGCTGCCGGTGCCGATGTCCAGCACCCGCTCGCCGCCGGTCACCCGCTCGTCCAGCGCTTCCATGCACAGGCTGGTGGTCTCGTGGCCGCCGGTGCCGAAGGCAAGGCCCGGGTCAAGGATCAGCTTTACCCGGTCGGTGTCGTACTGCTGCCACGAGGGCACCACCGCCAGCCGTTTGCCGATCTCCAGGGGGTGGTAATACTTGCGCCAGCCGTTCTGCCAGTCCTCCTGCTCCACGCCCTCGGTCTCGGAGGTGTAGGGGATGCCTGCGGCCTCCATCCGGGCTGCGATGAGGGCCAGCGTCTCCACCGGCGAAGCGCCCGGCTCGAGGTACATGTGGATGATGACAGTGTCCCGGGGCTTGTCCAGCAGCTCCTGCTCGATGAGGTCCACGTGGGCGATCTGCTCCACCTGTTCCTCGATGTCGCTGTAGTCTTCGATATAAATGCCGCCCTCCGCGATCATGGTGGCCACGGCCTCAGCGGCCTCGGCGTCGGCTTTGGATACGGTCAGGCGAATATCAGTCCATTCCATAAGGATGCTCCTTCCGTGTATTGGGGATATACTGTCTTTATAGTACCCGATTCCGGCCCGGGATGCAAGCTCTCGGGCCGAAAGATACCCGAAAAGGCTTTCTTTTTTCCCGGCAGTATGTTAATATGGTGTTGTACCTGGACTGGGTCCGGGCGGCTTCCGGCCGGAAGCGCCCGCCGCATCGTTCCCCAAAGGAGGAATTATCGTATGTTTTTGGGAATGGATATTTACAGCTGGATCGCTGCTATCGTCATCGCACTCATCGTCACATTCCTTCCGATCACGCTGCCGTTCAAGATCGTTCTCGCCATGGTGGCCATGGCCTGCTTCTACTTTGGACGCAAGTATTATCACAACCATAAAAACGGCGGGGCCGAGACGCCCAGCATGAGCTCTGCCGAGAGCGAGGCACTGGCCTCCGGCATCCTGAAAGCCCTCGGCGGCAAGGACAATATCGTCAAGGTGGATTACTGCGCCACCCGCCTCCGCTTTGAGGTACACAGCTACGCCTCCGTGGATGAGGCCGCTGCCAAGGCCGCAGGCGCAGAGGGCGTCATCCGCCCGGCCAAGAACGCCTGCCAGGTGGTCATCAAGGGCGATGTGCAGGCTGTGTACGATGCCCTGCGCAAGCAGCTGTAAAAAGCAAAGATTGAGCACCGCCGGGAACGGGCCGCTGCGCCCGGCCCGGCGGTATTTTTATCAGAAAGGAATTTTGATATGAAGCCCCAGACCTTTACGTGGAAGAAACTCACCGCCGACGAGCTGACGCGGGTGTATCTGGACGAGATGCGCCGCGACTTCCCGCCCAGCGAGCTGAAACCCCTGAGCATGATACTGAACAGTGAAGCCGTCGGCATGGCCCACACCTGGGGCGTGTTCGAGGGGGAGACGCTGGTGTCCTATCTGCTGATGGTGCGGCCTATGGGCTGTGAAGTGAGCCAGCTGGACTATTTCTCCGTCCTGCCCGCCTACCGCAGCACCGGCATTGGCGCACGTCTGCTGGCCGCTCTGCCCGCCCACGAGGAGGGCGCAAAGGCCATCCTCATTGAGGCCGAGTGTCCCGAGAAGGCTGACGACGAGGCCATGGCCGTCCGGCGTCTGGGCTTTTATGCCCGCTGCGGGGCCGTTGACACCGGCTGGACGGAGCATCTTTTCGACGCATGGTTCCGGGTGCTGGTCCTGCCTGCCGAGGGGGAGACACTGGATGCGGAGACGGCCAACAAAGAGCTGGCCGACTGCTACAGCCGGGTGATGGGCGCGGACAAGTGGCGCAGATATGTCCAGCTCTACCGCCCGGACGGCACGGAAGAGAAATTCTGATTCGATCATAGGGTCTGAAAGGCTGCTTTACGTTCTGTGAAGCAGCCTTTTTTGCACCCCTCAGCGGGCGGGATGCACAAACGAAAGTGCAGATTTTTGACAGTTTGACCGGGAATGTAAAATCGAGCGTCCTATTTTCCACACCGGCTTTACCAGAGGATGACAGCAGCGCAAAAACACCGCACAAAGCTTTACCTGCATTTTGCGTCGCCATGGTCGCAGCAGGATGGGCGGTGCGCTACAATAAAGGCGTCCCAAGAGAGACACAACAAGGAAAAGGAAAACAGCCCGGCCAGAACAAAAGGGCCGGCCCAGTTGAAGGAGATATTATGATGAAAAAGATCACTCGTCGTTCGTTCCTGTCCATCTGCGGCGCCGCTGCCGCTGCTGCTGCCCTGACCGCCTGCGGCGGCGCAGCTTCTTCCACTGCTGCCTCTTCTGCCGCCGCATCCGCTTCTTCTACGGCTGCGCTGTCCGGCAATGTCGCCACCGGCGGTTCCACCTCTATGAAGAACGTCATCGCCGCCCTGACCGAGGGCTTCGCTGAGATCGAGCCGGATGTCACCATCAGCTATGACCCCACCGGTTCCGGCGCAGGCATCACCGGCGCTGCCGATAAGACTCTGGACATCGGCCTTTCTTCCCGCGCCCTGAAGGCTGACGAGACCGGCGTCACCGGCACCATCGTAGCTCTGGACGGCATCGCCATCATCGTCAACAAGGGCAGCAAGGTCGAGGACCTGACCGTTGACCAGCTCAAGCAGATGTTTGCCGGCGGGATCACCAACTGGTCCGAGGTCGGCGGCGACGACGGCGAGATCGTTCTGGTGGGCCGCGAGGCTGGCTCCGGCACCCGCGATGGCTTCGAGAGCATCGTGGATGTCAAGGATTCCTGCAAGTACGCGCAGGAGCTGACCGCTACCGGCGCTGTCATCAGCGCTGTGGAGGCCAATCCTCTGGCCATTGGCTACGCTTCCCTGTCTGCTGTGGGCGACACCGTCAAGGCTGTGACCGTCGGCGGTGTGGAGTGCAGCGAGGAGACCGTCAAGGACGGCAGCTATGAGGTGCAGCGTCCCTTCGTGTTCGTCACCAACGACTCCGTCACCCTCTCCGCTCAGGCTCAGGCGTTCTTCGACTTTGCTACCAGCACCGACGCTGCCGACCTCATCCGCACCGCAGGCGCTGTGCCGGTGAACGAGTAACTTTGTGAGGGATCCCTCAGGTGTTTTTATGAAAAAATTCGAGCTGCCCCGTACCCCGGCCCAATGGCTGGAAGCTGTCATGAACGCCATCTTCTTCCTCTGCGGCATCCTTGCTGTGGGCTGCGTGGCTGTCATTACCATCTATATGTTCCTGTCGGGCCTGCCCGCCATCGGAAAGATCGGCCCGCTGAAATTCCTCTTCGGCACCGAGTGGGCCTCCACGGCGTCCGAGCCGAAGTACGGCATCCTGCCCTTCGTGCTTTCGAGTATTTACGGCACCCTGGGCGCGTCCCTCATCGGCGTGCCGGTGGGCCTGCTGACAGCGGTGTTCCTCTCGAAAGCGGCAGCTCCCGGCGTGCGCAATGTGGTCGTCACGGCGGTGGAGCTGCTGAGCGGCATCCCCAGCGTGGTGTTCGGTCTGCTGGGCATGCAGGTGCTGGTGCCTGCGGTGGCGAAGGTGTTCGGCAAGGCGTCGGGCGCCTGCCTGCTGTCGGCCATCGTGGTGCTGTCCATCATGATACTGCCCAGCATCGTGTCGGTGTCGGTGACGGCCCTCAACGCCGTGCCGCCCGAGTATGAGCAGGGCAGTCTGGCACTGGGTGCGACCGATACGGAAACGTGGTTCAAGATCAGCATCCCGGCGGCCAGAAGCGGCATTGCAGCCGGTATTGTTCTGGGCATTGGCCGCGCCATCGGCGAGGCAATGGCCGTCATGATGGTGGCCGGCAACAGCCCCAATATGCCGGACAGCCTCTTCCGCAGCGTCACTTTCCTGACTACGGCCATCGCCAAGGAGATGAGCTACGCCAGCGGCCTGCAGAAGCAGGCGCTGTTCAGCATCGCACTGGTGCTGTTCGTCTTCATCATGGTCATCAATGTGCTGCTCAACGCTGTGCTGAAGGGAGGAAACAGGGATGAAAAGTGACTTCTCCCCCTCCCGCCGCGCGTGGAACGTCATCATGACCGCTGTGGTCTGGGCGGCGGCAGTGCTGGTCATCGCCCTCACGGTGGGCGTCATCGGACTGGTACTGGTGCGGGGCATCCCCCACATCAGCTGGGGATTCCTTTCCACCACCGCCAGCGTCCTCAAAGGCACCGACGGCATCCTGCCCGCCATCCTCAACACGTTATATGTCATCCTGCTCACCCTGCTCATCGTCCTTCCGCTGGGCGTGGGCGCGGCAGTTTACCTCACGGAGTATGCCTCCAACCGGAAGCTCATTGAGGTCATCGAGTTCACGAATGAGACGCTGGCAGGCATCCCCAGCATCATCTACGGCCTCGTGGGTATGCTGGTCTTCGCCCAGACAATGGGCTTTAAGACCTGCCTGCTCTCCGGCAGCCTGACGCTGGTAGTAATGAACCTGCCCACCATCATCCGTACCACGCAGGAGTCCCTCAAAACGGTGCCGCAGGGCTACCGGGAGGGCGCTCTGGGCCTCGGCGCGGGCAAGTGGCACATCATCCGTACCATCGTGCTGCCCTGCAGCATCGACGGCATCGTCACCGGCTGCATCCTGGCCGTGGGCCGTATCGTGGGTGAGAGCGCGGCCCTGCTCTTCACCGCCGGTGCGGCGGAAGTCATTGCAGGCAGCATCGCCAAGGCTTATACATCCAACGGCGCGACCCTCTCCGTCCTGCTCTATCTGCGGGCCTTCGAGGACGGCGACTTTGCCTCCGCCTGGGGCATCGGCGCAGTGCTGCTGGTTCTGGTGCTTCTCATCGACCTCGCAGCCCGTCTGGCAAAAACAAAGCTCAAACAGAAACAGTAAACCTCTCCGTCATCGCTGACGCGATGCCACCTCCCCTATCGAGGGGAGGCCTTGGCATATCGGAAAAGTCAGCCTCTTCTCCAGAGGCTCCCCTACAAGGGGAGCTGGCGGGCGCAAGCCCGACTGAGAGGTTGGATGAAGGAGCAGTCAACCAATAAAGGAGTCTGTATGGCATCAATTATTACGGCCCATGACCTGAACCTCTGGTACAGCGACTTCAAGGCCCTCAAGGGCATCTCGCTGGACGTGGGCGAACAGGAGATCACTGCCCTCATCGGCCCCTCGGGCTGCGGCAAATCCACTTTCCTCAAGACCCTGAACCGGATGAACGACCTTGTGCCGAACGTCCGCATCGAGGGCGACGTCCGGCTCCGGGGTGAGGATATTTTCTCGAAGGAGATGCAGCTGACCGACCTGCGCCGCCGCGTGGGCATGGTCTTCCAGAAGGCGAACCCCTTCCCCATGAGCATCTACGACAATATTACTTACGGCCCCAAGCTCCACGGCGTCCGCAATAAGGCGGAGCTGGATGAGCTGGTGGAAAGCTCCCTGCGGGGCGCTGCCCTCTGGGACGAGGTGAAAGACCGCCTGAAAAAGAGCGCGCTGGGCCTCTCCGGCGGCCAGCAGCAGCGCCTGTGCATCGCCCGTGCTCTGGCTGTCAAGCCCGAAGTCCTGCTGATGGACGAGCCCACCAGCGCCCTCGATCCCGGCTCCACCATGAAGGTGGAAGAGCTGATGAGCGAGTTAAAAAAGAACTACACCGTGGTCATCGTCACCCATAACATGCAGCAGGCGGCCCGTATCAGCGACCGCACGGCATTCTTCCTGCTGGGTGAGCTGGTGGAGTGCGGCCCCACGAGCGAAATTTTCAGCACTCCGAAGGATAAGCGCACCGAGGACTATATCTCGGGCCGCTTCGGTTAAAAAGGAGGGTTTGCGATATGAGCACACGCACACAGTACGAAGCCGACCTCGCGGCCCTGAAGGGATCGCTGGCCAAGATGAGCCAGCTCTCTGCCGACGCGGTGGAAGATGCGCTGGAAGCCCTCTGCACGGCGGACGCCGAGGAAGCAAAGGGCATCGTCAAGGGTGACACCGAGGTCAACCGGATGGAGCGGGACATCGAGCACCGCTGCATGACCCTGCTGCTGCGTCAGCAGCCGGTGGCAAGTGATCTGCGTTTTATCTCTGCTGCCATGAAAGTGGTGACAGACGTGGAGCGCATCGGTGACCACGCCGCCGACATCGCGGAGATCGTCCCCCATCTGGCCGGTGTCCGCAAGGCAGGCGACCCCGCCGTGAGCAGGAGCATTGAGATGGGCCGTAAAGCCCACAAGATGCTGCAGGACGCCATGAGCGCCTTTGCGGCAGAAGATGAGGCGGCGGCAAAAGCCGTCATCGACGCCGACGACGCGGTGGACTACGACTTCAACACCATCAAGCGGATGCTGGCAGCAGAGATCGCCGCCGACCCCGGCAAAGTGGACGCCGCCCTCGACGTGCTGATGGTCATCAAGTACCTCGAGCGCATCGGCGACCACGCCGTGAACATCGCCGAGTGGGTGGAGTTTCTGCGCACGGGCCGGTATCACCACGAGAAGATGTTCTGAGTTCTGTTTTCCTCTTTTTCTTTTCCTGAAAAGCTGCTGCCCCACGTGGGTGGCAGCTTTTGTTTGTTTTTCCGAAACTTTGCGACGCATTTGAGCAAAACGGAGAAAGATTTGGAAATCATTGACAAAAAGCGCCGGGGGGGGGGTAAGATAAAAGTTAAGAACCAGAGAGGAGAAAACGATATGCGGTCGAAAAATAAGATCTCTCATAAGATGATGGCTGTGCTGGTCGCAGCCCTGATAGTGGCGATGCTTCTGACAAGCTGCGGCGGTGGAGGCGGCGGAGGAGGCGGAAGCACGGGCGGTGGCTCGTCTACCGTGGAGCCGACCCCGACACCCACTCCGACGCCTACACCGGGTCCCGACCCCATTCCGACGCCGGAGCCGGACCCGCTGCCCGGCGAGACGGTGACGCTGGCTGACCCAGCAACGGGCATCTGCTGGCTGGTCAGCCCTACGAGCAGGACGACTGGCACGCTAGTCGGCTATAATAAGGATAAGTGTACCATGCCCCAGAACGTGGTCTTCCCGGAGAAGCTGGGAGATTACACCATTACGGCCATCGCCGGCGGCATCTTTGACGGCGAAGCCATCACGGAGATCACCGTTCCGGCGACGGTCACTGAGTTTAGCGACTGGGCATTTTCTGCTGCGGAAAGCCTGAAAAAAGTGACTATCAAAGGCCCGGCCAAGCTGGGAAAGCGCATGTTCTACTATTGCAGTAATCTGGAAGAAGTATACCTGAATGACGGCATCACTGAGATACCGGAGGGTGCTTTTGAAGTCTGCCGAAGCCTGAATGTCATCCATCTCCCGGCAAAGCTCGAGCGCATCGGGAAAGAGGCGTTCTATACGGCGCTGGATGGAAGTGTGGCTTTGGCACTCCCCGATACGCTGACTACCATCGACGAGTCGGCTTTTGCATATGCCGGTGTCAGTGAGATGCCTATCCCGGGAAGCGTCAAGAAAATTGGAAAGAATGCTTTCGCAAACAGCAGTCTCACGAGCATCAAGCTGATGCCGGGCGTGGAAGAGATTGGCGACAGTGCGTTTGCGTCTACGAATGCGCAGACGATTTATCTGCCGCACAGCGTCACGCACATTGAGAAGAATGCATTCGGAAGCTGCCTGACGGGAGAATATACCGTCTACTATGAAGGCAGTGACACCGAGTGGAGCAAAGTTTTGATTGATGCAGGAAATGACGGCTGGAATCAGTCGGAGATCGTCTACAACGTGACGCCGGAGCAGTATGAGACGCTCCGCAATGGAACAGCGGACGGGGTCGTGTGGACGTTCCGCTCGGATGGCACGGGTCTGGAACTGTCGGGCTATAACAGAAATGGCGTGGCCCCCTCTGGCAGTGTGGTACTGCCGGATGGTGTCGATACGGTCAGCGGAAAAATTTCCGTCACAAGCATTGGTGCTTCGGCACTGCAGGGCTGTACCGGTGTGACCAGTATCAAGATGCCGGAAACGGTAGAGTATATCGGCTATCAGGCATTTTTTGGCTGTACCGGCCTGACGAATATCTCTCTTCCAAAAGGCGTTCAATACATAGAAGGTAGTGCATTCCAAGACTGCACGGCCTTGACCGGCATCACCCTGCAGGAGGGGCTGACCACCATCGGAGACAGCGCTTTCAAGGGCTGTACCGCACTGACGGGCATCTCTCTGCCGAAGGGCCTGACGGACATCGGCAGCAGCGCCTTTGAAAACTGCACTCTGCTTTCCAGTATTTCTCTGCCGACCACCCTCAAGTCGATCGGAGACCGAGCTTTCCAGAAATGTACGGCACTCCGGAACGTCACTTTCCCGGAAGGGCTGCTGACCATCGGAGAATATGCGTTCTACAAAGACAGACTGCTGGAAGCCACCATCCCGGCCAGTGTGACGAAGATCGGATATGATGCGTTCTATAATAATGAATATCTGAAAAAGCTCGTTATCAAGGGCAATCCGAAATTCGAGGCCGACACATCTGGTACGGCAAGCACATTTGGAAGCTGCACAAGTCTGGAAGAAGTCCAGCTGAACGACAATATCGCAGAGCTCCCCAGTCAAATATTCTTTGCCTGCCCCATCCAGAAGATCAATCTGCCCTCTCATCTGAAAACGATTGGAGACGAAGCACTGCGGAGCCTGCAAGTCAAAGAAGTGAAACTGCCCGATACGGTGACGAGTGTCGGCGAGAATGCGTTCGCGTTCTCCGGAATTGAAAAATTGGCGCTTTCAAAGGGCATCCAGAAGCTCCCGCATCAGGTGTTCTTGTACGCAGATTTGAAGGCGGTCTATATCCCGAAGTCTGTGACATCTATCGAGCTCAGCGCCTTTGAAAACTGCTACAAGCTGAAGGACATCTACTACAGCGGCAGCGAAGCAGACTGGGCCAACATGAAGGTCGAGTCGGATGGAAACGAAGCGCTGACCAAAGCGACCATCCACTACAACGCAAGCGTCAGCGACCTGGGTCTGACCGAGGAATTCAGCCTTCTTTCCATGCTGGGCCTCTGATGTGCGCCGAAACCCCGTCTGAAAAATTTTGGAGTTTTTTCTTGTCTTATGCAATTTCTGGCCCGGCTGCGCCGTATTATAAGCAGAAGCCTCCCAACAGAGGGACGCTTATGAGACCTGAGCGCGGCCCGGATCCGACATCCCCCATGTCCCCGGCTGCGCCGCAACGGAGGATACCTATGAGCATCAAGAAATTCCCGCTGGAAGCCTACGGCGCGGCCGTCAGCCGCGAAGAGCTGGTGCAGGCGGCTTTGGATGAGATCACCAAGAATTACCGTGAGGCCAGCCTCTCCAATGTGGCCCGCAGTTACGGCGTCTCTCTGGCCTATGTCAGCGAGTGCGTCCGGGCGCAGACAGGCCGTACTTATAAGGAATTGCTCCAGAAGCACCGGATGGAGACTGCCGCCCGCCTGCTGCGTCGCAGCGACTGGAACATCCAGCAGATCATCACCTACGTCGGCTACGAGAACACCAGCTATTTCTACCGCCTGTTCCACGAGCGGTACGGCCAGAGCCCCCGTGAGTACCGTCAGAGCCGCGCGGCCCGCACCCGCACACCGGCCTGACCTTTGAGCACACTGCGAAAAAAGACGTCCCGTGTCTGCGGGACGTCTTTTGATGTCTTAAGATGGAAAAACGATGCAGAGTGTGTTACAATAAAAACCAGACCTGCAAAAATGCGGGAGTGCGCCGCGGCGCACGGAAAGAGAAGGTGGAAACGGAATGTTTCGTGGAGCACGGCGCTCTGATTTGGAGCAAATTTTAGAGATCTATGCCCATGCCCGGAAAGCAATGGCGGATTCGGGCAACCCGACCCAGTGGGGTGACAGCTATCCGCCGCAGGAGATGCTGGAAGAAGACATCGACTCCAACCGGCTGTTCGTCTATACGGTGAACGGCCATCTCGAGGCAGTGTTTGCCTTCATCCTCGGGCCGGACCCCACCTACGCGAAAATCGAAGACGGACAGTGGCTCAACGATGAGGTGCCTTACGGCACTATCCATCGGCTGGCCTCGGCGGGTGACCGCAGGGGCGTGGCGTCTGAGGTCATCGCATGGTGCCTCGAGCACTGCGAGAGCCTGCGGGCCGACACCCACGCCGACAACAAGATCATGCAGCATCTTCTCGAGAAGAACGGTTTTGCCCGCTGCGGCATCATCCATGTGGAAGACGGCACGCCCCGCGTCGCCTATCAGAAGCTGTCGGCCACCGTACACATGAAGGAAGAATAAGGAGGGACTGGCATGAAGATCACACAGGTAAAGCTGGGCCGTATCTCGACCCCGCTCCGCGTCCCCTTCAAGACAGCGCTGCGCACCGTGAGCAGCGTGGAGGACGTCATCGTTGAGCTGCACACCGACACCGGCGCGGTGGGCTACGGTGAGGCACCTCCTACCGGCGTCATCACCGGCGACACCACCGGTGCCATCATCGGCGCCATCCGTGACCACATCGCCCCGGCCATCCTGGGCCGCGGCCTCGACGAGTTCGAGGATCTGACCGCCGCCGTGCAGAAGGCCCTCGTCCACAACACCAGCGCCAAGGCTGCCGTGGATATGGCCCTGTGGGACCTGCTGGGCCAGAAGTACAGCGCCCCGGTCTACCGAATGCTGGGCGGCGCGCGCAGCAATATCGTGACGGACATCACCATCAGCGTCAACCCGCCCGAGGAGATGGCCCGGGACGCCCGCACCGCCATCCAGCGCGGTTATGACTGCCTGAAGGTCAAGGTGGGCATCGACCCGGAGCTGGACGTGGCCCGTCTGGCCGCCGTCCGCGAGGCCGTGGGCAAGGACGTCAAGCTCCGCATCGACGCCAATCAGGCGTGGAATGCAAAGCAGGCTGTCCGCATCCTCGACCAGATGCAGGAGAAGGGCCTGGACATCGAGTTCGTCGAGCAGCCTGTCCCTGCGGCTGACCTCGAGGGGATGCAGTACGTCACCCGCCACGCCAGCGTGCCGGTACTGGCCGATGAGAGCGTGTTCAGCCCGGCGGACGCCCTGCGCATCATGCAGACCGGCGCAGCCGACTTTGTGAACATCAAGCTGATGAAGTGCGGCGGCATCACCAACGCCCTCCGCATCGCCTCGGCGGCGGAGGTCTACGGCGTGGAGTGCATGATCGGCTGTATGCTGGAAGCCAAGATCTCGGTCAACGCAGCCGTGGAGCTGGCCTGCGCCAAGAAGATCATCACCAAAGTGGATCTGGACGGCCCGGTGCTCTGCAGCGAGGACCACATCCTCGGCGGCGCGGTCTTCGACGAGAAGAATATCACCATCTCGGATGCACCCGGCATGGGCATCCAGGGCTTTGTCCCCGGCAAAGTGACCTATCTGGACGACTGAAAAATCAGAAAAAATAAATAAGAATGACTATCCCCCGGCAGACAAACTCTGCCGGGGGATTTTTCTGCCCTGAGCGGTAAAATATTTCAACTATGTATTTCTGCTACGCACACTTGAGGCGGCGCGGAGGAAGGCCGAAAACGAAAAATCTGCCGAAACAGCCCGAAAAATTCACTGAAAACCTTTGACTTTTCTGCCGTGTGTGCTATAATAACAACTGTCTTTGGGTAAGAGACAGGAAAAGTGTGCGTCGAGGACGCACAAATACAGAGGAGTGTTTTATATGATGAATGGTGCAAAAGCCATTATGAAGAAGTACAATGAGGTCAGCCTCATCCTTCGCATCGTCGTCGGTCTGGTCATCGGCGCGGTGCTGGCGCTTGCGGTGCCGGGTGCAGGCTGGGTCGGCGAGCTGGGCAGCCTGTTCGTCGGCGCACTGAAGGGCATCGCTCCGGTGCTGGTGTTCGTCATCGTGGCGAGCGCGCTGGCACAGGGCAGCTCCAAGCTGGACCGCCGCTTCGGTACGGTCATCTGGCTGTACATGCTCACCACCTTCCTTGCGGCTGCTATCGCTTCTATCACCAGCTTCATGTTCCCTGTGTCGGTCGTTCTGGCAGACGCTGCCCAGTCGGACGTGGTGCCGCAGGGTCTGGGCGAGGTGCTGAGCACCCTGCTCACCAACTTCGTCGCCAACCCCGTCAGCTCTCTGATGAACGGCAACTACATCGGCATCCTGTTCTGGGCCTGCATGTTCGGCCTTGCCATGAAGAACATCGGCTCTGACACCACCAAGAAGTTTCTCGCCGACACTGCCGACGCTGTGTCGCAGGTGGTGCGCTGGATCATCAATCTGGCTCCCTTCGGCATCATGGGTCTGGTGTACACCAACGTGGCCGGCAACGGTCTGGCCATCTTTACTCAGTACGGCAAGCTGCTGGCCCTGCTGGTGGGTACCATGCTCTTCATGGCGTTCATCGTTTCGCCCTTTATCATCTTCCTCTATCTGCGCTGCAACCCGTATCCGCTGGTGTTCCGCTGCCTGAAGGAGTCCGGGCTGACCGCTTTCTTCACCCGCAGCTCTGCAGCCAACATCCCCGTCAACATGGCCCTGTGCGAGAAGCTGGGCCTCGATAAGGAGATGTATTCCGTCTCCATCCCTCTGGGCGCTACCATCAATATGGATGGCGCGGCTATCACCATCACCATCATGACGCTGGCTGCGGCCAACACGCTGGGCATCCCCGTGACCCTGCCTGCCGCCATCGTCCTGAGCGCCATGTCCGCTCTGGGTGCCTGCGGCGCTTCCGGCGTGGCCGGCGGCTCTCTGCTGCTCATCCCCATGGCCTGCTCCCTGTTTGGCATCTCCAACGATGTGGCCATGCAGATGGTCGGTGTCGGCTTCATCATCGGCGTGATCCAGGACTCTGTGGAGACTGCGCTGAACTCCGCCGGCGACGTGGAGTTCGCCGCGACCGCCGAGTATCATCAGTGGCTCAAGCAGGGCAAGCCCCTGCCGGACTTCCTGAAGTAATTGCCTTCCTTCTTTCTTCGTGTATGTTCATAACGCAGAGCGAAAGCCCTGAAAAAAGACCAGCATTGCATCCGCAACGCTGGTCTTTTTTGCGTGTGTAAGGGATCAGAAGAAGAACCCGAAAATCAGGCGAAGCTTAGAACGGGAAAAGGTCCTTGACCTTGTTCCATACCGCTTTCAGGCCGGAGCCGGAAGCGGAGAAAACGCCGTTGGTCGTCAGCTGGATATCGCTGAAGGTGACATTTGCATTGCGTGCCACATAGAAGCCGACATAGATGTAATCGGAATCAATGGCGGTCAGTGCGTAGTCGAAGCCTGTGGAAGCCGTCTCGTTGTCGCCGTAGATCAGAGTGAAACCGTCTGCCGTGCCGATGAGCTTCAGGTCAACGGTGTCGCCTGCACCGTACTTGACAGTCGCAGCCGGGCCGTCGTACAACTCACCGCTCTTGCGGCCGAAGCAGTTGATCGCACCCTGATTCCGGGTGCCGACGGCGACATAATCGCCGATGGGGTCGGAGATGCTGGTATCAACATACATCTCATCACGGGCCATCAGGCCGAAGGAGACCTGATTGTTTTTTGCCAGTGAGTTGACGGTGGCCTTTGCGGTCAGAGTGAAGTTGGTGCCTGCAGGCAGCTTGACGTAGTACATCATCAGGCCGTCCACCGTGGACGCGATCTTACCGCGGTTGTTGGTGACGCCGAGGGTGATGTTTTGGCCGTCAACTGTTGCGGTGAAATCGCCGCCGGAGATTTTATCATTGCCGCCGACATTGCCGAAGACGGAACCATTCCAGACGGTGCCGTTGGCGTCGGTAAAGGCCGGCCAGAGCGTGCTGTTCTCGGTGGGAGAGACATAGCTGGAAGGAACGTAATCCGGGTTTGCGGCATCGCCGTAGAACTGCTTGTAGGTGGGCTTTTCCTTGTGTTTGCTGTACGCGCCCAGCGGCGTGTCGATGGTGAGCTGGTCGATGAGCCATGCGTTCAGCTTTGCACCATAGCTGTTGGTGTGGGTCAAGTCAAGACCGGTGGGAACCAGATTGCCCTTTTTGCCTTCTTTTGCGCCGGTAAAGCTGTGGGTGTACTGAGCCTTTTTGCCCATCGTGATGTTCTCGTTGATGGTGGCATCGGTCAGATCCACGCAGATGAGGTGCAGCTCGCTGCACATATCACGGATGGCCTGTGCGTAATAGCCGCCCTCATAGACGGTGTCGCCAATGGTGACGGTCTGGGTCTTGTGGCCGGAAGCACTGTCGTAGCTGGCCTTGGTGTTCTCGTTCGTCAGGCGCGCAATAGGCGTGCAGACGACCGGGATGACACCGCGCTCCAGAGCAGGCTGGATGTAGTTGACATAGAGGCTGTTGGCAAAGGAGCCTTCGGTTTTGTAGTCGCCGTTGGGGTTGGTGTAACGGGCAGGCTCGGTCTTCTCGTCATTGTGGCCGAAGCCGATGATGAGGAACTTGTCGCCGGAAGCGTCGCCCAGAGCCGGAACGGTATCGGAACCGTTCATCAGGGTATTGTAGCTGCTCATGCCGGTAAAGTCCTTGCTGGACGCACCGGAGACAGCCAGATTGTAGACATCTGCGTTGAAGTAGTTCGCAATCTCCTCACCGTAGCCTTCACGCGGCAGATAATAGCTGTCGTCGAAAGCGGAAACGGTGGAGTCGCCGACGACCCAGATGGTCGCCTTGGCCGCCTCGGGCTGACCCCATGCGGAACCGCGTGCGCCTGCATCGGTGGCGGCCAGACCCTCAGCGGTCAGCAGGAGCAGGCCGTGCATATTGATGCTGCCGTCTGCGTTCCGGGTCGGAGCAACGGAGGTGTCGAGGCTCTCAAACCAGCTCTCCTTCACCGTGACGGTGTTGGTGGATTTGTTGTGGCTGGTCTGGGTTTCGGAATCCCAGTAGAAGTTGTTCGGGCCGTAGACAGCGGTGCTGCTCTGGCTCTGGAGGGCCAGCTGCTCCTTGCCGTCGGTACCCTTGCGGAAGGAGATGACACCGTCGGCGGCATAGTCGGTCACAGCGGACTTGTTGCCGGTGTAGAGCGCGACGTTATAGCCCTCGTTGTTGTAGGAAGTGGAGCTGTAGACCTTGACGTCCGGGCAGGAGTTGGAGTCGATGCCCTTGGCGGCGTTGTCGTAGGAGATGGAGTTGAGGAGCTTGTGGTTGCCGGGCAGATTGGTGCCGCCCATCTTGAAGCCGTTGCCGTTGCCTGCCGCGATGGTGACAGCAACATTGCTGAAGCTCAGGTTGCCGTCGTCGTCACAGGTGACGGTCGGGAACTGGAGCGACTGCTTCTTGACCGGCTCTGCAGCCAGCATCAGATAACCGTTCTTGTAGGCGACGCAGTTCTGGATGGTGACCGCGCCGATGGAACCGGTTGCAGCCTTTGCGAAGAGATCCCAGCCGTCATCGGCGTTGTAAGCAGCGATGCAGCCGTCGAAGACGTTGCCCTCGCCGGTGGTCAGTTTGGCGGCAAAGCCGTCGGCGTCTTCCATCGCGCGGTCTGCGTTGTTCATGGAGGTGCAGTTCTTGATGGTGTTGTGGCTGGGCCACAGAGCCTTGTTATCAGTGGACAGGCCGGAGACCTGCAGGCCGGTGTTGCCGTTGTTGTAGAAATTCATCTGCTCGAGGACGCAGTAGCTGCCGGCCAGCTGCATACCCTTCGCGCCGTCTGCGGTGTTGGTGATGTTGATCTTGCTGATGTTCCAGTAATTGCCCCAGACACTGAAACCAGTGCCGACGCCGCCGAAGTCCAGCGTTGCGTACTTGCCGTCAGCAGTCGTCATGGTGATGGGAGCTTCTGCGGTGCCGTCGCGGCCGCGCTCGACTTTCAGCTCACCGGTCAGATGGTAGGTGCCGCTTTCCAGCTGGATGGTCTGGCCTGCTGCGGCGTAGTTCAGCGCGGTCTGAATGTCAACTGCGTCTTCCGCACGGGTGCCATTGTTAGCTGCGCTGCCGTCCGGGGTGACGACGATGATGCCGTTCGCGCCCAGAGTACGGAGCGAAACCTTCTTCTCGATAGCAGCGGAATCGTAGCTGCTCAGCTTTTCGTACGCGCTGATAGCGTAGTTTTTGTCCGGGGTGAACTTGACCTTAAAGGTGGTATCGCCGGTCACGGCGTAGCTCTTGGAGAAGGGCTCACCTGCCTTGATGTCCACATTTTTGTCCACGACCACACCGTTTGCGGAGACGGTCGCTTTGCCGTCGGCGTTGGCCTTGAACACCAGTTCATAGCTGTCACCGGTGCAGGTGGCAGGGCTGGTGATCTGGTAAACGGGGGCAACATAGCTGGTAGGCTGGAGCGTCCACTCGGAAGCGTTCCACGTGCTCGTGGTGTAGGTGATGTTGGAGAAGGTCACGTTCATGCCGCGCGCCGCCGCAAAGCCCAGATAAGCTTTGTTGGCTTCCTGCACGGTCATGGGGTCGTCCAGCTCTGCGTACTTGGAGACGCTGGAAGCGGTGCTGTCCTTCGCCGAGATGTACAAGGTCGAAGAGCCGACGACGTCGCCGGTCGAGCCGTCGGCGTTGATGGCGTACTGGGTGGCGACGTAGCTGTTGCTGGTCTTGGCAAGGCTCACACGGTAGGTGTCGCCCTGCTTGATGGCCTGCGAGCTGAACGCCGCACGATTCGACTTGACGTCGTTGGAAGCAGCCGTCTCGTTGGAGATGATGCCGGTGTAGCTGCGGACGCCCACAGCGTCTTTGATCTCAACACCGTCCAGAGGGAGCTTGGTGCCGACGACAGAAATTTGATTCGAGAAATAGCTGCCGGAGCCGCTGATGCTGTCGCGCACCATGAGGGCAAATCCCTCCTGACCGTCCGGAGCCGGGTTCACATAATCGATGGTGACATCGGCCTGCAGATAGAAGTTCTGGGTGGTCGGGTCGATGGTGGTGTAGTAGAAGGACAGGCCGTCTGCCGGGGAGTCCGCGACGAACTTGCCGCCCTTCTTGTCGATGGTGCCATCATCTTTGATGGTGCAGGAGTTGAGGGTGACCTTGCCGTTGATGTCCGCGCCATCTGCGATGGTGTTGACTCCTGCTGCAGTCGAGGTGCCGAAGGCTTTGAACTGCCAGTCGCCCGATGCGGAGGAAGACCCCTCCGCAAACGCGGCCAGCGGTGTCATGCCCAGAAGCATCGCGCCTGCCAGCAGTCCGGCTACGGTGCGCCGGATGCTTTGCTTTGCGTTTCTCATAGAAACTCTCCTTTTCCTGCCGCCCTGCCGGAAAGCGCAATCTCCCCGTTGCGGTTGCGACACAATGTTGTATTCTAGTTTACATGATTCCTGCAACTTTACAAGATTTAATTGAAGATCGCGGGCAATTTCGGCGTTTGAAATAAACTTTTTAGGATTTTTTTGGAAGAAACGCTGAAATACGTCAGGGAGAAAGCAAACGAAAAACCTCTCCGTCATGGCTTCGCAATGCCACCTCTCCTACGGAGGAGAGGCTTTGACAGAGAGAAAAACTTTCTCTTTTTGCCAGAGGCTCCCCCTATCAGGGGAACTGGCGAGCGTAAGCTCGACTGAGAGGCTTGATGACAGCAATTCAACTTTTTAATGCAACAGCAACAGCGTTGAATTGCATATCGAAAAGATGTTGTTTGGATGCTGCACCAATTTCTTGACTTGCGATAAAGGCAGCGAGAACCTGTTACTCCAGCACCTTGGCTTTCTGCAGAGCGGTGATGATGAGGGGGATGAGCACCAGCTGTGCGATGATGCCCGGCACAGCGGTGAAGAGCGCGCCGGACAGGAAGGCCGAGAACGGGAAGCTCGAGCCGGACAGGCCCGCCAGCACGAAGCGGGCCGCGCCCCAGACGAGGCGGCCAGCCACCATGGCCGCCGCGAGGGTGGCGTAGGTCATGGGCAGGGTGTGCTTCACCCGGCGGTAGAGCCAGCCGGACACGGCGCCGTAAGCTGCCAGCTCAAAAGCCATCGAAATGGCGATGGGGAACATCGGGGGCATCCCGAAGAGCACCGAGCGGAGCAGCGGGGCCGCAAAGCCCACAGCCAGACCCCAAGGTCCGCCCAGCACGAAGCCGCAGAGCAGGATGGGGAAATGCATCGGGCAGAGCATATTGCCTACCTGCGGCAGATGGCCCGTCACCATGGGCAGCACGAAGGCCAGCGCCAGAAAGAGTGCGGCCAGCACGACATTGCGGGCCGGGGAAGAGTTTTTGGTTTTCATCTGTTTCCTCCTGTGACTGCGCCGCAGAAAAACAAAAAAGAGCCTGCCAGTCGGCTTGCAAGCCAACGGCAGACCCCTTCATGGCGTCTGTTTCAAAAATGCGGCGGCTGAAAATAGTGTAAGGCGGGCTTCGGCCCGCAGGCCCGGCTTCCTGCCGGAAATCGTGAAAATTATAGCAGAGTGCCGCAGGATTTGTCAAGACAGCCCCCGGACAGGCTGCAAATTGACCAAAAAAGAAAGCGTTTGGAGCAGTTTTTGACCGCCTGTGTACATTTTACTGAAAGAAGCTTGACCTTTTTGCACAGAATAGATAATATAAACTTGAATTATAGCGCAATGGGGCGGCGGGAGCTGTGCCTTGCGCGGCTGTATACTTGCAACTTCTGAGGTTCATACGGGAGGACCATCATGACAAATGCAGAAAAGCTTACCCTTGCCAAGCACGCCTGTCACATCCGCATGGGCGTGATCGAGGGAACTCACAGCGCCAAGTGCGGCCATCCGGGCGGCAGTCTGGACATCGCCGAGGTGCTGTCTTATCTCTACTTCGTGGATATGAACATCGACCCCAAGGAGCCGAAAAAACCGGACCGCGACCGCTTCGTGCTGTCCAAGGGCCATGCAGCTCCGGCACTTTACGCCACGCTGGCCGAGCGCGGGTTCTTCCCGGTGGAAGACCTCAAGACCCTGCGCAAGATCGGCAGCTACCTGCAGGGCCACCCCAACATGA
>ERZ772901.1114-NODE-1114-length-22327-cov-21.482399_pt1 | contig 22327 bp, 12 predicted proteins | sample MGYA00512123_ERZ772901 | MGnify/ENA primary metagenome ERZ772901 (study PRJEB29015, sample SAMEA2737711) | human gut metagenome | biome: human gut; feature: human-associated habitat; material: faeces | place: China | collected 2012 ...
ATCGATGCCAACTGCGCGTCCCATAACTTGTCTCCTTTGTAGATAGGTTCGCTATACGTTCTTTTCGTTCTTCGCTCGAGTTTCGGATCGCCGTTTCCGGATTGCCGTCTCTCATGCTTTCCAAAACTTGAGCCTACACCACTCAACTTTGAATCGCAAGTTATTATTCCCGAAATCGCAAAAATTCTTGAGCACACCTCACTCAACTTTGCGCAAAACCCAAAACCGCCGGCGCTGGGGAGCATCTCAGCGGCGGCGGTTTCGGGGATTATCGGAGGTTATTCAGCCAATCAGCGGTCGTTCTTGGCGGCCTTCGCGGTCTTGATGAGCATCGCGACGGCAACCAGCATGGCGATCGCAACAGCCGCAGCCAGCACAGCGGTGCCGGTCTTGCCGAGCAGTGCGGCGCCAAACGGGCCGGCCTTCGTATCGTTGTTGACCTTGCCGGAAGCGATCACGCCGTTCTTGTCAGCGTTGCCAGCGCCCGGCTTGCCGTTGTTCTTATCGGCGGAGTTGGCGGCCGGAGCCTGGAAGTCGACGGTCACGGCCTTGCCGGACTGGCGGCCGGTGACGGTGAGCTTGTATTCGGAACCTTCGGTGACGCCGTCCAGCGCGATCGGAGTGGTCTGTGCGGTCTTGACGCGCACGCCGGAGAGCGGAGTGGAGGAATCGGACGCGGCCACGGTCTTGTCGTTCTTGTCCTTCAGCTCGTAGCTGAGCACAGCGTCGCCGTTGAAGCCATCGACGTCCGCGGTGAACTTGCCGTCGGCAGCAGAGACCTTCACAGTGCCGTTGTCAGACAGTGCCTTCTGCGATTCGGTGGAAGTGGCCAGTCCCAGAGCGCCGGCGATCGTGTAAAAGTTGTCGGTCTGGTCGGTCAGGCCGATGACGCGCTGCGCGCCAGGACCGGAAGCCGCGATACGCAGCTGGGTGCCGGTGTGCTCCATGTCGCCGCCGTTGTAGCCGCCGTCGGTGTCGCGGGAATCTTCCTGCGCGGTGCCGTAGGAGACGACCATGTTGTTGCCGTCAGCGGTCTTCAGCACGGTGGACAGCGCGTAGGCCGGCTGGGCATTGAGGATCTGGGAAGTGTGCGCGTGGTCGGCGGTGACGATCACGAGCGTGTTCGAAAGATCCACGTTCTGCATGGCGTAGGCGATGGCCTGGTCGAAGTCGTCGGTCTCGCCGATCTGGCCGCAGGCGTTGCCTGCGTGGTCCTGCTTATCGATCGAGGCACCCTCGACCTGCAGGAAGAAGCCGTTCTTCTGGCCGTTCGGGTTGTCGTTCAGCAAATCGAGCGCCTTCTTGGTCATGTCCTTGAGCGAGGAGCCCTGGTTGCCGAGCCAGTCGGCGTTCGGGGTGCACACGGTCGGGTTGGCGTCCTTAGCTGAATCCTTGGCGGTGGCCTTGGACGGGTTGAACTTGGTCGGCATGTTACCGTCGCTCATCAGGGCGAGCACTGGCTGGCCGTCCTTGTACTGCAGCGCGTTCATGGCAGCCGGATCGTTCTCGACGGTCTGGAAGCCCATTTCCTTGGCCTGCTCCCACACAGTCTTGCCCTTGTATTCACCGCCCTGCACGGTCTGACGGAAGTACTTGGAACCACCGCCGATGGTTACGTCGGCGCGTGTGTCGAGCAGCTGCTCGGAGATGGAGCCGATGCCGCCGTTTTCCTTAAGCTGGTTGATGAGGCACTGCTTGGAGGCATTGTTGGACGTGCCGTCGGTCTTGCCCTGTGGGCCGTAGCAGGCACGTTCGGACGAATGCGATTCCAGCACGGCCGGGGTAGCATCCTGGATTTCGGCGGTGGTCACATTGCCGGTGGCTTTGCCGGCCGCCTTGGCCAGCTCAAAGAGGTTCAGCTGCGGGTTACCGTAGACGTCGACATCGACGGCGTTGTTGTAGGTCTTGGTGCCGGTGGCCCAGGAGGAACCGGAGGCGGAGGAATCGGTTACGGGGGTAAGCTTGCCCGGGTTGGGGTTAGCTACCAGTTTGCCGTCGTCATCCTTGCCGACAGCGCTGTCCTTGCTGCCGTTGCCGACCGAGAAGGTGGTGTACTGGCCAGTACCAGCCTGCACGTCACCAAGCGCGCTCGGCTGGCCGACCGCGTCAAGTCCGTCGAAGTGGCCGTTGGCGCCCTTGAGATAGTCACGGGCGACGGTGATTTCGGAATCGCCCATGCCGTCGCCGATGAACAGCACCACGTTCTTGGCTTTTTTGTTGCCGATAGCTGCGATGCGTTGCGCGCCGCCGTGCTGCGCCAGTTCCGCAACGGACTTGCCGTTGGGGCTGTAGGTGGCGTCAGCTGCGAGCGCCGGCGCGGCAAGCGCACCGAGCGTTGCGACGGAGGCGAGGGCCGCGATTGCGCCCGTGAGAGCCTTGTGCTTGCTCATGTTTCTTCTTTCTTCCATGCAGTTTCGTCTGTGCCGTCCGGTTTCGTCGATTCGTTGCGATCGAGGCGGTTTCCCGATTCGGTTTCCCGATTTCGGAGTCCCGTTTTCGGCTATACCTTCCAGCTATGCGGAACCTTTCCGCAACTGCATTTGCTTGGATCTTTCGATTCCACTGCTCACGCTATGTGCCGCAAGCCAACGCACACCGCACTACAGAAGAACGACAGATGAACACTCATCGCCATATGATGACCGCAACATATCCACCGCATGAACAGGGGGAATACGGCCAATAAAATCGCCATATTCCGTCAAACAACACCCCCACCGCACCCCACAAGCCAAAATCCCCCACTGGCTGGATAAATCCAACCTCTCAGACCCCACTCACACGCCAAAAATCCCAGTGACTGGATAAAAACCACCTCTGACGCACCACTCACGCGACTAAATCATCCAGCCACTGGGAAAAACACCCGCGCCACTCAGCCCCGCGCAACCCGCGCCACGCGCGTGGCCTTTACGGCCACGAACACGGACCGCACCAGCAGCACGCACAGATAGCAGGCGAACATAATCGCCCCAACTCGCGGCGAAACGGCGCCCGCAATCCACGTACCGAGCGGCGCGGTCACAGCCGCCGTCACACCAATAATCAGCGCGGTTTTCACATGCGCTAGCCTGCGCTTCAAGTTCGCCGCGCTGGTCGTGATCGAATTCGGAAACATTGCCAACAGCGAAGTGCCGCGCGCAACCAGGTCGGACGCGCCAAACAGCATCGACAGCGACGGCACCGCAAGCGCACCACCCCCAATGCCCAGCAGCCCCGCCAGCGTGCCGATGACCACACCCAGCAACGCCAAGCCAATGCCGGTCACCACCGTCATGGCGATCTGGTGGTCGCGCGACGGAACGAAACTCACCTGATTGATCACCACAAACACAAGAAACGCTACGAAAATCCACCGCAGTGCCAATTCCGGCAGCCGTGACAGCAGCCAACTGCCGATCTGCCCGCCGACAAACATGCCGCAGAACAGCAGAGCTGCGGCGAGCCAGTCGACGTGCCCGCCGGTCGCGTACGAAATGACGCCGGAAATGGAGGTCGGCACGATCGCCAGCGTGGACGTGGCGGCCGCGTTGCGTTGCGACAGGCCGAGCCAGACGAGCGCGGGCACGATCACCGTGCCGCCGCCGATGCCGAACGTGCCCGACAGCACCCCCACCAACATGCCGACCACAATCAGCACAATGATGCTGCGCGCCGACCCATCAAGCGCCGTCTCCCCCGCTCGCGATTCCATCTTTTGCGATTCCGTTCGTACGGCATCCGCCCGATCCGCAGCTTCCCCTTCATCACACATGGCAGCTCCTTCCACGTCTTCCGCGCCCGATACTACCCACCTGCCGCGCGCAGCAATCAGCCGATTCCATAATTTTGCGATTTCGCCGCCGCAGCGCCCGGTTCACGCGCTTTCTCGCTTATAGATGGCGGATTCGCGGGATCGACGGATGGTATCTCGCTTATAGATGGCGGCCCCTTGCGGAAACAAGACATCTAGGGGGCATGCATGCTACCCCCTAACGACCTATTGCCCAAACCGACCAGCCACCTATAAGCGAGATACCACCGGACGCCCGGCCGAATCCGCCATCTATAAGCCAGATACCCAGCCAAAACCACGACCGCACGCCTACACCCACGCCTACACCGGCACACCCGCGCGCCTACACCCACGCAAGACCCATTGCACACACCCCCGTACGCACACGACCGCGCGCGGACCGACAAAATCGCAAGTCATGAGCGAAAAGAGGCATCAAAAGCACCCAAAACAGCCCGAATCACACCCCCATCCGCTCACAACCCATGCTCCAGCACGATTCAGGCCATATGCGCACCGCAACAACACCCCTGCACAACATCAGACATGCACACGCACGCAAACACAAGTACACACACTGAAACGCAACACGTACCACAAGCACACAAACACCACGCACCACATACCAAGCACGACCAGACGCACACCCCCGCACACCGGAGAAGCGATGTCACCGGCTTGCGGCGGCGCTAGGCTAGACACTACCCCCGAACACCAGACGAATGGCGCGCGCCGGCCCCGGCGCACAACCCGTGCCGCACAATCCAGGAGCGTCGCCATAGCCGCGCGAGCCCCACAAAAGCGCAGCCAGCCACAAACACGATCAGTCCGATCACCGCAGCCGCCACGGCTGTCATTTCGCCCGGCTCGTCGTATTGCGTCTTGTCTGGCACTTTGGGGTTCGGAATCCGGTGCCCGCGCACGAGCAGCCTGTGTGAGTTGACACCGTACGGCGTGCACGTGATCAGCGTCGCGTAATCGGCCCCGGACTCAATATTCAGTTTGCTGATTTCGCTCGGCAGCACCACTGAGATCTGGTCCACTTGGTACGTGTACGTTTCGTCGAGCACGTGGAATGCGAACGTGTCGCCTTTTTTCAGTTCGTCGAGGCCGGTGAGCAGTCGCGCGGATGGCAGTCCGGTGTGTCCGGAGACCACCGCATGCGTGGTCGCTCCGCCTACTGGCAGCGAGGTTCCGGCCAGATGCCCGGCGGCTATCTGCAGTACGCCGTCGCTGGTGCCGTGGTATACGGGCAGTTTCACTTTGATGCGCGGTATGGTCACGTACCCCATGATGCCGGTGCCGGTCACGTCGAGCGTTTCATCATATTCGCGCTTCTGCGCGTCGGTCATGTGCCACCGATCGCCGTTCGCGGCGAGCCGTTCGTTGTATTCGTGCGCCGCTTTCAGCATGGCTTTGCGTTCGGCGCCGGACATGTCTTTGGTTTGTTCCACGTAGCCTGCTACGGCGTACGACTGGTGCATGCGGTTCCACCAGTCGCTGAATGTCGGATACGCGATGAGGCCCAGCGCACCGATCATGGCGATTGCGGAAATGGCAATCATCACATTGAGCAGCGCATTCGATTTCTTATGCTTGGCACCCGGTTTAACCTGCGCACCCGGTTTAACCTGCGCATCCAATTCGACTTGCGCAGCTGGCTTGGCGTCCGATTCATCCGTCACGTTATTTATGCTACGCCCGCTTCCGCAAAGCCGTCTTGGCAACGATCAGCAGCACCAAACCCGCGCCCAAGATGGCCACGGCAATCCAAGCGGCCTGCTGCACGTCGGCGCCGGTGTGCGGCTGGTCCGGCGTGGTGGGTGGCGTGTGCGTGTTGGTGATTTCAGTGGAGTCGCCTTCCACATCGGAGATGGTGGTGTAGCCGTCGGGCACCGCCGCTTCGACCACGGTCCATTCGTGGTCTGCGTCGAGCGCTGTCCACGAATGCGTCCACTTGTTGGACTCGTTCAGCTTCACGTTTTCCACGGGCTCGCCGTCGCGCAGGAGTTTCACGGTGATGGATTCGGGGCGCTTGCCGTCAGAATTGTTCCGGTCATTCCAGATTTTGCGCACGGTGCGTTCCACTGTTTTCGGCGGTTGCGCCACACATTCGGTTTTCGGTTCGATACTCAGCACACGCGACCCGCCGGAGACGCCGTCTTCGGGCACTGCGACGAGCATACTGCCGGAAGAGCACGTCCATGTCTGGTTCTTTCCGGAGGCGTTGGCGACCTTCACGTCAACGCTGTCGGACACGGCCAAGTACAGGCCGTCGGACAGTCCGGTGAAGGTCAGATGCCCGGAGGCGTTGGTGACACCGGTTGCCGTGGCGTCGGGCTTGTTCACCGCGATGAGTCCGGCGAGCGTGTTGGCCATGTCTCGCCACACCTGCGCGTCCTTGCCGGTCATCTTCGACCAGTCGACGGGGTAGGCGGTGGAGTCGGTGAACGGTGCGACGGGCTCGAAGGTGGCACCGCCGCTTGCCGGGATCTGCCCGACTTTGTAGAGGTTGAAGCTGGCGTCCGAAATGGCGAAGTTGGTAGAATCGTCGGACGTTTCGGAATCCGAGCTCTTATGGTGGTACGAAATGGCGATGCTGCCGCTGGCAGAGTCTGTTGTTGGAGCCGCGACGGCATCGCGAGTAGTGAATGCACAGGCTGCCGCGGCGAATGTGGCGGCGATTGCGCAGCATGCGGCGATGACGCGGCTTGCGATCGTGCGTTCCTTCATTGCCGACCCCTCTTCTGTGGATTGGAAAGTAAGCATGTTTGATTCGCCCCCAACGGCAAACCGGAAAATATATGGAGCTAGGCTGGATACTCAAGAAAATTAGGCAGTGTACAAGGGATTGAGGTGGTCCAGCCCAGCATATGTGGGTTCAGTTATTATTTAATTTTCAGTTTTTAAATTATGTATTGCGATTCCCGTGAGCCGCTGCTGACTTGCGTCAACGCGGCTCACGGGTTTCACATGGTTACTTCAGATTCTTATGGAATCCGGAGGATCAGGCATTGCGACGACGCAGAGCCATCACCAGGGTCGCGCCAGCGAGCACGAACACGGCGATGCCAGCCACGTACAGCAGCACGGTGCCCATGCCACCGGTGGACGGGAGGTTGGAGCCCTTCTTGTTCACGACGTCGGCCTGAACGGTACCATTCATCTTATCACCGTCAGTCTGATTAATCTTCAGAGAAGTCAGCGCCGGATCGTCAGACAATACATCGTGATCAGCAGTGATGGTGAAGAGCGTGTCAGCAGCAGTGTTATAGCCTGCCGGAGTGTGGGTCTCCACGAGCTTGTACTCGCCATCATCAATGCGGGAGAAAGATCCAGTGTAGGTGAAATGCCCCTCGGTGCCGCCCCTCGTCAGAGCGATCTCTTTACCGACCTTATTCCACTCCTCGCTCTCGCCATTCTTGTACTTCTTGTACAGCGTGAACTTCGGCATATCACTTTCCGCCGGGTCACCCTGATCGAAGGTCTTGTTGACGTTCAGCTGGTAGGTGAAGACGATGACCTTATCTTTCGGAGTCTCACCAGTCGGAGAGTCTGCACCATCGCCAGTGTAGTTCGGATTGTTGGAGTATTCGAGCTTAGCCTCGTTCGGGTTACCCGCAGAACCAATCACAGCATTCTTGTTCAGCGTGGATGCATATTCGACAGTGAACTTGCCACCTTTAGCAACAGCAATGGCTTGACCCTCGGAATCAGTAAGAGACTTGACATCGTTGATGGTGAGGGTGAACGTGCTATCAGCAGTGGTAGTAGTCGGGTTCAGAGTCAGGGTGTACTGGCTCGCCGGAACGACGGTTTCCTCATACTTAACAATGAAGCCAGAAGCCTCCGGATAAGTCAAACCAGCCGACTGCGTATCCTTAAAGACCAGCTTGTAGGTCTTGTACGCCGCGAAATCGTCCTTGTCCGTCGGCAAGGTGGCGGTCAGCTTAAATGGAACCGTATCGTTCACGTCGTAGTCAGCAGAATCCTGCCACCCAGTGGTAGTGCCTTCGGAGTCGTTGGCATCCTGGACCTTCTTCTCGAAGGTCGGCTTATCGGCCTTGCGGGCGATGGTCACGACTTCATTGCCAACAACCTTGACAATGTACAAAGTAGCTGCATCATTACCGGTCACAGTGTCCTTGTCCTTGGCGAGGTAATAACCAGCCGGGACCTTGCTCAGCTGAGCTGCGGCCGATACTGTGCCGTATGCATCGCCAGTCAAATCAACGAACTTGTTGATAGTTTCAAGCTTCATCGAATCGGAGGCACTGCTCTCAAGCCCAGCCACCTTCTTGGCAGCATCAGCGGCTGACAGATTAGTGCCGCCATCACCAGCTCCATTCGCGGTCTTGAAGTTCTGGCCAGCTGCAACGTTGCCAAGAGAACCATCACTACCGTACGTACCAGTAAAAATCTGGTAGACGGAATAGGTGTGGGTATCGTTGGCTTCAACCGCGATACCACCAGTTGGGTCATCCGCCATGGCGGTGGAGGCACCGGCGAAACCGGCGACGGCCATTGCCGCGGTGGCTGCCACGGCTACGAGGCCTTTGAGAACCTTGTTCATTGTTCTCCCTTTCTTTCTTGTTTGAAATCTTGAATCTTCAGTTATGTGTGTTCAGTTATTGCCTAGTGGGCATTGGGGTCGCTACGCTACGGTCCAGCCCCCCCTTCCCCTAGACGAGTTCATCATTGCCGCCTCCTGACCTTGAGGGCCATTCCAGCCGCAACAACACCTATCAACGCAGCCACCAAAGCCGCCGCGTAAATCCAATAATCGCCAGCGCCACCAGTCCCCGGCAGAATCACACCCGGCTGGTTCTTGATGTTGCCACCATTGACAGTGAACGTGGTCTGCTCGTTGTAAGCGCTTGTATCTGCGTTATTGAAGCCGGTGTTCGCGTACCAATTGCCAGCGATGTTGTCGCCTTCCAGCGGACCGATGCGGAACGTGTGCGGAGTGGTGTCGAGATCGTATCCGTCAGGAGCCTTGGATTCGATGAGCTGGTACTCACCCCAGACCAAGCCGCTGATCTTGAATTTGCCGGAGGCACCATCCAAATCAACATATTCACCGGTCTGGGTGGAGCAATCGGCGACGTTGTTCTCGTCGTTCACGCAGTCGGTGACAGTGCCAAGCGTGGCATCCGCATCGATGTACTTGGCCACGCCATTCTCCCAAGAGAAGGTCTTCGTCTGCTTGAGGGTCCACTGGGAGCCGGGAAGCGGATTGGCATTGTTGGAGTCCGAAGACACCTTGGTCCACGTCACGCTACCAGTCTTACGAGTGTTCGCGATCTTGTTGCCAGTGTTATCTGCGCCAAACGCCGGGCTCCAAGTAGCGGTTCCGTTGGCGATGGTGATCGTGTACACCGTATCGGACACTTCGTAACCGTTCGGCGCGGCCTTCTCCTTCAGCTGGTACGTGCCATTCGCAAGGTCGGAAACCTTGAACTTGCCAGCAGCCGTGTCCTCATCCACCTTGGTGGAGACAGTCTCGTTCGCCGCGTTCAGCACACTACCCTGAGCGCGCAGCACAGCCGAAACCGCACGATGCTCACCACTACGGGAGGTAACGCGACGGCTACTATACGCGGCAGTAGAGGTGACAGCACAGCCCGAAGGAGCCTTGTTCGAATACGACGGTCCGGCGGAAATCACCACAACATCGGGAAGTTCACTACCGTTGGTGAACTTGAAGTTGTTGCCTTCCTTTGGAACGCTGTCAGACGACCCGCTAGCCCCATACCAACCGTTTCCATTGATGTACTCGAATCCGAACTGGCTGGTCGAGTCAATCGCATTGCTACCCGTCAACGGAATGTTCGCATATGCATAACTGTTGCAGGAGCCATCCATTTGCGTCATGTTGATATCCGTCCAAACAGCGTCGTTCGTGGTCCGGTAATGCACCTTGACATTATTCGCTGGCCAGTTGTTCTGTGCTTGGAAGTAGAGCGTGAGGTACTGCTTGGCGGTCACGGTCACCCTCAGGGTGAACGTCTTGTCGTGAGTCTCCGTGGCCGTGATGGTAACGGGGCTTGAGGTCACACGGTTCGCGGTCAACGTGACGAATGTGCCAGTAGAGGCGCTCAGCGAGACGTCACCCGCGCTGGAGGTGGACCATTCAACCGTGTTGCCTTCAGGAGCCACGGAAGCAGTCAGCTTGAGGGTCTTGCCCTTCTCAAGACTGATTTCCTGACCATTGGTATAGCCGCTAATCGAGACGGAAGCCTCTACGCCGGAAACATTGACGGTGAACGATGCGGTGGCATTACCATCAGCCGACTTCACGGTAATTGCCGTCGTACCGTCGCCGGTCGGAGTGACGATGCCTGTCTCACTGACCGAAGCAACGGTGGCATCGCCGGACGACCACTTCAATTTGGCGCCACTGATCTCCTGACCATTCTGGTCATAAGCGGTTGCAGTGAACTGCTGCGGGGTGGTATCGGTAAATGACGCGGACGTAACGGTATTACCGTCTGCATCCGCAATCGTAATGTTTTTGACCTCTGTACCGGACTGGTCGTCAGTAATGTTCCAAGACTGCTCAGCAGTATTGCCATTCATTTTGGAGAGCGTCCACGCAGAGCCGCCAAGCAGTGTCTCGGTATCCGTGCCATCAACCTTTGACCACTCGATGGACGTGCCGCTCCTCTTATTGGCGATCTTAGCGTTAATCGAATTGTCACCCGCGCTCGGAAGCAGCTTCTTGTTGGAGTCGGTTATCTCATTGCCTTCTGAGTCGTAAACATTCGTGACAACGCGAGCCGTAGACCCCTCACCACCAGCTGTGATGGCGTAGATGTTGGTGTTCGTGGCGTAGGCCGTGTTATTGGCGGAAACCTCACGGATGTAGTAGATGGCGTTCGGATTCAAACCGCCGATGCTGAACGAGCCGTTATTGGAGTCATCGTCACCATACGCGTTATCCGTAACTGTCTTAAGCGCGTTACTTTGGTTCTGTGCATCGCTCTTCGAAGCGTACACCGTCCAGGTCGTGCCGCCCAATGCTGCCTGGGTGGAAGCATCGACCTTATCCCAAGCGATAGCCGCGCACTGCGTGGAGTACGAGCCGTTCCACGGCAGGTTATGGCGTTCCTGGTCCATATCCAGAGCCGAAGCGGAATGGCTTCGTTCATAGTTTATGAACGGGTAGAACGTACCGTTATTGGTGTTGCCCACCGCATCAGGGTTGTACATGGCGAACGATCCACCGACCCATACGCGGCCGTTGGTACTCACATGCGATTCAAAGCTACCGTTCGGTACCAAGATGCTGCCGAGCATACCCGCGGCCGGATCATCCTTGGTTTCCATATTGAACGTGCCGGCCCACACGTCATCGTTGCTTTCCGCCGCGGAATTCACTCCTGTACGCGTAGTAGTGCCGCTACCCTGACCACCTCGGATGACCACGTTGCTCGCATCCGCGAAGTTCCACATGATCTGCTGAGCGCGCTTGGCATAGGCAGCCTTCATATAGGAACCGCCCAGTTCACTGGTCGTGCCGTTCGTATCCGTCCACCAGAAGCGCCAACCATTGTGGAAGTCCACATTCTCACCGGTCACATTAATGACCACGGAAGAAGTGTCCGGAATGTTCTTGAACGAGAAGCTGACACCAGAATACGAAGAAGAAGAATCATTCAGTGTGGATGCCGGCAGATTGAACACCTGCATGGAGGACGTACCGTTGCCCACGAATTCAATGATCTTCTCGTGTCCGCTGTTAATGGTGAAAGAATACGTGCCATCAAATTTGGTGCGTACCAAATTGGTGTAGTTCTCGTCGTTGTAAGTTGTCTTAGCATTAGTCACGTAGACGCTATCTGACTGCTGCTTGCTGAGATTGCTCAGATTGTCCGACAACGTCTTGATATACGAGCCGAAACCATCAAAAGTTTCGCCAGTAGAGCCAATCTGATCATCGTTCTGATTCCAGTTGACAGTACCGCTTGTATCGCTCGGCACGTAAACAGAATTGCGCTGGTCGTACTTATTCTTATTGGTATTTTGCGAGCCGTCAGACGCACCGAGAATGCCATTGGACGAACCGCCGTACACGTTGGTTGAAGCGCCAGCAATGTTAGCCGTATAACTTGGCTCCGAAGTCTTGGTCTGGCCGACCCATCCGGCATTACCCCAAGCCTGCGCACCGCCGACCCAACTGATGTCGTTATCGGAGCTATTACCTCTCACCTCAAGCGTGGAGGAACCTGTTGCCGGACGATACTGACCGCCAAAGCCCACAATGCCAAAACGGAAGCCTTTGTAGTCTTTTACATAACCATTCTTCGCGCCATCTTTATCCGTGTAATACGAAGTCCATAGCCCCTTAAGCGGATGCATAAGCAACTTGCCGTTCACAGCGGTCAGACCTTCGGCCTCGGCAGCGTATGAACCGAACGGCCCATTGACGTTATTCATATTGCCGGATGAGGCTTTCCGGCCTACATACATATCACCGCCAACATATGTGGCGATTCCGGAATCCACAGTTCCGCTACCTGTATCGGTGCCGAGGGAAATGCTGGTAGGCGTGCAGATTGCGCCGTCATTGTGACTTTCATCAGCTTTGGCATTGTAGGCGGGGAGGAGGGAAGTTACTGCTACGGTGGCCATCATGGCTACCGCTATGGCGGCGGCGGTCAGCGAGCGGGTACGCGAAAGCGCGCAACCGGATGCCGATCGCGTTCCTGCATAGTGTCGTGGTGCGTTGCCGGCACCATTACGCCATTGCCTCATCTTGTCCCCTATCCGCAAAGTGTTCACCCTTCTGAGCCCCTCAACTCGAGGGTTGATATCCTTTGCATAATGCCGTTATCACTTCTGTTTTACGTATAGCTTCTACGCTGTTCCCATCTCCGGCAACACAGCCGGAAACCTCTGTTTTCCCTTTTTCTCTGACCTACGGTTTACTATAATAACCTTTGCAGTTATGAAAACAAAATGAAACAGAAAGAACCCACACCCCCTCCCTCGATACGTTTTTTCGTCCCCTCTCACGGGGACAACGCTTTAAAGCCTGATATTCAAAGGTTTGTCAACGATTGCAAAATCAAAAACACATGCTGATCATTGAATGAAATTCATCATTCATCAGCCCCCGATTGGCATGTCATGAAACACATCACTGCAAATTGTTTCATTTTTTCCTGAAAACGTATGCCACACACCGTGACTACAGTGGGGGTATCCCCTACCAATCCACCCCGGGCCATCACAATCAGCCCGTCGGCATTGACGGGCTGCAGAAGGACAATGAGACTCGGCTCTCAGCGGCCAGTGCCGTACACGGAATCGGTGCCGCGCAGCACGAGCTGGGCGCGCACAATCTCATGCGCGTTCTCAAGCGGCTCGCCTTCGATAAGCTTCATGGCCTTCTGCGCGGCCGCGCGACCCATCGCATACGGATCCTGACGCATGGTGGTCAGGTTCACAGTGTCGGCGTACGGCGAATCGTCGAAGCCGATAATCGAATAGTCACTCGGCGTGTGGTGGCCGTAACGTTCCAAACGCAACACCAGCGGAATCGCCATCATATCCATCTGGCAGCAGATCGCGTCCGGGAACTCGTCCAACGCAAGCAGCGCGGTCAACGCCGAGTCGGCGAAGGTCTTGCCACGCGGCACAGAGACGACGCGCCACTTGAAGTCATGGGAGGCCTCCATCGTCTTGCAGGCGCGGATGAAGCCCTGTCCTCGCGCATCGATGGAGGAATTAATGGAATCGACCGCATCGGAGCACACGTACACGATATTCTTGTGCCCCAGATTGATCAGATGCTGGGCGGCGGTGAACATGCCGTCCTCATCGTCGATGGAGATGGTGGCGTCGAAGCCGTTTTGCGTCGGCGTATTGATGCCGATGATCGGCACGTGGATGCGTTTGAGCTGCTGGATTTCCTTCGGATCCACGCCGAACGACGTTACGAATACGGCGTCCACGTTGCGGCGGACGGGCAGATTCGTGAAGAAGTCGCGGCGGTTTTCGGCGGTGTCGACGTGCTGGAACAGCGATACGTCATACCCGGCATTATGCATGACGGATTCGATTCCAGCGAACACTTCCGTATTGAACCAGCTAGTGATCTCTTCATTCATCAGCATCGCCACACGGTACGATTGGCCGGATTTCAGCGACGTGGCGGAACGTGAGATGTTGAAATCAAGCTTGTCGGCAGTTTCCAGCACCTTGCGGCGTGTACGTTCGGACACCAGTTCCGGCCGCGTGAACGCGCGCGATACCGTGGAAATCGACACACCCGCGGCCTTGGCCACCTCGCGAATGCCTGCTCTATCCATCTCTCAACCCCTTTGCGGTTTCTGCATCATAATCACAAACGTTCCCAGCCTTGGAAACACTTGCCCGAGCGGCAATGCTCTCCCATATTGCTACTATTATACTGCGAACGTTGTCAAAAATCACGCTAATGTTGCACCAATAGCACAAAATATCAAAATAACTGGATAAGCCGCGTAAAAAGCCCACTTCGTCCACTGCCGCTTATAACCCAACTCGCCGTTGTAATAATGCACGAATGCAACGCCAATGCCAGGCATAATCATCATCACCGCGCCAAACAGGCCGGCAGTGAACATCATCGAATTCTCATGCTGGCGCATCAACGTGAAAATCAGCACGAAACCAAGCGTCACCGCGCCGACGCTCATCATATGCTGGCGCAGGCCGACGCGCAGCAGCAGATCCCACAACAGTCCGATCAACACCAGACCGACCGACAACACAATCTTCATTGACTTCTGGTAGCGCGCCGCCACCCAATCCAACACGACAAGCACAACGAACGCGATGAACAGACCGAAAACAGGGTTCTGCGAGCCAAAATCGAAAGCCTTATGCGACGTGCAGAGGTCGTACGGCACCTCACACACCACGGCGAGGATGAACAGCCGTAGACCATACGCGACGCGACTATGTGTTTCACGGAAACCCTGCACCAGCAGCCACGCGTAGATCGGAATGGCGAACCAAGATATGACCTCGCTTAAGACCATCGCCGTGAGCGACGTCATATTATTGACGTCGGAACCGAAAAACAGCGGCACAATGGTGGTGCTACCAGCTGACAGAGCCAACGCCACAGCGCCGATGACCTTGAGCTGGAACACCGTCAGTCCGCGGTGCTTCTTCTTGGTACGGCGAGCGCCGCCGAATCCGATCTGTTCAATCGAATCAGCTCCAGCACCCTGCTCGGCATAGCTTTCCATATGTCCTCCTCAGTTCCGCATACGGCCTTTCGTGCGCCCAAGACGCCCAGTACGCCCAAGACGCAACCTACGCGCGTTTCACGCGTTCAGCACGAATTTCAGCAGACCGTCGTAGTCGGCACCGGTAAACGAACATACCGCATGCTCCGACTTGGGCGGGTCGCTCATCGGCGAAATTTCCGTACGGAAGTATGCTGCGTCGAGACCGGCGGAATTGGCTCCGATAATATCGTTTGCTTCATCGTTGCCCACCATGAGCGCGTTTTTTGCGATTACGAACTCGCGGTCGAGAGCCAGCATGTACAAGTCGCGGGCAGGCTTGCGGATTTTCTCTTCGCTGGAGATAATCACGTCGTCCAGTACGTTCGCCAAGCCGGTCATTTCCAGTTCGGGGCGAGTATAGCAGGCTTGTGCGTTGCTTAGCAGCGCCACGACGACGCCGGCCTCCTGCAATGCTTCGATCATGTCGAGTGCGCCCGGATACAGGCGGATCATGCTGGTGCTGCCCTGCCGGAACGCCCATGCGGCTTTCAGCGCGGCTTGCGGCAGTGCCAGTTTCTTTTCAGCCTCCTCACTACGGTTCATCAGCAGCGACCGGTAGACCGGCAGGATATCGAATTCATCCCATCCGTTACGGACGATTGCACGATCGGCTTGATGGACCATTTCGCGGGCCTCAAGTTTTTCGAAGCGTTCGCGCATTTCGTCGACCGATTCGTAGTCGGCACCCAGTTCGCAAACGCAGTCATATAGCGCCTGCCAGGCGGTTTCGCTCTGTTCGTCTGTACGAATGTCGATCAACGTCCCGTAGAGGTCGAAAAATACCACTTCATATCGTGGATTATGAGCTCCGGCTCCCACTTCTCGTATCCTTTCTGGTTTTCCGGCCCCATTGCCGTATCGGTTACGGCGACCGCAGCTTTGCGGTCGCCGTTTTGTAGCTTCCCTACTGAGAGTATTACTGCAACCGCCAGATTGCAAACGTATGCGGTGGAACAATCAAATAATCGCCATCACCTGCGCTCACATTGCCTTCCACCGGACTGACGGACGAGCCGAGACCACACCAGTATCTCCGTATTCCGCCAATCGGTTCCAAACCCGTTACGGCCACGTCAATAACGCCGACGTGTCTGCCTGGATTGGCGGCCATCAGATAATCGCCGACGCGGAACACGAGTTCGTCGCCTTCCGTATCGACGATATTGCGATTGCCGTCGAACCACTGTGGATCAGACTTGCGCAATGCAATCAACTTCGCGTAATACTCAATCAAATCGCGCTTCTGCCATGCACGGTTCCAATCGAGCCAGTTAAGCTCTTTGGCGGAATCGTAAGAATCAGAGCTGCCGAATTTGGTACGTGCGAACTCCTCGCCGGACAGCATGAACGGGATGCCAGCGGAGGTAAGCGTGATACCCACAGCCAGCTTGTTGGCGTCCATCACGTCGGTCAGCGCGGCCGCAATCTGCGGACCGACACCGGCCAGCCCTTCCGCCGAGAAATCGGCGTCATACATGACTTTTGGCACATCCACGGTATTTTCGTTAACACCTTCGGCCACGGTGCTGCCCAACGAACCAGCCGCAAAGCTCGCGCACAACTTGTCCCACAGCGTGAGGTCGTCGTGCGCGGACACGTATTGAATGACCTGGCCTGCCACTCCTTCCGAATGTTTGCCGCGACGCCACGCGTCCACGGCCTCACGCGCAGCCGCTACGTTCTCGTGCATGCCACCGTTCACATAACCCGGGCGGTCCGAGAAGAACACATGGCCCTTGATGGTGTCTCGCGTGGTGTCGCAGAAGTGGCCGATGCGACTGTCAAGCTTCGACAGGCCTGACTTGTCAGCCAGCACGGTGTCGCTGGGCAGCGGCGCGGTGGCGCCCGCGGACCACGGTTCGCCGTACATGAGAATGTCGCGTCCACGGCCGGGAATCTCATCCAGAGCAGCACGCACGGCATTCATGGTGTCCACGTCAATCAGACCCATCAGGTCGAAACGGAAGCCGTCCATGTGGTATTCGCGCGCCCAGAACGTCACGGATTCCACGATGAACCGGCGGAACATCTTGCGTTCGGTGGCCATATCGCAGCCGCAGCCGGATCCGTTGGCCAGCGCGCCGTTGGGCTTACGGCGCAGGAAATAGTCCGGCACCGACCGCTCAAACCAATTATCGGGCGAGAACATGTGGTTGTAGACCACGTCCATGATCACTTTGATGCCGGCGTTGTGCAGCGCCTGCACCATCTGCTTCACTTCGCGGATGCGCACCGACCCGTCGAACGGATTGGTGGAATACGAGCCTTCCGGCACGTTGTAATTGACCGGATCGTACCCCCAGTTGTAGCGATCGCAGGTCTCTTCGTCCACGGAACCGAAATCGTAAATCGGCATGAGCTGCACCGCGGTGACGCCAAGTTTCTTGAGATATGCGATGCCCGTGGGAAAGTCGGGATGCCCGTCCAGAGACGTACCGTCGTCGGTGAACGCCAGATACTTGCCCCGATGCGATTCGGGGAAACCGCCGGCGGGATCATTGCTGAAATCGCCCACATGGGTTTCCCAGACCACCGTCTGCGCAAGCGGCACGTCCGGCATATGGTCGCGGTACCAACCATCCGGATTGGTGCGGCTGAAGTCCACGACCATGCTGCGCCGGCCGTTCACACCGGCCCCGCGCGCCCACGGGTCGGCGACGCGGTCGACGGAACCGCAATCGCGTTCGATCAAAAAGTCGTAATACACGCCGTGCATGTTGTCGGCGAAATCGTACGTCCAGGAACCATCGGATTCCGGACGCATCGTGTACTGTCCAATCAGAGCGTCGCCGCTTTCCCCCATGGAGCCACGCGAGAACAGTCTCAGGGTCACCTTCTGTGCGGAAGGAGCCCAGAGAGCGAACTGGGTGCCGGTTTCAGTAACAACGGCACCCAGCGGCCGTTCCAGACACAGCGGGAACGGTTCGGCGACGCTCGTGTTCGGCTGTGCGAAGCTGTCTACGAGCGTCATATCCTTTGCCTTTCTTTAGCCCTTCACGGAGCCCGACATGGACTCCTGATAGAAGCGCTGCATCACAATGAACAGGATGGCGATCGGAACGGAGATCACGACCGCGGCCGCGGCGAAGCGGGCAAACCAGTTCTGGATATATTCCTTCTGCAGCATGAGCCACAGGCCCAATGCCACGGTGTAGTTGGATTGCGTACGGCAGATCACCTTGGCCATGACAAAGTCGAGCCACGGGGTCAGGAAGCCGATGATGGCCTGGTAGACGATCATGGGCTTGCAGATCGGGATGATGATCTTATGGAACACCTGGAAACGGGTGCAACCGTCGAGCAGGGCGGCTTCGTCCAGCGAGGTCGGAATGGTGTCCATATAGCCCTTCATCACGTAGAAGCCAGCGCCGGAACCGGCGGAGTACACGAGAATCAACGCCACGGTAGTCATGGTGCCGCTTGACAGGCCCAAGGCCTTCAAGATGAAGTAGATGGCGGTGACGGCCATGATACCCGGGAACATGCCAAGAATCAGCACAACGTTCATGAAAGTCTTGCGCACACGGAAACGCATACGGCTCATGCAGTATGCCACAGAGAGCACGAAGATCAGAGAAATCGCACAGGTGAAGCAGGCGATGATGAACGTGGTGCCGAACATCTTCGGGAAGTCCAACACGTTGCGGTCGGTGAACAGCACCCTATAGTTGTCCAGAGTCCACTCCTTCGGGAAGAAGGAGCTGGTGTACGGGGCGGTGTTCTTATTGAACGACTCCGCGAACACCCATACGATTGGGACGAGCCAGATGACGGCCAGAATGGCCAGGAACAAGTGGGCGAACACGTCGCCGGTGATACGGCGGATCTTCTGGTCGTGCAGAAGGCCGTGGCTTTCCACTTTGGTTGCGGAATGCTTGTTGCTCATCGGAATGCCTCCTCATTCTTATAGGAGCCGGAATTGCGGTAGGTGATCAGCGAAACGATGGCCAACACGACGAAGGTCATGATGCCGATCACGGCACCGAGATTGTAATCCTGCTTGTCCACGGTCAGCTTGTACAGCCAGGTGATAAGCAAATCAGTGGAGCCTGCGGAATCGCCCAATGGCGTAGGATCGCCGCCGGACAGCAGGTAAATGACGTTGAAGTTGTTCACATTGCCCGTGAAGGTGGTGATCAGATACGGGGTGAGCACGAAGATAATGTACGGCATGGTGATCTTAGTAAAGATCTGCCACCAGTTGGCACCGTCGATCTTCGCCGCCTCATACTGATCGGCCGGAATGTTCTGCAGAATACCGGTGATCTGCATGATGGTGTACGGGATACCGACCCACAGGTTGATGATGATTACGGTGACACGGGCCCAAGTGGCGTTGGTGAAGAACGGCAACGGGCCGTCAATCCAACCCCACGTCTGCAGCATGCGGTTCACCGCACCCTGCGGCTGGAGCATGGTGTGCATGACCAGCAGAGACACGAACTGCGGAACGGCGATGGACATGGAGAAGCAGGCGCGCCAGAAACCCTTGAAGTGGGTGGTCTTGCGGTTGATGATCATGGCCACGAACATGCCGAGGAAGAAGTTCAGGAAAGTGGCGAAGAAGGCCCAGACCAATGTCCACACCAGCACACGTCCGAACAGTGCAGCGTTAACAGTGCCGCCGCTGTTGGAGAAAACCTTGGCGAAGTTCTCAAAGCCGACCCAGTGGAACAGCACGAGGTGCTTGTGGTCATAGCTGGTGAATGCCATTGAAATCATGAAGATCAACGGCAGCACGGTGAACACGACGATGCCCAGCGTGGGCAGGAACATCAGCAGAACGTGCGCCTTGGCATCGAGCAGCTCGCGGACATCGTCCATGAAGCTCGGAGCCTTGCCGTTCTCCTCGAGCAGCACCTGGGACTTGTATGCAGAGCGCACGGACATGACCCACAGGCCGATGAAGGCAGCGGTGATAACCAGAGTGGCGACACCGTACAACAGGATGACCACGGAACGGTCAGGTTCGGTGTAGACCCAGAAGCCGTCGACCAGCTTCTTGCCGCCTGCATTGGTGCCCAAGGTCGGCAACTTGGAAAGATAGTCCACACCATTGATTGCCATGAACACGAAGTATGCGATTTCCAGCGCCAGCATGGCAATGCCCTTGACATACTGCTTGCGCACGATATCGCCAAGACCAAACACCACTGCGGAAAGCTTAGTGAACAGGTCACCACGCCGGAACGCCGCCCTTACCGTGTAAGGCGACGGAGAAACATAATCAGCACCCTGCTTCCGAAGGCGCTTCATCTCCCGTGGGGAAAGAGTTGTTGCTGTCATTTCGACTGCCCTCTCATATGGATATTGAAAGATAAAAAAAGCTTTGCCCCCGGACAAGGGGAAGGAGAATTTAAAAACCTTGCCCGGGAATGCAAAGCTCGGAGGAGGAGTGAGCCACTATGCAAAGTGGAGAGAGACACCGCGACTCGAAGCATCTCTCAAAGCTGCAGGATGGCTGGGGGGATTTGGCAGTGCCAACCACCTGCATTCTTCAGTTATTGGATTTTTAGGATTACTGATTTCACTCAGCGATCTTGCCACCGGCCTGCTTGACCCAATCCTGGTACTTGGCGGCAGCGTTGTCCTTGGTGATTTCCTTGTTGACCAGGGCCTTGCCGAAGGTTTCGGCCGGAGTCCACCAATCGTTCATGCCGGACAGACCGGACTGCAGGAGGGCGGTGTTGGCCATGGTGTCGGCCTGGGCCTTGGCTGCGACGTCGTCGGTGGTCAGGTCGGACAGGGACTTGTCGGTCGGCGGGATGGCGCGCATCTCGTAGTGCAGCTTCTGAGCTTCGGTGGAGCCGAGGTAAGCCGCGAACTGAGCGGCGGCCTTCGGGTTCTTGGCGTTCGGGTTGTAAGCAGCGGCCTTGGTGGCGGCGAAGGACTTCATCTGCTTCTTCTGGCCGTTCACGGTGAAGGTCGGCAGAGAGGTGGCGGCGTAGTTGTCACCCAGGGCCTCCTTCACGTCCTTAGCGGACCAGGTACCGGAGAACAGCACGTCGGCGGAGCCATCCTTGATGGCTGCGAGGCCGGAAGCGCCATCGTCGTTGGAGAAGTTCGGGTTGGCGACCACATCAACCAGATAAGAGGTGATATCGGCGCCGTCCTTCGGGAAGACCATGCCTGCGTCAGCATCATTGCCCTTCTCGCCGAACAGGCTCAGGCCATCATAGAAGCCGTTGATGTACCAAGAATTCTGCAGGGAGAACGCGACCTTGGCCTTGGAAAGGATGGTATCGAAGTCCTTGGCCTCATCCTCGGTGATCTTGGACTTGTTGTAGTACATGAACCACGTGTTGTCGGTGTACGGCACGCCATAGAGCTTGCCATCGGTGCCGGTGACGGAGTTGACTTCGAGGTCACCGTTCTGTTCCTTCACCTGCTTCTCAGCGTCGGTGCCCAGCTGGCCAATGGCCTTGGCGTCCATTAGAACACCCAACTGATCGGAAGCGAACATATAGACATCGGCCGCCGCGGACGGATCAGTGCTGACCTGCTTGGAAGCATCGCCTTCAGAGACCACGTCATTCTTCCACGTGATATTGTATTCCGGATGCGCCTTGGCGAAGTTCTCTTCGACCTTGCCCAGCCAGTTGGTGTCCTTGGCCTGGTCTTCCTGCGGGGCCCACACGCTCAGCGTGACGGCCTCGGTGGAGCCGGAAGCGTTCTTATCGCCACCGTCGGAGGAGCCACCGCACGCAGCGAGCGGAACCAGCATAGAAACGGCAGCAGTAAGTCCGATTGCCTTCTTCCAATCGATCTTCATTGATCTTCCTTTCCTCACATATCCTTGTGCTCTGCAACATCTCCGGTTGGATGGTATGAACCAAAACCCTGCATACGTTCGCATCATCGTTTCTCGGATGATTGCCGACCGCATTGGGGCTACCGAAAATGCATCAGTGCTTGTTAGTGTAGCACGTTTCTGCCAACGTTTGCAATTCAGCGCTATGATTGTTTCAAAGAAACACCGCAAACCGCGAAATATCAAGGAGACACACCCTCATGCTTTCCCCCGCGAAACACCCCCACCCCAAATGGCTTGCCGACGCAATTTTTTATGAAATCTATCCACAGTCCTTCGTCGACTCCAATGGCGACGGCATCGGAGACATCCCCGGAATCACTTTAAAACTGGACTACATCAAGGATCTCGGATGCAACGCGATCTGGCTCAATCCCTGTTTCGACTCGCCATTCAAAGACGCCGGCTACGACGTGCGCGACTACAAAAAGGTGGCATCACGCTACGGCACCAACG
>ERZ772901.1125-NODE-1125-length-22161-cov-8.797069_pt1 | contig 22161 bp, 8 predicted proteins | sample MGYA00512123_ERZ772901 | MGnify/ENA primary metagenome ERZ772901 (study PRJEB29015, sample SAMEA2737711) | human gut metagenome | biome: human gut; feature: human-associated habitat; material: faeces | place: China | collected 2012 ...
GCCTCAGATACACTTACCAAAAAATCTACCTTTTTATAAATCTCAAGATCCATTTTTTTATCTGGATAGAGAGTATCGTAATCTGTATGATTCCATGTCATCTTTAATTTTGCATCGACTTTATTTACTAATGTATCAGCCACTCCTAAATACATGATTCCAAGATCATAACTTCCTATTATATCAGGTAATAAACTTTGTAGATATTTTGCCGTATATTGCATTGACATCCATACCCCTTCTTTTTCTTTCTTAAATTTACAATGGATTTTAAGCATAATTTTAGAAAGAATTCTCTTTACTCCAAACATCCATTTTTTACTAAATAATAATGATTTAATTGGAACATCAAAAGTTCTATATTCTTCAACCTCTGGTAGTATATGTACTTGTTTTGGTATATATTTTATAAACTCACCCTCGTGTCGATATAAAAACAATGAGACATCTACTTTTGTATAATCGATATTTTCTAATAACCCTAAAAGGCTTCTTTCCGCTCCACCAATGAACATTGATCGCATAATAAATAAAATCTTTTTTTTCATTTATTCTTCTCCTTCATTGGTCGAATAATTAGCTTTCTATCTTGCGTTACAACTGATGATGGTGGAATTTTACCATGTACTACACAACCTGCGCCTATTACACAATTATCTCCTATTTCTGTTCCCTTTAAAACCACAACATTAGATGCTATCCAACATGACTTTCCTATCCTTATTTTTTGAGAATTATGTTCCGCACTAACACCATTTTCTGCATCAAATTTATGATCATTATCAAAAATTTTCACATTAGGGCCAAATCTACACTCTTTTCCAATTTCAACCTTGTCTTTGCAACTTATCATGAATGCCTCATTAAAATAAACTTTATCCCCAATATATACTTCTCCTTGATCATCAATGACAATGCTTCCATATCCATCACTTACTAAATTACTTCCCAAATGAAGCTTACTTTCTTTTTTTATCTTTATCTTCATTTTCGGATTCAACATTTCTATCAATGAAAATTCTATATTTTTACATTGAAAAGTCTTTTTTAATATCATTTTTATTAAATTGTTCTGAAACTTTATAATTAGGATTAATTTTTTTTGTATAAGGTAATGAAGTTTCAGTTAAATAAAAATTATAATCATTTAATTCATCATTAAATACATCACTATAATAATCCTTATCAATAATAAAACATTCCTCTCCTAAGTCATTTGTATAACTATAAAGTGTTAAAATATGTGGAATTGTAAATGAAAACTTATTTGAAGCAAATTGCTTATTATGAATATAATTAAAGTTATAGTATTCATCTAAATTTACTATTATTTTATTATTATTTTTAGTTACTTTATTTATAATAACTAATGAATTAATGCTTGTAAAAATTATAGAACGTTCTAAAGACCAATCCCTTAAATAAGCTATCCTTTTAAATTCATAATCTAATGAATATTTAGCATTAGCATCAGAAGTGCCATAATAATTATATAATTTATATACATTTCCATTTAAAAAACTATTATTACGCTCATTAAAAGCTGAGCTAATGAATTTAGTAAGCTTTTCTTCATAAACACTAATATTTTCATTTAAGGTTGTATTAGAATTAATATTAAAAATATTAGCACTAGCTGAAACAGCACTTAAAATATTATTTTTAGAAACATAATGACTAGGAGGCACTTTTCCTATGCAATAAAAAAAGTGTGCAAATAGTGTTATTACTAAAAAACAATAAAGTATTAATGAAAGTATATTTTTAGTTTTACTATTTTTATTTAATGGAAACATAAAATCACCCTTTTAAGTAAGATATATTAGATTAAATATAAAAATAAAAAATATGAAATTTATTTTAAAATTAAAAGATAATGGTCTAATTACTAAAATTGACTATTTATAGTATTATCAAATTTATAAATAATTATTTATTATAATATATAAAAATAATTAGTATAAATTCTCAAAGAATGATAAATGTTAATAAAAATTAAAATTTAAAGCAATTTGTTGAAAAATAGAGAAATATGTATAATAATAATATTAACGATTAATAAAAAATTATAAAAATATTTTAGTTACTGATTAAAATAAAGTAATTTTTTATTTATTTTAGGGGGATAAAAGATGTTAAAAAGAAAATTATCAACATTAATATTAGCTACTACAATAGCGAATATGACAGCAGCACCTATTAATGTGTTTGCAGAAACATTATCTAAAAACAATACTGTGCAAACTAATGAATTATCAGAAAAAAATGAAACAAAAAAAGCTATTGTTAGCAAATTCAGTTTACATGGAAGTGAATTACTACAAAGTTATAATGAAGTTTATAAAATGGATAATTCTAATATTGAATCTATAACTAATAATGGTGGAAGATATGTAAATAGCACTATAGACAAAGCTATAGATGAAAACTTTAAAACTCATTGGGAAACAGGAAAACCTAATAACTCAAATTTTACTAATGAAGTTGTAATTAGTTTAAAAGAAAAAGCTATTTTAAATAGAATTGTTTATGCAGCAAGACCTGATGCAGGTGGAAAGGGATTTGCAGAAGAGTTTGAAATATACGGTTCTAAAGATGATAGCAATAATTTTGAATTAGTAGCTACTGGTGAATATAAAAATTCAACAACAGATGTTGTTGAAATAAAATTTAATCCTACGGAATTCAAAAAAATAAAGTTTGTATTTAAAAAAGCTAATAGGGATTGGGCAAGTGCATCAGAATTTGTGTTCTATAAGGAAGATAAAGTGTCTGAAACTGTAAATAATATTTTTACAGATGGTACAATGACAAAATTAAAAGATCAATATAATAATGAAGAAGCAATAAATAAGCTAGAAGAAGAAGTTAACAATCATCCTTTAAAGGATAAATTATCATATGCTATAGAATTAGCAAAAGAAATTTTAAATGGTAATAAAGATTATTCAGATAGAACATTTACACTGACACAATATGGTGATACACATGCAAAAGCAAGAAATCAATTAAAAATGTCTACTTTTGGTACAGATTTACAATCTACAGGTATAGTGGCAAAACCAGGACAAGTATTTAGAGTTTTTGTTGATGCAGAAGATGGGGCACCACTTCCAAAAATTGCATTTACTCAGCAAGAAGGTAGATTTGGTTACTGGAAACAAGAGTATCAATTACAAAAGGGTATGAATGTTATAACAGTACCTGAAATATATAGTGACTCATGGAGTATGAAATCTACAAAGGGTGGAGCAGTATATTTAATAAACAAATATACACCTGAACAACAAGGAAAAGCCCCAGTTGTACGTATAGAAGGTGGAGAATTCTTCCCATCATTCAAACCAGGAGATGATAAAGAAAAATTCTTAAAATTATTAAAAGAATATAAAGAAAAGCTAGATAAAGATCCTGAAAATACAGTTGATATATATGAATTCAGTACAAAAAGAGTATTATACACAGGAACTGCAAAAGCAGCATATCAAGTATATGTAAATGAAAACGTAGATGTTGAAGAAAGTGTAGATGTTTGGAATAAGAAATTCCAAGAAGCATTTGATTTTGCTGGATTAAAAGATGATACAAGCGATCCAGATAATGATTCTACAAATGTTAGAACAGCAGTAAGGTTAATGCAACCTTATGGAGCAGCTTATGCATATACTGATCATATAGGTATTCAAAGACATATACAAGAAATTGTATTAAGAACTGATGAAAGTAGTATAAACAGTATACTTTGGGGAATGCTTCATGAAGCCGGACACCAAATGGATATAGATGCAAGAGAGTGGGCCGAAGTTACTAATAATATGTGGGCAAACAATGCTTATATAAAAAATGGATTAAATGATAGAGTACAATACGATAAATTATATAAGTATTTAGCACCAGAGAAATCATTAAAAACGTATGAAGAGTTAGATTATTCTGAAAAATTAGGAATGTTCTGGCAGTTACAAATAAAGAAAAATACTTATTGGGCAGAGTTAGAAGCATTATATAGAAAGAGAAAACCTAATCCTAGCACTACACAAGAAAAGCAAGATTTATTTGCTGAATATTCATCAGAAGTTATAGGTATGAATCTAAGTAATTATTTTGACAAATATGGATTTAAATTATCAGATGAATGTAAAAATAGATTAAAAGAGAAATATTCAAATGTAGGACAAAAAGTATGGTATTTAAATACTAGTGCTATGAATTATGAAGGAAATGGATTTGAAAACAAAGATACTTCTTTAGAAGTTTCATTATCAAAATCAAATTCTGGAATAAAACTAAGCATGAGTATTGCTAGTGAAGCAAAAGATGACTTACTTGGTTATGAAATAGTGAAAGATGGAAAAGTGATAGGGTTTACTACATCTGGAACTTATACAGATTCAGAGGCAACTAATACAAATGAAAATATAAATTATGAAGTAATACCTTATGCAAAAAATTTATCAACAGGTGATAAAGTACAAATAAATTCATTAACACCAAGCATAAGTATTCAACAAGAAACTATAACATTAAATTTAAATGAAAAATTTAATGCTATGGATTATGTTAAAGGATTTACTCACTCAGGAAGTGACATAACATCAAAAGTTAAATTTGAAAGTAATGTAGATACTACTAAGCATGGAAACTATCAAGTTAAATATACAGTAGAAGATAATGATGTAACTTTTAATAAAATATTAAATGTAAAAGTAGTAAGTGACTATGATTATTTATCAGATTTTGAGTGGAAATCTGTATCAACAGCATGGGGGACTCCAAGAAGAAACTCTAATATACAAGGTAGAGTAAATGGAAATGTAAAAACATTTGAAAAAGGTTTTGGAATACATGCTAATGGTAAGATAACTTATGATTTATCAGATAAAGAATATGATACATTTGAGGCATTACTTGGAGTTGATCAATCATCAATACAACCAAATAATAATTCAAGTATCAAATTTAAAATAATAGCAGATGGTAAAGTTTTAGCATCTACAGATGTTTTAAGATATTATGACAACATGGCTTATGTAAATGTTCCTGTATCAGGTGTTAAAGAGCTTGTAATTGAAGTTTCTGATGCTGAAAATGGAAATACAGCAGACCATGGACTAATAGCTAATCCAAAATTAACTACAAATAATGCTAAACCAAAAATTATAGCAGAAAATAAAAACTTAAAACTTGGACAAGATTTCAATCCAAGAGAAGGTGTTGAAGCAATTGATGTGGAAGATGGAAATTTAACATCAAAAATTGAAATTGAATCAAATAGTTTTGAAAAAGATAAAATAGGAAAATTTGAAGTTGTATATAAAGTAACTGATAAAGATAACAATGTAACAAGTAAAAAAATATATGTTACAGTATCTGAAGATTATACAGTTACAAAATCTAAGTATGGGCAGTTCTCAAATTTAGATGGATATAACGAAGAGTTTAAATTACCTATAGTATCTGCAAAAAATAATGCAGGAAATTACGGAAACAGTGTAATAGGCAATGCAATAGATGGAAAAATAAATACTCATTGGGAGACAAACTCTCCAAATAATAGTTCATTTAAAAATGAAGTAACATTTGATTTAGGTGAAGTTAAAGAAATAAGCAAGATGGCATATGCATCAAGACGTGACGGACATAACAAAGGTTTTGCTACTGAATTTGAAATATATGTATCAGAAAGTGAATCAGGAGATGATTTCTATTTAGCAGGACAAGGGGCATATTCTGGAGCAATAAGCGATACTGTTGAATTTAATATGAGCAAAGTAAATGCAAGAAGAGTGAAGTTTAAATTTGTAAAAGCAAGTGGAGAATGGGCAAGCTTCGGTGAAGTGGCATTTTATAAAGAAGATAAATTAGCAGATAAAATGGCTGGTTTATTTACAGATGAAAACAAAACAGAAGTAGCACAAAGCTATAATACTTTAGAAAAATTAGAAGCTTTAAGAGAAGAGGTTAAAAATCATCCAGCATATGAATTATTCAAAGTTGAATTGGATAACGCTGAAAAAATAATAAAAGCTAAATTCCCAACTTTAACATTTGAAGAATTTACAATGATTGAGAAAAATACTGAATTAAATTTAATGGATGGAGTAGTTGCAAGTGATCAAGAAGATGGCAACATAACTTCAAATATAGTAGTAAATGATGGTGGATTTTCACCAAACAAAGTAGGAACATACAAAGTAACATACACAGTAACTGATAGTGATTCAAATATAACTACAAAGGAAAGAACAATAGTAGTTTATGGTCAAAGCAAATATTTATCAGATATGAATTGGGAGTCAGCTACAACTGGATGGAGAAGTGTTGTTAAAGATATGGCAGTTGGCTCAACTAGTAAGATTAAACTTAACGTAGATGGAACTGTTAAAACTTTTGATAAAGGTATTGGTGCTGCAACAAATGCTAAAATAGTATATAATTTAGATGGAAATTACAACTATTTTACAACATATGTGGGAACAGATAAAAACTATAACTTAGGAAGTACAACAATAAGATTTAGAATACTTGCTGATGGAAAAGAAGTTTATACTTCTGATGTAATAAAAACAAATACTCCTGCAGAATATGTAAGATTAGATGTTACAGGAGTTAAAGAACTTACTTTAATTGCTGATGATGTAGATGGAAACTTAGTAGGAGATTTTGCATCTTGGGCAGATACTAAATTATATAAAAATTATTCAAAACCAGTAATAGAAGGTAAAGATTTAGCAGTATTTAATGTAAATGAGGAAGTAGATTTACTTCAAGGAATAACAGCAACTGATTATGAAGATGGAAACTTAACTTCTAAAATAAATGTAAAAACAGATTATGAAAAAGGAAAAGTTGGAATATTTGATGTTGTATATTCAGTAACAGACAGTGATAACTTAACAACTGAATTTACAAGAAAAGTAGCAATTACAGATGAAGAAACTTATGTATCTGATTTAGAATGGAAATCAGCAACAATAGGTTCAGGGGCTATAGGTAAAGATAAATCAGTAAGACAACAACCTATAAAACTTTTAAATGAAAATGGAACTTATGATACTTTTAAAAAGGGTATAGGAACTCATTCTTATTCAGAAATAGTATATGATTCAACAGGATATGATATATTTGATACTTGGGTAGGTCTTGATGAATTTGTATCAAATCAAAGTGCATCAAGTGTTATATTTAAGGTTTATGTAGATGGTAAATTAAAAGCAGAAACTGATGTTATGAAATCAAATTCACCAAAACAACGCTTAATGGTAGATGTTAGAAATTCTAATGAAGTTAAATTAGTAGTAGATTCAGCAACTAATGGTATTACTTGGGATCATGCAGACTGGGCAGAGGCAAGATTTAGAAATATAGCAAAATTTAATACAGCTAAATTAGAAGAAGTTTTAACAAAAGCTGAAAATATAAATTTAAATAATTATACTCAAGAATCTATTGAAAGCTTAGAAAATGCAATAAATGTTGGTAAAGAAGCTTTAAGTTCAGCTAATCAAGAAACAATAGACAAAGCTATTGAAAAATTAAAAGAAGCTATGGATTCATTAGTAGAAGTTAATTTAAATGAAATAGTTCAAATAAAAGATGAATTTTTAAAAGCTAGTATACAAAAAGAACTTGGAATATCAGGTGAAATAACAGTTGGACAAATTAGAAAGCTAACTTCACTAAAAGTATCACAAGTAGAAAGTTTAGAAGGGTTACAACATGCTATAAACTTAGAATCATTAGATATAGACTATAATGAAATAAGAGATTTATCACCACTTAAAAATCTTAAAAAATTAAAAGATTTAAAAGCAAATGTTTTAGGTGGATTAATGTCAGGGAGTATTTATTCAAAAGATAATAAAGCAACTGTAAACTTAGATGTTATAAATAGAAATGGTGAAAAATTATTACCAAAATCAGTAATAGTGAAGCATAATAAAACACATGAATATACTACTTTAGATATAAAAGATTGTGTAGATGAAAATGGAGTTGTAACAATAGATACTACAAATTTTGACTCATATATATATACAATTACTTTAGTATATGAAGATGAAGTTGATAATTATACATCACAATTTATGTTTATGCTTGATAATATAAAATAAACTATAAATTAGTATAATAAAAAAATGGGGATTCAAATTTGAATCCTCATTTTTACATATAGTATTGTGATTAAAAATAAAAATTAAAGTTTAAAAATATAATAAAGTAATTAATGATTTTATAGAAAAATAAAGTAAATATGACAAGTAAAATAAAGTTTATTAATATAAAGAAAAATATGGACTAGAAAAGTATAAATGATATAATATTTTTAGAAATATAAAATTATGTAAATTTAATATTAAGTATGAAATATATTTTTTAGCACACAAGGGAACATTCCCACAATTGAATTTAAGGAGGAAAAGAAAATGAAAAAGGTAATTTCAATAGGAGAAGCTTTAATTGATTTTATTCCACATGAAAAGGGAGTTGCATTAAAGGATGTGAGCAACTTTTTTAGAGTTGCAGGTGGAGCACCCCTTAATGTTGCAGCAGCAGTTGCAAAATTAGGTGGTAAAGCACAAATGCTTACTAAACTTGGTGTTGATGGATTTGGAGATCATATATTAGAAGAAGTTTCACCATTAGGTGTTGATGTTTCAAAGGTATTAAGAACTAAAGAAGCAAATACAGCATTAGCATTTGTATCATTAAAGGAAGATGGGGAAAGAGATTTTTCATTTTATAGAAATCCAAGTGCAGATATGTTATTAAATGCAGCAGAAATTGAAGAAGAAGATTTTACAGAAGGAGGAATATTACATTTTTGTTCAGTTAGCTTAATAGATGCTCCAATTAAAGAAGCTCATAAAAAGGCTATAGAATTTGCCAAAAAACATAATTGTTTAATTAGCTTTGATCCAAATGTAAGATTACCATTATGGGAAACTCCAGAAGCTTGCAGAAAAGCAATTTTAGAATTTTTACCATTAGCTAATATAGTAAAAATAAGTGATGAAGAATTAGAATTTATTACTGGAATTTCAGATGAAGCAAAGGCTTTAGAATTTTTATTACAAGGTGATGTTGAAGTTATAATTTATACAAAGGGAACTAATGGAGCAGAATTTATAACTAAGGAAAGAAAGGTATTTTCACCATCATTTAGAGTTCAAGCTCAAGATACAACAGGAGCTGGAGATTCATTTATAGGTTCGTTTTTATACCAAGTTGCTGAAGATGACAATACTTTAGAAAGCTTAGTTAATTTATCAGAAGAAAAAATAAAAGAAATATTAACTTTCTCAAATGCAACAGCTGCTTTAACAGTATGCAAAAGAGGAGCTATTGGTGCATTACCAACTAAAGAGGAAGTTTTAGCTTTAGCACAAGGGAGATAAAGATGTTGAGAAGTGATTTTGACAAGCAAATAAAAGAGTGCATGGCTAAACATTTAGAGCAAGTTAATAATGATAAATGGAGAAGTAAATATCATATAATACCTCCAATTGGATGGATAAATGATCCAAATGGATTATGTGAATTTAATGGAGAATATCACTGTTATTATCAATACTCACCATTAACACCAATGGGAGGATTAAAGTTTTGGGGACATTCAATATCCAAAGATTTAGTTAATTGGGAAGATAAAGGAGTAGCTCTTTATCCAGATATAAATGAAGATAAAGATGGAGTATATTCGGGATCAGCTTTTGTTAAGGATGATACAATATATTTCTTCTACACAGGGAATGTAAAACATGCTGGAGACCATGATTATATATTAACTGGAAGAGAACAAAATGTTATATTGGTTACTAGCAAAGATGGAATAAATTTTTCAGAGAAGAAAGTAGTTTTAAGAAATACGGATTTCCCAAAAGATATATCCTTACATGTTAGAGATCCAAAGGTATGGGAAGAAAATGGGATTTATTACATGGTTTTAGGTGCTAGAACTATTGATGATAAGGGGTGTATTTTAGTATATAAATCAACTGATCTTTATAATTGGGAATTCCATTCAGTACCAGCAGGGAAAAATGAAGATATGGGATATATGTGGGAATGTCCAGATATATTTAAGTTAGAAAATAAAGATATACTAATGTTTTCACCACAAGGGATGGAAGCAGAAGGATATAAATATAATAATGTATATCAATGTGGATATGCAGTAGGAAGTTTTGAAGATGATAAAAAGAAACTTAATCTTGGTGAGTTTGTTGAAATAGATAGAGGATTTGATTTTTATGCACCACAAACTTTTGAAGATTCTAAAGGAAGAAGAATTGTTATAGGGTGGATGGGGGTTCCTGATGCAATAGAACATAAAAATCCAACTATAGATAACTTCTGGCAACATCAATTAACAATTCCTAGAGAATTAGTTTTAAAGAATAATAAAATATATCAAATTCCTATTGCTGAATTAGAAGCATTAAGAAAAGGAAATTCCTTTAAGAAGGAAATTTCTTTAAATGAGGTAGCTATTTTAGATATATTTGAAAGCAATACTTTTGAATTAAATTTTAATTTTAAAGAGTGTGATGAATTTAAGATTGAATTAAGAGAAGATTGTAATCTTTCATTTAGTAATGGGGTATTTAAGTTACAACTAGGAAAATCAGGGTATGGAAGAAATATGAGAGCTGTTGAAATTAATAATGTTAAATCATTAAGAGTATTTTCTGATAATTCTTCTTTAGAAGTGTTTTTAAATGAGGGAGAAGAAGTATTCACTACTAGAATTTATAATGATAAAATTGATTCTAAATTAAAGTTAAGTGGAAGTGGTACAGTTGAGGTTGAAAAGTGGGCGTTTTAAATTAATTTAAAATTTTATACTTAATATAGCTGATATAATGTTTAATGTTAAAACAATATTTTTTTATTAAGCCTTTACTACCAATAATTGTTTATTTGTTGTTTGTTTTGGAAAAAAGTGTAATATTATTAAATAATAAAAACGGTAAGACTTATAAGTTTATAGGTCTTACCATTTTACATTTACAAGATAACTGAGTAATTCATATTTTACTTAATAGTTTAATAAAAAATATTAAAAATTATATTAAATTAATATTTTTTTGAAATTTAGTTAAATAAAATTAATGATATTGGAAAAAACGGCTTAAATATGATATATTTTATGTAGGATTTTGTATAAAAAGGAGGATAAGAATGAATCGAAGAAAAATATCAGCTATGTTAGCAGTAGCTTTGATTACTACTCAAGTGCAAGGTGTTACATTTGCAGATACTAAAAATGGCAATCAAGAAAATAACAAAGTAAATGAAGTTGTTGTTGGAAATAGCAATGAAAGTAATTCTGATTCAGCGACTGAAAAGTCAGAAGATAATCAAGAGGGGAACTTAGAAAAAGATAACAAATCAGAAGAAAGTAATGGGGCAGCTACTGAAGATAAAGAACAAGCTGAAAAAGAGAATACTGAAACTGAAAAAGAAGAAAATAATAATGGTGAAGAAAAAAATGATACGCCATCAGAAAAAGAAGATAAATCTAATGAAACACAAACTTCAACACCATATAAGGTAACAGGAAAGTTAGAATTAGATGTTAATTTTGCTAGTCCTATAAAAGTAGCAGATTCAAGCAAAACAAATTTTACTGTAAAATTAACTAAAGAGGATGGACAAAGTCATACTGTTAAATTAGGTTCTGATGTTAAAAGTAGAAAGTTAAAAGATACTGAAATAGCGTACACTTTAGAAGCATTAGATTATAGAAGAAATAAATTAAGTGAAGGTGCAACAGAATTAAATTTCTATCACTTAACTTTTGAAAATCTTGAATTAGGAACATATTCAGTTGAGATATCTGGAGGTGGATATCAAACTGTAAAGATGGATAACGTAGAAATTAAAAAGTCTTCAAAGAGAATTTTAGTAGGTACAGATGAAAAAAATATAGAATCAGAAGATGGAACTACTGAACATTATCCAGCTGCTTTAATAGGTGGTGATTTTGATTCTGATAATAAAGTTGATAAAACAGATTATGAAGCTTTAAAAAATGCTATAAAGAGTAAATCAACAGATACGAAGTTTGACTTAAATAGAGATGGTAAAGTTGATATAACAGATTTAAGTTATGTACATAAAAGTATGGATAAGGTTAAGAAAGAGCCAGTTGTAGTTAATACAACACCAATAATAAATCCAGAAAATGTTGATATAAATTTAAATACAGAAAAGTTAACTGTAACTGGAGATATTAAAAACATACTAAAAGATAGTGATGATGTAGTATCTTTACAAGCTAAAGGTGAAATAAGTGAAGAAAATCCTATAGAAATTCCTATGAGTTTAACAGGAAAATCAAGAGCTGCTAGTTCAGAAGAAGAATCAGCATCAATTGAAGAAGTTGTTATACAAGCACCAAGTGAAAATGCACCATCTAGTGGTGAAGTTGTTATACCAGGTGCAGGAGAAAATGGACAAGACTTAACAGTTAAATTTAATGATTCGAATGTAACTAAATCAGCAGCAAGAACTGCTGATGGTACACAAATGGACACTATAAAAATAAATTTAGGAAAGCAAGTTGCAGTAAGTCAAGTTAATATAAGAGTTACTGGAAGTAGAAGTAATAAGAATTTAACTGAAATAGCAAAAGTTGAATTTTTAAATAATGTATATAAAGAAGTTCCAAAACCTAAAATGAATATACCTGTTATAAATAATTTTACAAGTTCAACTGCTGTTGGAAATGAGGCTATGACAATAGGCTGGAACCATGAAACAAATGTATCAGGTTATGAATTAAAGGTTGAAGAATTAGATAATAACAATAATGTAGTTGATACAAGTACTTATAAAACAAGTCAAAATTCTTTAAAAATAGAAAAAGTAAAACCTTATGGAATTTACAGAGTTAGTATCCAATCAATTTCAGGAGAATGGAAGAGTGGTTACAAAGATGAGCAAGAGGGTTATAGCACAGCTACAACAGGTAATACTAACAAAACAAACAATTCAAATGATAAAGATGGTAAGCCAGATAATGTTGATGCAAATTATAATCCACAAGCTTGGGATTCTAAATCAGGAAATTTAAATGATAAAGCAGATGGAGACAATGGAAGCAGCTTTGGAGCTGATTCTATAATAGAAGTTCAAGTAATACCAGAAACAGCACCAGAAGGTCCAGAAGGAATTTCAGTAAAAGGTGGATATAAACAACTTACAGTTTCATGGAAAGCTCATGCAAAAGCAAAAGATTATGAGTTATATTACAGAGAAGTTGGAACTAAAGAGTGGTTAAAAGCAAATGATAATGGTGATAAAAAGTATGAAGACTCAAATTTAGAAGATGATATTCCAACAGGAGTAACAGATTTAGCAGCAGGAGTTGCTGATAGTAATGACTTTATAAGAGCTACGTCATATACAATAACAAATTTAAAAGATACAACAAGTTATGAAATTATGATGACAGCAACAAACCACCATGGAACAGGTGGATTATCTCAACGTTACCTTGGAACTACAGCTAAATTAGTACCACCAGTAACGCCTAACTATAAGCTTATAAATACACCAAATGGAGTGGGAAGTTTAACTAATAACATAGAAAATGTTGAATTTACTCAAGGTGGAACTACAGATAATCCAATTTCTGTTTTAGATAATGATTATACTACAGCATGGACTTGGCATAACTGGGATACATCTGCCTATGGAAAATGTGGTCCTAAGATAACATTTAAAGAAGAACATACAATAGATACTATAAAATTAATAACAAGATTAGACTTAGATTCATGGCCATATACAGGTAATATAGGATTTGTAAATTCACAAGGAAAGTGGGAATATAGAGATGCTTCATTAAGCACAAGTGGAAGAGTAGTAACATTAAAATTATCAGAGCCTATAACAACTAAGCAAATACAGCCAAATATATCTGTATATCCAGGTTCAGGTTCAGGTAAAGTAAATATATCTGAAATTAAGTTATATGAATATGATAGCTTAGAAAAAGATGTAGATAACTTATTTGCTGATGATTTAAAATTATCATTAAATAGTGATGTAACTAGAGAAAAAGTAGAAGAACTTGTTAAGAGAGTAAATACAATAGACCCAGTAAACTTAGAATATCATCCAAATAAAGATGAAATACTAAAGAATTTACAAAGAGCTCAAGACTTATTAAATGATATTTCTTTACAAGATGAAATAATAACTTTAGATTCAAGTATACATAGTATAGGGGCTCAAAATACTATAGGCCAAACTAATGATTACCAAGCTCTTGGTATAGCAGTAAAACCAGGAGATAAGGTTAATATTTACATAGCAAGTCCAAATAGAAGCGATACTAAATTTAATTTAGTATTAACACAATTTAATGCAGAAAGTGGAACTGCTTATAAAGTAATAAAAGAATTAAAAGTAGGTAAAAATGAAATTGAAATACCTGAAACTGGTTTTGATATGAACTATGAAAAAGGTGGAAACTTATATATAGGTCTTAAGAGTGGATTTGCAGAAAGCAATACATTTAAAGTAAGAGTAAGTGGTGGAACAAAAATACCACACTTAAATGTAAATAATATTATAGATGATGCATCTAAAGAAGCTGAAGTTAAAGAAGCTATAAGACAATACATTAAAGACTTAAAGAGTTATGTAGGCACTTTAAAAAATAGATATCCAAGCACAGCTAGCATAGAAGATAATGTTAATAATATTTACACTTATGATCCAGAAACTTCTATCTTAAATGCTACAGATATAGAAGGTGAAAGAATAATGCTTTCTTTTGCAGCTGATAAGGTACTTAGCTCAATAGAAAATGGATTATTAGGAAATGAAGATGCTCAAGTAAATAGACTTTATGAAACATTGCTTGCTTGGGAACAAATAATGAAGATTTCTTATTCACAACAAGGCTTACTTGAAGCACCAATAGACTTTGATGGAGATGGTAAAATAACTGGTAATGCTTTAGATGTATTAGGTGGAAAGAGCGAAAATCAATTCTATAATGAAAATAGAGCACCTAAAAACCGTATGAATATTAAATATCAAAGAATGTTTACTGGAGCATTTATGTATGCATCATCACATCACGTTGGTATAGGATATGGTTCTATTGAAGGTGCAATGAATGGTACTCCTTTCAAATTTGATTCAAATGGAAACTTAACAAATTCAGCAGATGGAAGCTTATTTGGATGGGGAATAGCTCATGAAATTGGACACGTTCATGATAGACCAGGATTAACATATGCAGAAACAACTAATAATATATTAGCACTTATAACTCAAACATTTAATGATATAAATACATCTAGATTAGAGGGTGGAACATATACAAAGATATATGATAAAGTAACTTCTAATAGTGTAGGTTTAGCAAGTGATGGTGGAACTAGATTAGGAATGTTCTGGCAATTACACTTAGCATATGATAATGACTATACTTATAAAATGTTAGATCTTAACTCTGATAATAAATTAGATAATGATACATTCTATGCTAAGTTATATAGAGAAACAAGATTAAAAGGTGTAGCTCCAAATGAAAATGGACATGATTCTACAGCTCAAACATTTATAATGAGAGCATCTGATGCAGTACAAAAAGACTTAAGACAATTCTTTGAAAAGTGGGGATTAGTAGCTAGTCCTAATACTAATAAATACTTAGATTCAAAGAACTATCCAAAAGAAGATAAGGCTATTTACTATTTAAATGATGATGCTAGAAGAATTAGATTAGCAGCTGGAAATAATACTGAATCAATAACTATGGCTAAAGATACTGCAGTAAATGGAAGCTTTGGAGTTGATGCAAATGGAAATAAATTAATTAATAAATCTTACTTAAATCAAAAAGAAGTTCCATTAACATTAAGTGTTACAAAAGATGCAGATAAAGTTTTAGGATATGAAATAATAAGAAAAGAAGCAACAACAACAGGAACTAAGGAAGTAGTAGTTGGATTCGTTGAAAGAGATAAAAATGGAGAAAATGGATTAACTAAGTACACTGATGTTATTGATGCTATAAATAATAGAGCTTTTGAATATAAAGTAAGAGCTTATGACTACAACTTAAATGTTACACAAGAAACTACAATTGGTAACATAAAGGTAAATCATGATGGAAGTATATCAGAAGCTAATTGGGTATTTGATACTAATACAAGAAGTGAACATGATATATCTGATGAACATTCAGGACATGGTCAAGCTCAAAATGGAGAAATTAAAAAGATAAGTGATAATGACCCAACAACTATTTATACAGCTAAAAAAGCAACTAATAATAATGGTACAGTTGTTTCAGGAGATCCATATGTAACTATTGATTTAGGAAATGCTAAATCTGTTGTAGGATTAAAATATAATCCAGGACAAGCACCTAAAAAGAAATTCTCATTAAGAAGCTTATTTAGTAAAAATTCAGGTACTGATTATTCACCAATAAGAAGTTATGAGGTTTGGGTAAGTAAAGATGGAAAGAATTGGTCAAAAGCTCATTCAGGAGAATTTGATACAACTAAAGAAAATACAATTTACTTTAATGAAAATGGAAGCAATTCAAATACTCAATTATGGGCATATGATGCACAATATGTTAAGTTAGTAGCCAAGGGAGCTAATGCTATATCTATAGGAGAAATAGATATATTAGGTCCAACAGGAGATAATATAGAAATTGGTATAGATAATGGAAATAAAGTTTATGAGCATGGTGTAGGTAAGTTAGCAACTGATTATACTTATGCAGAAGGAAAGACTATACCAGCAGGTTCTATAATAGTTACAGGTGAATATAAAGGTGACCCAGCATTTAATGTACCTTTAGTAATTAATGAAGCTGATGAAAACTTTGCTTTAAATGCTCAAGCAATTTTATTAGCAACACTACCAGAAAATTCACAACTTGGAGAAGTTGCTAAGGGAACTTGGTTATATTGGATAACTCCAGAGCAACAAAAAGATGATAAAAATATTAAGGGAACTAAGATAAAAGCTGAACTTTACAGATACAATAAGCTAGATAGCAATAATGCACCTGTAGGTCAAAGATTAGTAAGTGATACATTCTTATATGATTTACCAACAAACTTACCATCAATAGAATTAAATAATTCAACAGCAAGAACAATAGCAAATGAATATGATGAAGTTATAGAAATAAGTAATGATATGATTCAAAATGTATTTAACAACAGATAGTAAACTAAGATAATAATATTTTTAATTGAAAGGGGTTATCTCTTTTATGATAGCCCCTATAAAGTACGGAAGGAGATAAGTTATGAAAAATAATAAGCTGAAGCCAACTGTAAAAACAGCTTTGGTATATACATTAGCAGCAACTTCAACAGCTGCAATAGCTTATGCAACACCTAAAATTATAGAAAATAAATCTAAAAATACAGAAAATAAATTTGTATTAGATGTAAAAAAAGTAGATTCAGATACAGTTAAAGTATCATTAGATAATATAGAAGATATTCCAAAAGCTCTTCAATTTAGCTTAAAGTTAGATGGAATAGTTTTAAAAGAGCAAGATGGAAAGCCAGTAATAAAGGATTTAATAAATCCAGCAAAGTCAGATAAGATAATAACAGATTATACTTATAATAAAGAAAATAATACAATAGATGTTTTAATAACAGCACAAGACTCTATACCAAAGACTGGTAATGAAATTGATGTTTTTGAGTTAGATATACAAGCTACTGAAAATAATAAATCAAGAAAGTATAGCATAAAAGATGAAGAAAAATCTGAATATAAATATGTAAGTAACACAAATAAAGAATATGTAAGAAGTGTAAGTGTTAAAAATGAAGAATTAACATTAAATACAAATCCTACTGTAAAGATGAAAGAAGATAAGTCTTACATAGAAATTACTGAAGGAGAAACAATTCAATTAACAGAAGAAGCTTTAAAAGAAAAAGGTTTAGAAATAGAAGATGCTGATAAAGATAAAATAACTTTAGAAGTTAAAGATGCAAGTGATAAAAAAATAACATCATTTAAAGGAACTGAAGAAGGAGTATATGATTTATATATTACAGCAAAAGATGATTTTGGTGGAGAATCAAAAACCTTAAATGTACAATTAAAAGTTAATGCATCAACTGTAGGGCCTACTATTACTAAAAATGGACAAAAACTTGAAAATGTTACTATAAATGCAGGTCAAGCATTTAATTTAATGGATAGCGTTAAAGCTGTAGATGTTAATGGAAATACAGTAAATGTTAGTGTTTCATCAGATAAAGAACTTAATTTAGATACAGAACAAGACACTACATATAAGATAACATATAGTGCTACTGATAGTCGTGGTAGAAAAACTGAAGAATCTATAAACTTAACAGTAAAAGGTAATAAAGCACCAGTAATTGAAGGTGTTAAGAACCATACTTTAAAAGTTGGAGATAGTTTTGATCCAAAGGCTGGAGTTACTGTAACAGATGAAGATAAAAATATAGAATTAGTAGTTGAAAGTAATGTTAACACAAATATACCAGGTGTTTACAAGGTTATATATAAGGCTACAGATAGTGGAAATAAAACAACTATAGTTGAAAGTTCAGTTGTTGTAAATCCAAAAATGACTACACTTAATAAAATTCCAGTAATAAATGCTCAAGATAGAATAGTTCAATTAGGAGAAAAGTTTGATCCTTTAGAAGGAGTAACAGCAACTGATGAAGAAGATAAAGATCTTACTGAAAAAATAAAGGTTATTAGAAATGATGTTGATACAAAAGTTGCAGGAGATTATACAGTTGTATTTAGTGTAACAGATAGTCAAGGTGCAACAGCAATACATGAAATGCTAGTAGTTGTAAATCAACCACCAGTAATACATGCAGAAGATAAAGTTATAACTGTTGGAGATGAGTTTAAAGAATTAGAAGGCGTAACAGCAACAGATAAAGAACAAGGTGATATAACAGATATAAAAGTTGAAAAAAGTACTGTTGATATAAATACTCCTGGAGAATATACAGTTACATATAAAGTAGTAGATAAACTTGGTGGAGTAGCTACAAAAACAATAAAAGTAACTGTAAAAGAAAAAGTTACTTTAGTAGAAAATGTAGTTATAAACAATAGAGTTAACAATTTATATATAGGAAGTAACCAAGTATTAAGTGCAACTATAACAAATGAAAATGCAGATAAAAAAGATGTAGTATGGACAACTAGTGATGAAAAGATAGCATCAATAGAAGCATATGGAAATACTGTTAAAGTAATAGCCAAAGCAAAAGGAAAAGTAACTATAACGGCAAAAGCTACAGATGGAAGTGAAAAAAGTGATAGTATTACTATAGATATACAAGATTACAAAGAGCATGTAGTAGATTTAGCAAAAGATATTATAGATACTAACGTTGTAACTCCAGTAAATGGTTCAGGTCAAAAAGACTCTCCAGTACAAATGGAAGTAAAAGATGTAAATGTAAAAGAATTTAATGTATTCTTAAAGAAGGTTAAGAAATTAAATCCAGAAATACAAAGAGAATATACTGATGGAGAATTTACAGTATATCAAATAAAAGTTAAAAATAATTCATTAATGTCTAAGTTTATAAAAGCAATTAAAAATCAAGAAACAAATGAAGCTTATATAAACATAAAAATAAGAAATACAGCAGAAAATAGTGAAAAATTAAAAGCAGAACTTAAAAAAGTATTAACTGAAAAAGATGAAGAAATAGTAAAACCAAGTATTCCTGGTGGAATTATAAATGCAATTCCAAAAATTGAAGCTAAAGATAGACTTATAAATGTTGGACAAAAGTTTGAACCTTTAGAAGGGGTAACAGCAACTGATAAGGAAGATGGTACTATAACTAAAATAGATGTTATAGAAAATACCGTTAATGAAAATGTTGCTGGAACATATAAGGTTACATATAAGGTAACAGATAGTAAAGGTGCAGAAGCTAGAAAAACAATAACAGTAATTGTAAATGAATTACCTGTAATAAATGCAGAAGATAAAGTTATAAAAGTTGGAGAAGAATTTAATCCATTAATTGGTGTAACAGCAACTGATAAAGAAGATGGAGCTATAACTAAAATAGATGTTTTAGAAAATACAGTTAATGTAAATGTTCCAGGAGAATATAAAGTTACATATAAAGTAACAGATAGTAAAGGTGCAGAATCTACTAAAACAATAAATGTAACTGTAAAGAAAGAAACTATATTAGCACAAAGTGTAACTATAAATAATAAAATTAATAGTTTATATGTAGGAAGTAACAAAACATTTACAGCAACTGTAAATGAAGAAGCTGATAAAAAAGATGTAGAATGGTCAGTAAGTGATGAAAATATAGCATCAATAGAGGTTAATGGAAATAGTGTTAAAGTAATAGCAAAAGCAAAGGGACAAGTAACTATAACAGCAAAAACTACAGATGGAAGTAATAAAGTTGATACTTTCACTATAAATGTAGAAGAGTATAAAGATAATGTAGTAGATTTTATTACTGATATTATAGACACTGAAGTTGTTTCAGCTATAGCAGGTTCAGGTCAAAAAGACTCTCCATTAAAAATGGAAGTACAAGAAGTAAGCTTAGAAAAATTTGCTGGTTTCTTAAATAACATTAAGGAATTAGATGCAACTGTAGAAGATAAATATACAGATGGAAACTTTATAGTTTATAAAATAAAGGTTAAAGATACATCATTCATTTCTAAAGTTGTAAAAACTATTAAAAATGAAGCTAATGATGAAGCTTACATAGAAATAAGAATATCAAAAGACTTAGAAGAAGCAAGTTTATTTGAAGCAAAATTAGAAGAAGTTATACCTAAAAATGAAGATACAAGCAAGCCAGGTGATGAAGAAAATAAACCAGGAGATGAAAATAAACCTGGAAATGAAAATACTCCAAGTGATGAGAATAAACCTGGAAATGAAAATAAACCAAGTGTAGAAAATAACTCTGAAAATCAAGAAACTTCAAATGATAAAGTTACTACAGAAAACTCTAAAAATGATAATTTACCTAAGACAGGAAAAAGAAATGTATTAGCATATATAGGATCAGTTACTATAGCAGCAGGTGCATTATTAGTAGGTAAGAAAAAGAAAAAATAAAATTATAAAAGCAAAATAAATTTATTTATTATCATAAATTTGTTTAAAGCATATAATAAAATATATTAAAGATGGTAAGGCTTATGAAAGCATAGGTCTTATCATTTTTTTTGTAAAAAAAATAGTAAAGTTGACAGTTAAAAATATATGATTTATAATAAAATCACGATGTTAATCATCAATTGAAAATTAAATAGGTAAAGCGTTTATAACCTATTAACCTAACATGGGGGCGTTTTGGCTTCGACGGGGGTGTGATGGGTTTGATAAGCGGGCCGAGTAAAGCATGGACGACTCGTTAATAAGCTATGTATTAAATATAAACGCAGAAGACAATTTTGCATTAGCAGCTTAATATAGCTTGCTCATCAGTCCAGGATGCCTACGTCTTGGGTAGCTGGTGTCATTAAAGTAGGGAACGAAGTCTAGCAAAGCTTTGAGCTAGAGGGGTATTTATGAAGCTAGGGAATTAGGAGTTTGTTTGTGAGCGAACTAAGGACCGAATTTTTAGTCACATAACTACGCTCGTAGAAAGTCAGGCTGGTCTGCTTTCGGACAGGGGTTCGATTAAGAAAGATAGTCGCCTTAAGCAGTGATGTTTAAGTGATAACTTGGCTTTATCGGTGAAACCGTAACAGAAAATGCTGACGGCAATACCGAGAGGTATGTAAAGAAATTTAACAGCCTCGTATCGACTTATAGGTTCCTAAGGATAATCTATGGAATACTAGGATAGAAGATATAAACTATACTAAGCTTCTATAATATGCCAAGCTACTATTTAAAATAATAGTAGAAGATATAGTCAGTGCCATATAGAAATAATGGATGCACATGACCCCTCGCCTCCACCATGAAACCCTCGACAATACAGAGTGTGTTGTCGAGGGTTTTTAATTGAAAATAATGTAGTTAATAATAATGACGAATTGTCAAGCTAAGTGCAACACTTAGCTTGTTCTTCGTTAAATGCTTTTAACGGTGTCTTGTATCCAAGACATTTCCGTGGTCTATTATTTAAAATATCCTCA
>ERZ772901.1138-NODE-1138-length-22040-cov-29.875642_pt1 | contig 22040 bp, 16 predicted proteins | sample MGYA00512123_ERZ772901 | MGnify/ENA primary metagenome ERZ772901 (study PRJEB29015, sample SAMEA2737711) | human gut metagenome | biome: human gut; feature: human-associated habitat; material: faeces | place: China | collected 2012 ...
AATATTACTATGTTTTGGAAATCGGCACAACCATATAACCGTCTTTGATGAAACTATTTTTGTTTCATCGATGACATTGTACCAGCAAGCAGGGCATTCGTCTATACAAATGCTATTTTGCTTTGCAAAATGCTTGTTGGGCTGTGCCCAAACCCCATTTGTTCTGCATCGTGCCGATGCAGGCGGCGCGTTTGTTCCAAACACTTTTATAACAAAAAAGATAGCCCTAGGGTTCTTCCATGCGGGAAGAATTCTAGGCTACGATGCAAGAGTTTGTCATTTCAACATGGACACCGGCTGCGTGGAGCTGCTGCTCCGGGATGGGAGAAAAATTTCCATCGACTGCACCGGGGTCGAGGATGCACTGGACGTGACCATGGCGCAGAGGTCGGAACTGGATTACCTCATCTACAATGATCCGCTGAGCTACGCGGATTTGGTTCTGAATGGTAACCCGGAGGAATATTTGAAGAATGTGGCCGGAGGTCATGGATTAGAGGATTTATCGTTTAGAGATTAACTCGATATAAGGAACAAGCCCACAGGTCTGCCGTATTTTTATGCGGTCTATCCTGTGGGCTTGTTTGCTATTATCGACTCATGATTGAATTTGAAATTTCAAGCACGACCGTATCATGTTTATAGGTGGTAACAACCATCGGCAGGCCTCCAGCCTTCAAAACTTATGCAGACGTTTGATTTTCGTATCGTTTAAGCCAGAGGAAAAAGCCTATATTGAGCAGAATGCCCACTACGGTGGAGGTGGGTGCGGACAGACCGATCATAGTCAGGCTGGCATTAGGCTGGATGCTCATAATATATGCCATGGGAAGGCGCACCAGCAAAGTCTGCACCAGCCCCTGTACCATGACCCAGAGCGTTTTGTCGTTACCGTTGAAGTAACCCACCATGCTGAACAGGATGGCGGTGGCGATGGTCTCGGGCGCAAAGCCCTTGAGGTAGGCGTAGCCGTTGGCAATAACAGCGGCATCTGCCGTAAACAGACCGGAGAGAACGTCACCCTTGCACCACACCAGTGCAAATACGACGCAGCCGAACACCAGACCGATGCCAATGCCGGTGAACATGGACTGCTCGGCGCGTTTTTTGTTGCCGGCACCCACGTTCTGCGACACAAAGGACGCCATGGACTGCATCAGAGAACTGGGGATCAGCATGGCAAAATTAACGATCTTGCACGCCACACCGTAGCCGGAAGATGCCTCCAGCCCCAACCGGTTGACGAAAGCGCAGAGCGCCAGAAAGGAAAGCTGGGTCAAAAACTCCTGCAAAGCCAGCGGCAGACCGATGCCCAGAAATTTTTTGCACTGGGGGTTCAGCTTGAAATCAGAGCGATGGATTTTGAAGGGCAGCTCCTTCTTCAGCAGCATTGCGATTGCACAGATTACGCTGACGGCTTGTGCTGCTACCGTAGCAATGGCGGCACCGGCAGCATCCAGATGAAAACCAGCCACCAGCACCAGATCGCCAATAACATTCACAATGCACGCCACCAGTACAAAGATCAGCGGAGAGCGGCTGTCGCCCAGACCGCGGAAAAGAGCCGAGAGCATATTATAGGCTACAATAAAGAAGATGCCGCTGCCGCAAATGCGCACATAGCTGGCGGTCAGGTCTAGGGCTTCGGCAGGAGCCTGCATCAGACTGGAAATAAGCCGTGCAAAAAACACCAGCACCACGAACAGTGCAGCTGCCAGAAGGGTGAACACAACAGCTGCCCCGCCAATGACTTGCCCGATGTACTGCGGTCGTTTTTCGCCCAGATAGCGGGCAATGAGCACTGTGACACCCATGGCAAGCTGGGTGACAACAAAGGTGACGAGGTTGAGTACCTGACTACCGGTGGAAACCGCAGACAAGCCTGAAGTGGAGCCAAAGCGCCCCACTACCAGAAGGTCTACTGCGCCGTAAGCGGCCTGCAGCACCAGCGCACCCAGAATGGGCAGCATGAAAAAGGCGAGCTTTGGCAAAATGCGGCCTTGGGTAAAATCGGTCTTATCGTTTTTCAAGAGAATCTTTCCTTTCGCACATAATAGCATAGAATTTTTCCAGCGTTTGGATGGTGCACGCTGCATCCTCCTCGGAAATGCCGTCCAGATACGGGAGCAGTTGCGAGAAGTAGTCCGTATTGTACTTCTGGGAAAGCGCTTGCCCGCTCTCGGTGAGGAACAGATAGGTCACGCGGCCATCTTCAGCGGATACCTGTTTTCTCAGATACCCTTTGTGCTCCATCTCTTTTACGGTACGGGTCACACCGGGGCGGGGCAGGTTCAGTGTATCGCTGAGATCAGAGATCTTCGGCTGGATGCCACGGGTCTGCAATTTCTGAATAACATCCAGACACTGGATATAGGAGGATGTCACGCCCTCCGGCAGGGCAGGCAGCATCTCCCGTGCCCGCTTTGCCAGATAGCAGGCATCCAGCAGCTGCTTGATCAGTTCGATGGTCATAATGAAATTCCTCTCCAAACGATTATCGAAGGTAATTAACATTGATAATTATATAGAACTGCCCGGGAATGTCAAGTCTTTTTGAAAAATCGGAGATGTCGGCAGCTTTGAGGCATCTGCTTCCGGCATACCATTCTAGAGGGTGTTTGAGCGAATACAGTCTGAACCATGGATTAGAAGATCAAATACAAAACAAAAACAGGGTGCGTCCCTGAATAGGACGCACCCTGCCAGCGTAATTCACGATTTGATTCGTTGGCAACAACCGTGAATTGCATATCGCAAACAGGTCGTTGAGAATTGCTCTGCTTGTAAAACTTGCGATTAAAGCCACAGACAATAGCGATATGTACAGCAGGGAGTTCCCCACCGGAGGGAACTTCCTGTTTTTCGTTGTTTGCATGATGAGCCTGTTCCGCCTGCCACGCGGCAAGCTCGCGTTTGCGCAGCGCAGCGGAGCAATGAAAGCCCCAGTGGGGCTTTTAAGCGACCGAACGGTCTTGCGTTAGCAAGATGGAGGGGCCTCCGCCCCGACAAGTGACCATAAAAGAAAAATACCGCCCACGCAGCGCAGCGATGGATTTTGTCGGGTGAAGTAAGCGGCAAAATGAATCGGGTGTGTTGCGGGACGGTAAGTTCTTTCGTGGACTTTTCCTCACGGAAGTGGTGGGTCTCACGGTGATAACCGACCACTTTCTGTGCCTGTGTTCAAAATGAACACGACCACATTTTGTGGGTGGTTTCAAACCAATCCACAAAGACGGTGGGATTTACAGGAAAAATACTACTGTATGTGAAATTCGTCAAGAGGGTTTTGGAAAACCCCTATTCTCACACTCATCCACCCTATCATGTGGGAAACCACGGGCATGATCTTGTGATCATGAGTTCTCCCAAAATGCTGACCCCAAATGAATACGATGTGTTTTTCAGCTTTCTGGAAAACACGGTGATGAAAAACGCATACTGACAGTAAAACCGCTCCGAACGTTCTGCCCGGAGCGGTTTTGCGTCAGCAGTATTTATGCAGAATGGTCATAGACGGAGGGAGAAGTCATGCGTCCTTGCACAGCTTGGTCAATTCTTCGATGGCGGCATCCTCGTCCGGGCCATCGGCGGCGATGGTCACGGTCTCGCCGCACTTCACGGCCAGACCCATTACGGCAAAGATCTTCTTCATGTCGGCGACTTTGCCGTTCTTAGTCATAGTGACTTTGCTCTCAAAGCCTTTGGCAGCTTTGCTCAGGATACCGGCGGGACGGGCGTGCAGACCTTCTTTGTCCTGAATGGTGATATCGATGCTCTTCATAAAAATCTCTCCTTTTTGGAATCGTTATTGTAAGTGCTCCAGCACATAGTTCATATCGGAAGTGGTCTTGAGCTGTTCCAGCGCATCCTCGTCTTCAAGGATCTCGCAGACATTGCCCAGCAAGTCAAGATGGTCGTTGCCGACACCGGCAATGCCGAACACGAGGTAGGCTTTTTCATCGCCGAAGTCCACGCCCTGCGGATATTGCAGCAGAACAACGCCGGACTTTTTAACGGTGCCCTTCTTCTGGCTTGTGCCGTGGGGAATGGCTACGCCCATGCCCATGTAGGTGCTCACCAGCTTTTCGCGCTCCACCATGGCATCGGCGTAACTGTCATCCACATAGCCCCGCTTTGCCAGCAGCGCACCGGCGGCACGGATGGCCTCCTCCTTGGTGACGGAGGGCAGACCCAGCTGGATGTCCTCCGCCTGGATCTTCATCACGGAACCGTTGGCTTTGGAAGCCTCGGTCACGGCAGCCGCCAGAGGGGCTACGGCTGCATTGCGCAGGTCGGATACGATCTCCTCATTGGCGGCAGCTTCGGCCTTGGCATCCAGTGCCGGGGTAGTGGAGGTCAGTGCATTGTACAATGCGTCCAGATGCGGATCTGCAAGGAAGTTATCCAATGTAACAAGCTGTGCCTGCGGGGCGCACTTGGCGGCACGGTCAGCCAGAACGCGCTGGCAGACCACCACGTCCGCGTCGGCGGGGATGGTATCCACGCTGGAGTTGGTCACGGTCAAGTCGGGGCGCTCCGCCTTAATGCGGTTGTGGAACTTGGTAGCACCCATGGCGCTGGAACCCATACCGGCATCGCAGGCAAAGACGATCTTGCGGATCTGGCCGACATTCACGGCAGTAGGCTCGGGGATCTCGCCCTTGGCCTGTGCCTTCATCTCCTTCATTTCGTTCTGGGCATCGGTCAGGCTCTTGGTGTGACCGGAGGTCGCTTTCAGAATGACCGAGGACAGGATAAAGGAGACTGCACCGGCGATGACAACGCCCAGCAGAACGGTGAGAATGGAATCCCGGGGAGCCATTGCCATGTAGGCGATGATGGAACCGGGAGAAGCAGGACCGGACAGACCTGCACCGGTCATAGAGTAGAACAGGATGGCACAGAAGTTGCCCACGATGGGGGCGATGATGATCACGGGGTTCATCAGGATGTAGGGGAAGTAGATCTCGTGGATGCCGCCCAGCAGGTGGATGATCACAGCACCGGGAGCGGACTGGCGGGTGGTGTCGTCCTTGCAGAAGAAGCAGTAGGCCAGCAGGACACCAAGACCGGGACCGGGGTTGGCTTCCAGCATATACATGATGGAACGACCGGTCTCAGCGGCCTGGCTTGCACCGATGGGGCTGAAGATGCCGTGGTTGATGGCGTTGTTCAGGAACAATACCTTGGCAGGCTCAATAAAGATGGACACCAGCGGCAGCAGGCTGTGCGCCACAAGGAAGTCCACACCGGCGGTCAGCACGGTGAGGATGGCAGTCATGAACGGGCCGATGACGTAGTAGCCAAGGATGGCCAGCAGCATACCCAGAATGCCGATGGAGAAGTTGTTGATCAGCATCTCGAAACCGGCGGGGATATGGCCTTCCACCTTCTTATCGAACTGCTTGATGACCCAGCCGGCCAGAGGGCCCATGACCATGGCGCCCATCAGCATGGTGTAGTCCGAGCCGCAGATGCAGCCCACCACGGCGATGGCGGCGATGACGCGGCCACGGTCGCCTGCAATCATCTTGCCGCCCTGCCCTGCAATGAGGATGGGCAGCAGGTAGGTCAGCATCGGGGATACCATGCTGGCCAGCTTTTCGTTGGGGAACCAGCCTGCTTCAATGAATAGAGCGGTGAGGAAGCCCCACGCGATGAATGCGCCGATATTCGGCATGACCATGCCGCTGAGGAACTTGCCAAAGCGGGAAACAGCGTTTTTCATTTGTAGCTCTCCTTTTTCACTTGAAAGGCAGGCGGTGCAGCTCCTGTGGCATGGGAGCTGCGGCCTGCGGACGGGTTATTCGGAGGAGCTTTCGTTTCGTTCTGGCACTATTCTAGCCGATACTGCGCCGGATTTCAATGGTGACAAGCGGTGGGGTTGTCACCGGAGGATGGTGACACCAGTGGGCTGATACGGCAACATTTCCAATGGATGCGCGGGTGATTTGTGCATATTTGCTGATGCTCCGGGATACAAGACGGGAACAAGGAAGCTTTTGTCACCGGGCAATGGTGACAAAAAACACACAACTTCTTTTCCGCGTTAGGGGCTGGCAGACGGGGTGGCACTATGTTACAATAGAAGCAATGGGTAACTTTTGGGAAAAGGAGAGAAGCAACATGGGTGCGGTGTATCGTGAGGAACTGTCGGCAAATGCACGGAAGCTGATCGAGCAGCTGCTCAGCCTTCCGCAGGGCTGGGTGACGGCGGCGGCGCTGGCTGAAAGCATCGGGGTCAGCCGCCGCACCGTGCTGCGGGAGCTGCCCGCTGTGGAGCAGTGGATGCAGGCTGCCGGGGCGCATTTTGTGCGGAATCCCGGCAAGGGTCTGCTGCTGGATGAAGCGCCGGAGCGGCGAGACGCACTGCGCACCCAGCTGAACAGCGGCGACAGGAAAAAACTTTCCCGCGCAGAGCGGCGGCAGCAGCTTTTGACAAGGCTGCTCAGCGAGCAGGAACCCTGCAAAACAGCGGTACTGGCACGGGCGCTTGGCGTTTCGGAAAGCACGCTGTCTGCGGACTTGGATGAACTTGAGACCAAGCTACACCCCTACCGGGTGGAGATGTTCCGCCGCCCCGGCGTGGGGGTCTGGCTGCAGGGGGATGCTTCTTCCTACCGGAGGGTGGTGTCTGCCCTGCTGCGCAGCAGTATGCCGGAAAAGGAACTGGCAGAGGTGCTCTGCGGACGGATGCCGGAAAACGAGATCTTCTCGACCCTGCTGGATACAAAAACGGCCGAAAAGGTCTGGGCGGTTTTGCAGCAGTTTGAACAGGAAGAACAGCTCCATCTGCCGGATGCAGGTTTTCTGGCGCTGGCGATCCATTGCACCCTGACCATTCAGCAGCTGCGGCAGGGCGGCGACAAGGGCAGTGCCCCCAGAGGGCTGCGCCCGGCGGGCAATCATGCTGCCCGGCTGGTGGCGGCGCTGAACCGCGCCTTCGGGCTGACCCTGCCGCCTGAGGAAGCGCAGTATCTGGAACTGTATCTCTCCGCCTATCTGGGCGCAGAGGACCCTTGGGGTAGCGCACAGGAGATGGAACTGCGGAATCTGGAAGCCGCCCTTATCCGGGAAATGGAAAAGGCGCTGCACACAGACCTTTCCGGTTACACCTCCCTGCGGGATGACCTGTGCTGCCACCTGCGCCCCATGCTGCTGCGGGTGGAGCAGAACATTCGTACCGAAAACCCCCAGCTGGACACCATCCGCACCGACTACCCCGGCCTGTGGAAAGCCACCCGCGCCGCCTGTGATGCGGTGCAGCAGCAATTCGTCCTGCCCGCCATCTCGGACGACGAAGCGGCCTACCTTGCCATGCACTTTGGCGCAGTGCTGGAACAGAATGCCATGTTCCGGCTGCGGCTGCGGGTGGTAGTGGCCTGTCCGCTGGGCATGGGCTCCAGCCGCTTTCTGGCTTCCCGGCTGGGAAACGAGTTTCCCTCTTTGCAGGTGGAGGGGTGCTGCTCGGTGCGGGAGCTGAACGCCGCCGACCTGCGTCGGAGAAAAATCGACTTCATTATCTCCACCGTGCCGCTGGAACTGGATTACCCGGCGGTGTGCATCAGCCCTTCCCTGCTGGAACCGGATCGTGCCGTGCTGAAGGACGCTATCACGCGGTACAGCCAGAACCGCGCAGAACCGGAACCGGCGGTGCAGCCCGTGCAGGATACAGCCTGTGCAGGCTCCAAGCTGCAGTATTATGCGCGCCTGACCCGGTCCATGACCGGGCTGCTGGAACATCTGACCATCCAGCCCGTCAAGGTTCCCGGCAGCCGCGCTGCCCTCATCCATGCAGCGGCGCAGCTGTTCTGCCCGCAGGAAGCGGACGCCCGGCTGGTGGAGCAGCAGCTTCGCCGCCGTGAAACGCTGGGCGATACCTACATCAAATCCCTGTATGCCCTGCTGCTCCATTGCAGGACAAGTGCGGTAAAGGACTGCCGCTTGGGCTATCTGCAGGCACAGCCGCCGGTCTATGAGCCGGGGCGCATCGTGCTGGGGGCACTGGTGCTGCTGGCCCCGGATGACGGGAACGGCGTCCCGGTGGAGGTCATGCAGAATGTCAGCGGGCAGCTGATCGAAACGCCCCGGCTGATGGAGGCACTGCGCACAAGCGTGTGCATCCGGATGTAGCCGAGCACCCCGCCATCATGGGTCACGAGTTCGCCGGTGATATCGTCAAGGTGGGCAAGGCGCATCAGGACAAGTTCAAGCCCGGCATGAAGTTCACCCTGCAGCCCGCCCTGAACTACAAGGGCACCATGTGGAGCCCCGGCTACTCCTACGAGTTCTTCGGCGGCGACGCCACCTACTGCATCATCCCTGCCGAGGTCATGGAACTGGGCTGCCTGCTGGAGTACAAGGGCCGTGCTTACTACGAGGCTTCTCTGGCCGAGCCTATGAGCTGCTCCATCGGTGCTTTCAACGCCGCCTACCACACCAAGATGGGGGTATACCATCACGATATGGGCATCAAGAAGGGTGGCAAGCTGGCGATTCTGGCCGGTGCAGGCCCCATGGGTCTGGGTGCTCTGACCTACGCACTGCACCGTGATGTGCGCCCCGGCATGGTGGTGGTCACCGATATCAACGAGGATCGTCTGGCCCGTGCGGAGTCCCTCTTCCCCCCGAAGGAGGTCAAGGAGAAGGACGGCATCGACCTGTACTTCGTCAACACCGCCAACATGGCAGACCCCGCTGCCGAGCTGCGGGAGCTGACCGGCGGTACCGGCTTTGATGATGTGTTCTGCTACGCCCCTATCGCGCCGGTGGTGGAGCTGTCCAGTGCTGTGCTGGGTCGTGACGGCTGCCTGAACTTCTTTGCAGGCCCCACCGACAAGCAGTTCAGCGCCAAGATGAACTTCTACGATGTGCACTACAATTCTACCCATGTCATGGGCACCACCGGCGGTAATACCGCCGACATGATCGAGTCGCTGGAACTGACCGCCGCTAAGCGCATCGATCCGGCTGTGATGGTCACCCACATCGGCGGTCTGAACGCCGCTGCCGAGACCACCCTCAACCTGCCCAAGATCCCCGGCGGCAAAAAGCTGATCTACACCCACCTGACCATGCCCCTCATCGCCCTGACCGATCTGCGTGCCAAGGGCGAACAGGACAACGACCCCCGCTATACCGCACTGGCTGACATCGTGGATGCCCACAACGGCCTGTGGTGCCCGGAAGCAGAGGAATATCTGCTGGCAAACTTCAACCCGGAGGACTAAGCAGAACGTGCCATGGGACAGGACAAACGCAGACAGGAGGAATCCCCCATGGAACAACGCCGCAATCAAATCGTGGAGCTGGTGAACCGCAAAGGCAGCATTAGCTTTGCCCAGCTCAAGGAAGCTTTCCCTTCCGTTTCGGAAATGACCCTGCGCACCGACCTGAAAGCACTGGATGAAGCCCGCCGTGTGGTGCGGGTGCATGGCGGTGTCAAGTCGGTGGAGCAGGTGGTAGGCACAGACGACCTGCTGAGCCGCCGTGCCGCCCGCAATGCCGAAGCAAAGCAGATCATTGCCGAAAAAGCCATTGCTCTGCTGCGCCCCAACACCACCCTGTTTCTGGATTCCGGCAGCACCGCCACAGCAGTGGCCCGGTGCATCCCGGATCAGCCCATGCTCATCTACACCAGCGGCCTGAGCTGCGCCATGGAGCTGGCAAAGCTGGAAAAGCCCCATGTATCCCTGCCGGGCGGCAGCCTGAACCGGTTCAGCATGAGCGTCTGCGGTGCACAGAGCATCCAGACGATGGAGGGCATCAACTTTGATCTGCTGCTGCTGGGCGTGACCAGTTACAGCCCGGAAACCGGTTTTACCTGCGGCGTGGAGGATGAAGCACGGCTCAAGCAGACCGTGCTCCGCCGCTGTGAGCAGAAAGCCGTGCTGCTGGATTCCTCCAAGATCGGACTGAAAAGCACGTTCCACATCTGCGAGCTGTCCGATATTGATATTGTGATCTCGGACGGAAAGCTGCCCGTAGAATTTTTACAGGCCTGCCGGAACGCAGGCGTAACGGTACTATAAAAGGAGTATTATTATGAAGATCATCCGCGCAAAAGATTATCAGGATATGTCCCGCAAAGCGGCCAACATCATCTCCGCACAGGTCATCATGAAGCCGGACTGTGTACTGGGTCTTGCCACCGGCGGCACCCCGGTGGGCACTTATGCCCAACTGGTGGACTGGTACAACAAAGGCGATTTGGATTTCTCCGAGGTCACTACTGTCAATCTGGACGAGTACCGCGGCCTGCCCAAGGAGCATCCCCAGAGCTACTGGTATTTCATGAATGAGAACCTGTTCAGCAAGGTGAATATCGACCCGGCCAAGACCAACCTGCCGGACGGCACCAATCTGGACACCGCCGCCGAGTGTGCCCGTTACAACGGCATCATCCATAAGCTGGGCGGCATCGATCTGCAGCTGCTGGGCATCGGCCCCAACGGTCATATCGGCTTCAATGAGCCGGGCGAAGCCTTTGAGCTGGAGACCCACTGCATCGACCTTGCACCCACTACCATCGAAGCCAACAAGCGCTTCTTTGACGGCAACGAGGCCCTTGTCCCCAAACAGGCATACACCATGGGCATCAAGACCATCATGCAGGCACGCAAGGTGCTGGTGGTAGCCAACGGTAAAGCCAAGGCACAGGCCGTCAAGGACGCCGTGACCGGCCCTGTGACCCCTGCCTGCCCCGGCAGCATCCTGCAGCTGCATCCGGACTGCATCCTTGTGGCAGACGAGGAAGCACTGAGCCTGCTGTAAACTCCCAAAGCCAACTTCTTCATTTACCATAACTTTGCTTAAGATCCAACCAAAGCACAGAAAGAGCCGGACTCGTTGCACGGGTTCGGCTCTTTCTGTCAGAAATAAGATTTATCTTGCTATCTTACGCAAAGAGCAACTCCAAAAGAGCCGTCATGGAGATGGTGGGTTCGGCTGCTGCGGGATTTACGCTGAAAATATGCTGAAAAGAGGTCACCCCGATCGGTGGCCTCTTTTTTGCTGCCGCGAACTGTCTGGCTGCGGCAGTGGATAACAGCAATGTCCATTGCGCTTTGTTTTGCCCGGATGCGCACCCGCAGAAAGCGCTCCCTCGTCAAACTGCCCAAAATACGCCCTTAAAAGTTTACTTGACGCAATTCTCAAATCAATATATAATTGGGTCAGAAACCAATCATAGAAAAGGATGATTTCCAATGGCGCGCAGATACGACAGCAAGGAAGCAAAACGGCGGATACTGACCGCCTGTGTCCGGCTTTTTCTGGAAAAAGGCTACACGAACACCAAGGTGGCAGAAATTTTAAAGGAAGCAGATGTTTCCGCCGGGTCGTTCCAGAATATTTTCCGCACAAAGGACGGTGTGCTGACCGAGCTGATCGGCATGATGTTCAGCAGGCAGTTCGGCGCGGTAAGGCCGCTGGCGGCAAACGCCCCCTCGCCGGTGTACCTCTACGCGGTGGAGACGGCTTTGCAGCTGGCGGTGACCGAGCTGAGCGAGAACCTGCGGGATATCTATGTGGAAGCGTACACCTTCCCCGCCACGGCGGAGATCATTCACCGCAGCACCACGGCCGAGCTGCAGGCGGCGTTCAGCGCGTATCTGCCCGGGTGTGCCGAGTGCGATTTCTACGAGATGGAACTGGGCACGGCTGGCATGATGCGCGGCTACATGGCACGGCGGTGCGACCCCTACTTTACGCTGGAGCGCAAAATACGGCGCTATCTGAGCATGAGCCTGAGTGCGCTGCAGGTCCCCGCGCAGGAGCGCGAGCAGGTCATTGCTTTTGTGGCGGAGATCGATATGCTTGCCGAGGCGCGGAAGGTGGTAGATGCCGTGCTTGCATCGCTGTCCGTGCAGTTTGATCTGAAAGGATAACAAGGTTTGATGACAAGGAGGGAGCAACATGAAAAAATGGCTGATCCGGTGTTTGACGGTGCTGGCAATGGTGTGCCTGATACCGGGGATCGTGTTAAAAGCGGCGGCAGAAACAACCACGGTGCGCTGCAAAAACTGTGGGAGTGTGGAGACACGTGAGATCCTTGGATACAGAAAATATGATTCGAACTCTCATAGGTTTTATGTAGCTGAATGCCAGAACTGCCACAACGATGGCAATGTTACGTATTTAAAGGTACATTCCGGCGGCACCGAAACTCCCACCTGCACCACAGGCAAAACCTGTGAAAAATGCGGCGCGGAATACGGCGTTCTCGGTCACGACTGGGGCGCGTGGACGCCTAACTACGACGGCACGAACACGCACACCCGCAGATGCAAGCGCAGCAACTGCAACGCAGTTGAGACCGCAAGCTGCAGCGGCGGCTATGCGGCCTGCGACAGTCTGGGAATGTGCGAAACTTGCGGAGGGAGTTACTACGGCGGTCACGCATGGGGCAAGTGGTCATCCGCCGGCAACGGCACACACATCCGCAGCTGCATGAACTACTGCTCCGAAGTTGATACTGCAAGCTGTTTCGGTGGCACAGCAACCTGCACCGCCAAAGCGGTCTGTGAGGCGTGTGGTGGGGAATACGGCGAAAAAGACCCAAATAACCATGATCTGGTGCAGCACGCAGCAAAAGCCCCCACTTGTACGGAAATCGGCTGGGACGCTTACGACCGCTGCATCCGCTGCGGCTATACCACCCGCAAAGAGCTGCCCGCACTGAACCATGATTTGGTGCGTCACGTAGCGCAAGCCCCCACCTGCACAGAAAAGGGCTGGGCTTACGATACCTGCTCCCGCTGCGACCATACCACCTATACAGAGCTGCCCGCGCTGAACCATGATTATCAGGCTGTTACCGTAGAGCCTACCTGTGAAACAGACGGCTATACCATCTTTACTTGCAGCCGCTGCAAAGACAGCTACACCGCAGACCCGACCGATCAGCTGGGACACAAGTTTGGTGCATGGTCCCCGAACGGAACCGGCTCTCAGAGCGCCGATTGTCTGCGAGATGGCTGTGCGCACACTGGCAGCACGGATTGCCGGAAGTTTACTTTCCGCACTGCGGAAGGCGAAACGCTGACCTTCTGCCCCGTGTGCGGGCAGGCAGAAAACGCCGCGCAGCTGGAAATGATCGAAGCCGCAACGGCATGGCCGCTCAGCGGCAGCCTTTCTGCGGAGGATGTGACTGCACGGACGAATGGGGAATACCTGAGTGTGGCCTTTGAAACCGCAGGCAGCCTGACGCAGCCCACCGGTCGGGTAAGGCTTGCGCTGCCCGCCGGATTGCTGGAAGGCAAAACGCTTGTGCGCATTGCCCCGGACGGCACACAGACGGAGATGCCTTTTGAAACAAAGCGCGGAAAGATCATCCTTACGCTGGATTTTGCAAACAGCGAGCTGCCCGTAATGCTCTTCCGGCTGGTACCCCAGACCGCCGCCCTCTGAACGCTTTTACAGCGGAACGAACAATAAAACGCAAAATGCCCGCTCACCGTGGTTTTCCACAGGTGGGCGGGCATTCTTTTGTGCCTTTTGGGGCATCAAAATACCCCCGGAGGATGCAGCGTTTTTTACGCTGTCTACTCTGGGGGCAGTAGATCAAGCGCTGCGCGGCAGCTCCCGGAAGCGGACACTGTCTTGCTGAAAAAGCACTTCCTAGCGCTGCTCCTCCGGCGGGCAGCAGCTCTCCCGGGGGATGAGCTTATGCGGCACGATGATCTTTGTGGCCAGAAGATTCGGGTTCTCAATGTGGTTGATGGTCTGGCTGGCGGCCTCCATGCCCAGCTGGTAGGGGTTCACGTCCACAGTGGTCAGCTGTGGGCCGCCCTGCCCTTTGTTGCGGAGTGCCCCCTTGGCAAACCCGGCGGGATTGCGCTATAATAGAGCCGTAACAGTTCCACAAAGGTGTGGTAAGGGAGGTGCGGTCATGATCCGGGTGGCGATCGTAGAGGACGACGCGGAGGTACAGGGGGTATTGCAGGAGTATGTCCGGCGGTATACCCGGCAGTACGGGACAGAGTTTGAAGTGACGGTCTTTGCGGACGGGGTGGATATTCTGGAGGATTACCGCGCGGTCTACGATATTATTTTTCTGGATGTGGAGATGAAGCATCTGGACGGCATGACCACGGCAGAGCGCATCCGGCAGATGGATGCAGACGTCATCCTGATCTTCATTACCAATATGGCGCAGTACGCCATCCGGGGCTACTCGGTGGGAGCGCTGGACTATGTGCTGAAGCCGGTGCCCTACTTTGCCTTTTCGCAGCAGCTGCTCAAGGCGGTTGCCCGGCTGGAAAAGCGTGCAAAGCACTACCTGACCGTGCCGGTGGAGGGCGGGCTGCGCCGGCTGGACACCGCAAGCATCTATTATCTGGAAAGCGAGGGTCACCGGGTGCACTTTTACACCGACGAGGGCGATTTTTCCGCCCCCGGCGCCCTCAAGGCCTTTGAGGAAAAGCTGGCAGACTGCCCCTTTGCCCGCTGCAACAGCGGCTACCTTGTCAATCTGGCACAGGTGCGGGAGCTGCGGCAGAGCACCGTGCAGGTGGGACCCTATGAGCTGCAGATCAGCCGCCCCAAGCGCAAGGCCTTTCTTGCCGCACTGACCGACTACATCGGAGGTGAAGGCTCATGACCGCGCTGCCGGATATCCCCCGGCTGTACACCGCCCTTGCCGAGTGTCTGGCGGTGCTGCTGTTCACCCCGGCGCTTGCGCCCCGCTTTTCCAAGGCGGTCACCGGGGGTATCACCCTGCTGTGGGCGGCGGTGCTGTCTGCCTTTCTGGGGCTGACGGGCAATGTGCCCGGCGGGCTCTGGATCCCCTGCATGGTAACGGCCATCGGGTTTTCTTACTTATATTTATGGGGTGTGTGGAGCATCACCCTGCTGGAAGCCGGGTATCACTGCGCACGGGCGTTTATTCTGGCAGAGCTTGCTGCCAGCGTGGAGTGGCAGCTGCACTGCGCCCTCTGGCCCGCCCGCGGCCCATGGGAGCCGCTGTCTTTGCTGCTGCTGGCGCTGGTGTATGGGACGCTGTTCGGCATCATGTGCTATCTGCAGCACCGCCGTCCCCAGCCCGCCGGGCACTTACAGATCGGCGGCAGCGCCGCCCTGACGGCGGTCATGCTGGCGCTGACCGCCTTTGCGGTGAGCAATCTGGGCTTTCTGCCCGGCAGCGAGATCAACATGAGCATTTTTTCCATCCGCACACTGGTGGATTTTTCCGGCGTGCTGATCTTATCTGTGCAGCACGAGCAGCTGCAGGAGAACGCTTTGCACAGCGAGCTTGCCGCCATGGACGAGGTACTGCACCGCCAGTACGAGCAGTACAAGCGCAGCAAGGAGGGCATCAACCTCATCAACCGGCGGTACCATGAGCTGAAGATCCAGCTTGCCCGCATCCGGGAGGAGCAGGACCAGACCAAGCAGAACGCTGCCATTGCCGCCATGGAGCAGAATATCCGCCAGTACGAGGCCGAGAACAAGACCGGCAACCCGGTGCTGGATACCCTGCTCACCGCCAAGACCATGGAATGCCAGCAGGAGAATATCACCATCACCAGCGTGGCGGACGGCAGGATGCTGGGCTTTCTCACCATCCGGGAGCTGTGCACCATCGTGGGCGTGGCGCTGGACAACGCCATTGCCGCCGTGCGCGCCGAGCCGGACCCCGAAAAGCGGCTCATCAAGGTGGCGGTGTACAGTCAGGGCGGCTTTGCCATGCTGCGGTTCGAGCACTATACAGAGGCCGCCCCCGCACTGGATGCGGACGGTCTGCCGAAGCAGGGGTCGGACCTGAAAAGTGTCCGCACCACCGTCGGGCAGCACGGCGGCAGCATGACGCTGCACTGGGAAAACAACTGGTGCACCCTGCGGATCTTATTTCCGCTGCCCAAAAACAAATGATTTTTACGGCAGGTATCCCCTGCCGTTTTTTGTTGTCTGGCAGGGTGCACAAATAAAGTTGGATGAAATTTGTGTATTAGCACAATAAAAATTGAAACCTTATTGTAACTTTTGCAAATTATGCGTTCAAAACGACAGATTGTGAACAAAATGAAAATTCCCTGTCAGCTTCTGGTATCATAAAGCCAAGCTGGCGGGGGTGTCCCCGCCGTTGTCCGATTCGACAAAACAAGGAGGAGAAAACTATGTTGTCCATCAATATGGATGACGTGATGCAGGTCCTTACGAATGTTCGTGGGTACCTCATCGCGTTTGGTGTAGTGCTTGCACTGGCGGTCGTTGTGATGATCGCGGTGCGCAAACTGCCCAAAGCAAAGAAAAAGATGATCCGTGCACAGTCTGGCCTTGCCATTCTGCTGGCACTGACCATCGTTGTCAACCTGATCTGCACCGGCCCCATGTCCACCATGCTGGATCTGGTGTCCGGCAGCGGCACCATCAGCGAGGAGACCTCTGCAAAGGCCACCCAGCTGGTGAATGAGATCACCGCAGACGGTGTCGTTCTGGCAAAGGACGAAGACGGCATCCTGCCGGTGGCTTCCGGCTCCAAGCTGAACGTTTTCGGCTGGGCTTCCACCAACCCCTGCTACGGCGGCACCGGTTCCGGTGCGCTGAACGCCACTTACCCCGTCACCGATCTGCTGACCGGCCTGCACGATGCCGGCATCGAGACCAACGAGGAACTGAGCAAGTTCTACACCGACTACAAGGCAGACCGCCCCAGCGTTAGCATAGCGGCGCAGGACTGGACCCTGCCGGAGCCCAATGTCAGTCTGTACACCGATGAGATGATGGAGAACGCAAAAGCATTCTCGGATACCGCAATGGTCGTCATCACCCGTGTCGGCGGCGAGGGCGCAGATCTGCCCACCGATATGGCTTCCGTTGTGGATGGCAGCTGGATCCGCCGCGTGGCACAGGCTTACGGCTCTGAGCGCGGCACCACTTACTACAACGGTACCTACGACGACTCTCTGAACGAGGGCAACGACTGGGATAAGGGCGACCACTTCCTGCAGCTGTCCAACCGTGAGGAAGACCTGCTCGACCTGGTCACCGCAAACTTCGACAACGTCATTCTGGTCTACAACGGCGCCAACGCCTTCCAGATGGACTTCCTGAAGGATTACCCCCAGATCAAGGGCGTCCTGCTCTGCCCCGGCACCGGCCAGTCCGGCTTTGAGGGCTTCGGCAAGGTCGTTTCCGGCGAGGTCAACCCCTCCGGCCGTACCGTGGATACCTATGTTTCCAACCTGAAGAATGCGCCCTGGTGGAACAACTTCGGCGACTTCAAGTACACCAACACCGAGGAGCTGAATTCCGATTCCACCTTCTTTGATCCGGAAGGCACCACCCCGTCCTTCGTCAACTACGTGGAAGGCATCTACGTGGGCTACAAGTTCTACGAAACTGCCGCCGCCGAGGGTCTCATCGACTACGACAAAGAAGTGGTCTACCCCTTCGGCTATGGCCTGAGCTACACCACCTTCACCAAGGAGATGAGCGGCATCACCTCCGACGGCACCAACCTGAACTTCAGCGTTACTGTCACCAACACCGGCGCTGTGGCGGGCAAGGATGTTGTAGAAATTTACAGCAATCCTCCCTACACCAACGGCGGCATCGAGAAGGCTACCGCAAACCTGCTGGACTTCGCCAAGACCTCTGAGCTGGCACCCGGCGCATCCGAGACCATCGAGTTCTCCATCCCGGTGGAGCAGCTGGCTTCCTATGATTACCAGACCAACGGCTGCTATGTGCTGGAAGCTGGCGACTATGTCATCAGCGCGAACGATGATTCCCACACCGTTGCCGATTCTGAAGTCTACACCGTTGCATCCGACAGCGTCTACAACGAGTCCAACAAGCGCGGCAGCGATGCTGTGGCTGCGACCAACGAGTTCGATTTCGCAGAAGGCGAGATCACCTATCTGTCCCGCGCCGACGGCTTTGCAAACTATGCCGAGGCGACCGCTGCTCCCGCCACCTATGAGATGACCGACGAGCAGAAGGCTGCCTTCGACAACGCACACACCTACGTCGAAGCTGGCTATCAGCAGGATGACGACGCCAACGCCGCCGACATCACCACCGGTGCCAAGAACGGCCTGAAGCTGGCCGATCTGCGCGGCGTGGATTACAACGACGCCCAGTGGGATGCCCTGCTGGATCAGATGTCCATCGACGATCTGCAGCAGATCATCGGCTTCGGCGGCTACCAGACCGCTGCGGTCTCCAGCATCGAGAAGGTCCGCACCAGTGACTGCGACGGCCCGGCTTCCATCAACAACTTCTTCACCGGTGTCGGTTCCGTCGGCTTCCCGGCTGCTGCCCTCATCGGCATGACCTGGGACAAGGATCTGGCCTACGCCTTCGGCGACAGCATCGGCGAGATGGCTGACGAGATGGATACCTCCGGCTGGTACGGTCCCGCTATGAACATCCACCGCACTGCTTTTGCAGGCCGTAACTTCGAGTACTACTCCGAGGACGGCGTGCTGTCCGGCGTGATGGCTTCCAACGCCATCAAGGGCGCACAGGATCGCGGTGTGTATGCTTATATGAAGCACTTCGCCCTGAACGATCAGGAAGGCAACCGTGCTTCCATGGTGGCGACCTGGTCCAACGAGCAGGCCATCCGTGAGATCTACCTCAAGCCCTTCGAGATCTCCGTCAAGGATGCAGACTGCCACGCGGTCATGTCTTCCTTCAACTACATCGGCACCCGCTGGACTGGCGGCTGCAAGGAGCTGCTGAAGAACGTCCTGCGCGGCGAGTGGGGCTTCGTGGGCTTCGTCGAGACAGACTACTTCGGCGTCTCCGGCTACATGACTGCTGACCAGTGCGTCCGCAACGGCAACGACCTGATGCTCTGCACCACCGGCAACGACTTCAACACCGTGACCGTGCTGACCAACAGCAGCAAGCAGGCCCTGCGCGAGTCCGCAAAGAACATCCTCTACACCGTGGTCAACAGCCGTGCATACGCAGAGGAGAACCTGAACCCCGGTATGGCAAAGTGGCAGATCGTCCTGATCGGTGCCGATGTTCTGGTGGCTCTGCTGTTCGTGACGCTGGAAGTCAAGACCCTCAAGGGCTACAAAAAGCGCAAGGAAGAGGAAGTCAACGCCTGATCTAGGGCAAGACGCTCTGAACGTTTGCAGCACCTGAACTGAAACCAGACCAAAGGCCCGCTGCGTAAAAACAGCGGGCCTTTTCTGGATTTGAAAAGGCAAAGAGGAAAATGCCATGAAACACACAGATATCATCAACAGCCTGAGCCTGGAACAAAAATGCGCCCTGCTGAGCGGCGGCACGGTGTTCACCACCCGGGCGCTGCCGGGCAAGGGCATCCCGGCCATTACCCTGTCGGACGGCCCCAACGGCGTGCGTAAGCAGGCCGGTGCGGCTGACCATCTAGGCCTGAACCCCAGTGTGCCCGCCACCTGCTTCCCCACCTCGGCCACCGTTGCCAACAGCTGGGATCCGGCACTGGGCGAGGCTATGGGCGCAGCCATGGGCGAAGAAGCAGCGGCACAGGGCGTGTCGGTGCTGCTGGGCCCCGGCCTGAACATCAAGCGCAGCCCCCTGTGCGGCCGCAACTTCGAGTATTTCTCGGAGGACCCCTACCTTGCCGGTAAAATGGCGGCGGCCTACGTCCGCGGCATCCAGAAAAACGGCATTGCCGCCTGCCCCAAGCACTTTGCCGTGAACAGTCAGGAGCTGCGCCGCATGGCCTCGGATTCCATCGTGGACGAGCGCACCCTGCGGGAAATTTACCTGACCGGCTTCGAGATGGTGGTCAAGGAGGCGCAGCCCAAGACCATCATGTCCGCCTACAACCTTGTCAACGGCACCTACGCCAACGAGAACGCCCACCTGCTCATGGATATCCTGCGCAAGGACTGGGGCTTTGACGGCGCGGTGGTCACCGACTGGGGCGGCAGCAACGACCACGCCCTCGGCGTAAAGAACGGCTCTACGCTGGAAATGCCCGCCCCCGGCGGGGACGCCATCCGGGAGCTGATGAAGGCGGTGCAGACCGGCAAGATCACCGAAGCGGACGTGGATGCCCGGCTGGAGGAACTGCTGGAACTGGTGTTCACCACCAAGGCGGCGGTGGACGCCGCACCCGGCAAGTTCGATGCCGACGCCCACCACGCGCTGGCACGCCGGGCTGCTGCCCAGAGCATCGTGCTGCTGAAGAACGAAAACAGCCTGCTGCCCCTTGCAAAGGGGGAAAAGGTGGCGGTCATCGGCGACTTTGCCGAGACCCCTCGCTATCAGGGTGCAGGCTCCAGCGCCGTCAACTCCATCAAGGTGGATTCCTTCTTGGATTGCCTTGCCGAGAGCGGCCTGAACAGCGTCGGCTACGCCAAGGGCTTTGACCGGCAGGGCAAGCCCGACGAGGCACTGAAGGCCGAGGCGGTGCTGCTGGCAAAGAACGCCGATGTGGTGCTGCTGTGCATGGGTCTGGACGAGATCAAGGAGAGCGAGGGCATCGACCGCGCCGACATGAAGCTGGCAGAGAACCAGCTGGAACTGCTGGCGGCTGTGGCGGCGGCAAACCCCAACGTGGTGGTGCTGCTGAGTGCAGGCTCCTCGCTGGAAAGCGATTGGGTCAAGGACTGCAAGGCACTGGTCTACGGCTGCTTGGGCGGTCAGGCCGGTGCAGGCGCACTGGTCGAGGTACTCACCGGCGCGCAGAACCCCTGCGGTAAGCTGGCTGAGACTTGGGCGCGCAGCTACGCCGACACCCCCGCAAAGGCGCATTTCGGCGGCGACGGCCCCACTGTGGAGTACCGCGAGGGTCTGTATGTGGGCTACCGCTACTACGACACCGCCGGTGTGCCCACCGCTTTCCCCTTCGGCTACGGCCTGAGCTATACCAGCTTTGCGTACAGTGACCTGAAAGCAGACGAAAAGGGCGTGACCCTGACTGTCACCAACACCGGCAGCTGTGCAGGTGCCGAGGTGGTGCAGCTGTATGTGGCAAAGCCGGATGCAAAAGTTTTCCGCCCCGTCAAGGAGCTGAAGGGCTTTGCCAAGGTGCAGCTGAAAGCCGGAGAGAGCAAGACCGTCACCATCCCGCTGGACGACAAGGCGTTCCGCTACTGGAACGTCAAGACCGACCGCTGGGAGGTGGAGGGCGGCAGCTATCAGCTGCTGGTGGGCGCTTCCAGCGCCGATATCCGCTTGACTGCCGCTGTCACGGTGGCGGGCACCGGCGCACCCGACCCCTATGCGGGCAAAAATCTGGAGCATTACCGCACCGCGCAGGTGCAGAACGTGCCGGACGCGGAGTTTGAAGCGCTGCTGGGCCGTCCCATCCCGGAGAACAAGGTGCACATCGACCGCAACATGACGCTGGGCGAGATGGGACACGGACGTAGCCCCATCGGCTGGCTGGCGGCGGCGGTACTGGGCGCCCTGCTGCGCCGCAGCATCAAAAAGGGCAAGCCCGACCTGAACATCCTGTTCCAGTACAATATGCCTCTGCGGGCGCTGGCCAAAATGACCAACGGCGCCATCAGCATGGGCATGGTGGACGGCATCGTGATGGAGCTGCAGGGCTTCTGGATCATCGGTCTTGTGCGGGTGATTTTTGAGGCTGTGAAGAACCTCGTGCTGAACAGCCGCATGGAAGAACGCTTGAAAAACAGCTGAAAGGAAGCAGGCTATGAATTTCTGGAATAACTTTGCGGCAAAGCACCCCGCCGCTGCCAAGTGGGTGCGCGAGGGCGGCCTGTTCGTCATCGTGTCCAACCTCATCACGGTGTTCAAGTACCTGCTGCTGCAATTTCTGCCCAAGGCCTTTGCAAGCCTGCCGGTGGTGGATTTCGGCTGGCCGGGCATCGACATTACCCTGTTCGGCGAGACCTTCAAATGGAACATCCTCGGCTACGATGCCGCCCACGGCGGTCTGCCCTACTTCTGCGCCTACATGATCGCCATGGTCATCGGCGAGTGCATCAACTTCCCCATCCAGCGCAATTTTGTGTTCCGCAGCAAGGGCAATCTGGCAAAACAGATCGGCTGGTATGTGCTGGCCTTCTGCATCATCACCTGCATCGTCAACTCCATCAACTGCATCTGGGTGGCGGTGG
>ERZ772901.1141-NODE-1141-length-21960-cov-12.463775_pt1 | contig 21960 bp, 22 predicted proteins | sample MGYA00512123_ERZ772901 | MGnify/ENA primary metagenome ERZ772901 (study PRJEB29015, sample SAMEA2737711) | human gut metagenome | biome: human gut; feature: human-associated habitat; material: faeces | place: China | collected 2012 ...
CACCCCGTCTTCGTTATGACCGGGCTGCGAGTTACAGAAGTACCTTTTGTGAAGTGCCGGACGATTGAACTATTCTGTTTTCAAAGAACGGAGTTTTATAGAAAATCTTCGGAATTTAAGGCTTCCGAAAAATTGTCCCTCTACTTACGAGCCATCGAAAACGGCCAAAAAATAGCCTGAAAAAGAAATTTGTTGAAAAGTTTTTGGAAAATATAGTTGAGGTGGCTGTTTGATTAAAATAACATTGACCCATGGGGCGACCGATGGAGGACGGAACTTTGCAACAATGGCAGTGCCTGAAGTTGAAAGTGGTCTTGAAAAAGATGCCCTACACTTGGTAGGCATCGAGAACGCCTGTTTCATAGCATCGAAGGGGAAATTGTAATTGAATTGTAATTCTTGAGGCCGAATCTCCACTTTTGAAAAAGTCCTCTCACTTGGTAGCCGGCGAAAAAGGCCAAAAGACAACCATCTTTTTGAGAATTAACAAAAAGGTCACGAATGAGTGGCTTTCAAAGAGGCACTTCTACTATTAACAGAAAAAGTGGCCTAAAATGGGGGGTGTTGACGTTGATTTTTTTGCCTTCATTGAAGGTTGAGAGCGTTCCCTCATTTGGTAGGCATCGAGAAAGGCTGGTTGACAACCTCCATTTTGAAAATCAACAGAAAGTTAACAAAGCAAGATGCGCTGAACAGGAAACAACAGCCGCCCACTCCGGGAAAGAGTGAGCGGCGGTTGCAATTCAAGTTCTTAATTCAAGAAAAATTAGATGGTTACTAAAATATTTGTCAGTGTGGCGACAAATGCTTCATCCTGTGCCTTCGACCGTTTTGCACTCCCTTTCGGGTGCTTGCCGGCACGAAGGAGCTTTTTGTTTTCGTACCGCCGCAGCATGAGGGTATCCATGTTGTCAGCAGTGTACTCCAAGCCGTTCTGATTCAGCACTCTGGCACACCGGGCAAGGCACATACTCGCCAGTCCATAGTCCTGTGTCACGACAATATCCCCCGGCTTTACCCGGTTGACCAGCGCAAAGTCCACGCTGTCAGCACCCTTGTCGAATACCAGTGTTTGCGCACCCTCACGTTCGATCTGGTGCGAGGTGTCGCACAGGATGATGACGGGGACACCGAACTGCTTTGCAATCTGCAAGGTCAGGTCAACCACAGGACAACCGTCTGCATCGATCAAAATGTTCATCGGCTTTCCTCCATCACCCACTGAAATGCTCTTGCGGTGCGCAAATCGGCGTCTTTGAAATGCCCGCCGCTGTTCCATTCAAGGATGCAGTCTGCGCCACGCTCTGCAAGTCGGCTGTGCAGGGTGCGGATATTATCACCTACTGTAGCCATGACGGTGTTTTTCGTGTGCTCTTCCCGGTCGCCAAGGCTCAGGTAAATGCACTGTGCCTGAATGGGGTGCTGTTGCTCAAACTCCATCCATCCCGGAAACCACACAGAAGGCGAAGCGGCCGCAACACCGGAAAACAGAGCTGTCTGCGTGGATGCCCACAGAGCAAACAGTCCGGCCAGTGAGTAGCCGCTCAGAATGATCCGGACATTTTCCGGCAGTGCAAACTGCTTTTTCAGGGTGGGAATCGCCTGTTCTGTCAGAAAGCGCAGCGTGTCCGCTGCATTGCCGCCGAAACTTTCTTTACCCCACACCGCAGGAGCTTCCCACGGGGAAAGTTCATCGTTCCAACTTTTTACCAGGACAGCGGCGAAAAGAAACGAATGCGCCGAACCCTGTGCAATGGCTTCAACTTCGCTGTCCATGTTCTGTAATTCATGCTCGTCCGTCATCTGAAGCAGAAGATATTCGGCACAGTCTGTGCCGTAAATGCGGCAGGGTCTATCTCCGATTTGAACTTGCTTTGCGGTCACGGCAGCGGCCTCCTGAAAAAATTTTGATATGCGAGAATTAGAATAAAAGAGCTCGACGGTGTCGAAAAAGAGAAGAGCCAATCCATCCGTACCTTTTTGTACAGTGATGCCTTGGCTTTTCTTGACGCAGAGACAGTGCGCTGATGTTTTACGCTGTGGAACTGCTTGCGGCCAAGATGGTGCAGATGAGGAGCGAAAAGCGTTCCCGGTTTCGGCAAAGGCGCCTTTTCACGGGAGCCCTTTTCCACAGCACGGGCAAAAATCAACGTCGTACATTGATTTTGTGGGAAGATTTTTGTGGCAGAAAGGGCATCGCCAAAACAGAAAATAGACGATCAGGCCTGCCAGGGCCGCCAGGATGCCGGCGATCACAAGGATCGGGACGAGGATCTCTGGAAGAGAAAAGAAAACGGCGATGCACAGCAGGAAAATGCTCAGAAGAAACAAAACCTGCCCGAGGGCCCTTCCGGTTTTATAGTTCATCGACAAAATACCTCCCATTGATCGGCACGAGAAAAAGGCGTGAGGAGATTGGCTGCTTCCATTATAGCATATTCGGGCGGAGAGACAAGAAGCCCGGATGTGCGGCACGCTCTGCAGGGACTTCCTGCATTTCTGTATGGGAGAATCGACACAAAACCGGTTGACATCCACCGGAAGAAACCCTTACAATGGGAACAGAAACCATGTCGGGCAATGGAACAGGAGAAATTTTGGAATGAACAACACAGAAGCATTTGAGTTCTTGCTGAGCTGGAAGGATGACGTCCTGATGAACTGCCTTTCCGGGCGGCGGGATAAGGCCTTTGATCCGCAGGCCATGCGGAAGGTCCGGGCGGCCTGCGCCGTGCTGGTCGAGGACGGGACCTATCCGTTCGATCTGTCGGTCACAGACCCGGAGATCTACCGTCAGGTCAGTGCCTGGTTCACCGACCTGCTGCGCAAGTCCTGAACCGTTCCGACACGAAAGATGCATTTATTTTCCACAAACGCTTGACATCTTGTGCAATCTGCATTATCATAAAGCCATCAAGTGTTTGTTCAGAGAAGCGAGCAGAACAAACAAGAGGGAGCCTGTTCCCTTTTGTTTGCTCTGCTCTTTTTTGTTCCCGCTACGCAAACGAGCATGCTGTGACAGGCAGAAGATCAGGAGGTTTTTATGCTGGATGTAGCAATCATCGGCTGCGGTGTCGTTGGCGCGGCTGCCGCCTATGAGCTCTCGCATTATCCGCTGCACACTGCAATTTTTGAGGCCGAGAACGATGTGGCCGACTGCACCACCAAGGCCAACAGTGCCATTCTGCACGCTGGGTACGACCCTGAGCCGGGCACCCGGATGGCACGGCTCAATGTGGAGGGCGTTGCACTGGCCAAAGAGATCTGCGCCCGGCTGGATGTGCCGTACCGGCAGTGCGGCAGTCTGGTGCTGGCCCTCAGCCCGGCGGAGCTGCCGCATCTGCAGAAGCTGTACGAAAACGGCCTTGCCAACGGGGTGCCGGGCATCCGGCTGCTGTCGGCAGAGGAAACACGGGCCATGGAGCCCGGTCTTTCGCCGGAGGTGGCCGGAGCGCTGTATGCACCCAGCGCGGCCATCGTCAGCCCGTGGGAATATGCGCTGGCCATGGCGGAGGTGGCGGTGCGCAACGGGGTGGAACTCCACCTCAGCAGCCCGGTCACCGGCATTCAGAAAACCGCGTCCGGATGGGCGCTGACCACGCCGTCCGGCGTGGTGGAGGCCCGTTACGTTGTCAACGCCGCCGGCATCCGGGCCGATGCCGTGCACGACATGGCCGCTCCGCACCGGTTCACCATCCAGCCCACCCGCGGCGAATATTACCTTCTGGACAAATCGGAAGGCACGCGGGTGCAGCATGTCATCTTCCAGTGCCCCAACGAAAACGGCAAGGGCGTGCTGGTGGCACCTACCGTTCACGGCAACCTGATCGTCGGACCCAATGCCGAGCCGGTGGCGGGCGACAACACCGCCTGCACCGCCGCCGGGCTGGCCTTTGTCAGCGCGGCCGCACGCCGCAGCGTGCCGGACATCCGCTTCGGCGAGTCCATCCGCAACTTTGCAGGCGTCCGCGCCAATGTGGACACCGGGGATTTCGTCATCGGCGAGGCGGAAGGTGCACCCGGCTTCATCGACCTGGCCGGTATGAAATCGCCGGGCCTGTCCAGCGCACCGGCCGTTGCCAAAGAGGTGGTCCGCATTCTGGAAGGCCACGGGGATCTGCCTGCGGCCAAAACGGATTACCGGGACGGCCGCACCCGGGTGCGGTTCAAGGAGCTGCCGCCGGAAGAAAAGGCAAAGCTCATTGCCCGGAACCCCGCCTACGGCCGGGTGATCTGCCGCTGCGAGACCATCACCGAGGGCGAGATCCTGGACGCCCTGCACACCGAGATCCCGGCCACCACCATCGACGGCGTCAAGCGCCGCTGCAACGCCGGGATGGGCCGCTGTCAGGGCGGCTTCTGCGGGCCCAGGGTGCTGGAGCTCATCAGCCGGACGCGGGGCATCGACCCGCTGGACGTCCTGCAGGACAAGGCAGGCAGCAACGTCTTACTGTGCGAAACCAAGCAGGAGGGAACCAACCATGATTGATCTGGTCATCGTCGGCGGCGGCCCTGCAGGCCTTGCCGCAGCCTACAGCGCATGGCAGCACGGCCTGCGCGATATTCTGATTTTGGAGCGTGACAACGAGCTGGGCGGCATCCTGAACCAGTGCATCCACAACGGCTTCGGGCTGCACCGTTTCGGCGAGCAGCTCACCGGCCCGGAGTACGCCGGGCGCTACATTGAAATGCTGCGCTCCACCGGCGTCCGGGTGGAGCTGGGCACCATGGTGCTGGAGGTCACGCCGGATAAAAAGATCCACTGTGTCAGCAAGGAGAAGGGCTACCAGATCCTCGAAGCAAAGAGCGTCATCCTCTGCATGGGCTGCCGGGAGCGCACCCGCGGGGCCATCGGCATCCCGGGCACCCGCCCGGCCGGCATCTACACCGCCGGTGCCGCCCAGCGCTATGTCAACATGGAGGGCTATCTGGTGGGCAAACGGGTGCTCATTCTGGGCAGCGGCGACATCGGCCTGATCATGGCCCGGCGGATGACGCTGGAAGGGGCCAAGGTGCTGGCCTGCGTGGAGGTCATGCCCTATTCCGGCGGCCTGACCCGCAACATTGTGCAGTGCCTGCAGGATTTTGATATCCCGCTGTACCTGTCCCACACCATCGTGGACATTCAGGGCGATACCCGGGTGGAAAAGGCCATTGTGGCCAAGGTGGACGAGAACCGCCGCCCCATTCCGGGCACCGAGATGGAGTTTGACGTGGACACCATCCTGCTCAGTGTGGGCCTGATCCCGGAAAACGAGCTGACCCGGCAGGCCGGCATCCCGATGGACCCCCACACCAAGGGAGCCGTGGTCTACGAGAACATGGAGACCGGCATTCCCGGCGTGTTTGCCTGCGGCAACGTGGTGCATGTGCACGATCTGGTGGACTTTGTTTCCGGCGAGAGCGACCGGGCCGGAGCCGCAGCCGCCGCCTATGTGCTCCACGGTGAGACCCCGGACGCGGCCGTGCTGGACCTTGTCCCGGGCAATGGCGTGGGCTATACCGTCCCCCAGCGGGTGCGCCCGGCGGACGTGGACAAGGGCGTGGAGATCTCGTTCCGGGTGCGGCAGAATTACGGCCCCAGCCAGATCACCATCACCTGCGGGGAGAAGCAGCTGGCCCGGTTCAAGCGCCAGCGGATGGCACCCGGCGAGATGGAGCACATCACCCTGCCCGGGGTCCTGCTGGCAAAGGCCGACGGCCCGCTGACCGTTGCAGTAGAGGAGGTCGTAGCAAAATGAACAAAAAGTGTGAGATCATTTGTATCTGCTGCCCCCGTGGCTGCCACTTGCAGGTGGACCCGGAAAACGATTATAATGTAACCGGCAATGCCTGCCCCAACGGTGCCGCCTATGGCAAGGAAGAACTGACCCACCCCACCCGTATCCTGACCAGTACGGTGCGGGCCGAGGGCGGGCGCTATCCGCGCTGCCCGGTCAAGACCGCGCAGGCGGTGCCCAAAGAAAAGATCATGCAGGTCATGGCTGCGCTGGACGGCGTCACGCTGCACGCACCCATCCGCACCGGGCAGGTCGTGCTGACCGACGTCTGCGGCACCGGTGTGGATGTCGTAGCCACACGGGACCTGTAAAACCGCCCCTGAGCGAAACGGAGGTCGTTGAACCATGTCGACAAAGTATGTTCTTGCACTGGACCAGGGAACCACCAGCAGCCGCGCCATCCTGTTTGACAACGAGCAGAACATCATCGCGGTGCAGCAGCGGGAGTTTGAGCAGATCTACCCGCAGCAGGGCTGGGTGGAGCACAACCCCATGGAGATCTGGTCCACCCAGTACGGGGTCATGAACGAGGTGGTGGCCCAGAGCGGCGTGGATGTCCATGACATTGCCGCCATCGGCATCACCAACCAGCGCGAGACCACCATCCTGTGGGAAAAGGCCACCGGCCGCCCCATCTACAATGCCATCGTCTGGCAGTGCCGCCGCACCGCCCCGCTGGTGGACGAGCTGGTGCAGCAGCCCGGCATGACGGAATACATCCGCGAGAATACCGGCCTGATGCCGGATGCCTATTTTTCCGCCACCAAGATCAAGTGGATCCTGGATAACGTGCCCGGCGCGCGGGAGCGGGCCGAGGCGGGCGAGATCCTGTTCGGCACTGTGGACACCTGGCTGGTGTGGAAGCTCACCGGCGGCAAAGTCCATGTGACCGACCGCACCAACGCCAGCCGCACCATGCTCTACAACATCCGCACCCTGGACTGGGATGACACCCTGCTCAAAGCGCTGGATATCCCCCGCTGCATCCTGCCCCGCGTGGCGGATTCCAGCGAGGTCTACGGCACCACCGACCTGTGCGGGGTGCAGGTGCCGGTGGCCGGCATTGCCGGGGACCAGCAGGCTGCACTGTTCGGGCAGGGGTGCTTTGCCAAGGGTGAGGCCAAGAACACCTACGGCACCGGCTGCTTTTTGCTCATGAACACCGGTGACACCATCTGCCGCAGCCAGAACGGCCTGATCTCCACCATTGGCATCAGCTTGAACGGCAAGGTGGAGTATGCCCTGGAGGGCAGTGTCTTTGTGGGCGGTGCCGTCATCCAGTGGGTGCGCGACGGCCTGCGGATGATCCAGGAGAGCCGCGACGCCGAATACTATGCCCAGAAGGTGCCGGACAACGGCGGCATCTACATCGTGCCCGCCTTCACCGGTCTCGGCGCGCCCTATTGGGATATGTACGCCCGCGGTGCCATCGTGGGCATCACTCGCGGCACCACCCAGAACCACATCATCCGGGCGGCGGAGGAGTCCATCGCCTACCAGAGCGCCGACCTTGTGGCCGCCATGGAAAAGGACACCGGTGTGCCCATCACCTCCCTGAAGGTGGACGGCGGTGCTTCCCGCGACCAGTTCCTGATGCAGTTCCAGGCCGATATCCTGAACAAGGACGTCCTGCGCCCGGCCATCCGGGAGACCACGGCCCTGGGCGCTGCCTATCTGGCCGGCCTTGCCACCGGCGTGTGGAAGGACCGGGACGAGATCCGCAGCCTGTGGCACTGCAACATGACCTTTACCCCCGCTATGCCGGAGGCCGAGCGCGCACGGCTGCTGTCCGGCTGGCACAAGGCCGTGGGCCGCAGCAGTGACTGGGCAGAGCATTAAAAGAATTTGTCTGAATTTTGACTGCTTCCAACAAAAAATCACAAATTTGTGAATTGTCTGTTGACAAACCGTTGAGAAATGGTATACTGAAAGCATCCCAAGAGAATTGAGATGGGGATGCACTGTGCCACACGACCGCAGTGCGTCCCCATTTTTTTGTTCCCATCGCACCCCTTGTCCGCCCGTTCACATCTGTTCCGGGGGCTGGTTCTGGAAGTGCAGCCGCCGGGCACGTCCCTGAAAAAAGAAGGAGGATCCCCATGAAAAGCACCGCAAAGGCCACCGAAAAGCGTTCGCGCACGGTCGTTGTGCTGGCGATCGCTGTGGCGTTGATGCTGCTGGGCAGCATTTTTGCCCAGATGTTCAACACCTCATTCTACAAGGTCAAGGTCTCCCGCATTTCCTTTGATACCGACTCCGGCACCCTTTCGGGCCTGTTGTACATGCCCAAGGGCGTGGACGCCTCCAACCCGCACCCCACCATCGTGACCACCCACGGCTACCTGAACAGTGCCGAGATGCAGGACGAGACCGCCATCGAGATGTCCCGCCGCGGCTATGTCGTGCTGGCACTGGATATGTATGACCACGGCCATTCCCACGGGAACGCCGACAATACCGGCGGATTCTTCAACTTCTGGCCCACTTCGCTGTGGGATGCCGCACAGTACATGTACAGCCAGGACTACGTTGCCAAGGACGCCCAGGGCAACGGTCAGATCGCGGTCAGCGGCCACTCCATGGGCGGCTTCTCCTCCGAGATGGCCATCTATCTGGATGAGCAGAACTACGCTGCCGCCGGTTACCGCATCATCAAGGCCGGTTTGAGCATGGGTGCCGATTACTCCTGGACCTCCTACCTGGGCCTGGACGAAGAGGCTGCAGTTGCCACCTTCGGCGGACGCACCATCGGCAAGATCTGCGGCCAGTACGACGAGTTCTTCTTTGCGGCCGACGAGCCTCCCACGAAGAGCGGCACCGTCTACCACAAGGACTATGTTGCCACCACCGCTGGCAAGACCCTGCTGGAGCAGGAAGCTCCGCAGGCTGACACCTGGTACACCGGCTCGGACGGCGGCCAGCGCATCATTTACCAGCCGCGTGAGATCCACCCCTGGAACCACTTCTCCACCGCTTCCACCAAGGATGCCATCGAGTTCTACGCCACTGCATTTGCCGACCAGTCCGGTCTGGTGCAGAACATTGCTTCCACCAGCCAGATCTGGTACTGGAAAGAAGTCTTTGAGCTGGTCGCTCTGGTGGGCTTCCTGCTTATGCTGGCACCTCTTGCCCTGCTGCTGATGAAGCTGCCCTTCCTGTCCAATGCAAAGCAGGCCGTCGCAGCACCCACCCCGGCCGTCGGCACCCTGTCCGGCAAGCTTGGCACGATCAGCCTGTTCGTGGTGGGTATGCTGATCCCGGCCATCATCTTCCCCGCCGTGTACGACGGCAGTCTGACCGCAGAGCCCATCCGCTGGATGCGCTACGCCAGTGACGTTGCCCTGCTCCTGTCGGTGGTGGGCATTGTTCTGGCAGCCCGCAGCACCGAGGACGACCGCAAGACCTGGCTGTCCGGCTCGGTGTGCGTCCTGATCGCTTCCATCGTCCTGCGTGTGCTGGTGACCAAGAACATCTTCGAGACCAATGCCACCTGGCAGGGCCCCACCGTCAACAGCATCGTGACCTGGGCTCTCATCTGCGCCTGCATCTCCATCGTGACCATGGTCTGCGTCTACCTGTTCGGCGGCCGCAAGCAGAAGGGCATCACGCTGGAACAGTACGGCATTGCCGCAAAGCCGGTGTCTGTGGCCGCAGCCTTCTGCGTGGCACTGCTGGTGAGCGTGATCGCCTACGCCTGCCTGTTTGCCGTGGATGCCATCTTCAAGACCGACTTCCGCATCTGGACCTTCGCCTTCAAGACCTTTGAAGCCAGTGCCATCCCGGCGGCGGTCAAGTATATGCCGTTCTTCTTTGTGTACTACTTTGTCAGCGGCGCCGCCGCCATCTCCAACACCAGCAGCGAAAAGCTGCAGGGCGGCTGGGGCTACCTGCTGGCTGCTCTGACCAACATGGGCGGCATCCTCCTCTGGCTGGTGCTGCAGTACGGCACCCTGTTCCGTACCGGCGTTGCCTTCTACCCGGGACAGGCCCTTGGCGGCATCCTGCTGTTTGCGCTGGTGCCCTCGCTGGCCATTGCATCCTGCCTGGCCAAGTACCTGTACAAAAAGACCGGCAGCGTGTACGTTGCGGCCTTCCTGAATACCATCCTGATGACCATGATGACCGTGGCCAACACCGCGATCTATTTCCAGGCATAAGCACAACCGCAGACTGGGGCTGCACTTTACAGTGCGGCCCCTTTGTGCGATAATGAGAACCATCTGAGAGAAAAGGAGTCCTGCCCGATGCATCCACTTGCTGAAACTCTGCTGGACGAGCCGGTGATCGCAGCCGTCAAGACGGAGGACGCTCTGACGGCCGCCCTGGCCTCGCCCTGCAGCACGGTCTTTCTGCTGGCGAGCACCCTGCTCAATGTGGGGGAGCTGGTCCGGCGCATCCACGCGGCCGGAAAGCTGGCCGTCGTGCACATTGACCTTGTGGACGGCCTTTCGGCGCGGGAAGTTGCCGTGAATTCCCTCATTGCGCTGTGCCACCCGGACGGTATCATTTCCACCCACCCGTCCCTGATCCGGCGGGCGCGCCATCAGGGCCTGCTGACCATCCAGCGGGCGTTCATCCTGGACTCCCTTTCCCTGAACAACCTTTCCGGCCAGCTGGAACAAGGCAAGCCGGACTTTGTGGAGATCCTGCCCGGCATCATGCCCCGGGTCATCACCGAGATCAGTACCCGCACCCGGGTGCCGGTGATCGCGGGCGGTCTGCTGCGGGACAAGGCCGACGTCATGGCCGCCATGCGGGCCGGTGCCTCGGCAGTGTCCACCTCTGCCCCGGAGCTGTGGGACATCTGAACCCCGGAAAACACAAAAATGCCTGACCGCTGTCGTTGGCGGTCAGGCATTTTTTATGGAAAGCAGCAGCGTTACGGTTGGCTCTTCTTGACAAGATCTTTGGTGTACAGGGCGCGGGTGGCGTTGAGCACGGCAATGACCATGACGCCCACGTCGGCAAAGATGGCTGTCCACATGCTGGCCATACCGATGGCACCCAGCAGCAGGCAGGCAAACTTGACCGCCAGCGCGAACACGATGTTCTCGTACACGATGCGCAGGGTGCGGCGGGCGATGCGCATGGCCAGTGCGATCTTGGCCGGGTCATCGTCCATCAGCACCACGTCGGCGGCTTCAATGGCGGCGTCAGAGCCCAGGGCACCCATGGCGATGCCCACATCGGCGCGGGACAGCACCGGGGCGTCGTTGATGCCGTCGCCCACAAAGGCCAGATTCTCCTTGGACTTCTTGGCGGCGATGAGTGTTTCGATCTGGTCCACCTTGTCGCCGGGCAGCAGACCGGCGTGGTATTCGTCCAGACCCAGCTGGGCAGAAACGGCCTTGGCCACCGGCTCGGCGTCGCCGGTGAGCATGACGGTCTTGCGCACTCCGGCGGCCTTCAGGGCCCGGATGGCCTCGGCACTGTGGGGTTTGACCACGTCGGCGATGAGCAGGCAACCGGCGTATTGGCCGTCGATGGCAACGTGCACGACGGTGCCGGTCTCGCTCACGGCGGGGGCAGAAAGGCCCAGCCGCTCCATCAGACGGGCGTTGCCGGCGGCAACGGGCTTGCCGTCCACCTTGGCGGTCACGCCGTGGCCGCCAAGTTCCTCCACGTCGGTCACGCGGGAGGTGTCGATCTCCTTGCCGTAGGCGGCCTTGATGCTCAGGGAGATGGGGTGCTTGGACCAGCTTTCGGCCAGGGCGGCGGCCTCCACCAGCTGTTCGTCGGTGATGCCGTCGGCCGGGTGGACGCCGGTGACCTTGAAGGTGCCCTGGGTCAGGGTGCCGGTCTTATCAAACACCACGATGCCGGTGCGGGCCAGCTCCTCCAGATAGGTGGAGCCCTTGACCAGGATGCCGCAGGCGGAAGCACCGCCGATGCCGCCGAAGAAGCTCAGCGGAATGCTGATGACCAGTGCGCAGGGGCAGCTGATGACCAGGAAGGTCAAAGCGCGGTAGATCCAGTCCCCAAAGCGGGCGGGCTGGCCCATCAGCAGCAGCACGATGGGCGGCAGGAAGGCCAGGGCCAGCGCACCGTAGCAGACAGCCGGGGTGTATACCCGGGCAAAGCGGGTGATGAAGTTTTCGGCACGGGCCTTCTTCATGCTGGAATTTTCCACCAGATCGAGAATTTTCGAGACGGTGGACTCGCCGAATTCCTTGGTAGTCCTGACTTTCAGCAGGCCGGTCATGTTCACGCAGCCGCTGATGACCTCGTCTCCGGTCTGGACGTCGCGGGGCAGGCTCTCACCGGTCAGGGCGGCGGTGTTCAGGGCGGAGGTGCCCTCTACGATCACACCGTCAATGGGCACCCGCTCGCCGGGCTGCACCACGATCACGGTGCCGACCTCCACGTCATCGGGGTCCACCTGCTCCAGCTTGCCGTCCTCGTCCTCCACGTTGGCGTAGTCCGGGCGGATGTCCATCAGGCTGGAAATGCTCTGGCGGCTCTTGCCCACGGCCACGCTCTGGAACAGCTCGCCGATCTGGTAGAAGATGATAACGGCACAGCCCTCCACATAATCGCCCAGCGCAAACGCGCCCACGGTGGCAACCGCCATCAGGAAGCACTCGTCAAAGGGCTGGCGGTTCTTGATGCCCTTGATGGCCTTGCGCAGCACGTCCTTGCCCACCACAAAGTACGGGATGAGGTAGAGCAGCAGCTCCACCGGGGTGGGAAGTGCCGGCAGCACACGGAGCAGCAGCTTGAGCAGGATCACAAGGGCCAGCGCGATCAGGATCTGCTGCAGGCTCTTTTTTTGCTTTTTGGTCATACAAAACGCTCCTTTTGTCAGATTGCGGCGGTTCTGAGAAAAAACGGGAAAACGCAGTAGAATTCAACAGGTTTTCCCCACAAAAATGGATTTTCCACCCTTTCCCCCGTGTTTTCCACGGGGTTTTCCCGCAGAAAACTTGCTTTTCCACGTTTCTTTTTGGAGTTTTCCGCGAAAGGTGTTGAAAAGTGCGTGGAAAGTGTTGAAAACTGCCCGTTTTTTCCACGAAAAAGAGGAGTTTTCCGCTGCCCGGCGGCAGAGGAAAGAAAAGCTCTCCCACAGGGGGGGAGAGCTGCCGCCCGGCAGCGATGCCGGGAACCGGACCGGAAGAGGTCAGATGTCAAAGATCTCGCAGTCGTCCTCCACCTTCTTGCAGGCGGACAGCACATTCTCCATGGTGGCGTGGGGGTCGGCACCCTCGGCAAACTCCACCTTCATCTTCTGGGTCATGAAGCTGACAGTCGCCTTTTCCACACCGGCAACGGTGTTGGCAGCGTCCTCCATCTTCTGGGCGCAGTTTGCACAGTCCACTTCGATCTTGTAGGTCTTTTTCATCGTAGATACCAGCCTTTCTGTTTTTATGCGGGCCGCGGCCCGGAAAATCATTCTTCGATATGGTCCATCCCCAGAGAGAGGATGCTGCGCACATGGTCGTCGTCCAGTGCGTAGTACACGGTCTTGCCCTCCCGCCGGAAGCGTACCAGCTTGGAATCCTTGAGCACCCGCAGCTGGTGGCTCACGGCCGACTGGCTCAGCTGCACGGCGTTGGCAATGTCCTGCACGCACAGCTCATTGTCGTGCAGGGCGTACAGGATCTTGATGCGGGTGGAGTCGCCGAACACCCGGAACAGGTCGGCCAGCTCGTACAGCACTTCGTCATCCGGCATGTCCAGCTCTTCCGGCTGCACAAGGGGTTCGTTCTGCTGTGCCATGGAAGCATCTCCTTTCGGGATGAAATCATATGAACGCCTGTTCATGTGTTCATGATATCACGCACATGCCTGCCTGTCAAGCCCTTTGCAGAAGAATTTTGACATTCCCGCTGCATTGATGAAAAAACACCGCAAAACGCCAAAAAGATGCAAATTGAAAAAAGAAAACCCGGCCCGCTGGAAAGCGGACCGGGAGCGGACGGGTGGCGGAGCGGCTCAACGCTTCTTCCCGGCTGCTGCCCAGGGGGCGTACATCAGCACAAGGGCCAGCGCGATGGCGGGCAGAAAGCCCAGAATGTAGAATTTTTCGCCAAACCACGCGGTAAAGGTGCTGGTGATGACGTTGCCATAGGGGTTATTCAAAAAGTAAAAGTTGGTGTGCAGGGGTTTGTTAAGAAAATAGATGGGCAGGGCCGAGCCGAACAAAAAGGCCAGCACCTGAGGCACCCGGCGCACGCTGGGGCGGTATCCGCCCGCCACCAGCAGCACAGGGTAGAGCACCAGCAGGGCGTGGATGCTGACTGAGTGCAGGTTGATGAGGGTGAACCACCCGGGCACATCCCGCCAGCTGGGGCACAGCAGAGCCAGTGCCGCGCCGGGGATGCACAGGGCGTACAGCTCCTCCTTGCACCAGCTGCGGTCGGTGAGGGTGTTGTACAGGCAGACGAACACGTTGATGCTGCACAGGTGCAGCGGCAGATAGCTCCAGTTCCACTGGCCGGTGCAGGCCATGCCCAGCAGCAGGGCGGCCTCGTCGGCCAGCAGGGCCGCCGTGACCCCCACCAGAATGTGCCGCCGGGTGCGCGGCGTGCTGCGGCGGTACCACCACACCATGCCCAGAAGGAACAGCGCCGACAGCGCCAGCTCTATGAGATGGACAGTGCCGAACAGCGGGTAGCACTCATAGCCCGCACCGTATTCGGCGGCGGTGATGTCATAGGATTTCCAGAAGTCAGACATGGAGGTCCCCTCTCTTTCAGAGCCTATCATAGCACAGACAGCCGGAAACCGAAACGGTATTTTTTACAAAATGCGCCAAAGTGGGTGCATTCTTTGCCAAGCTGTGGTATCTTATAAAAGTATAAAACAACAAGCTGCGCAAAACGCACAGGAGGGAATTTTTTATGACATTGGAACCTGGCATCCGCGGTGAGCAGAGCGTGTCTGTCACTGCTGCAAACACTGCAAAAACCATGGGCAGCGGCACGCTGGACGTGTTTGCTACCCCTGCACTGGTGGCACTGGCCGAAAAGACCTGCTGGCAGAGCGTTGCCCCTGCGCTGGAGGCAGGCAGCGGCACCGTGGGCACCAAGCTGGAGCTGGAGCACACCGCACCCACCCCTGTGGGCATGACCGTGACCTGCCACAGTGAGCTGGTGGCCGTAGAGGGCCGCAAGCTGACCTTCAAGGTGACGCTTGCGGACGAGAAAGGCCCTGTGGGCGGCGGCACCCACGAGCGCTTTATCATCTTTGAAGAAAAGTTTGCCGCTAAGGCCGAGGCCAAAAAGGGCTAAGGATCGTCCGGTTCTGTTTCGTCCAGCCGCAGCGGCGGCAAGTCTGCGGCCAGCAGCTGCTGCTCGGCGCGGGTCTGCGCGTCCTGCAAAAGCTGCACGGCCTGCACGCTGGCGCGGAACAGTTCAAAGTACATGGCCTTGTAATCCGGCACGGTGCACACCCCCTTTGCATTTCTGTGGGTAGTCTGCCCCGCAGCCTGCGCCCCGATACGCCGGAGCGTTTTTCACAGAAAATGACTGATACTTGATATGAGGAGCTTATGAAAAACAAAAACTTATCCTGGGTGGGGGCGTTGTTCGTCTTTGCCCTGCTGCTGTGGTGCACGGCGGTGACCCCCGGCAAGGTGGCCGACCCCGCCACCTACACCTGTGCGGTGTACAGCACCTTCTTTTCCCTGCTGCCGCCGGTCATTGCCATCGTGCTGGCGCTGAACACCAAGGAGGTGTACACCTCGCTATTGGTGGGCATTGCCTCCGGTGCGCTGCTGTATGCCAACGGCAATCTTGAGCTGGCGCTGAACACTCTGTTCTTCAACGAGGACGGCGGCATGATCACCAAGCTGTCGGACTCCGGCAACGTGGGCATTCTGGCCTTTCTGGTGATGCTGGGCATTCTGGTGGCACTGATGAACAAGGCGGGCGGCTCGGCGGCCTTCGGGCGCTGGGCCTCCACCCACATCCACAGCCGGGCGGGCGCACAGTTTGCCACCCTGCTGCTGGGCGTGATGATCTTTGTGGACGACTACTTCAACTGCCTGACCGTGGGCTCGGTGATGCGCCCGGTGACCGACCGGCAGAAAGTGTCCCGCGCGAAGCTGGCCTACCTGATCGATTCCACCGCTGCGCCCATCTGCATCATTGCGCCGGTGTCCAGCTGGGCGGCTGCGGTCACCTCCAGCGTCCCGGCGGGTTCCGGCATCAACGGCTTTACCATGTTCTTGCGTACCATTCCTTATAACTATTACGCCGTCATGACCGTGGTGATGAGCCTGTTCCTCATCTTTACCGGGGCAGAGTTCGGCCCCATGAAGCTGAACGAGGACAACGCCAAAAACGGAGACCTGTTTACCACCGCCGACCGTCCCTATGGCGACGATGTGGACGATGGTAATGATACAAACGGCCATGTCATCGACCTGATCGCGCCGGTGCTGGTGCTGATCGCGGCCTGTATCTTCGGCATGGTGTACACCGGCGGCTTCTTTGAGGGCGTGGACTTCATCACCGCCTTTGCAGACTGCAACGCCTCGGCGGGTCTGGTGCTGGGCAGCAGCATCGCCCTGCTGTTCACCTTTGTATTTTACCGGGTACGCAGCGTGATGACCTTTCAGGACTTTGCCGCCTGCATCCCCGAGGGCTTCAAGGCCATGGTCAGCCCCATGCTGATTTTGTCCCTTGCATGGACGCTGTCCGGCATGACCGGCCTGCTGGGCGCAAAGTATTATGTGGCAAACCTGCTGGGCAGCTCTGCGGCGGCTTTGCAGTATCTGCTGCCGTTCATCATCTTCCTTGTGGCGGTGTTCCTTGCCTTTGCCACCGGCACTTCCTGGGGCACCTTCTCCATCCTGATTCCCATCGTCTGTCAGGCCTTCCCGGACGGCGAGATGCTGGTGGTGTCTATTGCCGCCTGCCTGTCCGGCGCGGTGTGCGGCGACCACTGCTCTCCCATCTCGGATACCACCATCATGGCCTCGGCGGGCGCGCATTGCAGCCATGTGAACCACGTTTCCACCCAGCTGCCCTACGCCATTACGGCGGCGGCCTGCTCGGCGGTGTGCTACATCATCACCGGCCTTGCACAGGCGGTGCTGGGCAGCCGCGCAAGCCTTGTCACCTCGCTGGTGCTGCTGGTGGTGGCCATCGTGCTGGAACTGGCGGTGCTCAGCGTCATCCGCGCCCGCACCCGGGCAAAAACTTCCGGGGATGCTGTGTAAAAATTCCGCTATGCAGCGGGGCATTTTCGTGGTATACTGAACGTATAGTAAAAAAGTTGAACCATTGGAGGCGCATGACCCATGCTGGAAAAAGCTTTTCAGGACGTCTACACCAAATTCAAGCTGCATTTTTATCAGAACGTGTTCCAGCGTTTTGCCACCCGTGAGGCTACCCTGACCACGGTGGAGTCCTTCTGCATGGAGGGCATCATGGCCATGGGCGAGCCCACCATTGCGGAGTTTTCCCGCATGATGCAGATCTCCACCCCCAATGCGGCGTACAAGATCGGCAGTCTGGTGAAAAAGGGCTATGTGGAAAAGATCCAGTCCACCACCGACCGGCGGGAGTACCACCTGCGCCCCACCCAGAAGTATATCGACTACTACAACATCAGCTACTCTTACCTGCACACCGTAGTGGAGCGTGCCCGGCAGCGCTTTACCCCCGAGGAATGCGCCAAGCTGGAACAGATGCTTACCATCGTGAGCACCGAGCTGATGCCGGAACTGGATATACTGAAAAAAGGCGAGAACTAAAAACGATAAAACGGCTGCTGCACAAAAAGTGCAGCAGCCGTTTTGCATATCTCGTTACAGCACCATAAACAGTGTGCCGGCGGTGATGAGGGCACAGCCGATGAGGCTTTTGGCGGTAAAGGGCTCGTGCAGCACCACAAAGGCCAGCGCAAGGGTGATGACCACGCTGAGCTTATCAATGGGCACTACCTTGGACGCTGCACCGATTTGCAAAGCGTGGTAGTAGCACAGCCAGCTTGCGCCGGTGGCAAGGCCGGACAGCACCAGAAACAGCCAGCTGCGGCGAGAGATGTCCGCAATGCCGGTCTGGGTGCCGGTGAGGAACACCATGCCCCAGCTCATCAGCAGCACCACCGCCGTGCGGATGGCGGTGGCAAGGGTGGAGTTGACCCCCTCGATGCCGATTTTAGCCAGAATCGAGGTAAGGGCAGCGAACACCGCAGACCCCAGCGCGTAAACGAACCACATGGCAAACGCCTCCTTTTTTGCCCAGTATACGCCTTTGTGCGGCGGAACACAAGGCTGCCAGGAGGAGGACGATTTGGAATGCGCTCCGCGTTGCTCTGCGCATGGTCAGCGGAAAGAATATTTATAATTTCGGAGCACCGGAGCGTCTGCGGACGTTCCGGTGCTCCATTTTCACGAGAGGGGCTGATGGGTTGAAAAATTTTCGCCTTTCTGTACAAACGCACTGAAAAATTGTAGGATAAGAATGGAAAAGACGTCACTTTCACGCTTTACAACTTTACCTAGATAAAGTAAAATAAGGACAGAAGCCTTTCATTCTATGGTGCGGAGGATGCCGCGCCGGATGTTTTTGTGTATAGAGACGCCGGAATTGTGCCGGCGCAGGGAAAGAAACAAGGGAAAGGAAACGAGGGAGCGAAATGGAGTTCAGTCTGGAGCATTTGCAGCCAAAGGAGCGCGCCTCCTTTGCACTGCGCAGCCTGTACGAGACGGCAGGCTGCCGTAAGTACCACATGGGACGGTTCGAGGAGTACAGCCTGTATCAGGAGAACCGCAGCTTTCTGTCGTCGGAGCAGGTCATCACCTTTACCGATTTGGACGGCCGTCTGCTGGCGCTCAAGCCGGACGTGACCCTGTCCATCGCCAAGACGGCGCAGCCCGCACCGGGCGAGACGCTGCGGTACTACTACCACGAGAACGTCTACCGCCCCTCCGCCGAAAGCCACACCTTTAAAGAGATCTCCCAGATGGGTCTGGAGATGCTGGGCGCTGTGGGCGAAGCCGAGGTGCAGCAGGCGGTGTGTCTGGCGGCGCAGTCGCTGGCGGCGCTGGGCGCAGAGTGGGTGCTGGAAGTCAGCCACATGGGCTACCTGTTCGGCCTGTTCGATGCGCTGAGCGTGCCGGAAGCCGCCCGGGCGCAGCTACTGGAAAAGCTGCGGCAGAAAAACGCCCACGAGCTGCGCGCCGCCGCGCTTTCTGCGGGGCTTTCCGAAACGGCGGCAGACGCCTTGTGCGGGGTGCTGGAGCTTTCCGGCAGCTACGCTGCCACCCTTTCCAAGGCGGCGGCGCTCTGCCGCAACCCTGCTATGACTGCCGCCGTGGCAGAACTGACCGCCCTAGCGCCCACGTTGGGACAGGCGGGCGGCAGCATCCGGTTAGACCTGACCTTAGCCGGTGAGATGGAATACTACAACGGCCTTGTGTTTCAGGGCTATCTCAAAGCCCTGCCCCGCCCGCTGCTGAAGGGCGGGCGGTACGATTTACTGCTGCAAAAGTTCACCCCCGGGGCGGGCGCCATCGGCTTTGCGGTGTATCTGGATGAGCTGGACCGGCTGAACGCGATGCCGCCGGTGCAGCATCAGGACACCGGCAAGGTGATGCTGAACGTGGCGCTGCCCAAAGGGCGGCTGGGCGACAAGGTGTATAATTTGCTGGCGGGCATCGGCTACGGCTGCCCGGAGGACTACAACGCCACCCGCAAGCTGGTGGTGGAGAACCCGGCAGCGGGCATCCGGTATTTTCTGGTCAAGCCCAGCGACGTGGCCATCTATGTGGAGCACGGCGCTGCCGATGTGGGCATCGTGGGCAAGGACATCCTGACCGAGGCCGCCGCAGACGTGTACGAGCTGCTGGACACCGGCCTTGGCCGCTGCCGGATGTGCGTAGCCGCCCCGGCGGGCTACCGGGACGACCCCAGCCGCCCGGTGCGGGTGGCCACCAAGTTCGTCAACATTGCAAAGCGCTACTACGCCTCCATGGGGCGGGATATCGATATCATCAAGCTGAACGGCTCCATTGAGCTGGCCCCCATCCTTGGGCTTTCGGATGTCATCGTGGACATCGTGGAGACCGGCACCACCCTGCGGGAGAACGGCTTACAAGTGGTCACCGAGTTCATGCCCATCTCGGCGCGGTTCATCGCCAACAAGGCCAGCTACCAGTTCAAGCACCGGCAGATGGACACCATGCTGGAAAAGCTGCGCGACACCTTGCACAAGCAGGAGGAAGAGAAATGATCAAGCTGTATAATTTTGATGAGCTGAAGCCGGAGGAAATTCTGAACCGGGACATCCGCGCCGAGAAGAATGTGGAGGACGTGGTGGACGCCATCATTGCGGACGTGCGCGCCCGGGGCGACGACGCCCTGAAGGACTACGCCCTGAAATTTGACGGCGCAGCAATCGAAAATTTACAGGTGACGCAGGCCGAGATCGACGAAGCCTTTGCGGGCATGGACCCGTATTTCCTCGAGACCCTGCGGCAGGCGGCGGAGAACATCGAGCAGTTCCACCGCCAGCAGGTGCACAAGAATTTTGTAATGAACGACCGCCCCGGCATTGTACTGGGGCAGAAATATACTCCCATTGAAAAGGCCGGTGTCTATGTGCCCGGCGGCACGGCGGCGTACCCTTCCACCGTGCTCATGGACGTCATCCCCGCCAAGGTGGCAGGGGTGTCCGAGATCGTCATGACCACCCCCGCCGGGAAGGACGGCAAGGTGAACCCGGTCATTCTGGCCGCCGCCGCCACGGCAGGCGTGACCAAAATTTTCAAGACCGGCGGCGCACAGGCTGTGGCGGCGCTGGCCTACGGCACCCAGAGCATCCCTGCCGTGGACAAGATCGTGGGCCCCGGCAACATCTATGTGGCTACCGCCAAGCGCAAGGTGTTCGGCAAGGTGGGCATTGATATGATCGCAGGCCCCAGCGAGATTCTGGTGCTGGCCGACGGCGGTTGCAACCCCGCCTGGGTGGCCGCCGACCTGCTGAGCCAGGCCGAGCACGACAAGCTGGCCAGCCCCGTGCTGGTCACCGACAGCGCCGACCTCGCCAAGGCCGTGCAGGCCGAGCTGGAAGTGCAGATCCCTCAGCTGCCCCGCGCCGCCATCGCCCGCGCCAGCGTGGACACCAACGGCAAGATCATTGTGACGGACGATATGAACAAGGCCATTGACGCCGTGAACATCATTGCCCCGGAGCATTTGGAAATTTGTGTGGACGACCCGTTCGCCGTTTTGAACAGCGTAAAGAACGCGGGCAGCATTTTCCTGGGCAAGAATGTGCCGGAAGCACTGGGCGATTATTTTGCCGGCCCCAACCACACCCTGCCCACCAGCGGCACGGCACGTTTTTCCAGCCCGCTGGGCGTGGACGATTTTGTGAAAAAGTCCAGTTTCATTTATTACACCCGCGATGCCCTGGGCAAAGTTCAATCTCGCATTGCCGATTTTGCCGAGCATGAGGGCCTGCACGCCCACGCCAAGAGCGTTACCATCCGTTTTGAAGACCAGTGAAGGATGGGGTACCGGAGCGGAAGGCCAACCGTTTAGCAACATATAATTACAGCCAATCCGGTGTGTATTTCATTACGATTTGTTCCAAAAACAAGCGTTGCACCTTTGGAACGATTGTAGGGGGCGGCGTCCCCGACGCCCCGCGAACCCGATTGTCACCAACCGGTAAAATTGTTGCACGGCAGTTGGGGAATATGATTGCATTTTATCCCCATGTGCGGATTGAAAAATATGTTGTAATGCCCAATCACATCCATTTATTGATTGCCATTCAGCAAGGCCCATCCGGGGCGTCGAGGACGCCGCCCCCTACATCCGCCCGCGCAAGCCAGGTCATCTCGATGTTTATCTCCACTTTGAAACGGCTGACCAACAAAACTGCCGGGCATGCACTCTGGCAGCGCGGATATTACGACCACATCATCCGCTCCCCGGACGATTACAACACCATCTGGCACTACATCGACACCAACCCCGCCAAATGGGCGCAGGATACACGTTATGTCACGGACTTTCCTGATCCGGTGCGGCGGCCCGGCTGCTGCACCAACAAAGAGGTGACCCAAATGAGCCGTTATTTTACCAAAACACTGGCTGCGCTGGAGCCTTATACCCCCGGCGAGCAGCTGAAACTGCCTGACCTTGTCAAGCTGAACGCCAACGAAAACCCCTACCCGCCTGCCCCCGGCGTGGCGGCGGCGGTGGCCGGAGCAGTGCCA
>ERZ772901.1144-NODE-1144-length-21916-cov-3.308678_pt1 | contig 21916 bp, 19 predicted proteins | sample MGYA00512123_ERZ772901 | MGnify/ENA primary metagenome ERZ772901 (study PRJEB29015, sample SAMEA2737711) | human gut metagenome | biome: human gut; feature: human-associated habitat; material: faeces | place: China | collected 2012 ...
CACACACAGCGGCACACAGGGCGAACGGCGCGGGGAACTGATCTGTGCAGCACATCCGAAAGCACAAAATCTGTGAAAATGCCTTCAAATTTGAGGCGGTGAAAACCGTGGGAGCAGAATAACAGCCGATGAACTGCGGCTGCCCGCCAAGGGCGGGTTGACGCAGTTCATCGGCGCCGCGGGCCCGCAGGCACGCGCAGCCCCGCTGCTATACCTCGCTTCGCACCGATGGGTCCCACGGTTTTTTCGGTCACAGCAACAGGACACAGAGAAACATATCTGCTGTTTCACACGCTGGTCTGCTCCATGCGTCTTGCCACTCGCTGCCGTTCCTTTGCTCTGTCCACAGCATCCATCTGCCGCTGATAAAATTCCCCGATGGAAAACTGGATCGGCAGGATCGTGTAGAGCAGACTTCCGTTTTGCTTGCGCCCGTCCTGCGTGATGATGCTGGTGCGCTCCGTGATGATGAGTCCGCGTTCCTCCAACTCCTGCACGTACTTCCGCACGGTGTTGCGGCTCATACCCACCGCCTTGCCGATGGTGGCGTAGCTGGGATGGCACTGATAGGTTCTGCGGTCTTCGATGCGGAGCAGGTAACCGTAGACAGCGATCGCGCCGTGAGACAGACCCAGCTGATAGATCTCATTGGGCAGAGGAAAATAATTCTTGACCGGATCGCGCTTTGTCCAAGTTCTCATCTGGCACCTCCAGTCTGCCGCTCTACCCACTGTTGGAATTTATCCTTTGGCACCACGAACCGACTGCCGATGCGCACGGACGGAAATACTTCTTCGTGCATCAGCTCGTAGGCACTGGAGATGGACACGCCCAGCACCTTTGCCACCAGTTCCGCGTTGAGGAACAGCGGCAATTCATCGTAGCTGTGATAGGTTGATATTTTCAAAATCGTTACCTCCAATAGAATTCAGAGAAAAATTACTTGCGTTTCGGAGGTCCCTCTGTTAGACTGTTTGCAGATGGAGTCTGCGTTTTCCGAAACGCGGCGCGCCGCTGGACTGCTGCAACAGTTCAGCGGTTTTCCTTTTTGTGGGAACGATGTATGTTTCTTCCCCCTTTCTTTGTTCTCTGCCACGCACCGTACCCGTTCCTGCCCTGCGGCCTTGTTTGACCTGCACGGCGTTTTCGCTGCCTTGGTACGCTCGACCGCTTTGCCGCGGCGTCCTGGCGTTACTTCTCCGGCGTGTATCATCTCCGGTGATGGGTATTCAGTTGTCGAGGTGCTTTTTCGGATTTGTGACCGTCTTTTTCATTGACAATCCGCAGTCTCCGTGTTAGACTAACTGTAAATTACTTTTGACAGTCTTTCCGCGATCGTATGGTAACACACTTTTCACCCTCTTGTCAAGACTGTTTGTATTTCTATATTACGATTGTCTATTTTGAGGTGATCTGCCATGTGGTATGCCAAAATGTATTTCTCTGAGGGCAGAGAGATTTTCCAGTATGATTCCCTTGGTACGCAAGGCGTTCCGGACGTCCAGAAGGAGTTTCCCTTTCTGGAAAGCCTGCTTTCCTTTCAGGAATTGGACTGCGCGGAAGTGACGCCGATGCTGCAGAGCGCCACGGATAACTGGAGCCGGTTTATCGCAGAGGATGACAGGGACGCACTTGAGAATGTCAGGAGAAAACTGTGGAGGTTAGCCTCCATACACATTTATTTTCGACTTCTCTATGTTCACTGCCGCTACCGCCAGTCAGCGATGTACATTCAAAATGACCGAGGCAGTGCGGAGGATGCGCAGATACTGGACGAGCTGCGCCAGCTCCCCGAGCAGCTTCCGCTGTATCAGCAGCAGATCCAGCGATTTTTTGAGTTGGTGCTGAATGTAGACAGCGCAGGACGGGAGCCGCAGGCACAGGCGGCAAAAAATTACTTTCACGACTCTCCGAAAGATCCCGACCTGTTTTCGTTCCGCCCCATCCCGCTCAGCTTTGAGCCGGTGGAGCCGGGGCGGTGTTCGCCGGTGCTGTATTCCTCCAGCATCCGGGACATGATCGACTACTCTCTGCGGAGTTGCGTGGAACGGAACATCACCGTGCGGCGCTGCAAGAACTGCGGACGATGGTTTCCGCAGACCGGGCGGGTCAGCGCGGAGTATTGCGAGCGGCCTGTTCCAAGAGGAGAGCAGGTCTGTCGGGAGATCGGGGCTTTCAAGCAGTGGACAAAGAAGCAGTCGGATGACCCAATCTTCAAGGCATACCGCAAAGAGTATAAGCGGCGCTTTGCGTGGATCAAGGCGGGGCGCATCACGGATGAGGCGTTCTATGCATGGAGCGAAAAAGCTAGAGAAGAGAAACAGAAATGTGACCGAGATATTATCTCGTTAGCGGAATTCCAGCAGTGGCTGAAGGAATCCAAATGAAAAACCGTGTGCTGACCTTGCGGTCAGCACACGGTTTTCTTTGTCTATTGCGAGGCAGATTTTAAACCGCCAGTGATGTAGCATTTCTATAAAATTGCTGTCAGATACTCACTTGGCGCATTTCCGCCACTCGAGCGATTGATAGCAAAGAGAATCGGAGTCTTGTTAATGACGGGATTATATCGTTTGCGCTTGATTCCCATTTTCTTGAAAAACGCTTCCGGAACGATATGATAAATATCCGAAGACCTGAGCACACTGTTAACAATATCAATCGTCATGTTGTTCATAAAATCACGGCATTTCTCCTTATAGAGAAGAGCCATAATCCCCTTAAACGGGCGTGGACGACACCAAGCGCTGGTCGCGCATCGAGAGCTACGAGCCGAAATTCCGCAAGAACATAGCCAGCCGGGACATCCTGTGCCACGCCATGCGGACGCTGACCTACTGCCACATCGTCGACCATGTTCACGACGAATTTATCATCGAAGTCAGCAATGGCACATCTCTGGACGCCATCCGTGAGTAGATGGGCAGAATACCGCCCTGGCCGATGGGGATCGAACTGCGGACTGATGGATTCAGTCGCAGATTTTACTAAAAACAATAAAAAAGGGCAGCGCTTACCTCGTTGGTAAGCGCTGCCCGATCTCTTACTCGCCTTGTTCTATCTTTGCCTCAAACAACGTCTCTTTGACAATTCTGACACACTCATCGAGATTGGAGCGTATATCGCTTTCCCAAATCCGTATGACCGCCCAACCTTGAGCTTTCAGAGTCCGATTGACCTCTGTATCCCTCTCCACATTTCGCAGTATTTTTGACCGCCAGAATTCAGAATAGCCAGCAAGTTCCTCTTCTAATGAACTCAAGCCACGGATAGCCCAATTGTGCCCGTGCCAATAATCCCCATCACAAAACACAACAACATGATATTTCGTAAAGACGATATCTGGCTTTCCCGGCAATTTTCTATAATTGACTCGGTAACGCAGATTCTCTCTCCACAAGGCTTTTCTTAGCATTAGCTCTGGCTCGGTATCCTTTGAGGGAATCGCAGACATAATCTTGTGCGTCACCTTGGGGTCTCGATCTTTTGCAGCCATAATTGCGCCTTATGAACCACAGAATGTGGCTTTTACCCCTGCAGCAGCCAGAGCTGTTCTGATTAGTTTTTTGTCTGCGTCAGTAAGAGATTGTCCAGCCAAAGACAACTTTAAGCAGAGGGATGGGACCTTTTCGTCAATCGTTAGGTTGGGTTCATTTGCAATAACCTCCAGTCCTTTTCGAAGCGCAGTCTCCCATTTTAGAAAGGTTCCTTCACTAACAATGTAGATATTACCTGCCTCAGACCTGAGAACATGGCAATCGTATGCCGTTCCTTTAATCCTCTGAATGACATTCGCGTTCTCTCCATACTCCTCTTGTATGGTTTGCTCAGGAGTTTTTGAGGACAGCGTCTTGCTCGTCGCATCTTTTGTGTAACGATTAAGGATTGTGTCCTTGATATAGGTGCGTATACGCTCTTTTTGCATATACTGACGTAAAACGCCGCCCACATCAGGGTCTTCCACAAGTATGTCCATAAATTGGCCGTTTTTTACCCTGTCGCACTCCATGTATGCGAACTCATCAGCCTTTCTATAAACAATACAGATTACCTTTTCCCTAACCTGCTGCGGTAACCTATTCGCCATATCAAAAGCCCTCCGGAAACTTTAGTTTCACTTCGTCGTCGGAACCGCTGAGATCCGCCACATCCTCTAACCACACATTCACAAAGCTCTCAACGCGCGCATCTGAGAAAGATACAAAGCCTTCCCGCAAATACACAACCTCATGCTCTGCGCCTTTCGCTTTTCCTTCGTTGTTCATTTCAATCATCTCCGCCATACGCCGTATGTCGGAAACGAAATCCAGAACGATGACCTTCTCCTTGCCTTCGGATAATCTCAATCCTCGACCTAACTGCTGGACAAAAATCCGCCTGGAATGAGTTGCTCTGAGGAACACCAGAATGTTAACGTCGGGTATATCAATGCCTTCATTCATTACATCAACAGCGCAAACAGCCTGATAAGTTCCAGAAGCAAAAGCCAATAGACGACGTCGCCTTTCAGCTTTGTCTACTTTGGAGAGCGCAGCACATGGTATCCCCGCTGCCGATAGCATATCCGCAAAACGATTGCTGTGTTCTATAGATGGAGAAAAGATTGCAACTCTCGGATTGTCTACTTCACGCATAGCTTTCTTCAATTCTAAAATAACGGCCTCATCGCGTTGCGGCAGAAACAACCGCTTATTCAGATCGCGAATAGAAAGATTCTGTTCGCTTACGCTCTGCATATTGTCCCAGTCGACATTATCACAGAGTATCCTGTAGTCGACCCTGGAAAGGTACCCCATCGCCATTCCATCCACCAGAGACACCTTGGCAATCGGATCTCCGAATATCGTTGTAAGGCTTTGACCATCGCCTCTCCAAGGCGTTGCGGTCATTCCAACAAGAAAACGAGGCTGTAAATGTTCCAGACAAGTTCTGAATCCATGAGCTAAAGCGTGATGCGCTTCATCCACAATCACCACATCAAATTGATCTGGATCAATCCCTGGAAGATAACCATAAAGACTCTGGTACAGCCCAAAGGATATCCCTTCCGTGTTTCGCGGCGGCAGACCATCAAAGAATACGGATGTGGGTACCCCCTTTGTTATTTGCGGCCAGAACCCTTGTTCAAGTTGGAGCGCCAGATCAGTCGCGTGACACAATACCAAAATCCTGCGGCATCCTCTTTCCCAGAGAAGCCTTGCTATTGTCGCGGCAATCACGGTCTTACCGAGGCCTGTCGCCACAATGTAGAACGCTCTCTTATTACCTGCATCAAAGGAAGCGACAACCTTTTCAACGATATCATTCTGATAAGGTCTCAATTTTCGGAAGCCTGCATGATTGTCAGGCATCTGAGCAATAAGACTTTTCAAAAAAGTACCATTCCACAGCTTGAGCGTATACCCATTGGCCGCCAATTGTTCCTGGCGCTGTCGTGCGGTTCTTGTGAATTCTCCGTTTGTAGCAACTGCCGCGACATTTGTCTCATAGAAAGACAATGCGTTAATTGCCTCGTTCAAGGCTTGGGGTCCAATATAGCGATCTCCAGTTACCGCTTTCGACTGTACAACCCACGATTTAACTTGATTTCCTTCAGCGCGGGTAGCAAGAACATCTCCGCCTTTATCGCCAGCGCCACCAATCACGTTTATATCTCTCCACCCGAGATGCTCCATCATTCTGGCGATGGCGCGTTCCAGACCTTTCCAGTTATATCCGTTTGAAATATCTTCTGTGTAGAAATTCATAGCTCAATTTCCCTGACAAGAAAATCCACACTAAGGGATGCTCTTGTTAATTCGTCCTTTTGAACACGCTGCCCATACCCAGAGACGATGCGCAAAGCGTCTTTGATAAACGATAGAATCCGATCTTTCGAGGCTTCTCTTGCGCGCTGGGTAGCGTTTTCGTCTGTCAAGTTAATAGCCAAATATGGTGTGGAGAAAGCCTTTCCATCAAAGACCTCTTCCGGGAACCTCTCCACCAATCGGTAGAGCGTTTTGGGAGGAACAAATTCAATAGCGTCAAATCCTGCTGCCGTCGCATTCTGGAATGGTACAAGTAAAACAGGATTAGCGTTTATTATGTTCGCTATGGTTTCCTCCACCTCACCTGTGGACTCATGAATACACTTCACCACATCGTCCGCTCTCGAACGCAGCGCCTGAGCCAATTTCCCGCGCATCAGTTCAAAAGCACTACTCGATCTGTCCACCAATGCCTGACGATCAATTCTGGCATCTTCCATTGAAACAGAGACAAGATCCGAATACACCGAAATTATATCTGGGAGTACATCCCGCGCCTTAAGCCTCTCTGCCATATAAATAAGTAGGAGCATTTTGGGCGTAATTGGGTACTGCGCCAGAAGTGGATGCGATGGATCATAAATAAAATCGCAATCAATACCGTCGGCGTTAAAGTGGCAAGGCTTCCTCTCACCATTCTGTTTTATTTCCCCTCTGGTCAGCTCATATGCTCTGATATTTAGAGAACCAGTTCTGCCAAACGGATAATGGCGTCCCGAAAGCTGTTGGATGGGGACAGAACGCTGGAGCAAGTCGTCCATTGCGGAAGTCTCCAGAGCGGATGTTTCGGCGCCACATGACGCAGAACCAGTCGCGGTAGAAGCTATTCCCGCCGACAAGCCCATACCTGTACCAGCGGAAGTGCTGTCTCCGGCAGTAGATGTTCCAGTTTGCCCTCCACTACCAAGGTACGCACCAATATCATCTGACGGAGTAGCGCCAGTATTTACATCGGTTGACGCTGCACCAGAGCCGTTCTTCTGGTCTTCTTCCTGTGCGGCTTTCCACCATTTAGTGTCATCAAGGTAATCACGAGCGCCTTTTTTGAACTCGGTGGCATATCTCTTTGCCAGATCATTTGGAGCGAACAAGCACTTTGTGCCTTTGTCCACACGACGATAAGCATTTACGAGCAAGCATAACGGCGAGATGTTGTCCTCATGGAAGCCCAGCGCTTTACGGGCTTTAGGCAGAAAGGGACCTACACCGCAGATTGCCTCGCGGGTCTGTTCCCAAGAAGTGTCGGCCCTATCAAAGTCATTTTTTTGATATGTCGGAATAAGATAGTCGACATGAAGCTCACCGACAATGCGCCCGCCAATAGATGTACCAAGTTCGACAGGGTATTGAAGTTCCTTCTGCAATGTCAGCGGATTTTCATATTGGAAGAATGTTTTATCTGAAATCTGAATTTTTCTTCCGTTACGAATAAAATCAATACCGAAATCATTCGGGTCAGCATATCTCTGTATTCCAAGCCAACCTGTCAGGCGCTTTTCTCGTTCCACAATATGCGTGGGAAACGCCTCTCCCTCCTGCATGGCGGCAAAATACTCCTCCGCCTCGTCTGGGCGCAGATAACAGTTACGACTAACATCAAACAGCGCAGACCCAAAACTACGGTCAATCGTAATCCTCGCGGCAACATTCTGGTTGTTATAGCGTACATATCTCGACTCAGACCAAACACAGTAATTCTTTGCCCGGAGCTGCTTGCCTTTTACTGTTATGGTAATATCATGCTCACTGAGAAGTGGAGTATAAATCAGTTCGAGGCGCTGCCTGATTTCTGATTCCTTGTTCGACAACTCTCCCAGGATACCAGTCTTGAGCTTAGATATGGTAATCCGTGTGCCGCTCTCCTCCGGGTTGGATTTTGCCTTCCGAATAATCGGAGCATCGAATTTTTTAGAATCAATCAGTTTTTGAAAGTCGATCTTGACGCCAACCCAATCAGCATCCCCGCTTCTCGTGGAGAGGATTGTGGTTTCCTCGCCTAATCTCGCTGTCGCGATATTAAAGCCCATTCCAAACAATCCCAAGTTGCCGATGGGGTCATTACTGGTATAGCCTGCGCGCACAGCGTTTTGAAGCTGGTCAATTGACATTCCAGCAGCGTTGTCACTCACTTCCAGTGTCCTATCAGCCGCGCCAACAGAGTCCGATGACCATGTAACCGTTATTCTTTGCTCCCGATCTTCAAGTCCGGTGTTCGACAGAAAAGCATCTATGGAATTATCAACAAGTTCGGCGATGCACTGCCAAGTCTGAAAAGGAATCTCACCAAGGGTACGTAAGATTCGCGGGGTCGGCGTTATGTCGAGAGTGTTAAGGCTCATTTCTCCACTCCTCCAATCTTGTCAAGATACTGCTTGACTCTCTGGGCGACCAAGTATGCCATAATCGGTGGCACAGCGTTTCCGATCTGGGAAATGTTCACTGTCTTGGAAAACTTAAAACTGAAATCATCAGGGAAAGTTTGAATACGGGCGCATTCGCGTACCGTCAACCGACGATCCAAAGAGTAATGAAATTGTACTCTTGACTTCGGGTTAGCCCTTATTGTATAGGCTGGCATATCCTTCTTATTGCTCTCGTCTCCCTGCCCGTTTCCTTTCTTCGCCTTTGACGCTCCAAAGTAATCGCCCTGATTGGGGATAACAGAGTTGTCTGTTACATCTACCAAGTCGCCTATAGCCCATTCAATACTTCTATGCTTACCTTTGAAGCGGGCTTCTGGCTCTTCCGGGAAACCATACTTATCAAAGATATCCTTGCGAACACACATAATAATCAAACGCGTTCTGCGTTGTGGAATACCGTAATCCGGGGCGAACATTTTCCAGACTTTTACCACATACCCGGCTGCGGCAAGGTCCTTCTTGATTGTTTTTAGCACCTCGCCCTTTTCCATACGTTCAAGATTGATTACATTCTCGCCCACAACAATTTTAGGCTTGTGCGTGTTCATATACGCGATAAGGGTTCGATACAGCCGCCCACGCTCAGATTCGAGCCCACCGAGCGGTCCACAAGAAGAGAACTCCTGGCAAGGGAATCCTCCAATAAGAATGTCCGCTTTTGACACCTCTTCTGGCTTGACTGTCGCGAGGTCTTTGACAGTGGCGTGACCCGCCCCAAAATAGTCATTATACGTTTCAATGCAGCGAGGCTCGTTATCATAGGCTTCAAGAATATTGAATGGTAGTGCCGGGTAGTCCTCGTCATGGTATTTGAAACCACCGCGGAAGCCCAAATCCAAACCACCGCATCCGCAGAAGTAGGACACTACGGAATAAGGCGCTTTTTCTTTGTTCGCAGCCATGTCCAATACCTTCCTTTCTTTCTCTTTTTTGTATTTATGACCTATCTCGCTTTCTCAGCTAAATCGGTCAAAGAAATTATGCCCCTTTGGTCTTTGCTTATCAAGTAAAATATTCAAGCACTCTCTCGCGGCGCCATACTCTTTTTTTAACGAGAAAGAGTCATCATCCAGCGCAGCCAGCATGTCTTTGTGCAGGAATCGTTTTTCTCTTAATTTTCCAATGTCTACCTCATACAGCCATCCCACTTCATCCGGCATACCATACTCTTGCTGATATTCGTATGATATTTCTCCAATCTCTACTAAAGACTGATCCCCATCGGATTCCTCAACACATACGTATCGCTCCCGAATAAACGCATCCTCTCGCGGAAGAGAACCGAAGTCATACAGTTCATCAAAAAAGGTTGACCGGATAAACTCGTAGATAAACGACGCTGGCGACACTTCAGCCTCATATTCAGTGTCACCACTGGTAAACTCAATCTGCGGATACATCGTTTCCAGGAAGGTCCAATATCCATCTCCAGCGTCGCATTCTTCAAACAGTTTTTTCAAATACGGTATAAAGACGTATTCATCTATTTTCCCAGGAATCATGTCGTAGAGCATTGAAAAAGTCTTGTCGCCGTAGTTGCGAGATCGCAGGTTATCGAAGAAATCGCCAATTCCTTCCAAGGTACGGTCTTTCTGCTTCGAAAAAAACAGTGCGCAAAAGTATTCTTGAAAAGACCGATGCGTGAAATGATATTTACCGCTTTCGAAGTACATAAGGCACAAGTTATCACAGAGATCATCTCTGAAGGCCTTAGCCGTAATTTGCTTGTCAGGTCGTTTCGCGTGCTGAGTCAAACTGTTGAAATACTCCGTGAATTCGTATTCCGTGAACTCATATTTTTCATCGTAGTATGTGCGTGCGCAGAATTCCGAAAACCACTCGGCGAACTCATCGGATGTAAGCCCTGTCTCCGACTGACGCTTAAGGCCTTTTAACGCATCATGATTTTTTGATAAAGCGTCATAGGCATCCCGATAGAAGAGATGCATCTTCGACGGCACGTCCCTAAACAACTCATAGGTCATGTACATGATCGTTAAGAGCAATGGATTCTCCGCAAACTGGTGGTGGGTATCGTAGAGTGCGGAATCCAACCTTGCCCGAAATTCTTCTTTGATTGAAGAATTGTCCTCGCTGCACTCCAATTTGTCAATCAGGGCAAGCGCCTGATTTTTGGTAAATGGTCTAATCTTAAGTATAGTAAAACGTGAATAAGCGGAAAAAGTCCGATGCGGTCGCGATGAAACAACATACTGGTTGTCAGGAAATCTATCAATAAACTCTTCCAGCTTCTTCTCAAATGTATCCGCCTGCTTTGTACCCACTTCATCCAAGCCGTCCAACAGAAGAAAGCAACGGCCTTCATCAAGCAGGGAGGTTAATTGTTCCGTGTTTATCCCCGGACTGAAATTGTGTATTTTGGCGACCAGATACTCAAAAAGCGAACTGCCGCTAACATCGTAATCCTTGAGCATTAGGAAAATCGGCACTATACCATCTTCCGAATAATGCTCGATAGCGTCCAGTAGAAGATGACGGATCATCATTGATTTTCCGATGCCACCCGTTCCGATTATTATTACGAAGTTGGAACATGCAGCCAAATCTTGGGCACTGGCATTGTGAATAAACTTGACAGCGTATGTGTTTCGGACTCGACCGGGTACGAGAATGTTCCGAACTATGTCATTACATACATAAATATTCCGTACTGGAGTTTGCTGATATGGGTTTAATAGTGTGCGAACCGTGCCGTATTTTTGACCAATCTTCTCCAAATACAATCTGATGTCCTCATTATCAGTTTCAACGCCATCCTCAGAAGGGTCAACGATTCCCTCTTCGAGGAGAAAAATTCCGTCCTTATATAAGGCCAAATCCGGTACAGTATCAGCACGGTTCGTAATGATTGCGGCACCCATCCGTTCCTCTGTCGAGTCCTCGGCTGATGTGGCCCCACCTACTTCCGGCATCCTACTATAAACACGGAGCGGAGAGATGCTGCTCCCTATGTCACTTTGGAGCTTCCACTCAGCGTTCTTTGAACTCTGGGTGTACCAGCTTTCAAATGTGGCTCTGCCAGATTCAGCGTCCGGGCTATTAAGAAGGATATAGTGAAGAACGCTAATCAAAAAAGGTTCAAGCACTACGTTGGAAACATAGGGCAAATCATCTGCGCAAACGACCGTATCGCTCCTTCTGCCGCTCGATCATGCGGCGCACATGCTCGTAATCGTAGCGACGGCTGGCGTTTTCGTAGCCGTCGGTGGTGATGATGAACATCGTCTTCTCCGGCACATCCTCCCGGCGGGCGTACTTGTGAATGTTGCCGATGTGGTGGATGGCACCGCCCACGGCATCCAGCAAGGCCGTGCAGCCACGGGTGAAATAATCCTTCTCTGTCATGGGTGGCACTTTCTCCAGCGGCAGGCGGTCATGGATGACCGTGCTGTCGTTGGCGAAAAGCACCGTGGAGACCAGCGCCTCGCCTGCCTCCCTCTTTTGCTGTGCGAGCATGGAGTTGAAGCCGCCGATGGTGTCCGCTTCCAGCCCGGACATAGAGCCGCTGCGATCAAGAATAAAGACCAGTTCTGTCATAAGGAAAGCCCTCCTTCGTTTGATTACGCTGCCATTGTAGTGCGGCCAAAGGAGGGTTTGGTCGCCTGTGGGGCGACATTTATGTTACATTTTTGCAGCTTTACAGTTTCCCCAGCCGCTCCAACCGGGACTCGATCGCGCCGGAGGTGCGGCCAAAGTGCGTACAGAGGTCTTTCTTTTTCATACCGCCGTCGAACAAGCGGCATAGTTCATCGTCCAGTTCCTCCGTCCAAGGTTTTCCGTTGTTTTCGGGCAGTGGTTTTTTCCGTCTGCGGGATAGTTCCTCCACGGCGCAGTGCAGCGCCCGCACGATCTCTCCTTTGTTGCACACGTGGTCATCCGGCAGCACCTCCCCCGTCAAGGGGTCAACACCGTCCGCCAAAACCGTCAGCAGTTCTTTTGCCCGTTGCACATCCGTGATGCTTCACCTCTTCTTTATTTTTTTAGACGGCTCTCCCACTCGGCTTCTTTGAAGCCGACCAGCACGAAGTCATTGCCCACCAGCAGCGGGCGCCTGACCAGCATCCCGTCTGTTGCAAGGAGCTTTAATATCTCGTCCTCACTCATGGTGGGGAGCTTCTCCTTCAGCGCCATGGACTTATAGAGGAGGCCACTGGTGTTGAAGAATTTCTTGAGCGGCAGCCCGCTGCGCCGATGCCACGCAGACAGCTCCTCATAAGTGGGATTTTCCATTTTGATGTCTCGGAATGTATAGGAAATGCCGTTCTCGTCCAGCCACTTCTGCGCCTTCTGGCAGGTGGTGCATTTGGGGTAGCAGATAAAAGTCATGGTGTTACGCTCCTGATAGTCTTTATGTAGTTGGTCACCTCGCACTTACAATTCAGCCAGAACATACTCTTTCAGCACATCTCGCATTTTCACAACGAGGTCAATGGATTTATTCATAAGCTCCGGATAGTTTTCCTGATTTTTGAAATCCAATCCCTTGATATATGTGCAAATCAGAGAGGATTTTTTGTTGTCCAGCCTCTCCCATGACAGCGCCATTCCCATCGCCGCTTCTATTTCTGCCTTGTGCTGCTTCATATAGTCAAAGCGTTCCTTGTTGTCAGCAATCCACAGCCCAACTCTTATCTTATGCTCTTTGTTGACCAAGTCGATTGAAATTTGACATTCCGATGAACCAACTGCAACAGAATACCAATGATCCGTGGTCGCTTTACGCTTGTTAAAAGGCTTGCCGCGCTGCTCAAGAATATCGTTGAACTGCGTCCAAAACTCCAATCTGCAGCCCTGAGACTCGTTCATCCCCTTATCCTGTGAAATGCGTTTCACAATTTTTGCAAAATCGTTGGGTTGCTCAATAATCTTAAATTGCGGTGCAGGCTCTGAATCGCCTATCTTGTAGGCATGGATCTCTATCAAGAAAAAGGAAATGCTAGCTAAATCGACCTGCGAGGCCTCATCCACGATCAGGTAATCATAGATATGTTCAATGCTCAGCGTCCCCTTAATGGAATAGGTCGTGCTGAGCACCACCGGGTACTCACGGGTAAACTCCGCGGAATTCCGGCGGAAATCATTTTTTTCAAAGCATCGCCTATTATTCCGCCAATGATACCGTGTTGCCAGCTCCGCCCGGAACAGCCGCAGGGACTTTTCTGTGAGTTCGTCCATCTTCGCATCGAAAGCGTAGCGCTCCAGCTTTCGGTTCAATTCCTGCTTTTCGGCCTCCAGTTCCCGCCTCTTTACCGAATAAAACTGACTTTGCAAATAGGGAATGGCCAGCTCTGGGGAACGGAGGAACAATTTGAGTGCATTGCGGTTGAATCAGAACATGATGGAGAGTTTTTGCAAAAGTCCTAAGCGGCTTTCGCGCTCTGCGTGTTGTTCAAATTCCATCCAGAGCGCAAGGATCTTCTGCGAGGACAGCTTGTCCAGGCTCTCTGTCGGTGCGTCGCTATATGTCGCGTAATATTCCTCGAAATAGTGCTGTTCCGGATTCAGCTGCAAAAATTCCTGCTCAATTTCCGCAATGCGGTTCTTGGCGTTGAGCATTTCATTTAGCTCTTTGGAAAGCGCAGTTGTTTCCTGATCCAACTGCTGCCGTTCCTCCGGCAGCATCTCCCAATCGCTCATATTCGGATAGGCGCCTGTCTGTGCATCCAGAAACCCCTCTTTGTTGGCAAGGCTGCCGAGAAACGCAGTCAGAAAAGCTGAATTTTTCTTCTCCAGCTTTTCCACAACATTACGCGTTGCGGAATTGTTGTTGGAGACAACCGCCACGGTTTTTCCACTGCGGACAACATTGGCGATGATATTCAGGATCGTCTGTGTCTTTCCAGTACCCGGAGGCCCCTGAATGATGCTGATTTTGGAGGAAAGCGCCCGCTCCACCGCCAGCTTCTGGCTCTGGTTCAGGCCAAACGGATAGATCACCGCCTCCGGCATCTGGGGTGCTTTGACTTCCTTCTGCGGTGCAAGATAGCTTGCCAGCACGGTATCCTCGCTGACCTGCTGGATCTTGTCATACTGCAAGCTTAGAATGTTGATACCGTTTTCCGCCACCAGACTGATTGCAGCGGCAGTCTCCTTGAAATATTGGAATGTTTCTTGATTTTTACCGTCTGTCAGGCAATTTTGCTGGAACTGCACTTCGCTCCTACGGAATGATAAATCTCTCTTTCCGTTGCGGACAATACGATAATACCCACCGAAGTCGAGAATCTCATCAATTCCGCTGATGGTTTGCCCGTTTACGGTGACAATCACCCGTGCAGGGTCGATTTTCTTTTGCAGAGGCAGGATCTCCACATTACTGCTCTGAAAGCTGTATGTCTTATTGGGCGCACTGGTATAGACGACCTCGCACTTTCCGTTGCGGAACTGAAAGTTCGCAACCGAGTCCGTCTGGTCTTTTCCTTTTATGATGATTAAGTGCTTTCGTGCGTCCATAGGCATCTCTTCCCTCCCCAATACAAGCTGTTGATTTACGTGTTATCCACCCACATTTCACACTGGCTCATGACAGTCTGAACGGCATCATCCATGCCATCTGGCGGATATTTGTGCTTTTTCAGCAGCCTCTTGACCAAGCGCCGCATTCCAGCTCTTGCACTTTCTTTCTTTTGCCAGTCTATTGTGCGGTTTTTACGAAGCAAATCCGTCAGTTCCTTCGTGATTGCAATAAGCTCATCATGCTCATAGAAATCTTTGATGGCTTGTGGTTTTGTGAGAGCATCGTAGAAGGCAAGCTCTTCCGCGGTCAATCCGAGTTTTTCACCCTCGGCGGCAGCAGCGGCAATGTCTTTCGCCAGCTTGAGTAATTCTTGAATGACTTCCTCGTTGGTCAGCATTCCGTTCAAATAGCGGTTCATTGCGCTCTGAATGATTTCGGAGAACTTCTCAGACTTGACGATGTTTGTTCGGCGGTAAACAGAGACCTGTTCGGAAATCAGTTTTTTCAGGAGTTCGACTGCAAGATTCTTCTCCTTCATGTTCGCCACTTCTTCAAGGAACTTCGGATCGAACAACGAAAACTCAGTCTGGACATCAGAGAAAAGGTTGATAACGCCTTCGCTTTTGATACTGTGCTTCAAAAGTTCGTTAATGCGCTCATTTACTTCCGGAAGTGTAAACTTCTTTCCGGTACCGCCTGAAACCAAGCGCACGGTCATTGTTCTTACGGACTCGAAGAAAGCTGCCTCCATGCGAGTTTGCTCGTCTACCAAGCTGCTGCACAGCGAAAGTGCCTGCTTGAGAAGCAGGGCTTCTTTGATAAACACATTCTGTGTCTTCTCATGGTCGGGAAGCTCGTACTCTGCAACACTCTTGCCGAGTATGAAGTTCACTCCGCCGCTGATGAGCTTCGCCCTGTCAAGGTCGCTTCCGGTCATGAATTTCTCATAACTGAATCCGTGGAACAAATCTCTGCAAATAGAGAGTTTTTCAAGGAACTTCGGATATGCAGCCTTGCTTACATCTGTATCACCATAGTTCTTCTTGTCTCTGGCAGTATAGTCGTTCATTGCCTGTTTCAGTGCAGCCGCAATACCGACGTAATCAACAACCAAACCGCCTTCTTTATCTTTGAAGACACGATTGACGCGGGCGATAGCTTGCATCAGGTTGTGTCCAGCCATTGGCTTATAGACATACATCGTAGCGAGGGAGGGAACATCAAAGCCGGTCAGCCACATATCCACGACGATAGCGATTTTCAGCGGAGAGTTATTGTCTTTGAATTTCCGCGCCATATCGTCCTTATGAGCTTTGTTGCCGATAATCTCACGCCATTCTTCGGGATCGTTATTGCCTTGCGTCATGACCACTGCAATCTTTTCCGTCCACGCTGGGCGTAGCTCAAGAATGCGCTTATAAATCTTCATTGCTATGGGACGCGAATAAGCAACGATCATCGCCTTGCCGGTCAGGATATTCTCACGGTAATTCTCGTAATGATCAAGAATGTCATTTACCAAGGAATCGATCGTCTGGTCGGCACCGAGGATTGCTTCCATCTGACCAAGTTCCTTTTTGCTCTTTTCAATGACATACGGATCGGCGTTGTCAGCCATAATGTCATACTCATTATCGATCAGATGGAGGGTGTTCTCGTCGAGTTTCAGGTGAATCACACGGCTCTCGTAGTAGACGGGTCTTGTAGCTCCGTCTTCAACTGCCTGTGTCATATCATAGATGTCGATGTAATCACCGAAGACTTCTCGTGTGCTGCGATCTTTTGTGGAGATCGGTGTTCCAGTGAAGCCAATATAGGTTGCATTAGGAAGCGTGTCTCTTATGATGCGGGCAGTGCCGATAACGGTTTTCGCCTCGACTTCGCCGTTGTCCTTCTGCTTGACCACAACCTTCTCATTGAGACCATATTGCCCACGATGTGCTTCGTCAGCCATCACGATAATGTTCCGGCGTTCCGAAAGAGCTTCGTTACTTTCCTCAAACTTCTGCATGGTCGTGAAGATTATGCCGTTTGCCTGTCTGTTTGCAAGCAGCTCTTTCAGATTTTTACGGCTTTCGGCGTGCTGCGGCGTTTGACGGAGAAAGTCTTTGCAGCGGGCGAATTGTCCGTAAAGCTGGTCATCCAGATCGTTACGGTCGGTAATGACGACGATAGTGGGGCTTTCTAACGCTTCTTGCAGATAATGAGCATAGAAGACCATAGACAACGATTTTCCGCTGCCCTGTGTATGCCAGAAGACGCCACCCTTACCGTCCGTCACGGTTGCGTGTTTTGTAGACTCAATCGCCTTTTTGACTGCGAAATACTGATGATACCCGGCGAGTATCTTGAATGTATTCTGTCCATCCACATTAAAGCAGATGAAGTTTTTCACGATGTCAAGGAAGCGGGTCTTCTCAAACAGTCCTACAAAGAATGTGTCAAATGATGCGTGTTGCGTATTCTCATAGCTGCCGTCTGTTGTTTTCCACTCCATAAAGCGGTCTTCGCCGGACGTGATTGTACCAGCCTTTGAAGTGGTCAAGTCGCTCATGACACATACCGCATTATAAATGAACATAGAGGGGATCTCATACATATAGTTTCGGAGCTGACGGTATGCTGCGGAAGCGTCGGTTTCTTCGCGGGACGGAGACTTCAGCTCCACAATGACGAGCGGGAGACCATTGACAAAGAGGATCACATCCGGTCTTTTTTCGGAGTTCTCAATGAAAGTCCACTGATTCGTAACTGTGAACTCGTTACTGGCGGGATTTTTGAAGTCTACAAGGTAAACAAGGGTAGAGCGTTCTTCACCCTTGTCATAGTATTTTACCGGAACTCCGTTTTGGAGGTAGTCCATAAAGACCATGTTCTTCTGCAAGAGCGTTCCGGTTTCAAAGTTCTTGAGTTTGTAGATTGCCTCCGTCAGAGCGTCCATAGGCAGGCTCTTGTTGATCCGTTGCAAGGAAGGTAGCAGAGCATCCTCGTAAAGCGGCGAGTGATAATCGCGCTCCACATCCGGTCCATAGATATAGTTATAGCCCAGTTCTTCATTGAGAAGCTGCAAAACAGCGTTCTCATAATTTGATTCTGTAAAATATCCTGCCATGATATTCGCCCTCTTCGTCTATTAGATTGCTTTGAACATATTTATAAAATCAGTTCTTTTACAATTGAATTGGCCAATGCCTTGCTCTTTTGTACAGACATTTCTGATTGCAGGATTCTGGTTACATCACGAACGATACGACTTATCGCAGACTCCTTCTTCCACCAATCTATGGCAGATATAGTGTCTTTCACCGAAGCAATAACAGCATCAGCCATTTCGGGATACTCTGAAAGGTGTCTGTTAACGATGTTATCCACATCGGGATGGGGTTCTTCATTTACAACGCTTATATTTTCTCTTTCCGTATTTTCACTTGAACCTACTGATACATTTTCTTCGAACCTTTCATACGATTCAACTGCCCCAGGGTCTGGCAGCTTTCGGTGTTGCAGGTATATAAGTTGATGCTCCAGTTCAGGAAAGAGGGTGGCTTCATTAATATTCAAAAAATCTAATTCTTCGCGGATAATTTCTTTCTTCTCTGATGGAATAATAAATGAATTTTTTCAAAAGCGTCATCTAAATCGCATCGTGCTTTGCGGACAAGAAGGCTTCCGTTACTACCAGAATCTTTAATAATTTTTATCGCAGTCGGAATTATAAATGCTCCGCTTTGTCGAGTTAACCGTTCATTGCTATGTGCTGAAACAACAAAGCTGTTACTCTGGATAACTTGGATAAACCTTTTGTAGTCATTTTCTTTTAACGAATTCTCTTCATCTACATTAATAATTCCATTCTTGTAAAGTTTTTCCAATAGTCCGTCCACTGCGAGATCTTCTGCAAAATCAATGAACGGCAGTGCACACGCTATTCGAACCTCTAATTCTGTCAGCTTGTGCCCATAACTATATTGATAAGCAATCTTCCCATCGCGGGGAATATACTTTCCGCGGCCATCTTTTCCTTGCACATATTCCTCGCATTTTTCAGAGGCAAAATAAAGTGCAACCAATGGATTCAATGTTACATCAAGTAGACGTGTTCCAAGCCCGTAGTGCTGTAACTTTGTGAGAATTTCAAAATCCGATGCACACTCACGAAAGTCATACGGGCGTTGTCGTATAGCCGTTTCTATAGCATCAAATTCATACTTTAGCGCATCATTTCGAAATACATTGGGGCACATTCCCCATAATGAATTTTTCTGACCTCGAAAAAACCAATATGAGGATAGTGAATATTCAGATACTTTTGTGTTCCGTAAATCAAAAATTGCTTTTATGTAACTACTGACGGAACCTATCTTGCGCGGAATCACAGTGTTTTCCACTTTTATCACCTCTGTATATTGAACGGTGCATTATAAACGATAATTTAGCGGCTTAGAGCTGGATGGCGGAGACATCAATCTCGCCGGTCATCAGCTTGGGCAAAAGGGAGTCTCGCAGTGCTGCCAAACGCTCATTCTCAAGAAGATTATTCTCAATTTGAGGGATGACAGCCCACGCAAAACCAGAAAATGTTTGAATTACATCGTTGTTTGCACAGGGTATTTCAAACGCTGCGATCATCTTTGTGGTTAAACTTCCTCGAATACTACTTGAATCTGAGATTGCGCGAAGTTCCTCATACCGGTTTGCCAAATTCCAAAACAGATAGGGTAGGATGTTTCTATCGGCGTGAATGACGATTACAGACTGATTGACATAGGTGTCAATCAAAAGCATGGATGTCTGTCCCCTCGTAAAACCCTGACCAGCAGATGCCATGACAATATCGTGTTTTGAAGCGAGTTTGGTAGATGAATTGTCGATGCCGGTTTGTGTAATGCTTTTTTCAGTTGAGATCACAAAACGATTTCGGGTCTCACCAGATGAAAACCAGCCAAACGTGCCATCCCAATACGCTGCATTTGAGGTTGTCGGAGTTCCGCCGCTGTAAATGCGCTCGGCATAGTTGCCGATGGTGGTCATTTCACATTCAACGTCCTTGAATAGTGATGTGTAGTAAGCGTTGACTATCTCATATAAATTATCGTTTATCCTATCGTTAAGCGCAATCTTTTCGTCAATCCTTGCAAGGAAATCTCCGATGCGTCTCTGCTCGTCCAAGTCTGGCACTGACAATTCAAGCTCTTCGAGAACGCTTTGTTGAACTCGCTGCCTTCCAGAAGATCCGACCATAGACTTTATAGCTACATTACGGAAAACCGGGTTTATTGCTGTGTAATAAACAAATTGCGGATCGCTGATTCCCGTTTTTGCTCTCATCACAATAAACTCCGTTGAGCCAAAGCCAATTTCACCATCATCAAGCATATCAACATAAGCGGTTTTTCCGTTTTCAAGGCATGGAGTGATCCTTGCCATAACGGTGTCCCCGTTGCAAAACTTAGCTCCGCCGTTAAACTCGGCTTTTTCCGTCTCTGGAATCTTTTTCGTGAACGGCTTTAATTTGTCCATTGCAACCTTCGTTGCAATGTCACCCTTTTTGAGGCTCAAGCGAGGATTAAAGTCAATAAAGTCGGCAGCGCGAATTGTCCTCCACTCAGATGTCATATCCAATCGCCCCCAGTCGTTCTTTGATCTGAGCTTCAAGTTCATGAGACTTAGTGAAAAGCTCAGACAGTTCAGAAGTCAGGCGTCCCATTTTCTCTTCAAACGGCTCACCGTCATCTTCCTGTTCCTCAATGCCAACATAGCGTCCCGGAGTGAGAATGTAATCCTGCTTTGCAATGTCCTGCGTAGTAACAACCGCACAGAAGCCCTTTTCATCTTCAAGTGTTCCTTCAACAAAGGCGTTGTAGGTGTCAGCGATTTTCTTGATGTCTTCATCCGTCAGCTCACGCAGCTTCCGCGTAACCATAGTGCCGAGCTTCCGTGCGTCGATGAATAGCGTCTTGCCCTTCTGCTTCTTGTTCTTTGCAAGGAACCAAAGTGATACCGGAATCTGCGTCGTGTAGAATAACTGCGTCGGCATTGCGACGATACAGTCTACAAGGTCAGCGTTGATAATGTTTTTGCGGATTTCGCCCTCTGTGCCTTGCTGTGAGGAAAGCGAGCCGTTGGCAAGCACTAATCCGATGCGTCCGTTGTCCGCCAAGTGATAAAGCATATGCTGCATCCAAGCAAAGTTGGCGTTGCCCTCCGGCGGTATGCCATATTGCCAGCGAGGGTCGTCACGCAGTTGGTCGCCGCCCCATTTGGAAATGTTGAACGGTGGATTAGCCATGACGAAATCCGCTTTGAGGAACGGATGTTTGTCATCGTGGAATGAATCGCCGAAGCTGTCGCCAAAGTTAGCCTCAATGCCACAAATGGCAAGATTCATTTGTGCCAATTTCCATGTGTTGCTGTTGAGTTCCTGCCCGTAAACAGAAATTTGGTTGATATTACCTCGGTGACGTTCGATAAACTTACTACTCTGTACAAACATACCTCCCGAACCACAAGCCGGGTCAAAGATTTTTCCTTTGTAGGGTTGGATAACCTCAACAATGGTGCGGACAACACATGATGGAGTGTAGAACTCACCGCCTTTCTTACCTTCTTCACGAGCGAACTCTCCAAGGAAGTATTCATATACACGCCCGAGCACATCACGGGCTTCTGTGCCTGTAAAGTGCAGGTTGTTTTCAAAAATATCAATTACATTGCCCAAGCGGCGTTTGTCGAGTTCTGGACGGGCATAGTTTTTCGGGAGAATGCTTTTAAGCTGCCTGTTCTCCTGCTCCAACGCTTCCATTGCTGTATCAATGACAACTCCTATTTCAGCAGTAAGCGAAGCCTTGACGATTTTATCCCAACGGGCATCTGTAGGAACAAAAAAGATGTTGTCACCGATATATTCATCAGGGTCTTCCTCAAAGCCGGCACCCTCTGCTACAAGTTCATCGTGCTTAACTTTGAAGCAGTCGTTGATGTATTTTAAGAATACAAGTCCGAGCACTACACTTTTGTATTCGGCAGCATCAAGGTTGCCGCGTAATTCGTTTGCTGAATCCCACAAAGTTTGCTCGATGGTCTTCTTTGCTACATCTTTTGTTTTTGCCTTTTTTGCCATGGTCGTATATAAAAGTAAAACTCCATCACTATCCCTGCGAGGCAGACCAAAGCCTATAAGACAGCGAAGGAGTTTCGTATGTTATTTA
>ERZ772901.1164-NODE-1164-length-21677-cov-16.980067_pt1 | contig 21677 bp, 19 predicted proteins | sample MGYA00512123_ERZ772901 | MGnify/ENA primary metagenome ERZ772901 (study PRJEB29015, sample SAMEA2737711) | human gut metagenome | biome: human gut; feature: human-associated habitat; material: faeces | place: China | collected 2012 ...
AAACGGCAAAGACACTATCGGAACGGTTCGGTAAGGTGTTGCAGAAACGGCAGTCTATCTCCATCAACCGGCAGGATATTTCCACCTCCATTAACACGCAGATGGACGCGCTTATCCCGCCCAGCAAGATTTCCGGCTTGACGCAGGGAATGTTTGTCGGTTCGGTGTCCGACAACTTCAACGAGCGCATCGAGCAGAAGATTTTTCACTGTGAGATTGTCGTGGATGCAGAGAAGGTGAAACGTGAGGAAAAAGCCTACAAGAAGATACCCGTCATTACTGACTTCACGGACGAGGACGGCAACGACTGCATGAAGGAAACGGTGCAGGCGAATTACAGGCGCATCAAGGAGGAGGTGAAGCAGATTGTCAAGGACGAATTGGAGCGCATCGCAAATGACGATAACCTGAAACATCTGTTGCAGCAGAAATGATACGAAAAAGAGGTAGCGGCTCACATTGAACTGCTACCTCTTAAAATGAAGAACGCCTCCCAAGTATGCTGTCTTGCGACGCGCCCGGGAGGCTTATTGTTTTAGTTGAAAAGTTCTATCTTTTCTATCAGATTTGAATGGGTCGTAAATGGAATTACTTTTTCATGTTGCAATCGTCCTACGATAATTCCGGGATGCACATTGAATTTCTCGGCATAGTTACGGATTGAGTTTGCAGAAAAATCTCCGTTTCTGATGATTTCATTTTCTTCTGCCTGTGACAGCAGGATGCGCGAAGAGAAGGCATCCGCCTCTTCCTCTTTTCCTTTCTGCTTGTCGGCATATTCAATGTCTTCCAGAAATATGTCCTTTTTCCCGTGGAGCAGGATGTGTCCTAATTCATGGAAGAATGTAAACCAAAAGATGTCGTTTCGTCTGTGCCTGCCTGTCATTTGAATACAAGGTACATCGTTAATCCATCTTGTGGAGCCATTGATGGGTGCTTTGGGCAGACAAGGCGTGTAAACCAGTTTGACCCCCACTTTCGCACACTCTTCCTGAAGAGCTTGGGCAAAGTCGGCAGGCTGTCTGGCGCAAAGTTCCTTCATTGTCGGGATGGCTTCACGCAAAGCTTTTTCTGAGAACTCGCTTACTTCCATTTCTGCCGCCTGTATCTCTCCTTGCCGCAACCATGCGGATATGGCATGTGGCTCTTTTGTTCCCGTAAGGGATATGCGGAAAGCTACCTTTAACTGTTGGTTGAGGTAGTAGTCCTCCCAAGCCTTTTCGGTGCTGACCTGAAAGAAAGACAATAGAGCCTTGACCTTTTCTTCTGCGGTCTTGATCATGGGAATCCACCCAAATTCCATCATCTTGGCCAAAGGAAAGGAACGTGCCCACTCGTATGCCGAGGAGAGTTGCTCTTCTCTCTTTTGGCGTGCGATGTATTCGTCATATCCACGCTGCATATTCAGCCAAAAATGTGCAGGTATCTTTGTGACGCTCTCAAAAGCTACTGCCATATCAGAAGTCACACTGCTTTTGCCGCCAATGACGGCAAAAATTGTCTTTTCCGGTTTAGAAGTGCGCACAGCAAACTCCTTTACGCTCATCCCCATCTCTTTCAGTTTCTCTGAAAGGGTGATACCGGGATGAAACTCTACCGGCGGAACGAATTTCTTTAAAGTTGCCATAATACTATACTATTTACCGTGATAATTTACTATTTCGACTATTTCTACTCCTTTTATCTCTATCCAGACATATTTGCCATCGTCATCAGTCGGGATAGGGTCTTCGTGAGGCTCAAAAATCAGCCGGTATGGTTGGTCAAGGTCACATGCCCATTGCCCCTTTCTGCTTTCTGTCAGTTCATGATAGTGTCCCGGCAGATAACGGACATCCTCAAGGGTGTCGGCTCTGTATAGGTCTCGGAGACGTAACTGAAACAGGTCAGCTCTCATCTTGCCAAGTTCCTTTAGGCATTTTCTTGGGTCGGATGCAATCTTCTCCAGTTTCTTGCTCTGAAAGAATATATCCATTGGCTGTTTGTTTTTGACTTACACATTGTGTTATATATTTCTGATGCAAAGTTAATGGATTATTTTCAAATAACAGATAGTGTCATTCAAAAAAGTGGTATAAATTTTGCATTTTGCAGAATATATGGATGATTTTTATCTTCTCATGCGCTCCAGTTCCTCGTCACGGCGTATCTTTTCATTCAGTTTAACCTGCATCTTGTCTATGAAATAGGTGCGGCTGGGATTCTTGCGCAACTTGATGGCGGAGTAATAGCGGTAGCACTCTTTGGTATTAACACCGAAGAACCTGTATAGTTCCGGTGCCAATACTTTCAGCGGAATTTCTCCGTTACCGATACAGCCCATTTCGTTCAGCCCATAGACAAGCTCTACCAAGTCTAACGTGCTGCCGGTCCATTGTAGGGCTGGAGTGGGTACGGTCATTGTTTCTTTCGTTGTGTGGGATGGTTCGGATAGTGGTGGCACTTGGATATGGTTGGCAACAATATGTTCCTGCATTTTTCGGACAAACGAAAGTGCTTTGCGCACGTACAGGTCTGTATGGCTTTTCTCCGTTGCCATATACTGTGTATGATGATGCTGCAACTCGTTCTCGGCGTATGCCAGCGCAACGGCGATGCTTCTACGGTCCGTACATTCATAACATAGCGATATGACCGTTTTCACAAAACTATCGTAGGCGGTTCCCAGACCCTTGCTGTTCCCGGCTCCGTTTATCAAACCGAAGAAATCGGTTTCTGCCAATATGAGGTAGTCCATATTCTTTTCTGTTTTATGGTTTTACATTTGATTGTATGTATGCGCACATATATCAATGGTGCAAAATGTTCGCCTATAAACAGAAAAAAATCGCCTAATATCAGTATTTCGCTGATATATAGCCGAATAAAAACATAAAAATAATTTTATGCGGATTTCATCTCAATAAAAAAGTGTCTATATTATAGACAGATGTCTATCTTTCAGACACGTATTCTTCGCAAAATGTATATTTAATAGACACACGACATTACTCCCTTGTCCTCTTTCGGTATATCAACCGTACCACGCCATCATCGAATCGTTTGCTTTCGGCAAGCATCCATTCCGTTTTCAATAAGGCGGACTTGAATAAGTGTCTGCCCGTACCGATGATACGCGGTACTATATAGAGTATAATCTCGTCTATCACGTTCATCCGCAGCAGTCCGTTGGCATATTCCGTATTTTCCGCATCAGCTTCCAGTAAGTAGCAAGTATTCCCGTATTTCTCCTGCCACTCCAGAAGGATGGAAATGGAGTAGTCGGGGGTCAGCTTGTACAAGGCATTGCCGCGTATCTGTTCAATCCCGTAATCTTCGGGACTTCTGAACAACCGTTTCTGTGGTTGCAACTCCGTAGGGCATCCGTCTATCGAAAGGACGGCAAGTAACTGGACTTTCGCCATGATATTATTCTTTTTTTTCAGTTATGGCGAGGCAAAAAAGTAGCGTGCAATCCACACTACTTCTAATGGAGGCTCTGGTAAAGCCTTAACGGAGAGTACGTGAATGCACGCTATGCGTAGGCATAGCATAAGCATCACGCAATCGTCTCCGTAGTGTCAATTTACCAGATTTCCATTAGGACGCCTTGCGGTCTTATGTCTATATCATCGGCGAAAAGTTTAACCTAATCGCCTGTTGCTTTCTTAAATACAAGTGCAAATATAGCTAATTATCAGCATTTACACCCGCATCTTGGTCAATTTTCTTCATTCATACCATACTCTTTTAGCTTTTTATACAGCGTAGCCCGGCTTATGCCCAGCAATTCCGCTGCCAGTCTTTTATTGTCATTCGCTTGTTTCAAGGCGCGTCTGATACGTTCTTTTTCCTCTCCTTCGCTTTTTAGTGTGAACCCAACGGGAGAAGCGATTTGTTCGCTACCGAACTCCAAATCTTCTTCTGTTATCATATCATTCTCGGCTTGCAATACTGCCGTCAGCACTTTCTGCCGAAGCTCACGTACATTACCGGGCCAAGCATAAGTGTTTAATGCCTTTTGTGCCGATGTGCTGAAACCTTTGACGTCCCGTTCCAGCTCATTGTTGGCTATCTCACGGAAAAACTCCGCCAGCGGCATGATGTCCTCCTGACAGTCACGCAACGGCGGGACGGTTATCTCGTAGTCGTGCAGCCGGTGGAACAAATCCTGACGGAAACGCTTTTCAATGACTGCCTGCTCCAGATCCTCGTTGGTGGCGGCGATGATACGGACGTTGAAGTTCCGGTCTGCCTTATCTCCTATCGGGCGGTATCTCCGTTCCTGTATGGCACGGAGCAGCATCTGCTGGGTTTCCATTGCGAGGTTGCCCACCTCGTCCAGAAACAGCGTGCCGCCTTCCGCTTCATGGAAATAGCCTTTCTTAGCACTGTCCGCACCTGTAAACGCTCCTTTCACGTGCCCGAAGAATGCCGAAGGTGCAAGCTCTTTGGAAAGGGAACCGCAGTCCACCGCCACGAACGGTTTGCCTGAGCGCTTGCTCTTTTCATGCAGATGGTGTGCGATATGTTCCTTGCCCGTACCGTTTTCGCCGAATATCAGCACGCTCATATTGGTAGGAGCAACCTGCCTTATCCGTTTCATGATGGCTTGGAATGCCGAACCGTTACGGGAAAACACGGGCATACGCCTTCTTCCTATACGCATTTCCTTCAGAATATCGTGAAGCAACGGAATAAGTTTGACCTCTAACTGTTGCTTGGGTATATAGTCCAACGAGCCGAGTCTGATGCTTTCCACAGCCGTATGCACTGCGGCATAATCGGTCATGATGATGAACGGCTGCATCATGCCTTCCTTGCGCATCCATCGCAAGAGGGCGATGCCGTCACCGTCAGGCAGACGCAGGTCTGAAACCACTATGTCATCTTCTGTCGCCTGTTGCAACAGTTTCCTCGCTCCCGAAAGGTGGTAAGCCTGTACGGTACAGAACCCTTCACGTTCCAGCAGGTTGCAGACCAACTGACAATACACCAGATTGTCGTCCACCACTATGATTCTTGTCTTATCCATTTTCGTATTTTCTCCTTTCTTCTTTTGCTTGCCGGATGATTTCCGCGCCTTTGTCCAGTACAGCAGCCACGGTATGGTGTATCGCCTCCCAATCGGGCGTACCCCCGGCATGAAGCAGTGTGTAAAGTTCTCTCAACGGTTGGTCGGCACGGAGTATCTGCCATGAACTCCGCAGGTGGTGTGTCAGCGCATCCAGTTCTTGGAGATCTTGCTTCTCTTCCGCTGCCTTGACCGCCTGCATTTCCTTTTCGGTTTCTGTTATCAGCTTTTCCAACATGATGGTTTCATTGCCGTAGGACAATAAAGTGGAAAAGTCCGGTTTCCCGTCTTGTTTTTCTTTTGTAGCACAGTTGTCCGTGACTTCCATCAGTTCGGACATGGAGAACGGTTTGAACAGGCATCCGGCAAATCCACGTTCCACCAGTTCCTCCTTGCTGCAACTGCCCGATGCGGTTGTAACGACAACCGGAATGCCCTTTGAATTGCCCACATTGGACGAGCGCAACAACTCCAGCAGTTCAAAACCGTTTATCTCAGGCATATTCAAATCCGTCAGGAGTAAATTGTATTCCTTGTTTCGGATCAGCTCCATCAATTCCGCAACATTGGTGCAGGTGTCGCAGTGCATACCCTCATGGGCATACATCTCTTTCAACATCTGTAGCAGTACCTCGTCATTGTCAAGGGCAATCACATCATGGCAGATATGGTTAGGGTGTATTGGGGTTTGACTTGTCTGTTCGGGCAGTTCTTCGGCTGTCTTCATGGGGATTTCCACCGTGAAACGGCTTCCTTTGCCTTTCTCGCTTTCCAACCGGATTGTGCCGCCGAGCAATGCCACGATGCGCTGCACGATGGACAGTCCCAGCCCGAAACCGTCTTTCGTGGCGGCATTTGACAGGCGTTCAAACGCACCGAACACCCGTTGCCGTTCCTCTTCGGTCATGCCTGTCCCCGTATCTTCAACGGCAAGTTTCAGCACGCCGTTGTCGTAGTCCATTGTCAAGGATACACCGCCGTTCTCCGTGAACTTGATGGCATTGGAAAGAAGGTTGTTGCCGATTTGCAGGATACGTTCCTTATCGGTCAGGACAACCGCATCCGTGTTGTTGTCCACGGTAAGGGACAATCCCTTGTTCATGGCAATGGGCATGAACTCTGTTTCAAGAATGTGTGCGATATTGGAAATCCTGCATGGGGAAACGTTGGGCTGTTCCTTGCCGTTGTCCAGACGGAAGAAGTCCAGCAGTGTGTTGAGCATCCTGCGCATACGGTCGGAAGATTGCCGTATGTTCCGAATATACATCCCGGTTTTATCCGCATCATGTTCTTTGTCCATCAGTCCGGCATAGCCGGTTATCGCCGTCAGCGGCGTGCGAAGTTCATGGGTGATGGTATGGACGGCTTTCTTGCGGGAGAGAATCAATGCCTCGTTCTTCTCTACCGATTGTTGCAGCCGTCCGATTAAGTCTGCCGTTTCCCGTTTGTACCGTTTGATGCGGTTGGTATTCCGGTGTATGATGATATAGGAAATGACCAGAAGAAGAAGGACAATAGCAGTCAGACCGCCGATTTGCATGAATGACTGTTCACGCATGGCGGCTATCCCGGCTTCCCGTTCTTGCAGGTCGGATTGCACCTTCTCATCCATCTGGCGGATCAAGCCCTGCAACTGTCGGTTTAGTTCCGCGTTCCGTGCCGCAAGACTGTCGGCGTGTTCTGACAGGCGGCGGCTTTGCACCCGTTGTTCGGATATCATGTTCCGGTTGAGGGAACGGAGCATCGTGGTGGTTGTGGTTGGCTCCGGCTTTTCCTTTTTACCGAAAATACCGAGAAAACCTTTCCGCTTTGGTTTCTTGGGTTGTTCCTGCACACTTTTCTGAACGATTACAGGTACTTGACGTGCCATCTTCTCGTTGAGGGCCTGTTGCTCATCGAGCAGTTTGACGATGCCACGCATCTGCTGTTCCTTGTCTTCAAGAAGATGGCGCACGCTGTCTATGCGCCCTGTCGGATAAAAGGTTTTGAAACGGCACAGCATACTATCCATTGCCATACGCCGGGCATGGTAATGTTCTAAATTCTTCTCCTCCCAATCCAATATGGTTTCACCCAATAGGGAAAACTCTATCAGCTGGATGTGGACTTCGTTTATCTCTTTTCTGAAATCGTCTATCTGTCGGTTTTGTGCTTCCAGCCTTTCCAAATCTCTCCATTCGCCGAGCCATGTATAAATGATACCTCCCACAAGCAGAACCATCAAGAGATAGCCTGCGGCAGTCAGTGCGCGTATGTGTTTTGTTTCTGCTGTCTGTTTCTTCATAAGATATATGATTAAGAAAAAGCATGACGGGCATATTTAAGTCCGCCATGTTTTTAGTTAAACTTACATCAGTAAGATATGTTGTAAGATGCTTTCTCCTTGTGAGTGAGGATAAGGCACGAAACACACTACTAAAAGTGCTACCAATATTATGGCAACGATTATCACTGTCCACCAACTTACAGGAGGTGGTATTTCTTCTAACCGATTACGAACTTTGTCAGAACGTAATTCTATGTCATTGTTTTTATTTCTTTTTATAATCATTTTCAGGCTATTCTATTATACTCCATGTAAACTTTATCAATTATCGTCCGACTATGCAGACAAAACATTTACCTATTAAACTCTATTGAAAAATTATTCTTTAAATATCGCATCAATCTTTTCCGAATTGCTATTGGCGTAATTGTTGAAGAAATCGGAAATCTCATTATAATACAAGTCAATAGACGGGTATTTATCACGATGTTGAGCGTAATATTGGAGGCTTTTTACCAAATCGGGAGTCCAATAAAAGCCAACCGACATTTCATCAATCACACTCTGCCGTATTTTATCTTGCGGGACTTCGTTATCCATCAGATAAATAATCACTGCAGCACGTACTATTGATTCATTGACAAGATTCTGCCAAGTGGAATATGCGTTTTTGCGCATTACCTTTCGGGAATATGACAGCATCGCATCTCCGGCAAGTCGCATTTTCGGAGCAAATGACGGATTATCGGCAAGCGGATTGACAAACGAGTGGTTGAACTCATGTACCAGTGTGTTGAGATACATTTCCGGCTCGGAAACATAATACGGTTCTCCTTTATCATCCAAAGCATAACCGATAATAGCATATACGTCACGGGGACCTCCCGGCAACTGGCGGGACGGACCATAATTGCCGCCTCCGTTTGTAAATCCTAATATTACCTCAAAACTGTCGGTAGGAGGCACACCATAAAACTGTTCATACCAGCTTTGATTGAACTTGGAAATGACGTTTGAGTCGAAAAGCGAACAGACCTTTTCATAAAAAGGTTTATGACGCTCAAAGAAGTTTGCAAAATTGCTCTTGTTATAGAAGTCCGAAATTGTGGCGGTTGCCATTTTCAAGTCAACACCTTTCCAACGCCTTTCAGGAGCAACTGAATCGTTGACGAGAACAAAGCTATTACCGGCTTTTTTGAGATTGACGGCAAAAGCCATAGGCGAATCAAAAGAGATGCCATTAACTCTGCGAAGGCTGTCCATCATTTCTACAGCCGGATGATTTCTTACATCAGCAAAATAATTGTCAATATCCGTAATATAGTCACCGCCGACGTTCATGTTATATTCCTGAAAACCGGCAAGATGGCATATTATGCTCATCAGCTCAATACGTTCATCGTAATAAGCTTTGACAGCCCTGTCTTGAGCCTTAACACCGAACGATCCAAGCAACACAAGAATAAATGTGATAATCTTCTTCATATTATATAGCGAGATGGTTGCCACTACAGTTTTATCCTTGTAAGAAGTAGAAGGGCAAGATGTCGATAAAAAGAGCATCGTCTGCATCAGCAATCTCATAGATAATTAGGTTGTGTCAATTTAATTATTTCCCAGCGAAATTTTATAGAAGTTACCTTTCAAGGGCTTACCATCAGCCGAAAGGGAAAACTCGCCGCTGATGCGATTGTTACTTTCATCGTATTCTGTGATGCGAAGTGTTCCTTCGCAAGAAATGAATGTTGCGGGGTCATAGATTGATTCTTTGTGATAATACATAGCCACAATATCAATTTTGTCGCGGGCAATGATGCTCAGAGCCTCGGAGGTTTTGTCGCGGGTAAAAGCCTCAGAGGATGTGATGGCAAACTCGCGTCCGACGAGATTTTTGTCCGGCTGAATATTACGGAGGTAGATGTTCAGGTCAAATGACTGCTGCATATTTTCATCCACAGGTTTCAGCCATGTCGTAATGAACAGGACCGGGAAGATGTTTTTATCGGCAACGGCAGATGAACTGGTCAGCAGTTGACTGTCAGGAGAAGGTATCCCAGGGAAGACACCGGACACCTTGGATCTTGCGCGGTCAATATAATTGGCCCCGTCATAAGAGGCCGTTGAGTAGACTGAGGACAGGTAGTAACCCTCCTCATCCTTGTCGCAAGATGTTGCGACAAGTGCCATAAGAGGCATCAGAAGTAAGTATAAGATAGCCTTTTTCTTCATATATTTCCGTTTTGCAAATGTTTTTTCAAGTAAAGTTCGGTCTTTTTCACGAAACGACTCTCAACATAGGTTGAGAGTTGCCATATAACCAATGAAAAAACGCGATTATTTCCCGAAAAGATCTCTTTACGGCTGAGATGTGTCGGAGTGATTTGCAGTCGAGTTATTTATAATTCAATTGTCAAAACCATATCCACAAGATTAAAGCGGACTTTGCGGAACAGCATCATACTTTTTAAGCCGAGATTATTTTCATCTAAATAGCCGGCTTCATGTTGTTCGGTCTGCACTTCAACCACCGGCAATGTTACCGAGTTGCCGCCGATTGTCAGAGTGGCGTCCTGCAATTTATAACATAATACCGACCACACGCCTCCGACTCCGGCCTGATTGACGGTGTCGCTCTGGCAGTGTGTCGTGAGATACTCTTTGTTGGCCTCAAAAAACGCTTTGTTGAGCCTTCCGTATGACGCATTGCCACTGTCAAGATTAAACAGTATTGGCTGACGGTTGACCTCGGCAGAAGCTAAAAGGTTCATGCCTGATGAAAAGCACATATTGGGGCGCACACCGGAGGGGGCGGAAACGGTTCGAGGCACTTGGATTTCTTTTGCCGTGAAGTCGAGCGTAACATCTTTGAGCTGAAGCATCAGTTCGCTGCCTACAACAATTTCAAGAGCCTTGATATACTTGTCGGCTTCTTCGTGGTGGCTGCTTATATTGATAATATAAAACGGCACATCCCGGACAGTGATATTACCCAACTTCAATTCTTTGGCAATCGCATAGCGCCCTGTTGATGTGGAAACACCTGCTGCCGAGACGTCGGCATCGAGCAATTCCAGTCCGTAGACATTCGCCAAAGAATCGGTGATGACATTCACCCCGGCGCCGGTGTCAAAAGTGATTTTTGCGGCAGTGCCATTGATTTTCGCATCGGCAATCCGCATCAAATACTGTTTGCTCTCGGGCTTTCCGGTGCGGATGGTATCGAACGGTATGACACCCTTTTCTCCGACAAAGGAAACGGTATAAGGCGCATATCGGGTCAGAGCCTTATATTGCGCTTTCATGTTGGCGAATGGTGCAAGGCTCGCGGAGTCGACCGCCTGATATGCCGCAGTCAGTACCGATGACAGCAGATTATGTGCATCTTCATTTCTGCCAACACGGCTTAAATCCATAGAATACATCACCGAACTTGAAATAAGCAAATTCAAATCAAGCTGCTCCGAATGTGTTTTCAGAAGTTCATCAAAAGCCGGTATTGAAATGTCCGGACGATTGAAGCGGTTGCCAATCAGACATCGGGAGTACACTTCCAAAAATGGATTTATGGAATCTTTCGAAGCGTTGTAGTATATGTCGAACAGGCCGAAATAGTCCGACGAGTTCATCGCAGCACCGATGCGTTCATCGATGCTCTGCGCCCGTGCCGCAAACCACGACAGCGCAATTATCAAAGTATAAACGAGTTTCTTCATTACTTTTATAAAACAGAAATATTGTTAATGATTCATTCAAATTCAATCATTATTTCAGAATAGCCGACGATGCTCCTTGCTGTGCACCGACCTCATTACCGCGTTGAACTTTCTTGCCATATCCGAATGTGTAAGTTACAGACAAGTTCAGGCGGCGATGGAAATTGTTGCCATCGTTAAATCGAGTTTCGGAATATAACGGTGTATTTAACGTATTGGTGGCGCACAGCCAGTCGCTGCGGAAAAGATTTATTGCGCTTAACCTGATATTCCAGTTTGCCCGACTCCATCCGGCGAGTATCTGGTAGAAGTCACGGTCTTTATAGATTACTCCACGGTTTCCCTGCACAGTAAGGTTTCTTGTCTGATATGATGCCTGAAAATAGAAGTTCCCAAGATAATATGTAGCCGATGCGTTGCAAGTGAACGGACTCCGCTTAATGTCAAACAGCCCGGTCATACGATAGAATGAAATTGAGGGCGATGCTGCAAGTTGAAGATTACCGTTGAGCAACTTGTAATTAAACGACATGCCGATTTGAGTACGGTTATAATCACCGTCTGTTTCAAATCCGCGAAGTAGAGCCGTACCATCTTTGTATGGCTTGTAAACAGGCACATACAAGTTGTATTCTCCGAAGTATTGTGCAAATGCCGAAGCTGAGAACTTACTTGACGGCATCCAGTTGTAGGACAGATTGAACGTAACCTGTCGGGAAAGCCCTATTTCAGGATTGCCGGTATAATACATAAGTTCGTTCTGTTGTAGTATATTCGGCGTTTTCTCACTCGCTCCGGGATAGTTCGCTCCGAAATGGAAGTATGCGCGGAAAGAATGTTTCTGCGAGGGAGAAAAACCGGCAGACACATTTACAATCGGATAGACCTCAGAAACAGACTGTTCGTTGATTTTGTTCTTCTCCCATTGCAGGGCAGCATCTGCACTGACATTCCATTTATTATTGGAAAAACTATAGCCGAGTGCGGCTCCGGCGTAGGTGTCGAGAAAATCATTGTCGTAAGGAGATGTGCCGAAATAGCTCACATTATTGGAGGTAGAGCCGTACCAGACACGGATAAATCCGTTCTGTCGCTCGGTAAATATCTTATAAAGAGTAGCACTTCCTCTGAAATGCCATACGTTTTCCTTAGAGTCATTTACTATGTCCTCACTTCCTGAAGTCTGATAGCGATAAGTGTTATTTGTATGTCCGTAGTTTATACCTGGCGAAACGCTCAAATGGAAATTACGTGGCAGAATGAAATAATAATTGCCTGACCACACAAGATAGCGGCTGGTGTAAGGCTCGTATCTCTTATATGAATATTTTTCTGTCTGTTCGGGTATATACGACAGGCTGCCGGAAGTTTCAGCGGTCGGAGACTGATCAAAGTTAAAACCGACAGTGTTTGCTATCTGCACCTTATCGGAATCATAAATGGCCCTGAACGAAACAGGATATTGATTGTATTTGAAATGAGAATCATCGAATATCTCGTTCCTTGTTACATAGAAAGGCGTACCGTCCGCGTTTTCAAGAGTATAGTTTCCAATGACAGATGTCCCGGAATGTTTGATGTCATGATTCGATGCTCCGGCATACAAATCGTATGTCATTCGCTTATATGCAAACTTTGAATATACGGAAGCCCTGCTCGAAAGTTTCCCAACAAGGAAATTTTCACTGACAGTAGCTTTGGAGTAGCCGCCATACTCATATTTCTGCATGATGAAATTGACTACATGCTCATTTCCTTGAAAACGAGGATCGGTAGGGAAATCAAGATATTCGACACGACGGACATCGGAAGTCATAATGCCCTCGATTTCTTCTGCTGATGCAGGCATATAGTTGATATAGACGGCTACATTCTGCCCACTCGGTGTAGAGACAGCATTATCAACGAGGTTTATATTGATTTGAGGTATTGCAAGCTGCCGCAAAAGGTCAATGGCGTTTTGCGCAGATGTTCTTTGCCTGCCAGTCGGGATATACGTAGATGACGATGCCCCTGTTTGTTGCATCTGAGCCACAACAACAACTTCATCAAGTTTTTGCGTCTTGATACTGTCGGGTTGTTCTGTCTGAGCCGTTGCAGCTATCGCAACGAGGCACATGAGGATGAATGTGATTATCTGTTTCATATCGGGTTGATTTATTGAGGACTATTGAAAACCGCGTTTTAATCTGACCAAACCTGAGGTTTGGAAGGCGCGGGCAAATCATTGCGGCGAATAAATTTCTTTATGTCATCCGACAAACCCTTCTGAAACCTTTTCAACCACATTTCCGTTGGTGTCAGCCTTACAACGATATAGTATTCCGTCGCATCCCAGAGGTCATCACTGTCGGGAGCATCAAACCACGTCAGTTCAATACGGGGATTTCCGTCCTCTTCGTTAGCCGGGTCTGACACGTGCCATGTATATCGTTTGTCGTATGTGACTGTCCCGTCGGCAGAAAGATAATACGTAGTGAGTCCGCCCCACGACCATGTATTCTCGCTGTCGGTTGTAAATCTATAAATAAACGAGTTGTCAGTGTCGCTGCTCTCTATGAGCTGCCATTGTCCTTTGATTAGTTTGGTATCAGGGTAATCAACATCGTTATAATCGCAACCGGTTGTCAAAAAGATAAGCAGGGGTAATATAAGCAACTGTAATTTCTGCATAGACTATCAATTGTTTGTTGTTATTCGTTTTTTGATTATCGTCTGCAAAATTACTATGGAAAAAGTTTTTTTGCAACAACAAAAGTTTAACGGCGTAATTTTTATTACTCTAATAATCAGCGATTTATGTGGTGGAAAAATTCAAAAGTTTAACGGAGACCCAAAAAGTTTGACGGAGGTCCTATTTTATGAGGGCGCATAAAAAACGCCGTCTTTTAAAGACGGCGCCAAGTTATACCTTAAAAGAATCTTAAATCTTCTCTTCAAAATCTTTCATCAGCTTGCGGACATAAAGTCCGATGTTGGTCTCGTGTTCGTCAATGTTCAGCTTTCGTCTGATTTCGCTGCTTATTTGGTAGTGACGTTTCAACTGGATGTATTCTCCAACTTCTTTTCCTCTTAAACCGATTGCATATAGACACAAATAGCTGATTTCATCGGTGGACAGCCCGTGTTGTTCGAGGTATTCCATAAACTTAGGATGGGATGCTGCAAAAGTTAGACGGGTTGATTTCATAAACTCTTTTTTATCATTGCGGACGAGTTCAATCCATTTATTATACTGCTTGACATAACTTTCATTACCGGTTATTTCTTTTGCCAGCAAACTGTTGAGCATATCAAGCCGGACTCTTATAACATCCTGAATGGGTTTGGATAACTTCGACTGTTCTTCCTGCAATTCTTTCAAATTATCGCGCTCATATTCCAGACGGGAAATTATCAGATTAAGATTGTCTCGCTCAAGTTTAAGATTATCATTCTCTTTCTCAGCCAGCATTCTCTTTGTCCGGCTAATGTATCCACGGTAGTATAACCAAGACACAAGTATGACCAAGGCGAATATGCCACAAAGTGTTCCCCCTATAATCCGGTCCTTCCTATGTATCTCCATCCGCTTATCCATCTCAAGCTGATGTTTCTTATCTACAAACAGCAAGTCTTGGGATAGCAGATTGTTCTGGTATCGTTCAAGCATGGCTGAGTAGTCCTTATATAGCTTCAGGGCTTGCTCGTAATTGCCCTGTTTTTCTAAGATGCCAATCTTGACAGAGGCGTATTTCAGAGAGTCCATCGTGTATGCATTCGGACTGATTGATGAAATAAGTTCCAACGCTCTATCATATTCTCCGATTTTTACATAGCCTTGAGCAAAATTCATTGTATCATCGGTTGTCAGTTCTGAATCCCGATATTCATCTAAAAAGTTCTTGATTTCGCTGTCAGTACTAAAAATCATTGTATATGCCAACAGAGAGGAAAACAGGTATGCCTCGCCGTCGAGATTCTTCTGAACCAGAGGAATACAAATAGAAAGAATACTGTCGGCAGCTTCTTTATTATCCATCATGACATACCCGTCAATGGCATTTGTGTAGCTCTTTATTTCAGGGATATGTTTGCCGATGGCTCCATATAACTTAGCACTTGCAATATTGTTCGCAACAAAATCATGGACCTTGTATTGCCTGAGATAAAGCGTTCCTTGAGCCACAAGGAGATGTGCAAGCGTCAATGTGTCTGTTGCATTGTTTACTTCACGTGCATTGATAAAGGAGAGCATCGCATTTTCTTCATCTCCTTTATTCTGATATATACGTCCTTGATAATAAAAGGTCTTTAACTTTTCATCGGGAGTGCCATCCGTGATATAATAGTCAATGGCGGGTTGGAGGACATCGAAAGTTGTGGTGTCGATGTAATTCTTGTCCAATGCCATTGATTTGAGCAGCGCATATCTGGCTGATGTTTCTTCCCCTTTAATGCCACATGCCGGGATACCGTCCAATACCGCAAGGGCGGAATCCGGCTGAGTATTCATCAGTCCATCCGCCGTATCCATCTGCGTCCATGCCGAGGTCTTCCTGTCGCACGCCGAAAACGCGGCGGCGATAAGCACCATTATAATACCTATATATTTATGTATCGACATTGTCAATTTCAGTATTAAATACATTACCATTATCTCCATCAGACCGGGCTGACAGAGATAACAGCAATTTTGCGACTGCAAAATTAGCGAAAATCGGTGAGATTCGGGGCATTATCCTCGTGGAATCTGCGTGGAACGGACAAAGAAACTGCGCTATACAGCCCCGATGATAGTCTTTAACGCTCTTTTTACGGTTTCCTGCCGGATAGGAAAAACGAGCCGCTTTGGAAGTAAGGTAGTGGTCTCAAACACGTTCTATCGCAGATACAAAGACAATTCTCTTGAAAGAGATTACAGGATTGAAATAATAGTATTACTCTTCTTCATAAAAATATATAGGTCTATTGAAAGATGGCAAAAAATCGAAATATAGTATTTCTATTTTATCCCCAATCTTGTCACTATTTCCAACTCTTATTAAGGAGTTGCCTGTATATGTTTTATCTCCTATGTTAAATTCGTATAGATAATTATTGGAAGTCCATCTATGCACCAACGAAGATTCATCAGATGTTATTATTGCCTCACATCTGCTTCCGTGATGTTTTAAAATGGATGTTAGGATTGGGACCAATATTAAACCATATATTATAGCGCACAGGCAAAAGTAAAAATAGATTTTTACTATTATAGCGAGAATAGAGAAACTCTTTGACTGTACTTTTTTTCGTTTCATTTACTTTGCTCATTATGGTTAAAAGTTGGCAAGCCTACATTCGACATTGCTATGTAGATTTCTGGTTCATCGTCACAATTCAGAGAGTAGCGTATTTGATAGCCGTCTGCAATTTTTGATTGGAGGTAATCAAGTAGTTCTTTACGGTTTATTGTCGGGGATTCTGAGACATCTGTTTGCGTATGCGGAAAATCGTCATAGTCACCGCTGGGAGTATGAACATATAATGCTATTTGGCAGCCAAAGCCCTTTTGGAAACATATAAATCCCCAAAGTTGAAATGGAACGGTGATTGCTACCGAGTTATGTCTGAAGGTTTCAAACTGATTAAACAGGGCATCAATGTGTTGTTTGATTTCGGACCATTTGGTTAGAATATAACCGTCCAGATGGATGTGTTTGTAGTCGTAGCTGGCAGTTCCGGATTTCAGTTCTACAATAATCTCCTCTGCAAAGGTTACCTTAGAGAGGTTACGATAATATCTTCTTAGTCCTCGTTTTTTCATCGTTTACCTCCTTTGCTGCAATTTCTCTTTCTTGTCCTTATTATTTCAACCGCCAACCAAATAAGAAAGGATAAATCAATCAATCCAGTAATGACAACCATTCTCATATTCATGGCATCTGGACAAAAAACCAAATCGATGTCTTCGTCATAAAACAGTTGTACTGTATTCGGATTGAAGTTTTTGCATTGCTTGTAGGTAATACCTACATTATAGGGCTTGTTATTATAGAGAATTTTAATACTCGAGCTGTTTCTTCCTCCGTTGCCGCAATGTACTTCCAACACTTCATATCGGCTTATTGGCGGTGTGCCGTTTTCGACAATGGATTGTCGGTGGTAGTATGAGTAAATGAGACCAATGCCGAACACCCATGCGATTATATTCAGGACAATCAGTCCTATTATGTTTTTGTTCCGCTTCATAATTTTTTTGAATGTCACCTTTTATTACCTATTTTCCTCCATAACTTTATTTTCCACATAGGGTTCTCCAGCTGTCTGTTTTTTATGTTTTCTTACTTCAAAATCGTTTATTGGTCAGGCTCATTCTATTTTGTTGAAATATAGAGTAAGACAAAGAAAAGGATGCACATAGAAACGGATGTCAGCCATGTGCCGATTTTCCAACGCAGTCTTGTTCCCTCGGGCAAATATTGAAAACTTGCACAGTACTTATAAAATCTGTCTCCCAAGCAAGAATATTCGATAACAATACATACGCACAAAAACACCCATGGGAACGATTGATTTTCACAAAATATAAGTACAAGTAAAAGCAATAAGAGTATTGGGAATCCGCTTAAGAATTTGACCACATACGGCGAAGGCATAGAACGATGACGGTCATTGCCACTCATTGCCATACAAGCAAAAGCCTGTATTTTGATGAAACGCCTAATGACCTTGTTGATTTCTTTGCGTATATGCTCAACCCGGATTCTCCGATTACAATAGCGGAGTATATAGGTATAGCTGTCGCTGAACATACCGCTATGAAACATACATTCGTGTTTAATCCGTCGAGCCTCCTTGATTATTCCAACCGCTTCATTCTCTTGGCCGTTATGGATAAGAGCCATGAGGTAAAGCAACCTGTCCGGGTCGTGGTCCATTTTGGTTTCATCAGGGTAAAATCTGTCAGCATCCGGATTCTCTTTCAGGAACTGTTCTATCTCAGAATCAGCATCATCAAACACACGTTTATAAAATTCCGCAGAATCATCAATGTTGTCAGAGCCGAGTGTGCTGTATGTTTTCATGATTTGTCCGGCAATGGCAAACGCACCCGTTCCCCGCAGACTTAAAGGCGATTTTATATTTTCCTCCGCATCCCAAATCGTCCACCATAAATCATCGGCATACATGGGTTTGACAGTAAGTTTCGCCTCGTTAGGATAATATGACCCGTTTTCATTAAAGTACAGGCAGAAGAAATAGCCACCATCAACTTTGAAATTGATGTATGAACTTTGGCGAAAACCGTGTTTACGGCTTTCGTTACGCCTCGTATCGGCTGCAATTTTCTTTTGCTCTTTGCTTTTCATCGTTTATCGGTCAGTTTCATAATTGTCAAGATAAACGGTTAATTGAGAGAATGAGGACTTCATTCCGTCTGTAAAATCTCCTTTCTTTACAATTCTTTTATACATTTGTTTAATGTTCTCGTAGTGAGCGTTATTTGAGAGTTTGGCGGATATTAGACCAGCCATGCAATGAGTATCAAGACCGGAACAATATGGGCTATATTGTTCTATCGGTTGCGTATTAAATAGTTTGTCTATTGTGCCAATATTATTATGTTGAGAAAGGAAATCCAGTGCAAGAGGTAGTAATGAGTTCATTCCATTTTCAAGGCGATTATAGCTGGGCTCATCATCTGATAGAATAAATCTATCCGTCTTTTTTACTTGCATTTGCCATCGCAAATCCGGATTAAAGCCATTAGATTTTATTTCCTGAAGTAATCTCAGATTTATAAATGCTGAATGATTCAAATGGAAACCACAGGTGTTGCAGATGGCAGTTATATCCCTAAAATCCACACCGACATAAGGAAAGAGATGAACCTCAAATCCCCATGAATTTGTAGAGAACCATATTTCATCAGTTCTGTTGCCGTCTTTTCTGCTTAATGCAAATCTACTTTTGACAACCTTGAACCCATTGGATGTTGCTAAAGGCTCCAAAACGGAAAAAACATGTTTCTTTATATCTTGTATTTTCATATCTCAAACATCTCTGATTCTCGAAATGATAAAAACGAGGACAATACCAATAAGAGCTGCCAAAAGTATTCCAGCAAAATACTTGTTTTGACTATGGGAAGATTGCTCATCGAATACACCTGTACCTCCGAATCTTTCAATAGCCTCTATGACGCTCTTGTTACGGCAATACTTCCCTGAAAGACTGACAAAAATATACTGTTCCTTTTCTTTTTCTGATTTGACGACAATCATTAAATCACGCGCAAATAGAGATGCAGATATAGGTGTGGTTCTATAATAAACCTCACACCTCTTTATCTCAGACCATTTAAGTATAGTAATCTTTTTCCAATCTTTTATCTTGATACCATCGGTATCTATTTTCAGATAATTGCGTCCGCAACGAATATATTTGCCGATATAGCACAATACTACTATCCCGAAGAAAGATGTGCCGATTATTGCACCAACTGGCCACCCGTCAGTACAGCCCCAATAAGTATTGAAAACCAGACAACCAAGGCAAAAAAGGGGAAACGTAAACGCCTCTTTTGAAATATATTCGTCCTGCGGTTTCATCGCTTGCCCCCTTTCCCTACTGATAAGCAAAATGAAGCCACGGGCGTAGTAACACCGTCGCCGTCGGTGGAGAGGCGGTGACGCGCGATGCCGATTATTTTAGCCCGATGTTCTTCCATGTGTTTAACATTTCTAATATCGCAAATTTACGACAAATAATCCGTAAGTCAATGATAATCGGGCAAGAAAAATGCGATGATAGCTATATAATCAATCCATTGATGACGGGCAGGTGCAAAAGTGCAAATTCAACCGTAATATGGCTTGGGGTAATTCGGCTTATGACTATACGCAAAAGGAACGGAGCATAACAACCGCTATGCCCCGTTCCTGCTATATCCGAGCTTTGACAGGCTTGTATTGATTAACCGGCTTGGTTGCCAATGCCTCCTTTGAACCGTTGATTTGAGTTGTATAATCCGCAACTTCAACATTTTGGGTGTCGGTGTGCTGTTTGACCTCTTGCCCGTCTTTCTCCCTTTCGGCGACCTCCGGTGTAGGCGGTGCCATTTCTAACTGAATTTTACGGTCAAGTCCAGCAAGTTCAGACTTCAACTGTTTCAACTCATCCTCTTTCTTCCACACCTTGCCCGCTATCTCCTGCAACTGCGGAATCTCCTTTTTCAGCACCTCGTTCTTCGCCTTGTACTGGTCGATGATGGACGGAATCCTCTCCAGCGCGTTCAGGAAGTTCCGTGCGGCGGCTACCGGGTCAGCCATCGCCAGATGCCCGTTGTTGTAGGTGTACTTGTAGTTACCTTTCACCACGAAACGGTTGTCCGTAAACTCCAACCCCTCTTTGAGCATCCTCTCGCTGACCACTTTTATCGGGAATCCGTAAAGTTCCCCGACAGGCTTGTATAGTCCGCCCGTCGTGGCGTTCTTGGCGATTTCCTGCAAACGCTTTCCGATAACTTTCTCATCCGCTGAATCAACACCGTCCACCTTGACGGCATTCAGGCGGTTGCCCTCCTTGTCTGTCCGGGCGGCGGCAAGAAACCTGTTCCAGTCCTCCGTCATGGCTTCGATGAAAGCCGTGTTGTTGCGCAGTTCCCCCGTCTTGGATTCCAACTTGAACTCCGAATCACGCTTGCCCTTGTTGAACGACTTGCGTTCCCCTTCGAGCGATGCGATCCGCTTTTCCAGTTTCGCCTTGTCCAACAGGTCGGTATTGCCGGAGAGCAACGCCATGTATTCCGAGAAATTCATGCCCGATTTTTCGTCCATTGCCCCCTCGTCGATGGTACGCGCACCCATCGCACCGCTTTTGAGCTGGCTTATGAAAGTCTGCTTGCAGTGCAGGAGGTTGAACTTGTAGCTGTCCAGTGACTTCTCCACCGCGTAGATGATTACATCCACGTTGTTCCCGGCGAAATGTTTGGCAATCTCATTACCTGCCCTAACTCCGCGTCCGTCACGCTGTTGCAAGTCGGACGGTCGCCACGGCGTATCGAGATGATGGATAGCCACACACCGTTTCTGGGCGTTCACACCCGTTCCGAGCATAGAGGTAGAGCCGAACAGCACACGCACCGTCCCGGCGTTCATGGCGTCTATCACCGCCTTCCGCGCCTTGTCGGTCTTGCACTCCTGAATGAAGCGCACCTCGCTTGGCGGTATACCGTAGTCCTCCGTCAGTTTGCGCTTGATTTCCGAATAGACGTTCCACCCGTCGCCCGGCTGGTATGTCCCCAAATCAGAGAAAACGAACTGCGTGCCTTTCTGGGCGTCGTATTTTTGATAATACTCCGCGATCATCTTGGCACAGTGACTCGCTTTGTTGTCGGGATGATCTTCGTAATTCGGGTCTATCATGCGCATGTCGAGTGCCATTTTCCGGGCATAGTCCGTGGCGATGAGCATCTTCGCCTTTTCTTCCGTTTCCGAAAGCGGCAGCCTGCCCAACAAGGTGGCATCGCCCGTCTTGGCGAACTGCATCAGTTTCTGTATGAAGTCCTCCTGTTCCGGCGTGGGCGGTATATGGTGCAGTATCTCGTTCTTGGCAGGACGGTCAACGCCCACATCCTCCGCCGTGCGGTAGTCCGTGATTTCATTATAGAAGGCGGCAA
>ERZ772901.1179-NODE-1179-length-21497-cov-3.814196_pt1 | contig 21497 bp, 20 predicted proteins | sample MGYA00512123_ERZ772901 | MGnify/ENA primary metagenome ERZ772901 (study PRJEB29015, sample SAMEA2737711) | human gut metagenome | biome: human gut; feature: human-associated habitat; material: faeces | place: China | collected 2012 ...
ATCTGTGATTTTCTTCGGATCAATTACGATCATTACCTGGGAGCAGCCGCCACAGGATCCCTTCTTGTCCGCATCCAGATCTACCGCACCTACACCATCAGCAAGAATGGATCCAAGAATATCTAACATAAAGGAGAAGCTAGATCCTTTCCAGTAGCCGATCGGCAAAATACGCATGGATTCCTCAATTGCGCCAGGGTCATCCGTAATATTGCCATCTTTATCAAATCCGCCAGGGAATGGAAGCTTCTTACCTGCCAGACGGGTTACCTGGAGTTTTCCATAAGCATACTGGCTGATTGCCATATCCAGCTGTAAAGCCGGACCACCATCCGGACCCGGGCACGCCATTACAAACGGGTTATTGCCAAGACGGCACTCCTTTGCCCCCCACGGCGGCATGCATGCCTCTGTATTGGTCCACATGATTCCAACATATCCTTTTCTCGCAACGTACAGTCCGTATGTGCCTCCACGCATCCAATGGGTGGTGTTCTTTAATCCGACCATACCAATACCATACTGATCTGCCATCTCCATTGCTCTGTCAGCAGAATAGAGTGCATTTAAAATGCCAGGTCCCATATTTCCGTTGATGACCTTTACAGCGCCGCAGTCTTTTTCGATAACCGGATCTGCGTTTACATCAACCCAGCCCTTCTGGATATAATCCACAAAACGGGCAACACGGTTGGTGCCGTGTGAATAAATACCGTCGTAAGTAGATTCTGTGTGGATTCTTGCACAGATATCTGCTTTTTCTTCGGTTAAACCATATTTCATGAATACGCGTTTGATCTCACTCTGAATCTCATCAAATGATAATCTCATGTCAAATCTCCTTCTTTTTTATATTTATGCTGCGCCATATACCAGATTCGGCAGGAACAGTACCAGCTGCGGGAATGCTGCCAAAAGAATCAGCAACACAATAATGGATGCTACAAACGGAATAGATTCCTTTGTATATACCTCGATTGGACAACCAAGGATCGAACAGGTCGTGTACATGGTTACACCAATCGGCGGAGTCATACCTCCCATTGTGATCAGGATCATGTACATTACGCCAAAATGTACCGGATCGAAGCCATAGGATGTGATGATCGGCAGGAAGATCGGAGTCAACAGCAGTACATTTGCGGTTGCTTCCATAAACATTCCTACGAAGAATACAAATAACATTACGATCAGCAGGATCACATACTTATTATCGGATACTGCTGTGATCATGCGGGCCAGTGTCTGCGGCAGCTGTCCTGTTACAATGGCATAACCGAATGCATTGGAACAGATAATGATGAACATGATAACTGCCAGATCTACTGCTGTGGTGGAAAGGCATTCCATCAGCTTGCTGATGGTAAGCTCGCGGTAAATGAACAAGCCAACAACCAAGGCATACACAACTGCAAACGCACCTGCTTCAGACGGTGTGAAGATACCAAAGCGGATACCTACAATGAGGATTACCGGGAACAGCAATGCCCAGATATTTTCCACAAGTCCTTTCAAAACCTCGCCAATGCTCGGGAAGCTTTCATGCTCCGGCTTGTAATCTCTCTTTTTGGAAATAAACGCAACGGAGATCATAAGGGCTGCTGTCATTAAGATTCCAGGTATCATACCAGCCAGGAACAGACGTCCGATGGATACCTCACCAGTAACACCATAAAGGATCAATCCTAAGGACGGCGGGATCGTCGATGTGATCAGACCGCCCATAGCCAGGATTGCTGCGGTAAAGCCTTTTGAATATCCTCTTTTTTCCATGTCCGGTCCTAAAATACGGCTTTCCATAGCCGCATCTGCTGTAGCAGAGCCGGAGATACCGCCCATCAGGCAGGAAAGAAGCACGGATACCTGGGCAAGACCGCCTCTCATATGACCGGTCAACAGGTTACAGAACTTGATCAGGCGGGAGGTAATACCCGTTTCGTTCATCAGGTTTCCTGCTAATACAAAGAACGGAACTGCCAGCAGGGAAAAGGACTGGGTACTGCTGACCATTTTCTGTACAACGATCTGTACCGGAACCTGCTCTGTCACAAAGAAGGACAGTGCTGACAGACCTACTGTAAACGCCACCGGAAGTCCGATCGCTAAAAGAACAACAAATGTAATTCCAAGGATGATCATGCTGCAACCTCCTTTTTCGTCAGACTGCTGTAATCATTCGTGATGATGTTTCTTACATACTGCACAATGTGCTTAATGGATGAGATGCACATAAGGCCACATCCAACCGGGCAGCTTGCCGTAGCAAACGAATAGCTGATATAAAGTGTCTGGTATTTTCTTGCCGCGTTTACAATACATAAGTTGATTCCATAACGCACTGCAAACAGTAAGAAGAATAAGATCAGCAGGTAATTAAACAGATAGATCGCATTGAGAAGCTTTACCGGGAATCTGGTGATCAGCATATCCACGCCCATGTGTTTGTCTTTTCTCATAGCCAGGTCTGCACCAATAAAGCTTACCCAGGCAAATACCAGCTGCGCCAGGTCTGTGGATACTGACATGTCCACTCCAAAGAAACGCAAAACTGCTGCTGCGAACACCGTAAAAATCAGGATCAGAAGTCCGGCGCACACTAACCAGGTTTCCACCTTATTCAGACCGGATTCTAAAGTTTTTAACATAGTCACCCCTCCTAATAGCAAACAGCCTTATCTTCCAAGTTCTTTATCAATCGCTTCCTTGATCTCTGTATATTTCAGCTCGTCGTAAACCTTGTTGCAAGCCTCTTTGAAGGCTTCCTTGTCGCACTCTACTACTTCGATTCCACCGTCTGTAAGAGTCTTTAAGTATTCGTCGTTCTTTGCGATTACATTCTCAGAAGCGTTTTTACCTGCTTCAAAGCTGGCATCCTGTAAAATGGTCTTATATTCCTCCGGAAGCTTGTCGTACCAGCCCTGTGAGATCACAAGACCTGTAAGAAGCTGCTGATGTCCGGTAAATGCCAGATACTTGGTAACCTCCTGCATGGAAGAACCGACTGCTGCAGACAGATGTACCTCAACGCCCTCGATTACCTGCTGCTGTAATGCCTGATAGGATTCAGACCACGGAAGAACGGAGGTATTTGCTCCCATTGCTTCCAGAGTGCTTGTAACTACCTGGGATCCTGAAGAACGGATTCTCTGACCCTTTAAATCAGCCGGGGTCTTAACCGGGTTCTTTGTGAAGAGTTCTCTCTCGCCCTGATAGTAGTTGAAGGAAAGAATCTGGAAACCACAGTTTTCAACTTCTTCTTTCATTTTTTTGTAGGTTTCTGTCTCGAACAGGTGTAATGCTTCATCGTAGCTTTCTGCAATGTACGGTGCCTGAAGCACACCAATATCATAAACATAGTTACTCAGACGGCCTGGGTCTGTGATAACACCTACGCCTGCTCCAACCAGCGCCTGCTCCAGCACATCCTCATCGCTGCCGAGCTGGCTACCGGAATACAGCTCAACCTGAATGTCTCCATTTGTTTTTTCTTCCACGTTCTTTTTGAAAATATCTGTTAAAGCCACAAATAATGGGTCGGTCTCACTTAATGCAGTGTTTACCTTTAAAATGTAATTACCGCCACCATTGGATGCTGCCGTTTCTGCCTTTGCCTCTCCTGCTGCAGTCGTAGTTGTTGTAGCTGTGGAATTTCCACAGGCAGCCAGAGATGCTGCCATTGCACAGATCAGTAATGCGGACAGTGTTTTTTTCATTTTTTATTCCTCCTAGATTTATATAGCTTTTGTAATCTTTGCATATTGATATGATAGCACACTAGCATGTTAGTGTCAATACTGTCATTTTTTATAATTTTATAGAATCTTTTTTGTGTATTTTACCAGTCTCATTTAAGACCATTCTATTTCTGATACACAAAAAGGCCCTGCAACAGATTTTCAGCCAGCCGTCACAAGACCTTTTCATTTCTTCTTATTTTATAGGTTATATCTACAGGGATCCTATCCGGTTTTCCCAGCTCCGTTCCCCTTCCGACTCAAAATAGTCCGGATATTGTGCAATAAGCCCCGCTTCGTCGATATCCAGCCTCCGCACATGGGAAGACAGCGCCCTGGCTGCCTCTTCCCTAGAACCAGATTCCAGAAGCGTTGCAATCTTATGATGCTGCTCGATCGACTCCTGCATTGCAGTGTCTCTTTGTACATACAGGATTCTTAAACGGTTATAATGGCCATTGCGGGACGCGATCGTTTCCCATGCCATTTCCTGCCCGGTCACATCAAACAGAACCTTATGGAACTGATCATCTGCCTCCAGAAAACCCACAAAGTCTTTCTCTTCGCCACATTTTTTCTGAAGCTGGATCAGCTCAGCCATATTTTCCTCAACTTCACAGCCACTTTTATCCATAAATTTGCGGATAACGCCCATTTCCAGGCATTCACGGATAAATTTCTCCTGCTCTACCCTTTTGAGGGAAATTTTTGAAACCATTGTTTCTCTTTGCGGGATCATCTCTACCAGTCCTTCTGACTGCAGACGCAGAAATGCCTCACGCACAGGTGTACGGCTCACATTCAGTTTTGTGGCAATCTCCTGGGTACTCATAGTCTGTCCCGGCTCCAGTTTCATGGACATTATATTACGTTTTAATTCCTCATACACCAATGTTTGTATGGATTTTCGTTCAATCATGATCTGCTCCTTCCAAGCCTCAATGCTAGCATGTTAACACTATAGCAGATTTTTTTATCAGATACAACAATAAAAATCACAAAAATCCATAGGAATAAAAACAAATTAACAAAAATCTTCTAGCGGTTCATCTCCAGCTGCGGTCCAGTTGATTTATGTGCCTGAATGATCGATTCAATCTCGTCCAGATCCGAAGAAGGCAGATCTCCCGGTATGGTATTCTTCACCGCGCTTGTGGCATTTCCGTATTCAAGAGCCCGCTGATAGTTTCCCGGTTCTGAGAGAAGCCCATACAGCACGCCTGAAATATACGCATCCCCGCTGCCAATACGGTCTACCACCTCTATATTACGATATGGCTCTTCTTCATAATAACGGTCAGTATCCCTGCTATAGATCACCGAGCCAAAGGTATGGACCTTCGGGCTATGCACGATCCGCTGCGTGGAAGCTACCACGGAAACCGGATATTCCTCCGTAAAGCTCTTCATCATGCTTCTCACATCTCCGGTCTTACCAAACGTCAGGTGCGCAGTATCTTCCGAGCAGAAAAACCAGTCTACATATGGCAGAATCTTTTCAATACATGCCCTGGCCTGGGCACCGCTCCAAAGATTTGCCCGGAAATTCACATCAAAAGAAATCTTTGCTCCCTGCTCTTTGAAACGCTTCATCATTTCTATGGCGGTCCTGCAGCACTGCTCTCCCAGTGCCAGTGTAATTCCGCTGGTATGGAAACACTTTGCGGACTGATAGAGAGACTGGTCGAAATCTTCGGTTTTTATCTTATTCATGGAAGTGTGCATTCTGTCATACACAATTCTCGGTTTTCTCGGCTGGGCACCATTTTCATAATAATATATGCCAAGTCTTGCATCATTCGTGTCATCATAAACCAGATAATCATCGCTGACTCCGCAAAACCGTATTCTGTTCTTGGCATATGTCCCGATATCATTATCTGGAAGCTTGGAAATAATACCTGTACGCAGTCCTAAAAGAGAGGCTCCCGATACTACGTTTAACTCAGCACCACCAACCTGCTTCTGAAAGTTTTCCCCGCGCATCAGCCGCTCATTACTGGGCGGTGATAAACGCAGTAACACTTCACCAAGAGATAATAAATCAAATTCCTTTTCCATCATTCCGTCTCCTTCGCTATCAGGCCCTTTGAGAGCGTGTTATCTCTGGACGCGACCTGAACCGTCTCCTCCTGCAAGCTTCTGTACTTCCTCCATGGAAACCATGTTGAAATCTCCCTCAATGGAATGCTTCAGGCAGGATGCTGCGACTGCAAATTCGATCACGCTCTGAGAATCGTAACCATTTAATAATGCACAGATCAGGCCGCCGCCGAAGCTGTCACCACCACCTACGCGGTCAACAATGTGCATTTTATATTTCTTGCTGAAGAAATAGTCTGTGCCATCATATAACATGGCAGACCAGTTATTATCATTTGCAGAAAGAGACTCACGCAGTGTAATTGCAATTTTTTCAAAACCAAAACGATCAGCAAGCTGCTTTGCCACGTCCTTATAGCCTTCATGGTTTACTGCACCTTTGGTGACATCTGTATCTGCTGCCTTGATACCGAATACATCCGCAGCATCCTCCTCATTTGCAATACATACATCTACATATTTGCACAGCTCGGCCATAACCTCTCCGGCCTTTTCCTTAGACCATAACTTATTTCTGTAATTCAGGTCACAGGAAATCTTTACGCCTGCTGCCTTTGCTGCTTTACAAGCATCCAGGCAGATAGCTGCAACTTCATCATTCAGTGCCGGGGTGATACCTGTAAAATGGAACCACTCTGCACCTGCGAAAATTTCATCCCAGTTAAAGTCAGCTTGAGATGCAGTGGCCATGGAAGATCCTGCGCGGTCATAAATCACCTTGGAAGGTCGCTGTGATGCACCTTTTTCCAGGAAATAAATACCTACACGGTCTCCGCCACGAGCAATGTAAGAGGTATCTACCCCGTATTTCCGGAGTGCGTTCACCGCAGCCTGTCCGATCTCATGAGCCGGAAGCTTTGTAACAAATTTTGCATCGAAGCCATAATTTGCCATTGATACTGCTACATTTGCCTCGCCGCCACCATAGGTTGCCCCGAATGTGTCTGCCTGTACAAAACGATAGTATCCTTCCGGAGCCAGTCTTAACATAATTTCCCCAAGTGTAATTACCTTCTTAGCCATTTCTTAATTCCCCCTGCTTTCTTTTACGATTTCTACTGCTTCCTTTACTAATTCCTGAATTTTGTCAAACTGTCCGGATTTTACCAGATCACCTTTTACCATCCAGCTTCCGCCACAGGCAAAAATCTTATCACAAGCCAGATAATCTCTTACATTCTTTGCATTGATACCACCAGTCGGCATGAACTTCATACCAACATATGGTGCTGCGATGGCCTTGATATAGTTCAGACCACCAGCCTGCTCAGCCGGGAAAAATTTTACAACCTCGAGACCGTTCTCAATGGCCTGCTCTACATCACTCGGGTTTGCGCAGCCTGGTGTGATGATAATTCCCTTTTCAACACAATATTTTACAACCTTCGGATTCAGGCCCGGGCTAACAATAAATTTTGCACCTGCAGCAACCGCTCCACCTGTTCTGTGGTGAGAACTGTACCTGCGCCAACTAACATATCTGGATATTTCTCCGTCATGATGCGGATGGATTCTTCTGCTGCATCGGTACGGAAGGTTATCTCTGCACACGGAAGACCACCCTGACAAAGTGCTTCTGCAAGAGGTGCTGCATCCTTTGCATCGTCTAAAACGACTACCGGTACAATTCCGATTTTCTGGATCTGTTCTAATACTTCATTCATATTTTCCTCTCCTTTTGTTCCGTATTATGGAACTGCATTTCATATAGTGATACTTTATGATTTGATTATACCGATTTTGTCTTAGATGTCAACTGTGATACCTGCTTAATTTTTTATATTTTTATTGTGCATAATCCACAGTTGCGCAGTCTTTCCCCCTATGGTAAAATTAGTTTCATATAATGAAACCATATTTCGCAATGCCAATAGAAAGGGGCTATAACACCATGGAAAACACACTGGAAAACAAAAACCCAATTCAGGTAGCAGACCGGTTATTTCAGGCTATGGAGCTTCTGGCCGCCAATGGTCCCATGGGACTTATGGAAATCAGCCTTCAGCTCTCCCTGAACAAAAGTACTGTACACCGCATTTTAAATTCTTTAATCTATATGGGATATGCCCGGCAGAACCCGGAAGACAACCGTTACGAATTAAGCTTTAAAATTGTTGGTCTCGCCAACCAGATGATGGAAAAAGTAGACATCGTGAAACTGGTTCGTCCCTATCTCCGCAGGCTTATGGAGGATACCGGAGAGACAGTTCATTTTGTTGAACGCGACAACACCGATGCTGTCTATATCGATAAAGTAGAATCCTATGCGAACTCTGTGCAGATGGTTTCCCGTATCGGCAGCCGTATCCCGCTCTACCGTTCCGGTGTCGGAAAAGCCATCGCAGCCTGTCTCCCGGAAGAAGAAGTGTTGCATTTATGGCAGAACAGCCAGATCATTGCCGTCACCCCCTACACCATCACCAATTATGAGGAATTCCGTCACTGTCTTCATGACGTTCATACACACGGTTATGCACTGGATAACGAAGAAAACGAACTAGGGGTTCGCTGTATTGCAGCCGCACTCCCGGACCATACAGGAACAGCCCGCTATGCATTCAGCATCTCGGCACCGGTCGGACGCATGGACAATCAGCGGATTCTGGAGCTGTCACACTTTGTACTCAATACAAAAAACGAATTAATGAAGCTGTTTTTTTAATCTGTTAGAAACCTCTAGCACCAGATACAAAAACAAAAAGAGACTATTTTGCAAAGAATCTTTTTTCTCTGCAGAATAGTCTCTTTTTTTGCACACGCTATGCGGATTTTTATCTTATTTATTTAAAAAGACCTTTTTTCTTATGCTTCGTTTCAGCCGGCATCTCTCCATGCATAACGGCATCGAAATTCCTCAATGCTTCCTTCTGTGCCTCCGTCAGACGCTCCGGCACCTGAACAACCAGAGTCACATAGTGATCGCCGCGGAGATTACGGTTACGTAAGGACGGTACGCCCTTGCCCTTTAAGCGGACACGGGTATCGGTCTGGGTTCCTGCCTTGACCTCGTACTCTACCTCACCGTCTACCGTCTTGATGCGGATCGGACCGCCCAGGGCTGCTGTAGCGAAGGAGATCGGTACGGTGGAGAAGATGTTGACATCCTGACGTTTGAATACCGGATGCTGGGATACCACTGCCTCAACCAGGAGATCACCTCTCTCGCCGCCGTTTACGCCAGGCTCACCGCCGCCTGCGCAGCGTACACTCTGCCCGTTGTCGATACCAGCCGGAATGGTAACCTTGAATTTTTTCTTCTTGGTGATATAACCAGTGCCATAGCAGTCAGAGCATTTTTCTTTGATCACCTTGCCCTTGCCGCCGCAGTCCGGACAGGTCTGGACATTCTGCACCTGGCCAAAGAAGGACTGCTGGGTGTAGATAATCTTACCTTTACCGCCGCACTTCTTACAGGTCTCTGGTGAAGTACCAGGCTTTGCACCGGTACCGTGACAGGTTGCACACTCTTCTTTATAGTTGATCTCAATTTCCTTCTCACAGCCAAACACTGCCTCCTCGAAGGTAATGCGGACTGCTGCCCTTACATTGGCACCGCGCATCGGACCGTTATACTGGCTGCCGCCACGGCTTCTTCCGCCGCCGAAGATATCTCCGAAGATATCTCCGAAGATGTCTCCCATGTCGGCTCCGTTGAAATCAAAACCACCGAATCCACCGGCACCGCCGCCTGCGCCGCCCTCGAATGCAGCATGACCGAACTGGTCATACTTTCTTCTCTTCTCCGGGTCACTTAACACGCTGTATGCCTCAGATGCTTCCTTGAACTTACGCTCGGCCTCGGCATCACCCGGATTTGCATCCGGGTGATACTTTTTTGCAAGGACACGATATGCTTTCTTTAATGCAGCCTCATCGGCGTTCTTCGGAACTCCCAGGACCTCGTAATAATCTCTCTTAGTCTCTGCCATGATGCTTTTCCTTCCTCTTCACTTAAGACGCATCCGCGCCCCTCTTTTTTCTAAGCTCTTTATGCTGTCGTCCAGCTTTCGGATTCCTGCACACACGATGCAAACCACTGTTTCTGCATGCCTTAACAGGAATGACGTTCAGACACCGAAATGGCTGTCGCCTCTTGCGAAAGTCCCGGAGCAAACGCTCCTGAGATTTTCGGAAAAAGCGCCAGCCTCTCCCGGCAGTACTCCAGATTGGCGGAGAGACCTTGCGGTCTCCCCGTTGGTCCGTTATGCCTAACTATATGGATTATACCTCTTTGAAGTCACCATCGATGACATCATCGTTATTTCCAGCGCCTGCGTTGCCGCCTGCTGCGCCAGCTGCACCCTGTGCACCTGCTGCGCCCTGTGCGTTTGCGGCACCCTGGGCTGCTTCATAAACCTTGCTGAATAATGCCTGTGCGCTGTTCATCAGTTTCTCTTTGCCAGCCTTGATGTCCTCAACCTGAGCATCGGTCATGTTGTCGATCGGAGCACGGTTGATAGCTTCCTTCAGGGCATTTAAGTCAGCCTCTACAGCAGCCTTGTCGTTTGCGTCGATCTTATCGCCAACCTCGCTTAATGCCTTCTCGGTCTGGAATACCATAGCATCTGCGTCGTTTCTTGCATCGATTGCTTCTTTTCTCTTCTTATCCTGAGCTTCGTACTCAGCAGCTTCTTTAACTGCTTTGTCGATATCGGAATCAGACATGTTAGAACCAGCTGTGATTGTGATGTGCTGTTCTTTACCTGTTCCAAGATCCTTAGCAGATACATTTACGATACCGTTTGCATCGATATCAAATGTAACTTCAATCTGCGGAACACCACGACGTGCTGGCGGGATTCCGTCCAGACGGAACTGGCCAAGGGATTTGTTGTCTTTTGCAAACTGACGCTCACCCTGTACAACGTTGATATCTACTGCTGTCTGGTTATCTGCTGCTGTTGAGAAAATCTGGCTCTTTCTTGTAGGAATTGTAGTATTTCTCTCAATCAGTCTTGTTGCAATACCACCCATTGTCTCGATGGACAGTGACAGTGGAGTAACATCCAGAAGAAGGATATCACCTGCGCCTGCATCACCTGCAAGTTTACCACCCTGGATAGAAGCACCAAGTGCTACACACTCATCCGGGTTCAGGTTCTTGCTTGGCTCTTTGCCTGTTAACTGTCTTACTTTATCCTGAACAGCCGGGATACGGGAAGATCCACCAACCAGAAGTACCTGGCCAAGTTCAGATGCTGTGATACCTGCATCTGAAAGTGCACGACGTACCGGTTCTGCTGTCATTTCTACTAAGTCATGTGTTAATTCATCGAATTTAGCTCTTGTAAGGTTCATATCGAAGTGTTTCGGGCCTTCTGCTGTAGCTGTGATGAATGGCAGATTGATGTTTGTAGTTGTTGCGGAAGAAAGCTCTTTCTTTGCTTTCTCTGCAGCTTCTTTTAATCTCTGAAGTGCCATCTTATCATTGCTTAAGTCTACGCCTTCTGCTTTCTTAAACTCTGCAAGCATGTAATCTGTAACTTTCTGGTCGAAGTCATCACCACCAAGACGGTTGTTACCTGCTGTGGAAAGTACTTCGATAACGCCGTCACCGATTTCGATCACAGATACATCGAATGTACCGCCACCTAAATCGTATACCATGATCTTCTGTTCTTTTTCATTGTCAAGACCATATGCAAGAGCTGCTGCTGTTGGTTCGTTGATGATACGTTTTACATCAAGACCTGCGATTTTACCGGCATCTTTTGTTGCCTGACGCTGAGCATCATTGAAGTATGCCGGAACTGTGATAACAGCTTCAGATACTTTCTCGCCTAAGTAGTTCTCAGCATCTGCTTTTAATTTCTGAAGGATCATTGCGGAGATCTGCTGTGGAGAATACTGTTTATCATCAATTGCTACTTTGTAATCAGATCCCATATGTCTCTTAATGGAAGAGATTGTTTTTTCTGCGTTTGTAACAGCCTGACGTTTTGCAGGTTCACCGACTAATCTCTCTCCTGTTTTTGTAAATGCTACGATAGATGGTGTTGTTCTTGCACCTTCCTGATTTGCGATAACGGTAGGTTTTCCACCTTCCATAACTGCTACACAGCTGTTTGTTGTTCCTAAGTCAATACCAATAATTTTACTCATAATAATTTCCTCCTTTAATTAGCTACCTTTACCATGCTGTGTCTTACCACAGCGTCTCTGTACATATAACCTTTCTGAAGTTCTTCCGCTACTATATTTTCACCAAGCTCTTCATCTTCCACATGCATGACTGCATTATGGAAATTTGGATCAAATTCCTGTCCAACTGCCTCGATTGGTTTTACACCAGCCTCCTCTAATGTTGTAAGGAATTGTTTGTAAATCTTATCCATACCAACGACAAATGCATCTTCCTTTTTGTCTTCCGGTACAGCCGCAAGTCCGCGCTCGAAATTATCGATCACCGGAAGCACTTTCTCAACAATTGTTTTTGCTCCCATATCAAACATCTGTGATTTTTCTTTCTCTGTACGTTTGCGGAAATTCTCAAATTCTGCCATCTGGCGTCTCAGACGATCGGTAAGATCTTCAATCTGTTCATCTTTCTTATCTTTTTTCTTCTTGAAGAATCCCTTTTTATTGTCATCAGAATCCTCTTTGGAAGATCCTTCTGTCTCTTCCGCCGTTTCCCCTGTGTCTTTCTCTTCTGTCTCAGAAGCTGTATCCTCAGTCGTTTCAGCTTCTTTTACGGAATCTTCTGTCTGATCTGCCTGGGACTCTTTTTCTAAATCCTCTAAAACCTCTTCTAATACTTCTTCTTTCTTCGCTTCCTGCATTTCCCAGCCACCTTTCTATACTTCTCCTTTTGGCTTATCTAAGATGCCATCCAGAGATTTTTTCAATGTGTTCAGATTCGCCATTACTTTCTCATAATCCATCCGCTTCGGTCCGACAATTCCTATCGTTCCCCGAACACCTTCGCCCAATTCATAAGTTGCAGTCACAACGCTGCAGTCCTTCATCGTCTGGATTGGGCTTTCATTTCCTATATAAACCTGAATTCCTGTATTCTCTTCATCCAACAGGTTTTCAGTTACAAGGCTTGCCAACTGCTGTTTCTCCTCAAATGTGGAGATCAGTTCACTTGCTTTCTCCGCTGAATCAGATAACTCCGGATATTTGAAAAGATTTGTCGTACCACTTGTATAAATCTTAATATCCTCATCCTGACCCATTGTCTCACCAAGTGTATCAAGCACGTTGCTTACGATATCACTGTGGATACCTGCCTGCCCTTTCAGCTTGGCGATGGTCGCAAGATTGATCTCTTCTAATGCCAGACCATTCAGATTCGAATTCAGCAGGATATTCAACTTCAACATTGTCTCATTATCAAGCGGTTCTGATACCGGAATGATCTTATTCTTGACCATGTTGCCCTCTGTGACGATCACTGCAAGAATCTGTTCCTCATCCACATTAGAGAGCTGAATGAACTTCACTTTGTTCCGATGATAACTCGGCGCTGATACCATTGTTGCATAGTTGGTATTGGCTGCCAGAACTTTTGCAACCTTCTGCAGTACCTGTTCCATCTTCTCGGTGTGTTCGATGACAAACTGTTTCATGTCATCCACTTCCCGGTTCTTCTCTTCCATCAGATGATCTACATAGAAGCGGTAACCTTTATCGGAAGGAATCCGTCCTGCCGAAGTATGCGGCTGTAAAATGTATCCTAATTCCTCAAGGTCTGCCATCTCATTTCGGATCGTTGCTGAACTTAAATTCAGGTCTGTATACTTTGAAATGGTTCTTGAACCAACCGGTTCACCTGTTTCCAGATAGTTGCGGATGATAGCATTTAAAATTTTCGTTTTACGTTCGTCTAATTCTAATTCTTCCATTCACTCACTCCTGCTTCTGGAAATATCATAATTGCCCAACAACGCTTGTCACTGAACAATTATCTGTGTGTTTTTAGATTTGTTAGCACTCATTTGATTAGAGTGCTAATATCTATGTACCTAACATAGCACCATCCTATTTTTTTGTCAACAGTATTTCTGATGTTTTTTGAAGATTTTTTGTGAAAAAATTGTGTCCTGCCAGAGTTTAGCGGTCGTAGTGTCGCAGATTTTATGGTGCTTTCTTAGGTTTTGAAGTGCATATATAAATGTCCGTTCACAAGGCAATTTTATATGTAATGAAAAAGAAAAACGTAGGATTGTAAGTGTGATTGTGGTAGAATTATGTTTAGTAATGAATTTATAAAATCAGAACTTGAGGAAGGGAGCGTGATTGTATGAAAAAGAAGCTATCTGTTATGACTGTAATCATTTTGGCTCTTGCGATATGCGTATCGGCATGGTTTTATGGGTACTACAATCGCAAAAGCAACGACAATCTTCCCACTCTGACGGCAATCGCAGAAATGAGTGAAGCCGATGTTAATAGCCTTTTGCCTGGATACCATATTGACCAGCTTAGAGAGGTATGGGGGACACCTGATACCAGTGAAGACGGCACAGTATGTTGGAAAATTGGGGATACCACTCTCATTGTGAGTTATAAAAATAATGGTATAGTTGCGATTTGTGGCCTTAAAGACGATAGCGGTGTCTCCATAGGAGAATAACAGCTTCCAATTTTATGGGGATGGCAATCAGTCATACTATGATTAGAAAATAAGATACTTACAATCATAAAATAGGAATGAACATTGAAACTAATGCCCGAATGGGCATTAGCCATTATACAATATCCATTCTTATTTCATCAATAATACTTTTATCTCTTAACTTGTGAATTTCAGTTCGTGTGATAAAAAACACAATTCCTATCAAAACAAATATACCACCAAATAATGCCGCCCACGGGATATGATACAATACCGGGAAAGCCTTCCGAATGGATAAATTAATTAAAAATGGAATTGTAATTCCAAGTATCACTCCCGGAACAAGTGCATTTAGAACGCAAAAAATACTTTCACTATATAACATCCTGCAAAGTGATTTATTTGTCATTCCAACACTCTTTAACACTGCAAACTCACGGCTTCTGATTCTGATATTTGTCGTCAGCGTACTAATTACACTTGTAAATCCCATGAGAATGAGCAGGATAACAAAACCATACATCACAATTTCAGCAAGAACTATAGCTATATTGAGCATTTTAATCATAGCATCTGTGCGGGCAATTCTCACGGTATATCCCTGCTCTACATAAGAATCCTCTGCCGCAATCGGATAATATTCATCCATGACACTTCTGGCATATTCTGTATAATCATCTTCATCTGATGGCATACTAAACCAGTCAAAACTCCTCGCATCCGCATCAGGCACGACTATTCTGACCGGATATGGTGTCATTTCCCCAAAACCATATTCCTTTAAATCGGACTGTTCTAAAATACCTCCAATTGTAAGTGTGTTCTTCTCATTGGCTGCGTTTATCAGGGAAATCTGTGTCACATCATCTTTAAAAGGTTTTATTGACACATACTCTCCATTGTCATTATATTGGTAAGTGTTCAGCAGAAGGATGCTTCCATATTCTGCGCCTGCCCTGTCACACAGTTTTTTATAGAGTTCATTATCAACGGACACGATTTCTGTCCTTGTTTCCCCACTATCATCAGAAAATTTCGGAACCTGCAGCATATCCTCTGTTAATGTATTTTTATCTAATAGCGCATTGTAGGTAAAAGTATCTGCTCCAACACCATATACGTCTATCCCGTACTTTTCCAGCTTTTGTGTGATTTCATTATATTGGTCTGATGTAACAGGCCGGCTGATTTTTCTCTCTTCTTTCCCTGTTTTCGCATTTACCTCGATATCGTAATTGGAAGAATAATCCACCATCATTTCTTTTGATTTTGGTGTCATCCATTCTTGGAATTCCTTTGCCTGACCGGATAATCCTCCGGTTAACAGAAAAAGTAAAATCCCAAGTGACAATGCACGTATCGTTGCCTTATAGCTGTATTTGTTTCTTTTCATGTTTTTATAGGCAATTGCAGACTCACATCCAAATATTTTTTGGATAAAGCTGTCTTTTACCTGGATCTCTTTCAAAGCTGTACCTGCTCCAAGCCCTTTTACACACTGGATAGCAGTAAATTTACCAACCTTTTTAGCTGGTCTGTATGCAGAGAATAATACAATGCAAAACGAAAATACACCTGCAAACAAATATGTCCACACAGATATATGAAAGGGAAGGGAAAAGGTAAAAGGTCTCATAATAATTTCTTTTGCAGCATCATTGATATCGGAAATAAAATGTCCTGTAAATTTCACACTAATATAACCAAGTATAGTTCCTGCAATGAGTCCAAGCGGGATGGCTGTCAGACTAAGCCATAAACTCTCATAGATAACACTTGCCCTTATCTGTCTGCCTGTTGCACCAACACATTTTAAAATACCAAACTCCTGAATCCGCTTATTGGCACTGGCAGAAAATATATTGGATATTACAGTGATCGACATTGCCGCAATAAGAAGACCTAAAAGCAGTGCCGGTATTGCAAGCATGAGAGAGTATGCTCCTCCATATTCTCCATAATCCGAGCCAAGGAAATCCGTAAGCATCTTATTTGCGCTTGTCACAAAGCACATTACAGTTGTAATAAGTGATGTTGCAAGTGCGATCGCAAAAATTCCTGCAATCGTTCTTTTTTTATTCACTTTCATCTGGCTTAAGGCGAGTTGTGCTGTTATTTTCATTACTTCATCACCTCATCTTTTATGATTTTTCCATCTCCGATCGTGATGATTCGGTTCGCCTGCAGTGCTATCTTTTCGTCATGTGTGACAAGAAGAATCGTCTGCTTATATTTCTGATTGGTGAACTTCAAAATATCCAGAATCTCTCTGCTTGTTTTACTATCAAGATTTCCCGTCGGCTCATCTGCAAGAATAAATGCCGGCTCGTTTATAAGTGCCCTTCCTATGGATACTCTTTGCTGCTGACCTCCTGACATTTGTCCCGGCAGATGTTTTGCCCGTTTCTCAAGACCCAGCATATTCACAATCTCAGAAAGCCGTTCCTTATTCTCTTTTCTTCCATCTAATTTCCATGGCAGTGCAATATTTTCCTCCGCAGTAAGAGTGGGTATCAGATTATAAAACTGATAAACAATTCCCAGATTTCTTCTTCGGAAAATTGCAAGTTCATCCTCACTCATTGCTTGTATCTCATTTCCATCAATGATAATAGAACCGCTTGTCGGATGATCAATTCCGCCAATCATATTCATAAGTGTCGATTTCCCGGAACCGGATGCTCCGATGATTGCGACAAATTCTCCTCTTTCTACCGAAAAAGACACATGATCAAGCGCAATCACTTCCGATTCGCCTTCACCATATTTCTTTGTTAATTCCTTCACTTCTAAAACAGCCATTGTAGTCCTCCTTTTTCAAATACCATCCTAGCAATGCAAAATGACTGTTCTGTGACAAAAGAATTTATTATTGTGACAATTTTGTCACTTAGAAACAATTCCTAGTCTTCCAGCATAAATGATATCACTTGAAAAATTTTAAAATAAAAGTCGTTCCCTCTCCCCTGCCTCCAAAATCAACATCAATGTCACCACCCTGCCCTTTCAGAATAGAGAGTGCAAGCGGCATTCCGATTCCAAATCCATTTTCATTGGTAGAATTTTCAAACCTTTTAAAAAGAGCAGCATACTCTGTTTTGTCCATTCCCATACCGCTGTCCCTGACCGAAATCCAGCTATACATGGGATTTTCTCCGCTGTCAATCTCAATCACACTTCCATCCGGTGAATATTCGATCGCATTTTTGACAATGTTTGTGAGTGCTTCTGTGGTCCAGCGTTTATCACAATGTATGATGCAATCCTGTTTCAGCTCTATGGTCAGACTGTGGATATCCAAAAGGATTGCCACCGATGGTTTTACCGCCTCTAAGAGTTCTGACGTGTGGATGTCATTTTTGATAAAATCAATTGCATGGGCATCAAGCTTTGCCATCTTAAGAAGTGCCCCTACAAGCCACTCCATTTTATTTAACGAAACCTGTATGTTATGAATGAACTCTGTCTGTTTTTCCGGCTCTGCCTCCTCCAATAAATCCGCCATAATCATCATGGAAGTAATCGGTGTTTTTAACTGATGGGAAATATCTGCCATATAGTCAGAGAGACTGTCTCGTTCTGTCTCAACTGCCTTTATCTGTTCATTTTTCGTGTTCACAAGAGCATAAATATCATTTTTTAATATGTTAAAAGAGCCTTCCTTATTCACTCGAATATCCAGTTCCTCGCCGGAACTATAGCCTTTCACAAACTCCGACAACTGTTCTATCTCTTTTTTCTTAATCCACACGATATCCCATTCCTCTCACAGTCTCAATGTGTATTGCCTCTCCAAGTTTCTCCCGCAGCCGTTTCACATAAACGGTAAGTGTATTATCCTCAACAAAGTTGCCGTCTGCGTCCCATATTTTGTCAAGAATCTGCTGCCTTGTCAAAAGTAAGCCTTTATTACTCGCAAAAATAAGCAGCAACCGATATTCCAATGCTGTAAGTTCTATGATTTTATCATTCACATAAACTTTTGCCTCATCTGTATGGATGGCTGCATGACCTATATAGATTATGTTGTCCTTCTCTCCATTTTTAATATTGGCAGATAAAATGCGCCGGACTCTCGCCAAAAGTTCCCTGATTCTGAAAGGCTTTACAATATAATCCTCTGCTCCTTCATCAAATGCCCTCACAATTGTATTTTCATCATCCACAACTGTCAGGAAAATCACAGATGTAGCAGTATTTTGGAATATCTCACTTACATCAAATCCAGTTCCATCCGGAAGCTGCATATCTATAATTGCCAGGTCAAAATTATAATGTTCAATTAAACTTCTGGCATCTTTTATACCTGTGGCATGATTTGTTTCATAACCTTCTGTCTCAAGTGCATACAGAATCCCCGAAGCAATCATTGTGTCATCTTCCAACAAAAGTATTCTACTCATGAATTATTTCTCCATATTCATTCAGCAATAAATCTAATTGTTCAAATTGGGGCATATTGCGTTCTCCTTCTTGCTAATATAATAATTCATATTATTGTGAAAGTAAATTGATTACTTGGGAAGGATTGCCTTTACATAACACCCACTTTCGAAAAATGAATTTTTTGTTGTTTTTGAAAGCGGCATCTTGCATATACTATTTATAGACAGTATAATAAAAATATCAAAGCAGTTTCAAGAAATGAATTTTTTTCAACTTTTGAAAGCGGGTGACTATATGAAAACAATCACAAGAACAAAATATCTCGACAGGATCATTGAGCTGAACGGTACTCCCGACATCAAGATTATCACAGGTATTCGTCGATCTGGCAAATCCAAGCTGATGCAGGCATATATTGAGTACCTGAAAAGCCATTTTGAAAATATCAATATCATCTTCATTGACTTCATGGATTTGACGTATGAAGAAATCAGGGAATACCATGCCTTACACGCCTATGTGGAAGAACATTATCAGGCAGGAAAAACAAACTATCTGTTTGTAGATGAGGTTCAGATGTGTCCCAAGTTTGAGTTAGCAATCAATAGCCTGTATTCTAAAGGAAAATACGACATTTATGTAACCGGCTCCAACGCATTTCTGTTGAGTGCGGATTTGGCAACGTTGTTTACCGGACGATATATTGAAATTCATGTGTTTCCTTTCAGCTTCCAGGAGTATTGCCAATATTACGATGATGTCAGTGATAAAGATAAACTCTTTGATGATTACTCCATCAAAGGCGGTTTAGCAGGTTCCTATGCTTATAGAACTGAAAAAGACAGAACAAACTATATAAAGGAAGTCTACGAAACCATTGTTACAAGGGACTTAGTACAGAAATATGCTCTGCCGGACACTTTGGTTTTGCAGCGTCTGAGCGAGTTCTTGATGGACAATATCAGCAATCTGACTTCGCCTAATAGGGTCAGTCAGCTGCTGACAGCAAATGAGAGCCCGACCAATCATGTGACCGTAGGCAGGTACATCAAGTATTTGTGTAATGCCTTTGTGTTTTATGATATTAAAAGATACGATATTCGTGGCAGGAAATATCTCGAAAGTTCTGAGAAATTTTATCTGTGTGACAGCGGTATTCGATACGCAATTCTGGGAAGCAGAAATATGGACTATGGCAGAGTTTATGAGAATATCGTTTGCATCGAACTTCTTCGCCGTGGATACGATGTCTATGTCGGCAAACTCTATAAAAAGGAAATTGACTTTGTTGCTCAGAGGGGCAGCGAAAAAATTTATATTCAAGTAAGTGATAACATTTCCGGGCAGGAGACATTTGAGAGAGAATGTTCCCCTCTGCTTCAGATCCGAGATGCCTATCCGAAAATGATCATTGCCAGAACCAGGCATCCGAAATATAGCTATGAAGGAATTGATGTTCACGATATAGCTGATTGGCTGTTACAGGAGTAAAACAGCCTATGATATGGGATATTCTATTTAAAGTATGGAAAAAAGGTAGTTCATTTAGCGGAGAAAATGAATATATTTCTGTGTCGAATAGTGTAATTATTTTAGATGGCAAAAATGAAATTTGCTATGGTGGCGATTTGAAAACAACCAATTTGAGCGGAGAAGAAAACACTTATCAGGTACAGTTAAAGACAACCGAAATCACGAAGGAAGTCAAAAAGTAACTTCTAACTTCAAGTTTAACAAAAGAGAGGAATTATGATACAAGAAATCGAGAATAGAAGAAGCATAAGAAAATATAAGCCGGATAAAATTGAAAGAAAGTTAATTGAAGAGATTATATACAGTGCTTCTCTCGCACCATCCGCAAAAAACAGGCAGCCTTGGAAATTTATTGTATATCAGGGTGAAGAAAAAGATAAATTGGTTGATGTCATGCGCCATGGTATAAATTCAGAAAAAACAACCCATGAACTAATGCCTGAATGGGCATTTGCCATACCGGATGCTGAGAATACAGTCAGAATCATGCAGGAAGTTCCCTGTCTCATAGCAGTTCTTAATACCAATCAGTACACGCCATTTGCAAGCATTGAAAATGAAAAACGAATCGTTGAAATTAGTGATTCACTGTCCATAGGTGCAGCAATTGAAAATATGATTCTGACAGCAACGGGATATGGATTGGGCACCTTATGGATTGCTAATACTTGTTTTGCCTATAATGAGCTGATGGATTTTATCGGAACAGACAGCCAGTTGACAGGAATTGTTGCGGTTGGCTTTGCCGATGAAGCTCCTGCTAAAAGACCAAGAAAGCCATTAGAAGAAATCGTTGAGTACAGATAGGTAAAACCGGTATTTAAGGAGGATACTGACTTATGAAAATACATATTATTGGTTGCAGTGGTTCTGGAAAAACTTATTTAGCAAATGCGCTTTCAAAGAAGTATAATATTTCTCATTTTGACTTAGACGATATTCAATGGGATAATAACGCTAAAGAATATGGCAAAAAGAGAACGCTTGATGAACGAAATGCGTTATTACAAGAAATATTATATAATAATGATGAATGGATAATCGAGGGTGTATATTATGCTTGGGTACATCAATGTTTTGATGAAGCTGACAAAATCTATGTTTTAGATATGCCTGGTTATTTATATAAAAGTAGAATTATTATGCGCTCTATAAAAAGAAAATTGGGAATATTAAAAGGG